>TARA_R110001592_G_scaffold105579_3_pt1 | contig 343473 bp, 266 predicted proteins | sample TARA_R110001592 | Tara Oceans TARA_R110001592 (sample SAMEA4398387) | marine metagenome | biome: Polar Biome; feature: [SRF] surface water layer (ENVO:00010504); material: water (ENVO:00002006), including particulate matter (ENVO:01000060) such as... | depth 5 m
AGGATGGAAGGCGTTAAGAAAATGAATTAGCTCCAATTAGGAGATCCACTCATTTTTAGCCTGGAGTCCTGCTCCAAAAATAAAATGATGGTAATGTAAATGAAATATATTCCATACACCTTGTCCATCATTTGAAATAAGATTTGACAGCCTTGATTTTTTTGGTTCGTTTTTTTATCAAGAAAAAAATGAACAGTGGATATACAGAAAAATTACCCCAGCCACCTACATTTCAGAAGGCAAGTCCAATCCTTTATTATAGAAAATGATCATCCGAGAGATTTTGTCAGCATTGTTGCAAATAAATGGCAACAATACCACCAAAATCGATTGATGTTTAATTCACTAAACCAGTGACTGAAGCCACTGGCTACAAAAATATCACCCCTACCGGAGTTTCGGGTTTCGAACAAGTTATTAAGTGGCTCAAAAATGAATGAGTACGTTGTGATTTTGTCAGAATTGTTGCAAATAAATGGCAACAATACCGCCAAAATCAATGGACGGTTGGGATTTCTGTTTCCGTGGGTTGACACCACACGGTTATTGTTGTTGAAGCCCTACAGGCTTCTCTAAACTTTGTAAAAAGAACGTTACAATATTGCTAAAATCGAGAACATTATTTTCTCGAAGTTGGAAAAATAATAAAAAAACAATCCAAGTGATTTTGTCAGTTTTGTTACAGAAAAAGGCAACAATACCGCCAAAATCGATTGATGTTTGGGTTTTCGGAATCCGTGGGTTGACACCACACGGTTATTATTGTTGAAGCCCTGTAGGCTTCTCTGGGACCGTTAAATTTGCTATTTCTACAATTTTGAAATTTGAAAACGAATTGCTGCCTCATTTAGGTATAATGAGCAATTATACCTCTTCCGGATTAAGGATTGAAACGCTTCATGATTTCTTTCCAGTTGGTGAAGATAATGCCTTCTTCTTCGAAAAACTGCTTCATGTCCGGATCAGCAAACATTTCCGCTTCCCAGATCCTTTGTTGCCAAGAGCCGGTAATGGTTTTCAACTGTTCGGTATCTGCGGAAGGGTGGAAAATAATTTCTGTCAACCCCGGTCTTAGGGAGCGGATCAATTCTTTAAAAGCTTCCTTTTTCTCTTCATAGGTATCTGCCTTTGGTGCACTGGTAAAGAAATCCAATTTGGGCAAGGTGTAAGTAGCCATAAAATCAACCACCTCATCGGTGATGGGGTAACCTCCTTGTCTAAAAATCTCCACCACTTCAGGGTTTGAAAGGTCGATGGCATTTGCAGGAATGCCATATTCCATGGCCATTTTAAGGTAAACGATGGCATATTTGGGATCTCCATACAAAGTACCCATATGGGTATCGATATGGTCTGGACGATATCCCAAGGCAAGGGATTTTTCAATCTGGGCCCTAACTTCTGTGGCCACTTCTTCGGCAGAAGCATGGGCAACCACTTCTTCTACAGAGCGCCATAATTTGCCCTCATCGTCAATAAGGCCTGGTACTTCCTCCGCAGGAGCCACAGATGACCAACGCCAGGTTTTCCATTCACTGGTCAATGCCAGATGCAAACCAAGGTCTATTTCAGGATGTTCTATGGCCCAGGCAATGATCTCTTCAAAATTAGGACAAGGAGGCATGGCAGCAGCAGATTGGATATCTCCGGCCAACAGCATTTCTTTGGCTGCAGTATTGGCTTCAGGACTCATACCAATGTCATCTGCATGCAGCATGATGACTTTTTTTCCTTCAGGATAGCCAAGTCTTTCCGCCCAATTGGCCGGGGTTTTGGCCTCTGTTTCTTGTACTTCTGCAGAAGTATTATTTTTACCACATGAACTTATTAGTAATAAGGATGCCAAAAAGAGGCTGGAAAACAACTTGATTTGCATAACTTTTTCTTTTTACTACTCAAAAAGAGGTATTTATGACTAGTTGAGGGAGGGGGAAAGTGAAATTGTTGTAATTCATGTAAGCCAAATATTCTTATTGTAATTTCTCTTCTGAGAAACTCTTCTAAAATTCAAATATCGATAGAATCTAATAACTTTGTATAAATTCAGCGTTTAGAGTAAATAGTCCAATTTCCATGCAACAAATACCAAATTTAATTATCGGAAATTTGAAATTTCAATACATTAATCAATAAGTTTAATCTTTTTAGCTTTTTAGTATGCTTAAAATAGCTTTTTAATATCTACATTAGAAAATTTTGAAAGATTTAACCACCCAATTAATTTACCAATTGCCATTAGGTGAAAATGATCAACAGCACATTTCTCGATTAAGTCTATTAATTTAAGTATACTTTCTAAATTATTTTCAGAACAATATACCTTAATATCATCTAATTTCATTCCTTTTAATTCAGGAGATTTCTTTAGGATGCTAGGAACCAACCTCATACCTTTAATACTAATGCCTCTCGATTCTATAGCACCCTTACATGCAATATATTGAATATCACCAGCTGTTACAGTTTCAGAATCTGAAATATGTTTTAAAGTAGATTGCAGGGTTAAATTTATTTGTACCGCAGAATTGTTACCCATTGAAGCATTACTCGATAAAACCATTAAACTTAAATAATCAATATGCTTTTTACTAAGCATTGGTATAATTTTTAGTGATTCACTTGAAATCAATTCAATGAGTTCTGGGCAATCTCTTGATGCGACTGTACAAAGAAGTTCAGTCAAAAGCTTGATATTACTTTTCTCACCTCGCCTAGCAACATTAATTGCAATTGATTGCATTTCATACTGAAGTGAAGGATCGGTAAATTTTTCCGCATCGATAACATCTTTATGCTTTCTAAATGAATACTCTAATTCTTCTAACAGTTTTTCAACCCTTTCATCGGCGGTTTTAGAAGCAATTTCTTGAACTTTTGGAAAATTTAATTGAAATAAATCAAGAAATATTGCTCTGATATCAGTATAATTTGGACCCAATACCAAATCTCTCTGAACTTGAATCCCTGTAGAATTATTACCTATTTGTTGTTTCTGTTTTTCCAGCATAATCAATATTTAACCTATGAAGAATAATCTCCTCCTACCTGAATTCCTTTACTATTTTTTCCGATTTTTTGCTTTTGTTTTATTGCTTTCTTAAACCCATTTCGTTGTCCAAGAAACCAAAATATAAATCCAGAAAATACTCCAGAAAACATCCATTCATAATTTGTTGAGAAAAATTCTATCATAATTTCAATACTAAGTTCATCCTATTCTTAAATTTTACCCGCAACGCAAATATTAGAGCGAAGATCCATTTTATTAATTAACCACAAAATTAACAAAGTTCTCCCTACTTTAAAAGCCTCGGAGGTGTAAAATTGAAATTTTCTTTCGTTATATAGAATTTAGTAATACATACTACCAAAGAAAGGGTACAAAAACATATATAAACTAATAATTCTATCAATATACAAATAGCAACTCACAAACAACCTTAAAACTACCCAAAAACGACCAATACAGTTCAACAATTAACCCTTTAGTATTTTTTACACTATAAAATTTGCATTTTATAAAACTAAAAAGTATTTTCATTGTAGTCATTTATATATATCCCAAAAAATTATAAGATATGAGCACAATGAACTCAGTTTCCATCAACATTCCGGAAGAAGACCTAACGGAAATTAATAATGCCATTGCTACTCTTAAAGCCAAACTGTCGCCTTACCTAATCGCCATTACTCCTGCAGAGCGGCAGACGGTACCCAAAATGAGTGATGGCACCATTCCCTTTGTGGAAAAAGCCATGGACTATGCACGGGAAGACGCACAGTTTCTCCCCCCTACACTGATTTGGATGAAGTCCATAAAGATTGGAATGCGGTTAAGAACTTGGTCCCAATGCTTAGGGATATCCAGCAAGTAGAAAGCAGCCTCAACGACACGGTGATGGTGGCTGGATCTGAAGCCTATTTGGGCGCACTCAGCTATTATAATTCCGTGAAATATGCCACCAAATTGAATGTGGCCGGTGCCAAAATCATCTATAAGACCTCAAACAGCGCTTCCAAAAATCCAGAACGTCCTCCACCAATGTAGCTGAAGGTTAACACGTAAAATCCGCAGCTTATTTCTCGAATTAATTGGTATTTATAGGGATAAAACCTCCCAGTTTTCACTTGACTAGTTTTAACGTCAGGTTTAATTTCAATAAAACCTGTAAGGTTTTCGGATTTGAGGGATTAATGAAAAGTTGCTAGACATAAAACCTTACAGGTTTGACTTGCCTAGTTTTAACGTCAACCTGAGTTGGATAATAAAACACAAAGCTATTAAAGAAAATATTAGTGACGGTTGCGATAAAATCCCCCTTAGTCCCCCTTTGGAGAAAGGGGGATTTGCCTTATCTGCTTTTACTGTGTCTATTTCAAGGAGGGAACTGCTTGACTCAATAACCCTAATTTTACCAGAAAGTATTCAAATCGAACTCAGGTGGTCAGATTGATTAGGAACAATACCTGTAAGGTTTTCAGATTTAAGGTGATGAATCAAAGGTTGCTACATATAAAACCTTACAGGTTTAACTTGCCTAATTTTATCCTCAGGTTGATTTTAACTAAACCTGTAAGGTTTGCGGATCTAAGTCAATTAATGAAAAATTACTAGATATAAAACCTTACAGGTTTGGCTTATCCATTATTTATTCTGGTTACCGGTATTGATTTGTTTGTTATTGATCAGGTTGATGTGCCTGATATTTTTCATTATCTCTATGCGGTTGATCAGGGAATCGATGATCATGTGGTAAAGTTGATCTCCCAGCACCTGGTCCTCCACCCCAAAGTCGATATTAGGGTTATCATTTACCTCTATTACATATACTTTGTCCTCCACAAATTTGAGGTCCACGCCATAGAGTCCGTCCCCAATAAGGGAAGAAGCTTTCACTGCCAGACTTACTATTTCCTCCGGCACCTGATCTATGGCTATTGTTTCATGGTTGCCAGACTTATCCTCTGCTTCACTGTTCCAGTTATAGATCTGCCAGTGATCCTGCGTCATGTAATATTTGCAGGCATAGATCGGTTTATTGTCCAGTATCCCTATCCGCCAATCGTAGGCAGAATACAAAAACTCCTGGCAAATTACCATATCGGTTTTCTTGAAGAGCAAGCCCAGTTCACGCTTTGCCTCCTCCTTATTGTTTACTTTTATCACGCCGAGAGAAAACGCACTATCGGGTTGTTTGAGTACTGCCGGGTACCTGATATTGTCCAGCAGCTTGTCTTCAAACATGTTCTTGGTCAAAGTGAAAGATTTAGGGGTGCGGATTTTATTTTTCTTAAATAATTCATCCTGGTAAATTTTATTGGAGCAGCGCAGAATAGACCAGGGATCATCTATCACCACCAGGCCTTCAGCAAAAGCAAGGCGGGAGAGTTCATAGGTATAATGGTTTACATTGGTGGTTTCCCGGATAAACAAAGCATCAAATTCGTTAATTTTATTGATGTCTTCTTTACCAATAAAAGAAACATACACCCCTTTTTTGTTGGCAACCTTACGAAATTTCTCAAGCGCTTCCTTATTTGAAGGCGGGTTAGCTTCAAAGGGATTGATCAAAATAGCCAAGTCATACCGGTAATTATTCAACTTGGGAAAATTGTACCGCTTTTTGTTAAAGTGACGCTGGGCGGCATAAAACAAGGTTTCTTTTTGTACATCATCCAGGCCTTTGAAGGTCAGCACCTTAATGTTTTTTATGATCCATTTATCTACCTTAATAAAGTTAATGGTAAACAAGGGCACCTCAAAAACCTGATACAACCTTGCAGCCAACACCTTATAAGCCTTCAGTGGCGTTTGTCCAAAATACAAATCAAGAGACAGGCTATTGCCTTCTTCTTTGCTAAGGATTTGGTTTACCTGTTCATTCAACTCAAAGGAAAGTGACTGCACCACATTGGCGATTTGCACATCTTTAATGGTAGAGGTACTTGGTATCACCCTTTGGCCCCGAGCAGAGGCCAAAAGAGAGACGTAGTAACCATAGCTTTGGTACTTGTAAGAACTACAGAGGTTAAAGACCCTGAAATTGGCATTGTTTTGATAGAGAGGATTATTTATATAGTCTTTGACAGATACTACTGTTGCTTTTAGCCCCGCATTTTGCCAGACGTAGGGCTGGTCGATCACGATCAGGTTTTTATTACCCTTATCTATTGCTTCTGCCCTAATTTTCATGCCCATCTTCAAGGCATCTTCACCGTTCTGATAATAGTTCTTCAATGTTTTGATCACTTCAAAACCCCTGGACAAATACCAGCCCGTGAGCTTGCTTTGGCCTTCCCTCACTTCCAGGGTAATACTCCTAAAATTATTAGAAAGGGCAAAAGCCTTGATGTATTCCAGAAATGCATTGCCTATCCCTTCCTGCCGGTATTGAAGTGCTACACTGATGGAATACAAGCGTAGCATGTGCTTGTACTTAAACAATACGGCCGAAGCGACAGGCTGATTATCGGCTGCATTCTCAGCAATAATCAGCTCCTGAAAAGAACTGCTCAGTCCTTTTTTGAGGTTTGCAGCTGAGGTTTGTTGGAATTCAGGAAATGATTCCTTCTCAAGGCTCAGGAGAAATTCCAGGTCTCCTGAACCGGCCTTACGAAAATTTAATTTCATGGATCCTATTTATGCTTGGCTACAATACATTCCCAAATTAACCCCAAATTATGCAAAAGCCCTTTTAATACTTACTAAGACCGCTTCAACCAAACTGATTGTCTTTCGTTTAGCAGTCTCCCGCAAATCTTGGTGGATAATGTGGGATAATGTAATAAAAGGTAAACAATTACTTACATACACTAGCGGAAAAGTTCATGCTCAGCTAAGTACGGATACCCCGATGAAGTGTTGTATAATTTCGAAATATTATGCGTCTTTGACCCAATTATTGAACGCCCCAAAAGCCGGCGTGAGGAAAAAGCACATCAACCTGCATATAACTGCTCGACGGAACTCTATCTTTAAACAGGAAACGACTCCCCTGTTCAATGGTACGGTTAAAAGCAATAAAGCCACATTCTAATTTATTGCCCTAAAATATGGGAGATTGCACCGGGTAATCATAAAGTTTTCGGGTTCCAAATATTTTAAGCGATTATTTTTATAAAACGCTTTATTTTAGCCCTTTACCCTTGTCAGTTTTTGGTCGAAAACATGAGTTCGGAGGTGGAAAATATAAGGTTTTACCTGCAAGGATCCATAAAAAACATTCAAGCCTGTCAGTTTTAGGTACTCCCCAGCAGTTCTCTATCAGTAATTTGGTGTTAGAAAGGGGTTAGGGGTACTTCGGAAGTACCTTTGGGTAGTTTGAGAATAGCTGGTTGGGGTTCGTAAATATCTGATTTGGGCTTTTTAACCCCGGACAAGATTAATACCCGAGAGCCATTATGAAACCTTTTAAAAGCATTTAGAAATCTTATCTTTTGATCACGCCTAACCAAAAGACAATAGCAATGGCCAAATGCCACCAGACACCTGGTTGCCACCACCAACTGATTATAATTTTATTCCAGCCCAATTCCCAAATCAAATTGGTATTTGGGTAACCATTATCAAACCCTTGAAAAATATTGACTAGAAATTCAATAATTACCGAGAAAAAAGCGCCGCAAAACGTTCCTAAAAATACAAAAATCACAAAAGGTGTCCTGACAAAGGTTGAAATAAATCCAATGTTCTGATTTTCAAAATCAATTTCAACAGTTTCTGTTTGTTCTTCTTGCGCTTCCTCCAGAGGGCCATTCCTTTGCTGTGAATATCCGGGCCTGGACCCAAGAAAGGCCCCAAACATAAGCAATACAATGAAAATTTTATTCAGCCTTGTATCCATTTTATAGAGTGGTTAATTGAATAATGCTATTGTTAAAATCAAGCACACAACTCTTCAATATAAATCGTGGCCATTTGAGAAACTATCAAGTAAAAATATAACCAAATATACACTTTGAGTAAAATTTCAGTACACATAGATGGATCTACTAGCATTTACCAACCCTTATTCTATACCGCTTATTTTCTGGTGTCCATGTTACTCCATTAATAAAGAATTTGGAATATTCATACTTGTCTAAGTTGATGAGGATATTCCAGAAGCATTGGCGGAGATTTTGTTAGCATTGTTGCGAAAATAGGCAACAATGCCGCCAAAATCAAGATATAATCATTTCACACCAAGGGCTGACACCCTTGGCTGGGATATTTCGCCCCTTCAGGGCTTAGTAGCATCATAAAAAATAAAATACGTATTCCTTAAAGAACGGTAGTTTTAAGAATCAAAATCCAATCAGTGAAATATCGATTTGGAATATAAGAACATTATGACAACATGATATATTAGGCATTTTTCAGCCTTCAAAGCTTGTGGTTTTTGGGGATGGATGTAGGGCGTTAAGAAAATGAGTTAGCTCCAACTAGGAGATCCACTAGGACTTGGTGTAATTTGCAATTATACCTTGCTATCTATATGGTTGAACTATAGAAAAATTATTTTAAAAAGGCCAATTGTAATGAACTGCTTCTAAAGTATCTCCAAAAATCATCCTTGCGCTAACATTGGCATTCTTCTATAAATACAAGGAATGTACACTGAAAAAAATAGCCGCAGAAATTAATAGTTTGGTCCAACTACTACCAGCACATTTTTTCATAAAGTACTGGTTAAAGTTTTACCGATAGCTCTATCGTCCCGCCCAATCCATTTTCAATAATTCTCTTGAGCGTTGATATTTTCACCTCTTTTAAATTATTCTCAATCTTAGATATATAGGATTTGGTAGTCCCGACTTTATCGGCCAATTCTTGTTGTGTCATTCCTTTATCAATTCTTGCTTGATGAAGCATTGCCCCGATTTTGAAAGACTTATACCCTTCTTCAAGCGCGTCCCTTTTTTCTGTTCCGGTTTTACCATAATGCACATCCTTAAACGCTTCAAGTGTCATTAAATCATTATTTTTCGTTTTCATAAGCTGCCTTGATTCTAAGTACCCTAGTTATCTCGTTCTTTGGCGTTTTTTGAATCTTTTTTTGAAATCCATTCATCAATACAACAAGTTTACCTGTATCAAAAAAACAAAATATTCTGAAAATATCGTCTCCATTTTGAACTCTAATTTCATAAAGTCCATCCGTATTTTTGATAAATTTCAGATACGTTTCCGGTATCCTTTCCAACTCTTCAATTAAGCCTAAAGCCCAAATAATTTTATCCTTAACTTTCTGATTTTGCTTGATGAAAAATTCTTGAAAGTGGTTTTTGTAAAAGACTATTTGGCGCTTTTTACGTATGTTTCAAATTTACCAAAAGTAGCCCTTTAGAGCAATATTATTTATACACACCTTATAATAGTAATTATCTGAGCAAAACAATAATTACGAGCTCAAATGAAGATTTTGTCAGCAATGTTGCATAAATAAGCAGCGATTCCTCCAAAATCAGGACTCAAGTTTAATTCCTATAGTTACTTAAAAATGTCTTCGAATTTGATTTAAACAAAAAATCCCCTGCACTTTCTTAAAGAAAATGCAGGGGATTTGAAAAAGTGCGGTTTTTATCTAGAATACACCGATGAAGTGATTTCCTGGTTTGTTGATTATTTTGGCGCCGATTGAAACCTCGTTGGTTTGGCTGTGAAGGACGTAGATATTTCCATCCTGCCCAAGAGGTGAAATAGGCAAAAGCAGATCGTCACCACTTACCAAGAATCCTTGGAATTGGTTGAACCTTACATCAGGATCATTCGGTAAACCCTGTACTATAGATGCTGTTTTCTGGTTAAGGTCCATGCGAACGACATATCCCTGATCTTCCTCACCATGACGGATCAGTGCATAACCAATACCATTGCTAACGTATTTCCATGCGTCCACATAGGTATCTGTTAATCCAAGTGCATCATCAAGACTCAACGCATAAGTATTATCATATTCGTTATTAGATCCAATTCTCAAGATATGAGAGCCATTGCTATCTCTGGTAGTGGCTTGGTAAATATAACCATCGTCAGCCAATTGATTGACATTACTTCTATAACCGGAACAGTCGCCATCGGCTTGAGTAGAAGTAATAAGAGTAGGATTTTCCAAAGAAGGGTAATCTACAACAAGTGTTTTGGAACCCAATCTATCCCATTCCGTTTCTCTCTCACCTGTCGAAGGATTGTATTTCCTCATCCAAGTACCGATCAGTAGTTTGTCTCCTGCCTGGTTTAAAACAGGGGCATCCAATCTGAAGATTGTGTGACCCGCAAGTTCTTCTTCAGTCGACAAGGGAAGTTCATATGATTTGTAACCCGAAATAAGTGTCTCTTGCATATCCAGGCCCAAAACAGTAGCTGTTCCTCTGTAATACTGATAATCAGCTGTAGGATCTGTAGCATTATTGGCCGCTATATTTGCTACGTTTACGGCAATACCTGTCTTATCACCATCATATAGTTTACTCCATCTTGGAGAAGTCCCAGCATACTGAGAAATATTGACTGTAACATCTTCCTGAACATAATTGCTACCTCCTCGGATATCAAACTTGGCATATTCACCACCATTCTCACCGCCATAGGCAATGTTAAACAAAGTACCTCCATCTTCAGAAACCTGCAATCTGGCAGTACGGTTTGATTTTACAGGTTCACCATCATCAAATACATCAAATTCCATTTCTGGGTCAATGGCATCTTCATAGCTTATCGCATATATATTGGTACCACCATTCCCATCTCCGGGAGCATCCCCCATAAATGCACCAACCAATGTCACCCATCGATCCGCTTCCAATTCATCGTCTTTTAATATCGGCTCATCCTCTTCAACACAGGCTCCAGTAGCGATCAATGCCACAGCCATACCTAAAGAAAGCAATTTTTTGTTTAAAATAAATTTTCTGAACATTGTTCTATATGTAATTGTATTTAACATGATTTATTTAAAATTACCTATTGTATAATTGAGCTTGACATAAAATGCTCTTCCCGGCTTTTGCACGGCAAAATTGTCATATACTTGTTTATCAAACATATTTTTGAGGTCAAGACTTACGGCTAATTTCCGATTTGGAAATGTGTAGGTTGCCCCAATGTCATTGATGTACTGCCTGGGCGTTCTAAAGTCTTCTATTTCCAGCCAGGTGGTGTAAAACCTATCAACAAACCCGAAATAATGGGACAACCTTAACAAGGAACCTGGCTCCAAGACATCTCTGAAAGTGTAATCCAATGAACTATTTATAGTAAAGAAAGGCTCGTTAGGGATCTGCTGCTCATAATTTGCAAAAACATTTCCGTTAGGGTCAAACTCAGTATTGAATTGAGAGTTGAATTTAGAGACGTTGGCAATAAGCCTAAGGGCATCTCCGTAAGCATACTTCACTTGCCCCTCAAACCCAATGGATTTGGTTTTACCCAAGTTTTCAAATGGATTGGTCTGGACAGCATCATTGATCCTTGGGTTTATCTGTTGGATAATTTTGTCTTTGGTATCTCTGATAAAGCCTGTACCGGAAAAAGAAAATGCATGAGACTGATGTTCAAACTCACCTAGTATAAAGCCGATGTTTAGGTTATTGCTTATCTCAGGTCGAATGCCAAGATTTTCAACAATATTATCACCAGGACTTCCAAAAATCTCTCCTTCAGAAGGCATTCTCACCGCCTTTTCCGCTGAGGCAAGTAGGGTCAAAGGTCTAATAACCCTGTAAGAGAAAGCCGCTCCATAGCCACTTGTGTTTCTACTACTGTTGGAACGGTCTTCCACTCGAGTTGTACTACCATTTTCTTCTACCAACAAGGGATCCATCTTCGCTATACCTTGAACATAGTACTTACCAAAAACACTCCCTTTTAATTTGGACTGCAAAATATCCAGTTCATAGCTAAGAGAAGTTATTGACTTCTGAAGATCACGGGTACCTATAAATTCTCTTTCAACATCACTTTTCATAAAGTCCTGTTGGTCTCTATCAATAGCGTAAAAAGATTGACCTAAAAAGACTTTGTGATTTGGGTTAATTGCATAAGAAGCCCCTGCACGAAAAGTAGCTATATTTCTATTAATATGGTTTAAGGTTGGTGCATCCTGCTGAGCACCGCCTGGCCGTAAAATCGGATCACCATTCAGTCCCAAACTTTTTTCGCCAAACCAATTGTAATTCCATTTGACAGTATCTGAAACAACCTCATTTCTTTTACTCAGAGAACCATTGAAATTGACATCAAAACCTTTTATACCAAAATTTTCTTTCAAATAAGTCAAGCCTAAAACATGTGACTGAGAAGTCCCGAAACGCCCTTTGTATGGTATTGACATATAAGTGCCATGTTGGATTTCATTGTAATCGTCGGATCCTGTATAGCTTACAAAAAATTGATCGGCCCATTTCACGTTGGTAAATCCAAAATCAACCTTTCCTCCAATCGAACGGTAAGCATCATTGAATCGCTTCGCCCTTACATAGTCATACCTTCCATTGGGAAGTATGTTTCTTACAAACTTTCCCCATACCTCATAATCATTGTCAGAAGAATTGGAGAAGGCGGACACCTTGGTAGTAAAACCTGTGGTCTCATCTCTATAAGCGGCATTCACATTACTCTGAAAGGTATTAAAAGAGCCATAGGAAACTGAGGCTGAAAGATTATTAACCACTCCCTTTTTCAAGATCACATTGATGGCACCGCCCAAGGCGTCATCTGCCAAGTGTGCTGGTATTACCCCTTTGTAAACTTCAATCCGCTCAATTAGTGCTGGAGGGATACTGTTTAAACTAAAAGAGGATCCATAGGTAGAGATAGAAAGTCCGTCAATAAAAATTTTTACGGAGTTACCGGACATTCCATTCAGATTATAGTCCACCCGAGAGCCCAATCCGCCATTTTGTCTAACGCGGATTCCAGCAGTCCTATTCAGTAAGTCATTGGTTTGTATGGATTGAAGTGCCGCTTGCTTTGTTTCTACAACTTCTACCGCAAAACCTGCGGTCTCTATTTCAGTCTTGACTGACTTTCCTTCCACAACGATCCCTTCAAGGTCAGTAGTAGATGCTGACAAAGAAAAATCAAGTTGTATTATAGTTTCTACTCTATCAATACTTATATTCTTGCTTAACTTCTCGTAGCCCATACTAGATAGCAAAAGCTCAAAATTACCTTTTGGTACATCCGAAATTTGATAGCTTCCATCTAAAGCGGAAATTGAAGTAAACGGGCTATCTTTTATCCTCACGATTACTCCAGGAATTGGATTGGATCCGGCATCAAGAATTCTACCCTTAACCGTTGCAGCTTGTGAGGATTGAGCAAAAGAAAATGTGCTATATATAAATAGAAAGGCAAGTACCCTTATTTGTCTTTCTAGTAAAAATAATAATTTTCTCATGCTAATTATTGAATTATTCTAAGGGTAAATAAATAAACCAACCCTTAATTTTTTCTCGTATTCGTTTTAATCTCCGTTAAAACGTTCGCGCTATTTAGACTTAGTCTAATCGAACACAATATTACAAAAAGGGATTTTTGATAGCAATACTTATTTAGATTAATTTTTAATAACAAGAAAGAAATTTTTAAAATCCAGAACAAGGCTTGATATTCATTGAATTAAAAAGTACCTAAATGCCATCCCTTCAGGCCTCATTTTAAAAGCCTTATCCTAGGTATCCATATTTCCTTATTGTGATATTAATCACCTTTTAAGGGAGGGACAAAGAATATATTTGTGTAAGGTTAAAAATTAAAATGTGAAAAAATCTTCCAAACCCATTATTGAATTACTGCGCAGCCTATATGGCTTGTCATTACTTTTATTTATTTTGATTTCATTTATTGCTGCGCTTCTAGTTGTAAGCCAATGGGAAATACCATCCCCTCCTCAGGAGAAAAAACCGGTGGCTCTGGTAAAATCTCCTAAAGCAAATTCCCGACTTATAAAAGAAAAAGGAATCTGGCAGGCGCCAGATTGGGCCAGCGTGGAAATAGCACCCAACACGGAACAAATTCGCTATGGCAGAGAATTGGTCGCACATACTTCGGAATACCTTGGCCCTAAAGGAAAGGTACAACAAATTTCAAATGGGATGAATTGCCAAAATTGTCATTTATCTGCCGGAACGGTAGCGTTAGGCAATAATTTCAGTGGGGTTGCAGCCAATTATCCAAGAATAAGGGCCAGGTCAGGCCTTACTGAAGACCTACCCAAAAGGATCAATGATTGTTTTCAAAGAAGCTTGAACGGAGAAGGACTCGAACCTGATAGCAAAGAAATGAAAGCCATGGTTGCCTATATGGAGTGGCTTGGCAAGGATGTTCCAAAAGGGGTAAAACCTTTGGGTGTAGGATTGTATAAAGTACCATTTCTGGAACGCTCCGCAGATCCCATTAGGGGCAAAACCGTTTATGACCTACAATGCTTCAGTTGCCATGGAAACGAAGGGCAGGGCTTAAAAAATCCTGCAGGAACAGCCTACCTCTACCCTCCTCTTTGGGGGTCGGGAAGTTATAATGACGGCGCAGGATTGTTTCGTTTATCTAAGTTCTCTGGCTATGTAAAGGCCAATATGCCTTTAGGAGCCACCTATGAAAAACCGCTATTAAGTGATGAAGAAGCCTGGGATTTGGCAGCCTATGTCAATTCCATGAGTAGACCTTCTAAGGATCTTTCGGGAGATTGGCCGGACATAAGCAAAAAACCGATGGACCACCCTTTCGGTCCCTATTCGGATGATTTTCCGGAGACACAGCATAAGTACGGCCCTTTCCAACCCATACTGGCAGTAAAAAAATAGGGCAGCATGAAAAAATTAATTCCGCTACTGATAGCTATATCCTTGTGGGCACCGGTTTATGGGCAACAAGATACTACCCTTTGGAAACCTTCGGTGAGCGTAGGGCTTCGCTCCTATTTCATGAGCACCTCCTATTGGGAGGATTATAAAAATGACTATGCCTTGGGCCAAATGGCCAGAATTGCTCTTACTTCGAAGTTGCCCTATCATTTTCAAGTAAAGGCCGAATACCTGGGATTTCTCAAGGTACTTGGCTCAGACTTTAGCGCGCTGGATACTCGCGTACCAAATCTAAACCGATATGAGGTAGGCTTATTTGATGTCAATCATTTGGATAGAACTGTTTTCGGCAAAATAGGAAACCTCCACCTGAATTATTTGCGAGACAACTTTCAGGCAAGTCTTGGGAGAATGGAAATAAACACCTCTTTTATCAATGCCCAAGATGGGCGTTTGAGTCCTACTTATATTGAAGGGATCTACTGGAATTTTCAGGTCAATCCTCAGGTTTCTATTTCCCACCACCTTATCACGGGGATTTCTCCACGGTCTACGGGTAACTGGTTCAGTGTAGAAGAAAGCATTGGTATGTACCCTGTTGGACGCGATGAATCAGGCCAACGTTCCGACTATTTCGGAAATACTCGGTCGGATTTCGCCAATATTATAGACGTGAAATTAAACCTTAAATCAGCCTCTTCACTGCTTTTAAACCATACACTGGTAAATAATATTTACAGTACCTACTTGGCCCAATGGGACAAAAACTGGGAGTTTCCTAACAGGACCTTTCAAGGAATCACAGGCCTTCAGGCTACTGTTCAACATGGCATAGGAAATGGCGGGAATGAAGATGTCGCCTTGAGGTACAAAAATCCTGAAGATTTCCACTGGATAATAAGTAGCAGAATCGGGGTAAAATCTAAAAAGAGCTTGTGGCATTTAAATTACAGCAAAATGCAAGGTAACGGGCGCTATTTAAGTCCAAGAGAATGGGGGAAAGACCCCTTCTATACCTTTATACCGAGAGAAAGAAATGAGGGACTCGGGCAAGTGGATGCGATCAGCACCTATTTTCAGTATGCTTTCCCTGAAAAATCATTACAATTGTACAGCTACCTAGGTGTGTATTTTTTACCTGATCCTGCTGATGCAATAAAAAACAAGTACGCTATGCCAAGTTATGCACAGGCTAACCTTGGCGTTCGGTACAATCCTAAAAAATGGATTAAAGGCTTCAACATGCATTTGATCCTGATGAGTAAAACGGCCTTGGACCAGCAAAACCTCCGCCCTGCTTGGGTATATAATAAAGTCAACCTATTCCACACCAATCTAATTCTGAATTACACATTTCCCAGCAATTAACATCCATACCCTTTAATCCGGCATCCTGCAAGTCCAGAACTTCATTTAAACGCTACATGTAGAAACACAAGGATCTTCTAGGATATTATCGGCGGTTAGAATCCTTTTTACTAAGGCAATAAAAACGCAAAAAGGCCTTCCCATATAAAGGGAAGGCCTCTTGTTAATGTTTATATTTGTTTTACTTTTTATAAATGGCATCTGAGTTAACCTGACCATTAGTATCCAAGTACCAATCTAGGTAAGACATTCCCCCAGATTTTGCCCACTCAGAAAACCTTGTATATGCTTTTGTGAAATCGACTTTTTCCTGTGTATAAGATATACTTTGAGGAATATGGAGCGCCCAATTGAACCCATTATTGCTTGTGAAGTATTTTCCTTCACCAATTGCACTAATATCATCGGCGGTATTGAACCATTCTGTGTCCATCAGGTCTGTTGGCTCTTTATCCATAAGGTGAACCTCTCTACCCCTATCCTGATTGATGATCATAAATGGATTATAAGGAGCAGCACCCAGGTCAGCTTTCCTAACTGATTCTTTGAATACTATTTTCACAACTATTGTATCTGCTTCATGTTGCGCATTTCCCGCATTGACATTGGCCATGATTGGTAGTTTATCATTTACATCATCCATAATTATTACGGTGGCCAATCTCTGCCCTTGCTCTACACCATTTGATAAAGTTTTGATTGTTCCAGTTTTCAACCTGGTACCCTCTACACTCAAAACCTGATCAGAAGACACTCCTAACTGTATGCCGAACCCATTTCGGTAGCCAGCACCTGTGGCACGCACTACTGTAATCAATTCAATCTCTTTGATGCGGTTATTCGCATTTGATATTTCATTGATATTGTAGTCTAGCACCAAATCATTCAAATCATAGTCACCAAAGCTTGGCCACAAGTCTTCAAATAACAAGGTTCCAAAGGTGTTTTCTCCGAGTGAATAATTATTAAAAGCCCTTTCAGGGTCTTCAGGGTATTCATCCTGACTGTCTGCTACGCCATCACCGTCTTTATCCTTCTCATCAGAGTCTATAGGAACGTAATCAGATAAATCTACACTTGTAATTGGATTCCAGGAAGCATAAAACATCACATCATTAAAGTCATGATCACAGCCATTAAAATCCCTGCGTATATCTTCCCATCCCATTAGTAATATTTGCTCTGTAGGATCGTACAAAAATACCATTTGATCCCTTACTGCCTCCTTCTTATTGTCTGTATTCAAATCTTTATCTGCATAAAAAACACCATTACCATAGGTTAAACTATTTTGCCAGCCATTTGAGATCAAAAACCAACCGATATAAGTATCTTTCTCAAAAGCTCCGTCTTTGGGTCCTGTTAATTTAACTTTGTCTCCAGGGCTCAATACACCCGCCTGAGCATTTGGGAAAATTATAGTCTTGTTTTTGATATCAGCTGCAGTTTTAGGTGCTTCCCCCTCTTTGTACCAATAATAACCAATGGCATTTCGATAACTTCCACCTGTATGGACATAAGTAACCCAAACTTCAGCATCTTCACTTACAAACAATTCTCTTTTATACTTCTCATTCAAGGCTTCAGGATTTGAGGACCTAATATCTATTCTTTCTGGAAGACTCGAGTTGATATTCTTCAATAACTGCTCAGAAATTTTATCTGCTTCTATCAAATACTCAGGCTTTCCATTGCTCTTCCAAGATCCAAGCGTTAGGAAATCATCATTGATGGAAGCTGTTCTTGCATTAATGTTCTCTTGATCAGTAGAAAAATATTCTTCAGGTAAAATACTAGGATTGGCAGCATCATAATGATAGTTAACCCGTCCACCTGAAACTGGCACAATTGCCATTGGTTCTACACCTATATAGTCAGAAGTTACAAACACCTGTTTTACATAGCTAGGAAGGTCCAATGTAATCGCCACACTTCCCTGCTCATCTAAACGGACAGTTTGCAATAATTTCCCGTCTTTCTGAGGGTTGCCATTGTATATTTTATATACCACATTTGATATAGGTGATTTATCTCTGCTTGCAGCAGAAAGATTAAAATCAACTGAAGAAGTAGTGGAAAAATCAAAATTTGCTGGAATATTAAGTCCAAGATTGTCTTCCTGAATTACTGTTTCAGAGATTTCATTGATTGGATCGCAGGCAAATAATGTTGCCACAATTCCAAGGGTCAGAAATAAGCTATTATTTTTCATATCTATTTAGTTTTAAAAATTTCTCTTTTCGTATGATACAAATGTATATACAATAGTAAAGAGACAGGGATATACTCGATAGACAGCGGTTTTCTATAGGTAAAATCAATATTTTAGTAGTTGAATTGGTTTCCAACATTTGATAGATTTAACCCGAATTAGGTTTAATCGTTCTTGTAGATGCATGAAGTAGTGCAAGGTATATGGCCCAGCCACTTGGGCCTCCAGTGACCAATCTCAATACCTTACTGACAATGTGGGAAAAATGAATTTTATGAAAATTAAACTTAGACCTAATATAAAATGGCACACATTAAAACCTGACCCTAACTAGCTCCTGAACCACAGGCCGACCTTGAACATGGGCTATCGCCTTCTGAGTAAATTACGTTAGTTCGGACTGCTTTCATAAGGCTTCGACCTTCACAAATCTATATATAACTAAATTGAGATAAATAGCAAATCAGAGCTATAAACATAAAAAAAAACCAGTCTGAATTCTCTACAGGCTGGTTTAAAGCTGAAAATCCAATTGGATTTTCAGAAAGTATTGCTATCTATTTTTCATCTTGCACAACAACAGCATTGGCTGGTACGGAATAAAAACCTTCTGGTTTGGCCTCTTTGGATAGACTAATATTGTTAAAATTAACCCTGTTCCTTTCCTCTCCTACAACACCTTCTTCAACTGTATGCCAAGCCACTGAGGTGGGAAGTAGAATACCATCCACCAAATCCCAATTATCATAGCTGATAAAATTGGCCCATTCAGGCTTTTTCTCCGACCCAAAAGTGGCTTTATATGCAAGCCAAGTCATTTGGTACGTTTCCTTATCATAGTACAAGTAATATTCATCGCTAGAAGAATCACCTACACCTGAATTAAAAGTAACTTTTATACCACTGTAACTTGTACCCAATATTTCTTTGTCCTCTGTTGCTTCATAATTCAAACCAGGATCTGCAAGAACAAATGGCATGGCATAAAAATAAAACATGAGGTTATGCCTAAAGAGTGGGTTTCCTTTGTATTCTCCTTCTTTGTTTAGAGACCAGGCCTTTTCGCCATCAAACCCCAACTCATAATCTGTAGTGATCGTTTTGTCCATTCGACGGTGCAGGTCAATAATTTGTTGTTCCCCTTCGCCAGGAGCCCCTATTTCATACCTCAATGTCTTTTCCTTTCTCCATTGATCGATGCCGCCATGCGCCTCTAGTACTTTCGCAAAATCCACAGGATATTCCTTCAAGGTCATTTCCTGCATCGGAACGTCAAGAGATCCTTCTTCATTGGTTTTTTGTTTTTGAGACTTTTCTTGACAGGCCACAAAGGCAAAAAGGAGAACCAATATAACTAACTTGTTCATAACTTCTAATTTGGTTTTATTTAATCAATGGATTTTGATTTCGGTTTAAAGTCCACGGCTTGGGCATCGTCGTTTGACCGAAGAAAGTTTACGTTTATTGCTACTTACCCTGTTGACAAAAAAGTCGCATGTATAAATATAGGGTATTTTTGTTCCCTGTTGTAATATTTAAAGACGAGTGTTTTTTTAGTCTGCTGTACCTACATACCTAGAAATGGATTCCCTTAGGGCATAATCCGCCTTAGGTTGTCACAAAGGACAGCAGTGGCAATGGCCACATTTAAGGATTCAGCCTTCCCAAAGGCAGGAATGGTTAATTTTTGGGTTACGATACCTTCGAGCTGGGTAGAAATACCATTGGATTCATTCCCCATCAGCAAAACCCCTTCAGCAGTACCCTTAAGCTGGTGCACATTCATTCCCTCCAAGAAAGCTCCATAGATAGGAACACCTAAACCTTGGAGTTTTTTTGTTAAATCTACATATTCAAAATTCATCCTGGTAAAAGATCCCATACTGGCATTCAACACTTTAGGATTGTAAATGTCGGCTGTATTGATTGAAAGCAACAATTTACTAATCCCATACCAATCTGCAATTCGAATGATTGTCCCTAGGTTTCCTGGATCTCTTATGTCATCCAAGGCTAGTATCAGTTCCCCTTTTTCTAATTCTACTGCGCTATTTTCTTTTATTTCTGCTACTGCCAGTGCTTGATCATTGGTAGAAAAAGTACCCAAAGATTCAAGTTCTTTAGGCTTCAATAGAATCTTAATACCTGTATAGTGGCTAAGCAGGGATGCGTTTTCGTCCTGGTACTTTTCTGTACAAAGCAAATGACTTACAGTGAAATTTGACAGCAACAATTCCGTTACATTCTTTGCACCTTCCACAAAAAAAGCGCGTTCTTGCTTACGGAATTTTTTCTGGTGCAAGGATTTAATAAACTTAACTGTATTTTTGCTTAGCATTAGTAATGAGTGTTGTTGTGAAGAAGACCAAATATATAAATTTTCTTTTCTTGATCCATTTAATGTGGAGTTGTTCCTTGACCAAAGGACTCCACGAAAATGAGCTATTGCTAACAGATGTAAATACTCAGGGCATTGACAAAAGCAATGCTGAAGCAATCAAAAACCTTATTCAGCAAAAACCCAACACCCGAATTCCATTATTGAATATTTCGCCAGGGGTAATGGTTTACAATTTAGGTAATGCATTTTATGACAGCAGCAAACTTGCCGAAAAACAATACCAAACGAAAAAGGTACTGCAAGAAACAGCAGAAAAAATTCGTCAGGGAAACACCTCAGGAAAAGTACAAAAAAAGTACAATAAGCTAAGCAGCAAGGTAAATAACCTGGAGAAAAAGATTGAATATGGCAATTGGTTTATGCGAACTGGGAACCCGAAAGTGATCTTGGACAGCGCTAAAACTGCCTCCTCTAAACAGCAAATAAATGTTTACCTGCAAAACAATGGCTTCTTTGATGCAACTGTTGACACAGAAGTTAAAAGCAAGTCAAACAAGGCGAAAGTAACTTATTATATAGCGGAAAAAAGTCAATATAAAATCGACAGTTTAATCAACACAACTTCCGACACTGTTTTAAATGAACTATTAAAAACACACCATAAGTATTCCCTACTGAAAAAAGGTGCTCGGTACAGTCAGTCCAATGTAACGAATGAGAGACAAAGGATAGAGGATTTGCTTAAAGCCAATGGTTATTACACTTTTGCCAAGTCCTTTATAGAATACAATGTTTACAAAGACACCCTTGAAAAACATGTAGTAATCGAACAGGTCATTAATAAACCAAAATCAGGAGAAAATCACCAAGTATATACGATTGACTCAATCACCTTTTCGATTGCACCTGCAAATGACCTGATTAGAGACAATCAAGTTATCACAACCTGGCAAGACATTCGCTTTTCGATGTATCAGGATAATTATTCAGAAAAAATCATCAGCTCCAGGATTTTTCAACATAAAGGAGAACGCTATAATAAGAATGCAGTCATAGAAACGCAGCGTCAACTGGCTAATCTTGATATGTTTCGTTTTGTAAATATCTCTTTTGATACTTTAGGGAATGGTATCACCACAAAAATTTTCACCCGACCCAACCAGAAATTTCAGATAACCAACCAATTGGGTGCAAGTGTAACCGAACAGCTTCCGGGGCCATTCTTCAGTCATTCCCTTCGCAATAGAAATATTTTCAAAGGCTTAGAAATTTTTGAATTTAATTTTAGGGCTGGATTAGAAGGGGTGGCTTCTGCCACTACTGAGGGGGGTGTTTATAGAAGTCGTGAATTGTCGACCTCTGCCTCCATCTTATTTCCTCAGTTTTTGATTCCCTTCAATTTTGGGACTTTGGAGAAATTCGGCCGATACAATCCCAGAACTCGTACCCTTCTTGGGTATAGCTATGTCAATCGACCGGAATATGTGAGAGAAGCTTTGAATACTATTTTGGCCTATACCTGGGCCACTAGAAATTTAAAGCAACAGTTTACATTCAACCTACTTGACGCTAACCTTATTCGTTCCTCTTTAGATTCATTGTTTAGGGTACGTTTGGAAGAAATTCAAGATCAAGGTAATAACCTGATTAACTCATTCTTACCCTCGTATGTAAGTAGCATTTCAGGGCAGGTTATCATCAATTTTAATCAGTATGGCTTATTCCAGAAAAAAGAGGCCTCACTTTGGCGACTATTCGCCGAGAGTGGTGGGACTACGTTCAATTGGATAGATCCTAAACGCTTTGGAGATAAAGATTTAAATTACTTTCAGTTTTTAAAATTTCAATCTGATTTCAGGAAATACATCCCATTGAGCAATAAAAGCACCTTTGCTTACCGCTTAAATCTTGGCCTTGCTAAGCCCTATGGTATTAGCGGTGGCGTATTGCCCTATGAGAAGTACTTCTTCGCAGGTGGAAGCACAAGCATCAGGGCATGGCAGCCCCGACGGCTCGGCCCAGGAAGTTTTACTCCTGAAACAAATGAAGATGGAACCTTCGATTATCGATTTGAGCAACCTGGAGAGATATTATTTGAAGCGATGTTCGAATACCGGAGAAAATTATTTGGCTACTTTGACGGTGCAATTTTTGTAGATGCCGGTAATACCTGGACCTTTGCAGTGGACCCTTCACGAGAAGGTGCCGAATTCAATGCCAATCGATTTTATAAGGAAATTGCAGTTGGAACAGGCATAGGTTTAAGAATGGATTTCGAATTTTTGGTCCTGAGACTGGACATGGGCATTAAAGCTTATGACCCTGCTAGGCCAGAAAAGGAAAGGTTTATTCTAGATAAACTTTCCCTAAAAAACCCTTTGGGAGAGAGCGGACAGCAAGTATTTAACATAGGAATAGGTTATCCTTTTTAACACCCCCAATTACCCTGTTAACATGGAAAAAGAGAACAAAGAGATTATAGCGAAAAGGTTCCGTAAGATACAGCAACACATATGTGAGGCTTTAGAAAAAGGCGATGGTATAGGCAAATTTGAAACAGATAACTGGGAACGAAGTCAAGGTGGTGGTGGAGCCACTAAGGTATTGGTCGATGGTGAAGTTATAGCTAAAGGAGGGGTGGCTTTTTCCGCTGTTCACGGCCCTACTCCGGAAAAAATTCTTAAAAAATTAGCTTTGGAGAAAGCTGATTTTTTCGCTACCGGCGTTTCTATCGTAATTCATCCTAAAAACCCAATGGTCCCTATTATTCACATGAATATCAGGTACTTTGAAATGAGCAATGGCACTTATTGGTTTGGGGGAGGTATAGACCTAACCCCTCACTATGTAGATCCAAAAGATGCGCAATATTTTCACAAGCAGCTTAAAGACCACTGTGACAACTTCGATGCTTCCTTTTATGGTAAGTTTAAAAAGTGGGCAGATGATTATTTTTACATACCCCACAGAGAGGAAACGAGAGGAATTGGAGGAATCTTTTTTGACAGGCTTACCGCCAATGACAAAATGTCCTTCGACGCTTTACTTTCTTTTGTTGAAGGGGTAGGCTATTTATTCCCTAAAATCTATTGCCACTTTATGGAGAAAAACCACAAGCTGGCTTATGGAGAACAAGAACTCAAGTGGCAAGCACTGAGAAGAGGCCGATATGTTGAATTCAATTTGGTTTGGGATGCTGGAACTAAGTTTGGGCTGGACACAAATGGTAGAACGGAAAGCATTTTGATGAGCATGCCTCCCATGGCAAACTGGGTTTACAATCAGGTACCTGAATTAGGGAGTAAGGAATCAGAAACCCTGCAACTGTTAAAAAAGGACATAAACTGGGTTAAAGAAGCATAATAAATGATCGAAAGTATTTTAAACTGGGATGAACAACTGTTTCTTTTTTTAAACCAAATTCATGCTTCTTGGCTTGACCCATTAATGTTGGCCATTACCGGCAAGTACATCTGGATACCTTTATATGCATTCCTATTGTACCTCATTTTCAGAGAATACAAAGGCAATGGACTTTGGTACCTAGTGGGATTGATAATCGTAATATGGATGGCGGACCAATTTACTTCTGGATTTATGAAACCTTATTTTGAAAGGCTGCGCCCCTGCCACGATCCCCGCTGGCAAGACATCATCTTAAATTATTCCGGATGTGGAGGCAGGTATGGTTTTGCATCCTCCCATGCTGCAAATACTTTTGCCTTGGCAGCATTCCTTTATAAAGTAGGTAAAAACAGAATCCCAGGGTTTAGTTGGTTATTCCTTTGGGCTGCTATAGTCTCCTATTCAAGGATTTATCTTGGTGTACATTACCCTCTTGATATTCTCGTAGGGGCATCAATTGGCGTATTTATCGGTTGGTTGATCTATTGGGCAACAGTCAAAGTAAAAACACTTTGGGAAAACCGAGCCAGCCTCAATACCCCTTGAGTACCCTATGAATGTACTTTCCTATAATGTCAAATTCAAGGTTAACGATATCTCCTGGTTGTAATAAGTGAAAATTTGTATTTTCATATGTATAGGGTATGATCGCTACACTAAAAAGTCCTTTTTTGGAATCAAAGCAAGTCAAGCTGGTGCCATTGACACAAATTGATCCTTTTTCTACAGTTACGTTTCCTATTTGAGCATCATAAGAAAAGGTAAAAACCCAACTTCCGTCTACAGTATCAACTGATTGCAATACTCCTGTTTGGTCCACATGTCCTTGAACAATATGCCCATCAAAGCGTCCATCTGCAGCCATGCACCTTTCCAAATTCACCAAAGCACCCTCCGTTAATTTTCCAAGGTTGGTTTTCTGAAGGGTTTCATCTATGGCCGTTACCCTATATTCATTTGCATTCACAGCTACTACAGTTAAACAGACACCATTGTGACTTAAGGATTGGTCTATTTTCAGCTCTGATGCAAGGCTACTAGTAACATCAAAGTGGATATTGCTCCCTTCTTTTGTTATCCTCTTGACTTTTCCTAATGATTCGATAATTCCAGTAAACATTTTTCTATTTCTTACGTGATGCTATAAAACGAACAGGTCGCGGATAATCAAATTTCCTTTAATTAATTTGAAAATTGGGCTTAGCTTTCTTCCTTCGCAGGATACCCCGCTGTAAATTTGATTTAGTATCTGAGCCAGCTCGTATTTATGTCCTTTCCCTCTTTGTTTAGCAACCCTTCCTAAAATCCGAACTAAACTAGAATACCAACGGATAAATTCCTGTTTCAATGACAAAGTAAGGCATTTTTAGCATTAACTTAGCAATTCAATCAGTATATGACAGGCCCAAACAAATGTTAAAACTGGAAGACAGCTACTTACATAAAGGCAAACGAAGAGAGTTAATTAAAACATTGCGAAACAAAGGCATTAGCAATAAGGCAATCTTGGAGGCATTCAACAATGTTCCCAGGCATTTCTTTTTTGATTCCGCCCTACTTAGCCATGCCTATGAAGACAAGGCATTCCCTATAGGAGAAGGCCAAACCATTTCCCAACCTTACACAGTAGCCTTTCAAAGTGAACTCTTAAACATAGCACCTGGAGAAAAAGTACTTGAAATAGGTACAGGTTCTGGATATCAGGCAGGGATTTTGTATTGTCTAGGAGCAAGGCTTCACACCATAGAATTTAATAAAGTATTGTACGAAAGGACGAAAAGATTTTTACCTAAAATAGGGGTAAAAGTAAAACATTATCATGGAGATGGAAGTCTGGGATTACCAGAGCAGGCTCCTTTTGATAAAATTATAGTGACCGCAGGTGCTCCGGTGGTTCCAAAAGCATTGTTGCAACAATTGAATATTGGTGGGGTATTGGTAATTCCAGTTGGAGACCGGAAAAAACAGCAAATGCTAAAACTCACGAAACAAACTAATAAAAAGATTTTAAAAGAGACCTTTGACAACTTTTCATTTGTCCCTCTATTGGGAGATGAAGGTTGGGAATAAACCCAGGGCTTATGAAAGAAACACACAAGCATGTTAAGGATTCGGAGGTCATCAAGACAGAGATGGTATTACCGAATGATACCAACACGTTGAACAATTTAATGGGTGGTAAATTAATGCATTGGATGGATGTCGTGGCTGCTATAGCTGCACAACGCCATTCTAACTCCATCGTAGTGACAGCTTCAGTGGATAATATTTCATTTAAAAGCCCTATAGCCTTGGGCAATGTAGTTACTTTACATGCTCAGGTTACCAGGGCTTTCAGTACCTCCATGGAAGTATACATAGAGGTAATAGCTGAAGACATTCCCGCCAACAGAAAATATTCCTCTCACAAAGCATTTTTCACCTTTGTGGCAGTAGACTCTGATGGAAAGCCTGCAAAAGTACCTGAACTGAGACCTCTAAATGAGCAAGAAGAAGAGCTTTATAAAGGCGCTTTAAGACGAAGGCAATTGAGGCTGATACTGGCTAAAAGGATGAATCCACAGGATGCAACGGAATTGAAATCGCTTTTTGACTTAGAAGAGATCAGTCAAAAGGAATAGTTTTTGTAATTTGATATGAAAATTCCTATAAAATGAATTTAAAAGAACTGTCTTTATTTCTGACGGATGAGCTCTTTGTGATCAAAGGAGAAGTCAATGAAAAACTTGCCGTCAATAAAATGGCCTCCAGATTAGATTTGAATACCTCAACGGATCAGGTTGTAGCGAGTGAACCAGATTTGCAGCCTATAGTAGTAGAGCACGATCCTGAACCTATCCCCTACGAAGGAGGATTCCAAAAATCAATTCTGATAATTTATGAAGGAGAGGAATTAAAAGAGAGCAACAGGGCTTTTCTACTCAAAGTATTTAGTGCTGTAAACCTTTCACTGAAGGACATTGCTTTGATGTCGGAGCATTCCTTAAAAGGCAGTAATGAGGACCCCTTGGAGCAATTAAACCCAGACAAGCTGATCGTTTTCGGGACCATTTACCATCACTTGATGCGTCTGAAAAAAGACAATTATCACATCACACAAGAGTCACTGGATTATTTCTTTGCGGATGATTTGGAAGGATTAGAAAAAAATGTATCTCTGAAAAGAAAACTATGGGATACCCTACAAGTATTTTTCAATATTAAACAAAAGTAAAATGACAAATGAAGAACGATTGGGCATCTTGCACCGATTTAGAATAGTAAGTATTACAGAAGGTATCTCCATGTTGGTACTGATTTTTATTGCAATGCCATTAAAATACATTTTTGATTTACCAGCAATGGTCACCTATGTAGGTTGGATTCATGGGGTGCTTTTTGTTCTGTATATTTTGGTCATGTTCCCTACTTCGCGGAAATTAAAATGGCCTTTCAGAATTGCTTTGATGGGGCTGATTGCCTCTATACTTCCATTTGGCCCTTTCTTATTTGACAGAAAACTAAAAAAACAAGAACGAATAATAGAAGATAAAATGTAATGGCCATCTAAAAAGTTAAATATGGCAGTTATTAGCAAAAAAAAGATCGTTTACCCCATAAGTGAAAACCTGAGGAAATACCTTGTTAAATATGGCCGTGAAGTAGATATTCCCATACACTACAAGGAATTGCTCAGGTATACTAACTCCATTGCCCTCTATGACTTTAAAGACAATGACACCTTATGGGAAACGGTATTTTACGATGAGTCCGACCGAAATGAGATCCATTATAAAGTAAAGAAAATTTACGCCTTGCTAAAAGCAGATGGTGACATGACTGTCATGCAGCACCTATATGTGGACAGGATAGACCTATGCACTTACGGAAATACACAACCCTTTAGGGTAAGGATTGTCAACCGTATCAATGATAATTTTGATTATTTCTATATCAAAAATGCCGATGCGTCTAGGGTATATGGCCTGGGATTAGAGCACCTATTGTCTCCCAATAGAATTGGCTACCTGGTATATAGGGATACCCTTATTGAAGAGCATATAGCAGGGATTCCTGGTGAGCAATTTATGAAGCAACAGCTTCATGACCCTCTGCTTAATCCAATCAGGTTGTCAAAAGAATTTGTAAAGTTCAATGAACGGTGCTTTGTTCGTTTATTGGGAGACATGCATTCTTCAAATTTTGTAATAGATGTAACTCCAGATTTTGAAGAAACACATTACAGAATACGTTCTATTGACTTTGACCAACAGTCCTATGAAGGCAAAAAGTCCATTTATCTACCACAATTCTTTAAACAAAACAACGCACTCATTCAACTGGGAATCAAGCACATTACCAAAGAATCCATGGCGCAATATCAAAAAGAAGAGCGAGCGCTGATTGCCACCAGGCTTACAAGTTCACCTAAAGAAATTACGGATATTTTGAATAGTATGGAGAAGGATGTTCTTTCTAAAGAGTCAAATATTGAAACCCTTAAAAATGAATTGGCCAGACATTATAATAATCCTGCCTTTCTACGCTGCAAAAACATGGGAGGGATTTTAAGAATGAGTCTAAATCAATTAATCCACAAGTAATATCTAGCCAGTTCTCACACTTCATAGCCCTTCTATTGTGGGACACAAAAAAATTTAAATTTAGTATTAAAGCAGTAAGGCCTGTTTTTACTGAATCGACAAGTCCAATGTGCATTCTATTATTGATCAACCAATTTAAAATGTAGCCAACTAGCAACTTTTTAATTAAGTCTTAAATTTGGCTGATTAGCTATTGGTCACTACTTCCAAATAATAGACGCCATTTTAATTCTAATGGACAGCCTAGGTTAGGGAATTAGCATTCCCTAAGAAAATTCTAACCTGAGTTCGACCTATTAACATGGAGAATCGTCTTCGGTAGGCTAATGAAGGGCTTTATGGGGAGAAAGCCTAAGAATACCCAGCAAAAGGTGACTGCCTCCCCCTTTCCAACCTCAGAAACCCTTTCAACAGAAATCGCGGTGACGCTATAGCCGCTTTTTTAGGAGGATTTTAAATCAAACTCAGGTTTATAGATATTAAAGCACTATAAAAGATAATTTCTTAGGCAAATTGAAATTTATCAAGGAAATATTATCGGATTGGCATAGTTTATGGGCATAACTGTACAAGAAAATTGAATAACTTATAAAGTAAAATCGAATATTATGAGCGATAAAGGAGAAAAACGAGTTTTTAAAAAACTAGGTTACAACAAGGACGATTCCGAAAAAATAGTGGCTTCGTTGAATCAACTTTTAGCCAATTATCATGTCCATTATCAAAAACTAAGGAATTTTCACTGGAATGTAACTGGTGGCGATTTCTTTGATCTTCATGAAAAATTTGAAGAACTATACGATGAGTCATTTGCAAACATTGACTTGATAGCTGAACGTATTAGAGTTTTTGGAATGACTCCTTACAGTCTTATGAAAGTTTACCTAGAAAAAGCTGACATTAAGGAGGTTGGTACGGACTTAAGCTCTAAAGAGATGGTTGAAGAAGTGCTTAGGGATTTTCAAATGCTAGTAGACAGCATGGATGAGTGTGCTATTAAAGTAGCTGATTTGGGTGACAAGGCTACTGAGGATATGCTCGTTGCATTTATCAAAAGTTTAGAATTACACCACTGGATGCTCACATCCTTCTTAAAGGAATAAAAAAAATCCCCGATTTAGTCGGGGATTTTTTTTTGTCATATTTAATAGTACCTCACTTCACAGTTTGGTAATTCATTTTGAAATTTTTCAACTGATCGAGAACTCAGCCTTGTATTAAAACAAACCAATCTTTCCAAATTCAGGAGATGGGTAATTTGCTTAACACTTCTCACCCCAGTACTGGCAATATCCAAGGTCCGAAGATCATAGAGCATTTCGAGTCCTTTAAGATTCGATATATTGGTACCTGACAAATTCAAATGCTTTAACCTCTTTAGGTCGCTTATAGGCTCAAGCTCGCTTACAGCAGTATTGGATACATTAAGTGTCTCAAGCACTAACAGTGGGCTTACTACAGTTAAATCTCTAAAAGGTGACTCTGTAATTTCAAGCAACTCAAGCTTCTCTAATCTGGCAATGGCTGAAGGATCCTGGAGCGGTACATTATTGATTTTTAATTCTCTTATATTAAAAAATACAAGAAGCGGTTCTAAATTTGATATATTATCCCCACCAATGTCCAGTTTGGCACTTGAAGTGGCTTTATGCAATGCCCAGGTATCGGGATTTTCTTTAAGATCATAATACCTTGAAAACAAACTTTTCCATTCGGGAGTCAAATTTTCCCACCAGGTCAACAAAGCTTCTGTTCTAAATATTACATTGGTTTGTGGCAACAAGCTAGCGAGCTCTTGTACATCCCAGTCTGGAACTTTCGTATTGTCCAAGTTAATAAAATCCAAAGAAGGTAGATTTTTAAGGGGCTCGACAGATTCTATGCTGGTTCCCTGAAAGGAAAGCCTTTTTAGCCCTGTAAGTTCTTGCAATGCATTGAGGTTATTTACTGCGCTATAATCGCCATCAATATGCAACAAATTCTTCATTTCTGCCAATGGAGAAAGGTCTTCTATCATGGTGTTTTTAAGTGATAAAAAGGTAACACTTTTAAACTTAAGCGCAGGCCTTAGATTTATCACTTTGCTATTGTCTAAATTCAGGGAATCCATGTTCACCAAAGCAGAGAGCGCTTCAATTGTAGGTTTGCCTTGTCCTAGAGCTGGTGATTTTTCAACAAAAACCTGGTTCCACCCATCAGGAAGTGTTTGCCACCAGGTCTGAAGATTTTCAACGTTGTGAATCAACAAAATGCCTCTATTGCTTCTAGCAAATATTTCCGCAGCATTCTCAGAGATACTGGTTCGGTCTGCATAGATCCTTTTTACAGATTTAGATCCATTTATTGGATTTAGCTGGCTGACTTCCGTTCCATTGATATTTACACGCCAAAGTGAAGGCAAAGAAGACAAAGGAGAAAGGTCAAGAATATTGGTTTCCTCAAGGTTAATCTCTTCCAATTCTTTCAACTCGGACAAAAACCCAAAATTGATCAGGTAGTTACCTCTAATATTCAATTCCTTTAGCTGAGATAGGCTTTTTAAGTTTTCTATATTATTGAAACCACTTTCATCAAGATCCAGCGTTTCGAGCTGAGTAAAGTGCTCCAACACTCCAAAACCTCTTAGTGGCGCTTTTGCGGCTTTGAAAGTCTGTAGATTTTTAAGACTGGTTAGTTCATCAATATTGGTCACTTTTGTACCTGAGATATCAAGGTATTTAAGCTTGTCGGAATATTTGATAAATTGAATATCAACCGTAGGTGTATTGGATATGTCCAAATAGGAAAGAAACGTGATATTGCTGATTGGGCTAAGTTCCTGAATCTGTGTATGACTAATGTCTACATAGGTTAAATCCCTAAACACATGTATAGGGGCTATATCTACCAACAACTTATTCCCTGAGAGGTCAAGTGTATCTAGCGCCGATATTTTGTACAACATATCTAGCTGAACAGAATCGTCGGTAATCGCAAATTTTTCTCTTAGTAATGTTTCCCATTCAAGAGAAAGGCCACTCCACCATTCCAACAGCTCATCATCTCGACTTAGTTTGGTCGTATAAATACTTGCGATTTTAAGTTCGTTAGAATTTCTGTCCAGATTAATTTCTACAAAACGCCGTTTGGTGTTTTCGATGCTCTCATTCTCGAGCCCCAGACCAGTTAGCGTTCTATCCAACGAAATCTCAAAAAACAGGTCCTCGTTATCATTTACTTTTGGTTTTACCTCTTTGATCTTAAACTCGAATGCAGCATCTTTGAAGAAAAACTCAATGTCTTTTAAATAAGCTACTACACTTTTATTGGTAATAACTTGCCTATCCAGTAGCAAATCGTCCTCTATCTGTACGTTCTCATCTCGGAAGATTTTTTTATAGCTTTCCCTAATAATAACATCTTTATCCCTGGCAGAGGTTTCACCACTACCTACGGTATTAAGAAAATATTGTAAGAATCGGACTTGATCTTCAGCCTGTTGGCTAAAATCTTTAATCTCCTGTTTGGTGTACCCTCCAAGATCCTGAGCCAGGACTTTTGGAGCATAACAAAAAAATAAAATCAGGAGAAATGCATTTACTTTAATCCCTGTCATAGATGTAGTTCAATATAATTTCTTTGTCGCCTTCCTCCAATTTAACCAAATTGGCAATCAACCACCCAGTATTAAAACCAGGCCTATTGAATTGTCCTAACTCAAAATACCATTTGTCAATTTGAAAAAAGTGGAATTTAGTATCTTTCACTGTCTCAAATTTCAATCTTTTACTTTTTATTTCAAATAGAAACAATGTAAGGTAATCTGGTTCAAAACCATCTGGGGTATAAGACTCCGGTTTAGGATTGTCTACAATCGCCCTCCTTAGGTTCATAAAACCCAATTCATGACTCAAAGGGTGAAGAAACTTTTTCTCGTCGCCTTTTGGTTTATCAAATGCGGCAGTAAATGGAGGGAAGTTTACATTTTCTATGACCCATTCGTATCCCAGTCCTTGAGGTTGTAACTTCAAAAACAATACCACATCTTGTCTTTTACCATTATAAGTAAAAACAGTATTAAGTTCAGCGAACCATTCTCCTCTGTGGAAATTAAGATATTGGGGGTAGGTTTCGGATGTTACAAAACCTATAAAATCTCTCTTTAGGTCATTGCTAATCCCTGAGGTTTCATTGTCGAAAAGAATATTAATAAAAGACTTCCTTAAGGCTAGATCATGGTATTTCTCATCACCTGGGTAATATCTTACATCTCCTTCTTTGCTTTCCTCTGCATTAAATCTTCTGAAAAATTGATTAACTTGTTTGGTAGCGGCAGCAAACCTGCCATCATCAACAATCCGGCCGGAGCTATTGAAAGTCTGCCCCGGCGCGGAAAAATTTGATAAGATTATGGTAATTAACGTAACAAATACTATTCTCATGCTGATGTTTCAGTCACTCTCACATCTCCCAACAACACATCCCAGAATTCAATAGTTCTACCTGAAATCTGAGTTTGTTTTTTCTCTACATAGATTGTAATGTCCTTCTTAGTGGTATCTCTGTAGTTTAACCCTGCTTCTTGTGAAGTTCCTTCAAACCTTTGGTAGATGGTAATAACACCTACGTACCTGCCATCAGGTTGTCTCTCCAAGTCAGAGATATAATGAATATCATACCAGCTGATGTTCACTCTGTCATAGTTCAAGGCCATTAGTCTTTCAAAATACCTTCTGATTTTGTAATAAGCAACCTCGTTGGTATTGACAGATGAAACACCCATCTCAGCATCAGGAGCGAAAAGCTCTTCGGCTCTATCCATGACCCTAGTAGCTTCAGAAAACTGCGTTTCTTTACTTCCGATGATACTGATGTATTTACTTAAATCTTTAACTTTTTCTAATGCAAGGGAATCAATTGCTTGCTTTCTTTGCGGGCTGATGCTTTCATCCTGTGCGAAAACGGAAATACTTGTTGCCAGGAAAAAGATAAGCAGGGATAAAATATATTTTTTCATAATAACTTACTTTCTATAGTTTTTTAAATTATCTTCTTCTTAATTCTAACTCGGTAACTTTTCCGGATCCATCCATTCTGATATCGCTGATAAAGTTCAGGTTCTTCTTGGTGTCTTTAAGATAGTTAAGGTACCTTTCAATCGTAGTAGGCTCATCGTAATCTTTCCTTCCAGATTCTTCATGAATCACAATTAAAACAGGTGTATCTTGATTAGAAAACATACCTAAGGCTTCTCTTATAGTATTGTTAGCACTTTGCAAACTTGAAGCATTGGCTACTGCATTAAAGTAATTTTCCAATTTCCCAACTGCTACCTCTTCAGCTGATGGCTGTGGAACAGGTTTTGGGGCTGGTGCAGGCTCTTCAACTGGTACAGGTGCAGGCGGGGCCTCAACCACTTTTTTCTTGCTTTTACAAGCTCCCATAGCTAATAGGACAAATAGCATTACAGTCAATGACCGCGTAAAGGGGAATTTTAGGTTCCTTTTTTTCATATGAATTGAATGGTTTTTAAGTTAATTGTAAAAGCCTTGTCTAAGGGTGGTTCTATTTACGTAATTCCACAGCTCCCAAGATTTTTACGATGTAGTAGATGATTGATTTAAGTGTTTTTTTAAGAATAGTTTGATTTTTTTAATCTGCACAATTTAACTAATGAACGGCACTAAAGTTGGTTTGTATTTAAATTTATCAAAATTAACGATCTGCGTTTTTTATGTAAACCTCCTCAATTATAGGTAATAATTTCTTAAAACGCACAAAAAGCTAAGAATTGATGATGTATTCATACAAAATGCTAATATATCATTATATATCGAAATGTATGAAAGTTTTTTTTAACGGTGAATACACAATTTAATCGAAAAGCTCAGACAACTTTTTTTCCAAAGATTTTCCTCTTAAATCCTTGGCAATAATGTTACCTTCAGGATCAAGCAAGTAAGTGGCTGGAATAGCATTGATTTGATACTTGGCTGCTGCTTCCGAATTAAAATATTTTAAATCAGAAACCTGAGTCCATGTTAGCCCATCTTCGGCTATGGCTTTCGTCCACATTTCTCTGGTTCTATCAAGAGAAACACCAAACACTTCAAATCCATCTTCCTTGTATTGGTTATATAGTCTTAACACATTTGGGTTTTCATCGCGGCAAGGTTTGCACCATCCAGCCCAAAAATCAATCATTACATATTTCCCCTTTAAATCAGATAAGTTCACTACTTTTCCTTCAGGGTTGGGAAGGGAAATTTCAGGTGCTGGCTGACCGATAGATAGCGCTCTCATTTCGTTCAGCTCCTGCTTCCATGTACTGATCAATTTCATATCTGGGTACTTGTCCCCAAGCGCAACTACTACACTGTCCATGAAATTAAAATCTTCTCCAGGGTCCAACATTCCTAACCCTGCCAATGCTGCAAAGCTTCCTTCCGTTTTCGAAATAATACCCTTCACTTTCTCGGCATGATTCATTCCCATAACCATCGCCTGTTCACGGATTTCCTGAACTTTGTCTTGGTCTTTCGCCGTCATTGCTTCGTAGAAAGCGGAATTCAACTCATTGGTCTCTTCCTGATATTTTACAGTCAACTCATCGATTTCAAACAGTAACTGGCTGTCTTTGGAGCCAGTAACATTGAGCTCCTCAGAATCAAAATCATAGTTTACTTCAACATCTTCCTCAAATAACGCCAATCGAATCGTCTTTTCTCCAAACAAATCTAGGTCATAAAAATTAGGATTGTCGACATTAACTTCATGGCTAAAGGAACCTCCATTACCAACTTTTATGGTATCAATTACTGAGATTTTATCCACATCATATTGGGATAGAATTACATCTCCTTCTGGCATATTTTTTAATTCCCCAGAGATGGTTACTTTGCCATCGAAGACTTCTTGCTTTCCTTCTCCGCATGCATAAAGCAGCATGGTTGACAACACTATCGAAAATACACTTTTGGTTAAGAATCTCATAACATTAATTATCCAATAATTCTGTTAAAATTTTGCTGGCAAGTTTAGGATCTGCTTTTCCTTGAGACTTTTTCATTACCTGCCCCATAAACATGCCCATAAGCCCTTTTTTACCAGACCTGTACTCTTGTACTTTTGCTGCGTTCTGGGTTAAAACCTCTTCGATCAAAGGTCTTATCGAATCCTCATTACTATCTTGAATTAAATTTAATTCCTTTGCAATCTCGTAGGGCGTTTTATCTGGGTGAGCGATTAACTCAGGGTAAACTTTTTGAGATGCTACTGTATAACTTACTTTCCCTTCGTCAATCAAGGCTATCAATTCAGCAATTTTTGATTCACTTAAAGGGAAATCCTCAATTTTTAAAGTCAATTCATTCAAATAAGACTTAATTGGACCCATCATCCAATTTGAAGCTGCTTTAAAATTATTGGTTTGCTGACACAACGATTCAAACCATAAAGCTATTTCCTTTTGATCAGTCAATACTCCTGCATCATATTCAGGAAGCCCGTAAGTATTCACAAATTTATCAAACAATTCGCGAGGTAACACTGGTAGCTCAGCCTTAATGGAGGTCAACCATTCTTCAGAGATGACTACCGGACTCAAATCCGGCTCAGGGAAGTACCTGTAATCGTTTAGGTCTTCCTTGGTCCTCATGCTTGCTGTAAGTCCAGTGGTCGCATCAAAAGTTCTGGTCTCTGAAATTATATTTTCACCATTTTCAAGTAATCCTATTTGCCTGTCGTATTCGTGTTCAACAGCTCTTACCACATTTCGGAAGGAATTCATGTTTTTCACTTCCACTTTCTTACCTAGTTCTTTATCTCCTTTAAGTCTCACTGAAACATTGGCGTCACACCTCAAAGACCCCTCTTCCATGTTCCCATCACACACATCCAGATAGACTACCAATTTCTTGATTTCTGATAAGAGGTTGTAGGCTTCTTCTGAAGAGCGCATATCAGGCTCCGTCACGATTTCTATCAGTGGTACACCTGCCCTGTTAAAATCTACGAGGGTGTCCACTTCTCCTGCTAAGTGCATGGATTTACCCGCATCTTCTTCCATATGGATTCGGGTTAGTGCCACTTCTTTTTTCTCTCCACTACTTAAAGTAATTGGGACGAATCCCCCTACACAGATAGGGTTTTTATCCTGAGTCAGTTGGTATCCTTTAGGTAGATCAGGGTAAAAATAATTTTTACGGGCAAATACATTTTTCCTAGTAATGGAAGAATTACATGCCAATCCCATCTTCACAGCAAATTCTACCGCTTTTCTATTTACTTTAGGCAAGGTACCAGGGTGCCCTAAAGTAATCACCGATATATTGGTGTTTGGCATCTTCCCATAGCTATTTGCATCAGAAGTGTACATCTTACTTTTAGTAAGCAACTGTGCATGGACTTCCAGTCCTATCACCATCTCATACTTATTCTTGAGGTTTTCTGCCGTTAAGGTAGTGGACTTCTCTTCAATCATCTTTAAATTATTACAGTTATCGTTCCAAAATGTCAGGGCATTGCCCAGAACAAAAATTGAATTCCGCTAAATTATTTTAAGGCCTGGTGAATTAACGTTTCAGCTTTGTCTAAAGCTATCGGTAAACCTGAGGAATCTTTTCCTCCTGCTGTTGCATAAAAGGGCTGGCCTCCTCCCCCTCCTTTGATCTCAACCGCTAATTCCCTCACCATCTTACCTGCATGTAACCCTTTGTTTTTTACAAGCAAATCGTTTACCACAATTGCTAATTGAGGTTTGCCATCAATATCTGCTGCCAATACAGCTACTAAATCTTCAATTTCATTTTTTAATTCAAAAGAAAGCTTTTTTAAGGCCTCAGCATTAGGCAATTTAATCAATCCTAATATTAAGTTGTAACCGTTGAAGGATTTTACCTCACTTTTTAACGTTTCTTTTATTTCATCGGTAGCTTTTAGGTTCAAAACATCGATTTCCTTCCTTAAAGAAGCCCTCTCTGTCATTAATCCTTCTATAGCAGCCACAAGATCCCTGGGATGCTTTAGCGTTTCTTGGATGTTTTCTAAAAGCTCAAACTGCCGTCTGACATACTCTTCAGCTCCAGAAGCCGTCACAGCCTCTATTCTTCGAACCCCTGCAGCGATTGAGCTTTCGGAAATAATTTTAAACATTCCTATCTCACCTGTGGAAGTCACATGGGTTCCTCCACACAATTCCACAGAAAAGGATGGGTCAAAAGTAATTACCCGCACCTGCTCTCCATATTTCTCTCCAAAGAGTGCTGTTGCACCCATTGCTTTCGCCGTAGCTATAGGTACATTACGTTTCTCGTCCAATGGTATATTTGTCCTCACTCTGCTATTAACGATATCTTCCACCTTAAGTATTTCTTCTGGTGTTAATTTTGCAAAATGAGAAAAGTCAAACCTTAAAACTTTATCATTAACAAGCGATCCTTTTTGTTGCACATGATCTCCTACTACCTGCTTCAAAGCCGACTGTAAAAGGTGAGTGGCAGTATGATTGCTTTTAATTAAACCACGCTTTTTCGCATCTACCTTACCAGTGAAGTCTGCTTCGGGGTTATTAGGTAATGTTTCTACCCAGTGAACAATCAAGTCATTTTCTTTAGTGGTGTCTACAACCACAATGGTTTCTTCATCATTTGAAAGGGTCCCAGTATCTCCCACCTGTCCACCACTTTCGGCATAGAAAGGCGTTTCTGTCAAGACCAGCTGAAACCTGTCCTTGTTTTTATCTTTGATCTTACGGTATTTAATGATTTGAGCTGTAGCACTTAAAGTATCATAGCCCACGAATACAGAGCTCTCTTCATCATTCACATTGATCCAATCACCCGTCTCAAGTTTGGATGCTGACCTCGACCGGTCTTTCTGAGCTTTCATGGCTACTGAAAAGCCTTGTTCATCAACGCTGAGGCCATTTTCCCTAGCTATCAAAGAAGTAAGATCCAATGGAAATCCGTACGTATCATACAACTCAAACGCCACCTCACCAGAAATGGTATTCTCATTTTTTGTTGCCAAGGTCTTTTGAATGTTTTCAAGGTTTTTTAATCCTTTATCCAAGGTCCTTAAAAATGCCAGCTCTTCTTCCTGAATAACTTTACCGATAAATTCTTGTTGCAAATTTATTTCAGGATAAAACTCTCCAAATTTCTCTGCCAATACCGGTACCAATTGAAACAAGAAAGGAGTTTTGAGGTCTAAAAAAGTATAGCCATATCGTACTGCCCTCCTTAGAATCCTTCTAATTACATATCCTGCTTTGTTATTAGATGGCAGCTGTCCATCTGCAATGGTAAATGATATCGCTCTTATATGGTCTACGATTACACGAAAAGCAATGTCAATTTTCTCAGCATCCCCATAAGTGAACCCGGAGATATTTTCCATTTTAGCTATAAATGGTGCAAATAAGTCAGTGTCGTAGTTAGAAGACTTTTGTTGGATTACCCTTACCAGTCTTTCAAGTCCCAATCCAGTATCAACATGCTTGGCCGGCAATTCTTTCAAATGGCCGTCTGCGAATCGGTTATACTGCATGAAAACCAAATTCCAAATTTCTATCACCTGAGGGTGGTCTTCATTGACCAGTTCCCTTCCTGGTGTCTTTTGAATTTCTTCTAAAGACCGCATGTCAAAATGAATTTCTGAACAGGGTCCACATGGACCTGTTTCTCCCATTTCCCAGAAATTGTCTTTTTTAGAACAATAAAGAATACTGTCCTTGTCTACTAATTCTTCCCAATAGCCAAAAGCTTCGCTATCTTCTTCTAATTTATCGTCTTTATCACCACCAAAAACGGTGATGTACAACCTATCTTTAGGCAATTGGTAAACTTCAGTCAGTAATTCCCAGGCCCAATTGATTGCTTCTTTTTTAAAATAATCACCAAAAGACCAATTGCCCATCATTTCAAACATGGTATGGTGATAAGTGTCTACACCTACTTCTTCCAAATCATTGTGCTTTCCGGAAACTCTGAGGCACTTTTGACTGTTAGTAACCCGAATATGATCTGGGTTTTCGTTCCCTAAAAAATAATCCTTAAATTGATTCATTCCAGCATTGGTAAACATCAATGTTGGATCGTTTTTCACAACTATTGGAGCAGATGGAACAAACTGATGCGCTTTAGATTGAAAAAAATCAATGAAATGGCTTCTTATTTGTTTGGAATTCATGTTTATTTACCTTAGAATGAATTACTTGGAATATTTAAAGTTTTTGAATTATCTTTGTAACCAAACTCCCAACTATCTACTTCCCTACAAAGTAGCTTAATCTCCTGGGTTTTTTCGGATTACAAAATTAGAAGTTTTAACGTACTATTTGTTAAATGAGTAGAATAAAATATTATTACGATCCCAAAACCTGCAAATACGAAAGGTATGTTAAGAGTAAATGGGATGTAACATTGAATGTATTAGGATTTCTATCCCTCTCCTCAATATTAGCTGTCGGAATACTTATCGTTTTCCATTATTATTTTGACAGTCCCAAAGAATTGATCCTGAAAAGGGAAAACAGAGAGCTCAATCTCTATTATGAACTCCTTGAAAAGGAAGTCGCTCAGTTAAATTCCATGATGGGGGATCTTCAGGAGAGAGATGATAACCTGTACCGCGTTATTTTCGAATCTGAGCCCATCCCAAGTTCTGTCAGAAATGCTGGATATGGGGGATCTGACAGGTTTAAAGAAATAAAAGAAAAAGGCCTTAACCAAGGTAAGATGATAATCTCTGTTTCCAACAAGGTGGAAACATTAAAAAAACAGCTTTTCATTCAGTGGGAATCCTATAATGAATTATCTGAAACGGCATTAAACAAGGAAGAGTATTGGGCTTCTATCCCCGCTATCCAGCCGATTCACAATGAAGAATTAAAAAGACTTGCTTCGGGCTATGGCATTCGACTACACCCTATTCTTAAAGTGAAGAAGATGCACACAGGGATTGATTTTTCTGCACCTAAAGGCACTCCTATTTATTCTACAGGAGATGGAGTGGTGGAACAGGTAAGAACAGATTTTGGAGGCTATGGCAAGTCTATCGTTATAGATCATGGCTTTGGTTTTAAAACCAGGTATGCCCACATGAATGATTTCAACGTGAAAGTCGGGAACAAAATTAAAAGAGGAGACAAAATAGGAACTGTAGGCAATACGGGCTCCTCCACAGCTCCCCACGTTCATTATGAAGTTATAAAGGAAGGGAAGTACGTCAATCCTGTTAATTATTTCTTTAAAGACCTAGAACCAACTGAATTTGATAAAATTCTGGAACTGGCCTCAAGAGAAAACCAATCGCTTTCTTAAGTCATTAAAACCAATAATAAAAAGCCCTTTCCTCACTATTTGGGGAAAGGGCTTTTTGCCTTAAATTAAGTTTGGCTGGTTTTATAGAATTATTAGCGGGAATTGTTTTCCAAATAAGGGATAATTTTTATATTTTTGATTGAAAAAATACCAAAGAATTGCCATACAAGGAAAAAGATATCGAAAAAAAATATTACTCTATCGGCGAAGTGGCTGAGAGATTTAAGGTAGCAACCTCATTGATTAGGTATTGGGAAGGGGAATTCGATATCATCAAACCCAAAAAAGACAAAAAAGGAAACCGCAGATTTACTATAGACGACATTGAAAAAATTCAGTTAATTTTTCACTTGGTAAAAGAAAAAGGTTACACGCTCACAGGTGCCCAGGAGATTATTAAAAGGGACATGCATAAGGTTCAGGACAAAGCAGCAATGATCCAAAGACTACATGAAATCAGAGGTTTTTTGACGGAAATCAAAAATAATCTGAATGAGCAGCAAGCAGAATAAGGATTACTTATACCAAGTAGCTCTCAGTTTGATTCCCAAACTGGGACCCAATATCTACAAGAAAATAATTCTACACTGTGACTCTGCAGAAGGATTTTTCAATTTACCCCGAGGCAAACTAGAAAGAATCCAGGGTATCGGTCCCAAGTTACTTGCTTACCGAAAACATAGAACCAACTATCTTAGCGAGGCAGAAAAGATAATAGATGCCGCAAACCAACATGAAATCCAAATTCATTGTTTCATGGAGGAAAATTATCCTAGTCGGTTAAAAGCCATTCCTGATAGCCCTCCACTTCTTTTTAGCAAGGGTAATTTATGTCCCAATCCAAATAGGACAGTTGGAATAGTAGGCACTAGAAAAGCCACCCAATATGGTAAAAATGTAACGCAACAAATTACGGAGGAACTGTCGAGGTTTCAGCCAACTATTATCAGTGGACTTGCCTACGGGATAGACGTGGAAGCCCATAGGGCTGCTTTGGCTAGAAACCTACCTACCATAGGGGTCATGGGTTCTGATCTTAACACCATCTATCCATCGATTCACAAAAAAATCGCCGAACAAATGAAAGAGAATGGCGGCTTGCTCACTGAGTACAAACTTGGGACAGAAATGAGCCCAGGCAATTTCCCCCAAAGAAACCGCATTATAGCAGGATTGGCAGATGCTTTAATAGTAGTAGAAGCGGCTAAAAAAGGAGGCGCTCTGATTACAGCAGAAATAGCTTACAGTTATAACCGAGAAGTATTTGCCGTTCCAGGAAACCTTCAGTCTAAATACAGTGAAGGTTGCAATGATCTTATCAGAAATATGAAAGCTGGGATTTACATGAGCTCAAAAGAAATCGTTGACTCCTTGTCGTGGAATATGGCTTCAGGCGAATCACCGGCTCAGCAGGTTTTTCCTGACACTTCCTTACTCGACCCACTTGAGAGCAAAATCCTGCAAAGAATATTTGATAAAAAAGAAGTAGAAGTAAATTGGCTCAGCCATGATTTAAATTTACCTATTAGTACGCTGGCCGTTAAGCTTCTCAATTTAGAATTCCTTGGTTTTGTTAAGGCTTTCCCAGGCAAAAAGTACCAATGGCTCCACAATAAACAATAAAAAAAGCTACCACCAACCGTAGCTGGAGATTAATGCTTATATTAGTCTATACTGACCAAAACAAATAAAACAATGAAAAAGGCACTTTACTCGATAATATTCTCCGTAATTGTCCTTATTGGATGTAATAATGAAAAAAGTGTAAACACCGATGATCTCCCCATGCAGATCGCTCAAGCCTACGGGTATGATCAATTAGATGAGGTTCAATCAATCTCCTATACCTGGAATGTGAGAAGAGACAGCGCGACGGTGATGGTTAGAGACTGGAAATGGGACCTTGTAAAAGGAGAGGTCAGCTACACTGATGCTGATACCAGTGCAACTTACCTTATTTCAGAAAAATCTGATCAAATTAAAGGAATTGATCATAAGTTTATCAATGACAAATACTGGCTTTTATTCCCTTTCCAACTGGCATGGGACGAAGGGTTTTCAACAGAAATAGCTGAAGAACAAAGTTCTCCTATCAACAATGAAACGACCACAAAACTTACCATACTTTACAACAATGAAGATGGTTATACCCCCGGAGATGCATATGACGTCTATGTGGACGACAATAAAATGATCAAAGAATGGGTTTTCAGAAAAGGGAATGCTGCAGAAGGACGTGCATTTACCTGGGAAAACGAGAAAGATTTTGGAGGCATCAAAATAGCCCTCGACCATAGCATGAATAATGGAGAAAAAATCATCTGGTTTACAAATGTTGAAGTAAATAAAAAGTAAGAGAGGTAGCCTTTCATTTAGTCTTACGAGCTTTTTGACAGTCACTTATTAACAGGCCCTTGAAGGGGTGAGATACCTCTTTAAGGGCCCTTTACATAAACTTAGGCTAATCTAATTTACAGTTAGAGGTCTCTTCACCGACCCCAAATAAAAACTATGGGTAAATATTAATTTGCCTGTATCCATATTTTTGCCCCTGTCTTTAACTGAACATGTACCATGTCTTTGAAATAACCCAAAACATTTCCCCTGCCAATAAAATAGTCGGCAGAAATAGGCCAAGATTTACTCCAATCCTGAAACACCAAGTCGACGGCTTTAACCTCTATTTCAGGGCTACTTTTTTCAGCTATATTAACAATAGTCTGATGTGCAAAGCCTATAGTCTGATCTGGCAACTTTACTCTAAACCAGGCACCACTTTTGCCCATGATATCGAAATACGTGTTTTGAGAATAGGTACCAATGATTTTTGAATTGAGCGCAGGCGAAGCGCGCAAATTTCCGGCTTTAACAGAAATCACACCATAATCCTTCAATGAAACAGTATCTGAAACGCTGATTTTTTGAGTGTTTTTCGGCGACTGTAAAAATGGCAATGGGTTTTTGGCTCCCCTTCCTTTCCTGTAAATACCGAAATGTAAGTGAGGGGCAGTTGTTCTCGCATTGCCGGTATTCCCTACCAATCCTAAAGTGTCACCTAGCTTGACACGTTGCCCAATATTTACCAACTGACTATCAAGGTGCGCGTAATAGTAGTTATAGTTACCGCTATTGAGCCAGATTACCTTACCTCCCAGTCTATTTTGATCAGATCTATTCACCCTGCCATCAGCAACAGCACGCACCGGTGTACCTCTTTTAGCGAATACATCAACTCCTTCATGTCTTCGACCGCCCCCTCTGGCATCTCCCCAGAAACTAGCAATTTGACCTGCATCCATGTTTGAGATGGGGAAAACGATGGATCCGGAGACTTTGATATTGACTTCAAGCATCCCTCCTCCCAATAGTTCAGGTTGAATTCTTAGTAAATGATTGGCATTTTCTTGTGCAGTATAGACTATGGTTCGCTGGTTTTGAGAGAATACATAAGGGGAATAACCGCTCAGTGAACTCCTGAATACATCTAAAAAGTAAACAGTACTACTATCGCTAAGTGCTTTGGCATTGATTGAGATCTTACTTCCCTCTTCAACTTCATATAGATAAAACACTGCCTCAGCTTTAGTAGGGTCAAAATAAACCATCTCAGTGTGAGGTAAATTTTGAGCTTGTAAATTACCTGCAACAGTAACCTGTCCATTTCTCATCCATTGCTGAATAATTTTGTATTCCTGAAGGTCAGATTTCTTTAAAGCATCAGAGTAGGCCACATAAGGATTTTTACCTTTAAAGAGTTTTTCGGTATGACAGGATCCAAGAATAAAAGTCAGCACGAACAAGGTGAAGAAATAGTGTAAACGCCAAGGACTAGACTTTGAATAATTTAACAACCGAAAAAGGAGTGACCTTTTATCGATTGTTAAATTAAACATAGAAATACGCTGATTACAATGTTTTCTGACCTTCATGCTTGCCTTCCTGAATTTCTTCTATCATCTTTCTATTAAATGCTTCCAGGTCTTTTGGTGATCTTGAGGTAACCAAGGCCTGGTCGCAAACACATTCCCGATCAATCCATTCTGCCCCTGCATTGATAATGTCTTGCTTTATAGATGGAAAAGAAGTCATTTTCCTTCCTGCCAATGCACCTGTCTCTAACAATACTTGAGGGCCATGACAGATCGATGCAACTGGTTTTCCCTTAGCAAGAAAATCCTTAATGAATTCAATGGCTTTTTTATTGGTACGCAGTTTATCTGGGTTCAGCACTCCACCGGGAATCAGTACTGCATGGTAATCGTCAGAATTTGCCTCATCGATTGTCTTATCTACGGTAAAATCTTCTCCCCAATTACCCTCTTTCCAAGACTTAATACTTCCTTTATTTGGAGAAATGACCTCCACAATAGCACCTTCATCTTCCAGTGCCTTTTTGGGAGAGGTAAACTCTATTTCTTCAAAACCATTTTCAGTAATTAAAGCTATTTTTTTATCAGATAATCTATTCATAATTATTGTTAGTTAGTTTTTGGCCTAAATTTTAAATGAAAAGTTCAAATTTCATGCTAAACTATTCCAATTGAAGAATAGTTTACTTACTAGGAGTAGTTTTGAGATGAATACAATTGGGATAAGTCCTGTATTGAACTATGGGACGATGTCAATTTCTCTAACAATCCCTTAAAAAAGTTATTCATTTGTAATGAATTGGAGTAGAAATGGAAAGCCGGTCTGGTTTTCTGATGAAGTGATTTTTTGGGCAAGGCTGAAATCCTTGGTAACAGATCACCAAGGATTTTAAAAAAAGCCACAAAAAAAGCCCGGATAAAACCGGGCTTTCAATAATCAAAAAGATTGTATTTTTATACGTAGTTACTCAACATCACTGGCATAACCAACATCAAAATGTCTTCATTTTCATTTAGATCAGAAGGTAAAATCAAGCCAGCCCTGTTTGGCGCGCTAAATTTCATTGTTACTTCCTTCGCTGAGATATTATTTAGCATTTCTACTAAAAACTTGGCGTTAAAACCAATCTCTATATCCTCCCCTTCGTGTTCGCAGGACAGTCTTTCGTTGGCTTCATTAGAAAAGTCCAGGTCTTCAGCTGAGATCTGTAATTCACTTCCTGTAAGCTTCAACCTAACCTGATGCGTAGTCTTATTGGCATATATGGCGATCCTTCTTAAAGAGCCCAAAAACTCTTGTCTATTGATCACCATGTCATTGTTATTGTCGGCAGGAATTACATTCTCATAATCTGGGAAGCGTTCATCAATTAACCTACAAATCATCTTGATGTTGTTGAACTTAAAATAGGCATTGCTGGTATTGAACTCAACACTAACAGGTACATTCTCCGTAGGAAGAGTAGACTTAAGAAGGTTCAAGGCTTTCCTAGGTACAATAATACTGGTCGCTTCAGGAGAAGCAATATCAACTCTTCTATAACGAATCAAACGATGTCCATCCGTGGCTACAAAAGTAGTATTGGTACTGCTCAGGTTTATAAATACCCCAGTCATGGCAGGTCTCAACTCATCGTTACTTGTAGCGAATATAGTATTGGCAATTGCACTACTCAAAACATCTGTAGACATTTCTACAGTAGATGCGTTAGTTACGCTCGGGATCCGTGGAAAGTCAGTTGCATTTTCTCCTGCCAATTTATAGCGCCCATTGTCAGAACTGATCTCTATACTATAGGTCTCCTTATCGATACTAAAAGTAACAGGTTGCTCAGGGAGATTTTTAAGCGTTTCAATCAATATTTTTGCAGGTACTGCAATATTGCCATCTTCCTTTGCCTCCACCTCAATCTCCGTCATCATTGAAGTTTGCAAATCAGAAGCCGTTACCGTAAGCTTACTATCCAATATTTCAAAAAGAAAGTTCTCTAAAATTGGCACAACAGGGTTGGTTGTTACCACCCCATTTATTGCGGAGAGATGCTTCAAAAGTGAGGAAGAAGAAACAATAAATTTCATATGTATGGTTTTTATAATTCAGTCACATTAAAAATTATCGTAGAATCCACGATACAATTCTGTAAAGCCAAATTTAGCGTTTTTAATCATTGCTTTGAACCAAATAAGACACAGATTCTAATTTCGATGGATTTAACAGGGTAAAGTTATAAATAAAATTACAAATGCCCTCATTAGGTTTTGATTTGATAGGATAAAATTAAATTGATTTTTAAAAATCGGCTTCAATCCCCATCATTTAGCGTATTTTCTTTTTCTAAGAAACTGTTTGAACCAACCAATCAGTATAACTACAATCACAGGCATGGCAACATTGATTACCTGCCACATCGACTTCTGTTGTTTTACTTTCACTTTATTTAGTGGCCTGATTTCAAAACTTTTGGATTTACTTGCAATTATTCCATTGGGAGCCACCATGTAATTTATGGTATTTTGTAAGAAGGTTCTATTAGCCGTTTTACTCTCAGCAAATGGATTGTTACCCAAAGGCAAAGGCCGATCGTCTTGAGGCCGTATCCAGCTTTTAATAACATCTGCATCGCCACTAATCAAAATCTTCCCCCCATTGCTTTCAGGAAGAAACTTATTCTTATCAAATTCGTCTGGTGCAAAACGATTTTTGAAAAAGGACGTGAACTTCCCTTCCAATAAATAAACCAATGGGAGACTTCCGCTATTGAACGCCCTTACATCAGGTTCATTGGCCATATCTTTAAAGGCAACTCTGGCCGGAGCACTTTCTCTTCGCGTGTAATCGCTGGAAAAAATCAAAGGCGTCTTTAAGACATTATCCGCTTTTACCGTATCTATAGAACTCACAAAACGAAACTCAACTACATCTAAACCTTTGGTGATCGGATGGTTGGCCATCTTTCCTGCCTGAACATAAAAAGGCCATGGCAAGGGAACTATCTGAGGTTGATTGCCATACTCTCCTGAAACTACCGGATAATATCCGAAATTCAAATCCTGAACAAGGTCCTTATTGATCCTAACCCCATACCGAAAAAGCAAGTCATCCAATCCTGTATCGAAAGGCATGGCCACAGTACCATTCCCGCCTGCATTTTCTAGATTTACGGCCATCTCATCCATTAGGAACAGTATATTCCCCCCATACATCAAAAATTGGTCTAGGAGGTATTTTTCTCTCACTCCATAGGCATTTTTGGGGCCAGCCACGATCAACACTTCAAATGTCAATAGGTCTTCAACATTTTTGGCCTGGTCAAATGGCACTTTATAAACCTCAAAATCTTCGTTAAGTGCTTCCACCATGCCATAGCCCTCATCCTCATCCATTTCACCCTGCCCGATAATTATTCCTATCGCCCGCTTATTTCTGGTGTATAAACGTTTTATCGCCTGTCCTATCTCAAACTCAAGATTCTCTATGGATAAGTTCAGGGTTTCCTCTGGCCCCATACCCAATTCTCCTTTCAATAACAACACACCGATTTCCCTGGTAGTGGACCTTAAAACAATGCCTGGAAATATAAGCTGCGTTGACTGAGCCCCATTCTGAGTGCTATGTAGGTTGGTAGGGTTAATGCCATAATCAGCAAGTTTTAGAACATAACGCTCACTGCTATCCGAGGCAACTTGAAGTGGATCCAGGTAATTGATAACAATCCCCTCTCGGCTATAGGAGCGGAAGGTTTTTAGAATCTGTTCTATATTTCTTTGAAAACGAATCATCCCAGGAGGAAGATCTCCTGCCAATAAGACATCTATTTCTAATGGGCCATCCATATCCTCCAGCACATCCAGACTAGCCTGGCCTATGCTGTATTTTCCTTCTTCGGTCATGTCCACTCTAAAGGAATACCATTTCTCTAGATTGGCAACCAAAAACCATATCAACACCAAAGCGAATGTCCCAAATATTATGGAGCTGTATTTCCTATTCATCCCTATCGATCAAAATCCAAGAACAAACCAAAAACGAAAGTATCATCCCCATAAAATAGTAAATGTTTTCAGAGACAATAACTCCTCTACCCATCTGTTCATAATGAAAATCGGTACCCAATCCTGCTAATAAAACTGCCAGATCGCCTGAAGCCACTACCGCCAATGCGCTTATTCCACCATAAAGCAAGAAGGATAAGAACACGGCTACAACAAAGGAAACGATCTGATTGGAGGTAATGCATGAACTAAACAACCCCACTGCAGCAAACAATGCTCCGACTAAGAACAATCCGATGTAGGCTCCAAAAAAACCCGCACTGTCAATATTCCCTATTGTGTCTCCCAATTGAACGATACTGAAATAATAGACTAGTGTAGGAATCAAAGAGAAGAATAGAAGGACCAAAGCAGCCAGGTATTTGGCTATTACAATTTGGTAATTTTTTAATGGGGAAGTTTTTAGCAATTCCCAGGTCCCCGTTTTCCGCTCTTCTGCTACCATCCTCATGGTGATGGCAGGCAGCAAAAAAATAAAAACAAAGGGAGTATAACTAAACAGTGGATCAAGATCAGCATAGCCATAGTCCAGAACACTAGTACCAGGAAACACCCATACTATTAAACCCAATGAAATTAAAAAAATAGAAGTAATCAGATAAGCAGACAGGTTACTGAAAAAAGCATTGACTTCTTTTATAAACAGGCTGTACATATCTTTAACTTTTGGTTAAGCTGTGAAAGACTGATTCCAGGTTTTTTTCTTCTAGCCTGATGCTTACCAAATTTAGGTTGTACTTTTGAATCATTTCAAAAATCTCAAGTCTCAGTTTTTTAGGATCTTTGCATGAAAAGACAATCAATCCTGGTCCTTTCCTATCTATGGTATTGTAAGAAAGACCTTTTAACCATTCCTCCACTATAGTCTCCTCTGTTTCTAATAAAATTACAGATTTTCCTGCGGATGCCTTTAGGTTTTGAAGAGAATCTTGGGCCACTACCTTGCCTTTATTGATAATAACCACTTTGTCACACAGAATTTCGACTTCCTGCATGATATGAGTACTCAAAACAAGTGTTTTATTCTTGCTAATCTCTTTGATAAGTTGCCTGATTTCTACCAGTTGGTTTGGATCCAATCCAGTGGTAGGTTCATCTAGTATAATGATTTCTGGGTCATGCACAAGACTTTTTGCCAAGCCAACCCTTTGCTTGTATCCTTTAGAAAGGTTTCCTATTCTCTTGTATCGCTCCTCAGTAAGCCCACACTGCGCCATCACGAGTTTCACCCTTTCATTTCGCAGACTTTTCTTCATCTGATAAAGCCCCCCTATGAAAGATAAAAACTCAGGAATGTACATTTCATCATACAAAGGATTGTGTTCAGGCAGGTACCCTATCAATTTGCTGATGGCAATGGGATGATCTTTTACAGAAATGCCATTGACCAGGGCTTCACCCGAATCAGCCTGCAGAAAACCCGTTATGATTTTCATCGTAGTCGATTTCCCAGCACCATTCGGCCCCAAAAAGCCCAACACCTGTCCAGGGTTTGCCTGAAAGCTGACATTATTGAGGACTTGCTGATCCCCAAAACGTTTTGATAGATGATGAATCTCTATGGACATAATTCAAGATGTAAATCAAGCCAGAAACAGGCAATCCTAATCCTATAAAGGGCAACAATTATGTATACGCTTCCAACGTTACCTTTTCAAAACCTGAAACGGGTATGCATTCTTGGATAGGTAGGTGATTACTCCAATTGCTACTGCAATAACAATGCTAGTGGAAAACTGAAATAAATAAAGCCGACACTATTAAAATTGGTAACGGTGTCACTTCAATTTCATTATATCAATAATCCTGAAAGTGTAGATTTTGCATAAAAAACCTTCACTTTCAGGATTAATTTACTCAGAAAGTGGTTCCTGAATAATTGTATTCGTTTTTTTAGGGCTCTAAAGCTTTTACACCTGGCAAGATTTTACCTTCCATCAATTCAAGCAGTGCACCTCCACCTGTGGATACAAATGAAACTTGTTCGCCATAGCCGAATTTATTAACAGCAGCAGCTGAATCACCACCACCTATAAGTGAAAAGGTTCCTTTTTCAGTAGCCTCCACAACTGCCTCTGCAATTGCTTTGGTACCTTTCTCAAAGCTACTCATTTCAAAAACGCCCATTGGACCATTCCATAATACGGTCTTGGAATCTTTTATTATTTGTGCAAATTTAACACAAGTTTCAGGCCCAATGTCTAAGCCCATCCAACCATCAGGAATCTGTCCTTTTTTTGCTGTACTTTGTTCAGCATCATTGGCGAAATCAGTGGAGATAACTGTATCATCTGGCAAAATCAGGTTCACATTTTTTTGCTTGGCTTTTTCTAACAGCTCTAAAGCAAGTGGCATTTTATCCTCCTCCAATAAGGAATCACCTATAGTGCCACCCTGTGCTTTCGCAAAGGTGTAGGACATGCCACCACCAATGATCAGGTTGTCAACCTTATCGAGTAATTTATCGATAAGAAGGATTTTATCTGAAATCTTTGCTCCTCCCATTATGGCTGTAAATGGCCTTTCTGGTGAACCCAATACTTTCTCAGCATTTTCCAATTCTGCTTGCATCAGGTAACCAGCCACTTTATCGTTGAAGAATTCAGCTACAATGGCAGTGGAAGCATGTGCTCTGTGAGCTGTTCCAAAAGCATCATTAACATAAATGTCCCCAAGTTTTGACAATTTTTCCGCAAAATCTTTGTCCCCTTTTTCTTCCTCTTTGTGAAAACGAAGGTTTTCTAAAAGCAGTACTTCACCTGGGTTTAAACTGGTAGCTAGCTGTGCTGCTTCACTTCCTATGCAATCCCTGGCAAACTTTACTGACAGCTCTAACTCTTTATTCAATTCCGTGACAATGTGTCTCAACGAAAACTTGTCTTCTGGACCAGATTTGGGCCTTCCAAGATGAGACATAAGAATGACAGCACCTCCATCCTTTAGGATTTTTTTAATTGTAGGTAATGCTGCATCTATTCTAGTATTGTCAGTTATCGTAAATTGATCGTCAAGAGGTACATTAAAATCCACTCTCACAAGTGCTTTTTTACCTTTAAAATCAACGTTATCTACTGTTTTTATTCGATTGTTCATGTTTTGTAGGTTTAATATATGCGTCAAAAATAAACATTTTATTTGGCAGCAGCCCGCCTTAGCCTATCATTTATTGCTTTTCCTAAATGTATTTCTGGCAATTCTTCAGCTAATATTAAGGTAGCATTGGTTTCATCCAATTTGCGCATGGCAGAAAAAAGATTTCTGGCTGCTTCGTCATAATCTCCAGAATTGCTTAAGGCTACTTGATGAGAGGCTGGCACTTCGGGAAAAGAACGCCTAAAGGACAAGATAGCAAGTCCTTCCTTTTCTTGTTGATACTGCTGCATTAATTCATCCAAGTCCCCTAAAACCATGGGCTTTCTAGGGGCATAATGACTTTTTAGCATTCCGGGAGATTGCGGATTACTACTTGATTGAGGCAAAATTAAAACTTTCCCAACAACCTCCTCAATGGCCCCAACGGAAACTCCCCCTAAGCGATAAATGATAACCTGCCCCTGCTCCATTCCAACAATGGTACTTTCCAGCCCCACTTCACAAAGCCCTCCATCCAAAATATAAGCCAATTTCTCTCCAAGATGGTGCTGGACATGGCTGGCGCTAGTAGGGCTAATGTATCCGAATGGGTTGGCACTTGGCGCAGCCAAGGGGAAATCTAACAATTCCAACAGGCTCTTGGTGAGCGGATGACTTGGCACCCTAACCCCTACCCTCCCCAATCCGCTAGTTACCAAATCGGGGATAATATTTTTTTTAGGGAGTAGTAAAGTAAGCGCTCCAGGCCAAAAGGTTTCAGCCAAGGCTTTTAATTCATCAGGTATAAATTCCACGTAATCATATAACTGTTCGATTCCTGCCAGATGAACAATTAAAGGGTCAAAACTTGGTCTGTTTTTAGATTTGAAGATTTGTAAGACTGCTTTTTCGTCCAGCGCATTCCCCGCCAATCCATAAACAGTTTCAGTAGGTATGGCTACGAGTTCCCCCGATGTCAATAATGCTGCTGATTTTATAATATCTTTACCAATCTCAGCCATTACTCATTACAGAATTCGTCCAACCAATCTTTCGCTTGGGTATATCCTAAGGAAAGTGCCGTTTGAAGGTGTTCACAACCTTCCGATTTTTTACCCAGTGCGCTCATTTCAGTTACTCCTAAAAGGTAAAAGGCCGCTCCGTTTCGTGTATCAATGGCCGTTAATGCTTCAAGTGTTGCAATTGCATTTAAAGGATCATTGTTTCCAAGAAGCGCTTTGGCCTTGTTAAACAATACTTGGGGTTGCTGAGGATCAGCATGCAATGCTTTATCAAAATCGATGAGGGCATCATCGTACATTTCAAGACCTAAGAGTGCAAGTCCACGATTGTAATAAATGTCTATCTGATTGAAATCAAGTCCATTTGCACGATTATAATCAATCAGTGCTTTTTTGTACTCCTCCTTTTCCATGTATACATTCCCTCTGTTGAAAAAGGGCTTGTAATTATTTTCATCCACTTCAATAGAGCGGGAAAAGGACTCAACGGCATCATCTAATTTGCCTGTTTGGAAAAATATCACTCCTCTGGCATTCCATGCAGGCGCATGTGCCGTATCTTTTTCAACTAATCTATTTAGGTGCTCAATTGCGGTATCAAAATCCTGTTTATCTAAAGCTCCAATACCAGCTTCAAACAATTCTTCTGAAGATGGCTGACAGGAAACAAGAAAAAATAGGGCTATGATGCTACTCCATATATTTTTATTCATTTCATTTTTTTTGCAAAGATAAGAATTACTTAGACCACAACCCACATAAGGATTGAACAAAATACAAGTACATCAAAATACCCTAAATGAGTATTTCAGATTTACTGGTTTTTTCTAACATTCTTAATATCGATTCGTTAAAACCTACCAATTCTGCTGTAAGGTCAAACCCTACCCAGGCGAGGTCCTTACTTTCAGGACTAATAATAAGAGGCTCATCCATTTCTGCCTCTATAAGAAACCTCACATCATAATGAAAATGCCTTTCATTTTTATCATTTGCAGGGATTACGTGCCTGTCTAGGTCAAAAATAGACTTGTCCACCAACCGTATGGACTGCAAACCACTTTCTTCCTCGGCTTCTTTAAGTGCCACTTCAACAAGGTTTTCATTTCCGTCTGCATGACCTCCCAACTGCAACCAACGTTGAAGTTTCTTATGTAGGGTTAACAGGGTATGGGTGCGCCGTTTATTGACTATCCATGCTGAGGCCGTAAAATGCCCGTTAATTCTTTCTCTTTTAAAGGCGTCAGGGTCATTTAAAAGATCCAAAAAGGCAGGAACCATGGCTTTTTCTTCCTCAAATGGTGTCCTGTAATTTTCTATCAAGCACTTTAGATTTTCTCTGTCCATATACTAATCTGCTTTGAATAATTTATCCATAAACTGGTCAAAAGATTTGGCTTCATGGTATTGCCTATCGGAATACAATGTAACCAGAACTTTAAGATAGTTGGGTTTATTGTCAAGGGAAATCTTCTCTATACTAACATTGCCAAATAGCTGATTTATTTTACCTGATAAGTCATCCACTGAGACAAGGGGTTTGAAATACAACTTTTCAGTAGTTCTTACCTGATCATTTACTTCATCAATTTTACGATCCATGCTTACCATTCTATAGCCCATCCCCAGCATTTTTTGGCCTAAACCAAAAAAGAGTTTAGTGAATGTACCTCTATATAATGGAGGTGTGTAGCTAACTGCAAAACCATTGGCATAGGAAGTATGATAATAATGAACCTCGGGATCTTTATTAATTCCAGCGCGTTTAAAATGATAATTGTCGTAAATCATTTTCAAAACATTTACCCCCTCTTCTCCAGCCAACCACAAGGACACTTCCTGCTCCTCAGGTTCAGTGCGGGTAAAATTCTCCCGGATTACGGCCCGATTGCTATTACCTGTAAATAATTTATCTAATAAATTGTCAATAAATTTCATTTCTTCTTGATAACACCATTTTTTTCGCTGGAAATCAACCCTTCGTCCTCCATTTCTCTGATCAAACCTACAGAAAAATCATCTAAAGTTTCATCGATCTCATAAAACAATTCCTCTAATGAAAACGCCTCTCCCTGTTCTAAAGTTTTAAGTATTTTTTGAATAAGATTTTTACTAATAATTGCCCTATTATTATCTTTTTTGTTTTGTATACAATTGTCACAAATACCGCAGTATAAATCATTTTTTTCTCCAAAATAGTTTACAATTTGAAGCGTACGACAAATTTTATTATTTTTAGCATATTCAATAATTTTCTGAGCTTTTCCAATTGCTTGTAGTCTTCTTTCTTTAATTCTTTTTTTATTTAATGGTAAAGATCCTGCGTCAAGTCTTGGTGTAATAAAGGTTATTTGGGGTTGGTCCTTTTTGCCAGAAAAATCCACCAATCCAAGTTCATCCATCTTTTTTAACATCCCAACCACTTCTTTCTCTGAAGTATTTAACAATTGTGCAATCTTGCTCTCTTTGATTCTGATATAACTCACAAATAGTTCTCCTCCATGCAATCTTAGCAATAGCTTTATCAAGTTATCCAATTTTGCATAAGCAATTTGCGCTTCATAAAGTTTGCTTTGCGAAACCAAAAAATGTAAAGAAGATGGAAGAAAAACGCTTTCTGAAAAAAGTAGAAAGGCTTCTTCCTGCAGTACTTTTATGGAGTTGTACGTTAGCGGTATAGCCAAATTATAAGACCTGGTAAAATCCAGAAAGTCAAAATCAAAACTTGTCATCTGGGCGCTACCAACCGCTAACCTATAATAATTTGCCAAGCATTGGTAAACCTTTTTGAGCATCTCCTCAGGGGGGTAGGCTATTTCTGCCATTTCTTCCAATGTAATACAATCTTGCTCCCTTACCAATAGCACAGCAAATGCCTTTATCCCATCTCGCCCTGCCCTTCCAGCTTCCTGATAGTAATTCTCCAGGTTTTCAGGAAGGTCAAGATGAATCACTGCCCGCACGTCGGATTTATCTATCCCCATTCCAAAGGCATTGGTGGCAACCATTACTCTTACCCCTCCCCTTATCCAATCCATTTGGCGCTCATTTCTAACATGCTGATCCAAGCCCGCATGATAGTAAGTCGCTGACAGGCCTAGTTGTTGTAGGTGCTGGGCCGTTTCTTTAGTTCCCTTTCTACTTCTGGTGTAAATAATAGCACTCCCTGGTACCTTTTGAAGAATCTCGACTGCTTTCTCTAATTTATTTTCGGCCCATCTAACAGCGTAAGACAAGTTATCTCTCCTAAATGATTTTACAAAAACGGAAGGTTCTTTAAGTTCAAGTTTTTCGATAATGTCTGTTCTCACATTAAGGGTAGCAGAAGCAGTTAATGCAACCACAGGCACCTTTGGAAAAAATGCTCTAATGTCAACTATTTCCAAATAGGAAGGTCTAAAATCATACCCCCACTGAGAAATACAATGGGCTTCATCCACAGCTATGAGGTTTATATTCATCTTTTTAAACCGTTCTAAAAATATTTCGGTTTTAAGCCTTTCAGGCGAAACATATAAAAATTTATAATCACCATATACGCAATTGTCCAGAAGGGTGTCAATTTCCCTTTTCCGAAGACCAGAATGGATAGCCATGGCTTTAATTCCGCGACCTTTCAACTGGTCAACCTGATCTTTCATTAAAGCGATCAAAGGGCTCACAACTAGACATAAGCCTTCTTTCATCATGGCTGGAACCTGAAAGCAAATGGATTTCCCTCCACCTGTAGGTAGCAATACCAATGCATCCTTTCCTTTAGCAATAGCTTCCACTATCTCACCCTGAAGGGGACGAAAGTCTTGGTACCCAAAATACTTTTTTAAAATTGCCAGTGCTGAAGTATCTAGCTTATCCATATTGTGGCAATGAGTCCTTTAGCATGAATGAAATTTTCATCCAAATTACGCTTCATCAAACCCAATCACAAGGGGGATTCCTTATTGTTGAAAGTTATTTTAACGGCTCCTTCAGAAATAGTACTTTCAAAGGGGAATTCTTCCTGGCCCCGCCATTTTCCATCCTTCCAAATACGCATTTGAATCCCTGTCAAATCAACAGGAAGAAAAGTGTCTTTATCCAAAAAAATATTCCTTTTTCCTGGTAGTAAAATTTTATAGTTTTCACCATCCTCCATAAGAGCAAGACGATTGATTGGCATCCCCATTTCCTTGATCCTGTGAGGCGTAATGCTGTATTTCAATTCAGTTGAATCAACCTCACTTTCAAATGTATACAATTGACCTTTGTGAAGATAATCAAATACACCTCCTTTTTTTAGGTTGTAAATGACCAAATAATCTTTCGAAACCCTTTCTATCCCAGCATAAAGTCTATAAATCCCAAATGCGAAAACCAAAATAATAATCGCCCTAAGGTGGTACTTTTTCCTTCCATCAATCCAATGAAAAAGAAAAAAGAGAATGCTCCAAAAAAGAATCATTTCAGGTAGGTGCAAAAAGAGGTTATCCATTTTAGCAAAGGGAAGGGCTTGCAGCCCAAAAATTCCAAAATTCAATAGGCGAATAGCCATCTCCATCAGCCAACCAAGAATTGATGCCAAAAAGGGTATAGCAGCAAACAACAAAAATGGAACACCAATGGACATGATAACAAATGCTGCAGGTATGGCCAGTAAATTGGTTAGAATAAAATAAGTAGGGAAAATATGGAAATAATAAACCGCAAGGGGAAAAGTGGTTAACTGAGCCGCTAGCCCCACACTGGTGATGTCCCAAAGGTACCTTAGCCATTTCTTTTCAGGGTGCCATAGTTTTCTGATCAGAGGCTGAAACAACAATATTCCCATTAAAGCTGCGTAACTCAACTGGAACCCTACAGCGTAAATTAAAAAGGGATCATAAATCAACAATACCAAAGCCGACAATGCCAAGGGATTAAATATCGAAGGGCTTCGAGATTTCATTTGAGCGAAGCAGATAAAAGTAAACATGGTCGCAGACCTTAGCACAGAAGGGGAAAGGCCGGTTAGGATTGCATAAAGCCAGATGATAATCATGATTGCACTTAGTAAGAGCACTCTTTTAAGTCCTTTCTTTTGGCTTGGCTTGAAAACGAGGAAGAAAAAGCCATATATAATCCCGACATGCAAACCAGAAACGGCCAAAATATGCATGGCCCCAGCAGTAGCATAGGCATCCTTTAAATTGGTGTCCATGTCAAATTTTTGCCCGAGCAATAAAGCTGTTGAAATCTGAACAGCATGAGGGTCATTAAGATAGGTGCTTATCTTATTTGCCAGGTATCCTCTCCAGGCGATGACTGTTGAGGACCATGAGGCTTTTTCAGGTACTGATAAAACGGTGAACTTCTCTCCTATAAAATGGGTAAAGTAAACCCCCTTTCTTTCCATATAAGTCGAATAATCAAACATCGATGGATTGGTAGGTGACGGAATTATTTGTGGACCTCCATTAATTAGAATGGTAGTCCCCGGTAGTAGTGGTTTTGAGTGTTGATGATAAATTTGAACTTGCCCACTGGCGGGCTTCCAACCTTCACTATTTTCTATGGCATAAACAAAAACCAAATTCCCCTTGCTATTTGGTTTGACTTGATCAGCCTCCTGGACTTCTGCTAAATAATTTTTTATTTTTGGGAAATGAACTAAGTGATCAGGCATTAATTCAACATCTCTGGAGGACGCCACAAACATGCCTGAAAAAACCAAACTTAGGTAAGCTAAAATAGGAAGAGTAACTTGAAAAAACTGCTTTCTTTCTGGTAGGTAGATAAAGGTTAAAAAGAAATATGCTGCTAAGCATAACAACAAGGCTGGCAAAAGCATTGTCCCCAGTGTTTCCTTAGTTAAGGGATAAATAAAAACTCCCAAAACAAAGAAAATAGTATACCTTATAAAAGGAAATTCATTGAATTTCATGAATTAAACCAAAATCGGTTAAAATCCTACTGCATACAATATCCTCTGATGTATCAATTCAGAAGCGCTGCCTATCTGCCATTAGAGATAGCCTTATTTCATCTATCTGCCCTAAAATAGGGATGGAGTAATAATAGGACCAATTCCATTGGAAGCAATTGAAAACAGTACAATTTTGGCTAAATCATTGTCACTCACAAATAGCAACAAAAAGGACAAAAAACAATTGTACTTGCAACTTCCCTTTCTCCTTGGTCAAAAATTCAGCCCAAAGTTTCAGAAAATAATTTAACCAACTTTGATCATAAAATCAACAAAACAAAAAAATTCAGGTGATTGACACCTGAAAATCAACTAATTAAAACCTAAATCCAACTGTAAATCCAGCATTGAACTCAACAGGATCAAATCGGTCAGACACTTCGTTATTAAACCCTCTGGCTATGCTAACATAAGGTCCTAAAGCAAATTTATCATTGTGCACCCATTTGTAACCACCACCAAAGCCGATGATAAAACTATTTAAAGAAGTTTCAATAATCTGATCATCTTCAAGTACCTCAGTAAATGTTCCGCTTCTGTACTTCAAAAAAGGAAATACATAAAATCCTGATGGGTTGGATTCTGTCACAAAATAGTAGTTGTATGCTAGCGTAGCACTTGTGGATTTGAAATCCTGTCCGTCACCTGAGTCAGAAACATAAGCAAATCGATCCATGAAAGTCATCCCGAAACCTATGGATTGATTTCGATCCAGAAAATGCTCGTACCCCAATTCAAGTGATCCTATAAAAATAGTGTTAAAAATATTTAACTTCACTTCATTTTCAGGAAGTCTCGGGTCTTCGATTGTTTGTGCATTAGCTTGAAAACTTCCCAAACCTACAACTACTACCAATACCAGGGCACCTATAAAATTTTTCATAAAAAAACTGTTTGCTTAAAAGTAAATATCTCTGTTTAAAATTTCTCTCCTGAGTTATACTGCATCAGGTAATGCTCAATCTCGCATTCTAGAAAAAGCTCGCCTTTTTTCTCAAAACCAAATTTCCCATACAAGCCTACCGCAGTCACTTGAGCGTGCAAATATATCGTTTTATTCTTATTTGATGGATTGGACAAAACATCTTCTAATACAGCTTTCACTAACATGCTACCAACACCATGACTTCTGTAAGGTTTTAATACAGCAAACCTTTCAAGTTTAATGCCAGTATTTGTATACCTCCATCTGGCCGTTCCCACTCCTTGTTCCCCTTCTTGAACAATAAAGTGGGTAGCCATGGTCTCAAATTCATCATACTCTTCCTCTGCCGCTACATTTTGTTCTTTTACAAAAACCTGTTCACGTATATGAAAAGCTTTTTCCAATGAAAGCTCATCTGTAATTTTGCTTATGGTTAAACTCATTTCGATGGAGGAACTTCGACTTCATTTTTCTCATAGGCTTCAATGATAGACTTCACAAGCTTATGCCTTACAACATCATTGCCCGAAAGATTCACCACGCCTATGCCTTTCACCCCTTTAAGAATTCTTAGCGATTCCCGAAGACCTGATTTTTGACGTGAAGGTAAATCCACTTGCGATTGATCTCCTGTGATAATCACCTTAGAATTAGGCCCCATTCTGGTTAGGAACATCTTGATTTGTTCCGCTGTAGTATTCTGTGCTTCGTCCAACAGAACGAAGGCATCGTGAAGTGTTCTACCTCTCATATACGCCAGCGGTGCTATTTCAATCACCCTATTTTCTTGGTAAAACCTAAGCTTTTCCGTAGGTACCATATCTGCCAGGGCATCATAAATAGGCCTTAAATAAGGGTCAAGCTTTTCTTGCAAGTCCCCTGGTAGAAACCCGAGATTTTCCCCAGCTTCTACAGCAGGTCTCGTTATAATAATCCGTTTAACCTCTCTATTTTTTAGTGCCCTTACGGCTAATGCCACAGCGATATAAGTTTTCCCAGTTCCTGCAGGTCCTAACGCAAATACAAGATCATTTTTAAAAGAGGAATCCACCAGTTTTTTCTGATTGGGCGATTTTGGCCTTACGATCACTCCTTTATTCCCATAGAGAATAATGGAGTTATTGCTTTCGGCCTTCACTTGAGGATTACCTTCTAACTCAATGTATTCTTTAACATTCTCTGGCGTGACTTGACCATAACGGCTAAAATGCTCCAGAAGCATGTTTAAGATGTCGTTAATCTTAAGAATTTCAGGTGCTCGCCCTTTAATTCTTATTTCATTGCCCCGGGAAACAATTTTGCTTTGGGGAAAGGCCGCAGAAATCTGCCTGATATTTTCATTTTCCGATCCTAAGAAGTCCAGGAGGGAAATATTTTCCAATGTTATGACTTTTTCTACCAATATATTTTCTTCTGTTTAGCTAATTCTAATAACAAATTAAAAATACCTATTTTTGTGCATCCTTAACGCAAAAGTACGAATTTTTAATTGACTTACTTATATGGCTTTGGTAACATTCATTTCGGATTTTGGTAACTCAGACTACTATGTACCAGTAGTCAAGGCTAAAATGCTATCCATTAATCCCCAATTGTCTATTGTAGACATAAGTCATGATATTGCCTTATACGACATTGCGCATGCCGCATTTTTACTTCGTTCTACCTTTAACGATTTCCCAAAGGGAACTGTTCACCTTGTTGCGCTAAATACTACAAGTAGCATAACAGATGGCTATATTGGCATCAAGCTAAACGAACATATTTTTGTAGGACCAAACAATGGAGTCCTAAGTATGTTGGCAGATCATGACCCTGGAATTATTGTGAAATTTTCAGACATCCACGTTAAAAACAGTTCCTTTCCTGCCAAGGATATTCTTGCGCCAATAGCTGCTAAAGTGGCTAGTGGCGCAGCCATACATGACTTTGGTGGTCCTTTGCAGGGCATCAAAAAAATGATGGGGCGTCACTTCAAGGCAAGCAAAAAACAAATCGTCGGCTATGTGTTACGTGTGGACATATATGGCAATTTAATCACCAATATCCCTAAGGAGGTTTTTGAAAAATTAAGTCCTGGAAAATTCGAGATCGTTTTCGGTAGAGAATCCGTACAACAACTCCAGACCAATTACAATGAAGTAGAACCAGGTGATTGCTGGGCTTTCTTCAATAGTTTAGGTTTACTGGAAATCGGAATTAACCATGGCCATGGGGCCGATTTATTAGGCTTGCGGTATGACAGTCCTATTTTAATCAATTTTGAAGTTTAATTTTTCAAATTTCTGATTAATTAAACCTTTAAAAATCAGCAGTTAGCCGAGAAAGGTCACGAAAAAGGCGAAAAATTCACAGTTGCAAGCTGTCATAATACTTGTTTGTGAAAAATTCTTTGCACATATTTGCATCCCAATCAGCAATGAATGGATAATGCCACAAGCCCAGGTGGCGGAACTGGTAGACGCGTTGGTCTCAAACACCAATGCCTTCGGGCGTGCCGGTTCGATTCCGGCCCTGGGTACAAAGGCTCACAGAAATGTGAGCCTTTTTTGTTGACTCCACCAACTTGGCTCTATTTACTGATGTAATTAATTAGTTTTTATTTGGGAGAATCTTTCCTTTTGGCTTTATCGAAATACACCCCATCCGTTTCCATATCAGAGATGCTGCGTTTTATAATTCTTTTTAGCTTCTCTCTATCCTTGCTGGGAACTTTATCCTCTTCAAAAAGCGCGCTCAAAGCGTTGAACAAAGCTGCCCTGCTTGGGCCTGTTGCCTTTTCATATTCCCAAGACTCTTCTTCCATTCGAATAAATTCCTGGACTGAAGTAATAATAAATACCACAAAGGATACCACTACCACTATTGTTAGAATAATTACATCTAAATTTTCCATTTTATCTTTTCATTTTAAATAGGATCAAAAAGCCAAGAATGGTAGGGCACCACAAACCAATGAAAATGGCCTTGAGGGGTTCATTTTCTACGAGAAAATAGTACTCTGATACCCCGATCAAAACTACTACCAATACGATAAGTACGATTTCGGACTTTTTAAATTTTTTCATGAATTTAAATATTGATTAACAAAGAGTTGCTTCCCTGATCAGACCAGAGCATAATCACTAAACCTAAGCCCATCATCAATATCCTGTGCTGGAATTAGTGCTTGAGTGGTATTAACAACTGAAAAGGAATAAAGTTTTTTACTGTACCCGATTAACAGTCAACAACTTCTCACTTAATAATTGTACTAAAGGAAAATGACTGCTATTTCAGCATCAATTAATTAAATGAAAAAACACGGCAAGCCTTCGTCTATAGGGTGGATAGTTTCAGTGGCAGACTTAGCCATAATAACTGTTAGAATTTCGTCTAAATCTATATATTTCGGAGTTTCCGAAAATCTTCTCATCTCTCAAAAAATAACACCAACCCAGTAATGATAAAGAATAGGATTAAAAACATTCTTGGTAAAACTGATGCTTATCCATCATCAGGCATATGGTCAAGACATGTTTAGATTCAGATCAAGAACTTGGAAATGCCAATACCTCTAGGTTCTGATTCCAGGTCATTTCAATTTTTAACGCTAGATAAAGGATGTTTTCTAATTTTCTTTCAATATTGCAAAGGGAATGGATTCCTCATCAAATAAATGAAAGTGAAGTATGAAGCTACTCAATCAATTTTGCCTTCTTCTAATACTATTTGCAGCAATGGGTTGCAATGGGTCTAGTAATTTGTCTTCAGAGCAATTGGATGGTTTTGAGGCCAAATTAACGGCATCAGATTTTTTCTGGCAAAGCAGGTATGGAAGCTACATTGATTTTCAGTTCCGAGAGAACGGAATCGTAAACGCACTTATCAATGGAAAGGCTGATTCCAAAGTAAGTGGAAAATGGTCATTTGACAACAGTATTGGAGAATTACAGATAGCCTGGGAAGGAGGAAGGCAATACACTTCATTTGTAAAGCATATTGATGATAATTGGGGCAAGATTACTTTTGAATCTAAAATCCATGAGTATGGAGACAAAACAATAACAAGGCTGAAGCTTTTGGACGACAGGTTTAGTGATCCCAAATTACTGGATATATCCCTCAATGGCGTTCGTTAACCTATTTTTGAACCAAAATAAAATCAGGTGTATTTATGTTGTTTATACTGCATAAATACACCTGTCTTCTTGAAAAATGAGATCACGTCTAACTTTTTTCTTTTACTCACTTGCACTATCCTGGGCAGAAAATACTCGCTTAAGCAAAGCGGTAGTTCTTTCTGCAGGGTTTTCACGGATGGCTTTTTCTTCTTGGGCTACCAATTGAAAAAGTCCCTGAATGGCCATTTGCGTTACATAAGCATTCAAATCAGGATCCAACTTTCGGGAAGTCGTGGGAAAGGAATTGTACCTTCCTACCAAATCTCCATAATAACGTGTGGCCCCTACCTGATCAAGAGATTCCTGGACATGAGGTTGAAATAAAGCGGTTAATTTTTCTGTTGTAGTCCTTTGGAGATATTGGGTGGCGGCATCATCCTGACCTTTCAAAATATCCCAGGCATCTGTAATGGTCATCTGCTTAATGGCTGCTATAAAGATAGGTTTCGCCTCCTTGGCAGCACTTTCTGCCCCCCTATTTATTGTCATTATTACCTTATCCACTTCAGATCCTAAACCAATATTTCTCAAGGTAGACTCTACACGCTGAACATCTTCTGGAAGAGCTATTCTTATCAAGTCATTTTTGAAAAAACCATCTTGGGTTGAAGCAAGGTTAGCCCCTTCTGTTACTCCTTTGATCAATGCCTCCTTTAATCCATTCCCAACTTCATTCTCTGTAAGTGCAGATTCACTGGCTGCGGCCAAAAACTTATTCACTTCAGCTGTAGTACAACCCACCATTGAAAAGATAAACATTACATAAAATATGTTGGATAAACGCTTCATTTTTATTTATTTAATTGAAAGTATTTTCAAGATCTCAGAAAGTCAATTATTATGCCAGAAGTTTAACATCTAAAACCTGAAAAAACCTTTTATTGTTTCACCTGATCCATTTTAGCTTTAATCTCCCGAATTAAAATCTCTTGTCCCTTGAGGCTCAAATGTCCATGGTCAATATAGTTGGACACATCTTTAGAAAAATCGGAAAATTCAGGACTATTGAAATTATAAGTGCTCATTAGCTCACTCTTTTCTACATTGGTCCCATCCAGAATATCCTCCCAATAATGATTCATTTTATCGCTATGAGCTTGGTATATAGGATACGGAACTGGGTGAAAATAAATGAAAGTTTGAATCTTATTTTGTTCTAATAAAGTCAATAACTTTTTGAAATCCCTTCTGTGATTGCTTCCGATTTCAAATTCATTTACTTTGACATTATTAACTTCCTCTGCTATTCTCCCAGCTACATCCTCCACCTTAAAGAGCGCTTCAAATGCATTGCTTCCATTTGTTCTATATTGATTTTTAGGATATTTGTTAGGCCATAAGTCAAAATCCCTGATGAGCCCCAGGCCATAGACCCTAAGAAGATTGACTGAACCATACGCCTTCCAGTAGGTATCGAGGTTCATAAAACCTGTCTCTTCAACCTTTGTATTTGCTGTCACATATGGATGAATACATACTATTGCCTCTTTAATGGTGCCATTGTTTTCCAATACGTTTGTTGCCAATGCCAAAACATTATTCATCCTTGCCCCCATTAAACTTACATTAAAATAATTTTTATCGGGGATGGATTCCGGATTGAGGTTGGCAGAAAGTGAAGGCCCAAGAATCATCCCATCAAAATGCTGTGGAACATGATTGAAAGTCATAAGGTATTTTGAAAACCGCTCTTCTCCATAAACCCGTACGTTATCTTTATCTCTGAATCCATACAAGCCAAAAACATCCAAGAAAACATTTAGAAAGACAAAAACCATTAAGGCCCCAGCAAAACTAAGCCGTAAAATCAGAAGATATTTTTTGAATTGTTTTTCCATCAACTTAAAAATCAAAGTATAAAAAGTCATTTTCGACAATGGAATTTAGGTAAATCACATTGATCAAAAACAACAATACGTTTAATATCAAATAGGTAACCGAAGGCTTAAGTCTTCTACCCATTTCTATGGCATTCGGCACAAAAAGCAACACTACACCAGCAATCCAAACGGGGAGGTCATAGTAGTTACTTACCAAATAAAAGTCAGCCACGCCAGTTACTTTACTAAACATTCTGTAAAGCATGGCTAAAGAATCGGCCCAGGAATCAGCCCTAAAAAATACCCAGGTAATGTTTACAAATAGAAAAGTTAACAATAGTGCTGGGATTTTCGGTAATGCCAAACCCATCTTAGACCATTCACGGTGAACTACAAGTGCAAGACCGTGTAAAAACCCCCAAAATAGAAAAGTCCAACCAGCACCATGCCAAATACCTCCTAATAGAAAAGTAGCCATTAGGTTTACTCCTGTTCTGAAATTCCCTTTCTGATTCCCTCCCAATGGGATGTATACATAATCCCTAAGAAACCTGCTTAAGGTCATGTGCCAATTTCTCCAAAAATCCTTAATACTAAGTGATTTATAGGGAGAGTTGAAATTTTGGGGAAGCCTTATATTAAATAAGAGCCCAAGTCCGATAGCCATAGCCGAATAGCCACTAAAATCGAAATAAAGTTGTAATGAATAGGCCAGGGATGAAGCCCATGCTTCCATTGACCCTAAGGAGGTAACATTGGCATATCCTTTGTTAGCTATTTGAGCGAAACTATCAGCTATTACTATTTTCTTAGCCAACCCCATCATGAAAATAAATATTCCTCTGGAAAGGTTGTCATAATTTAAATAAGTCAGGCGAGGATTCCTGAACTGTCCCATCATTTCAGTATGATGTACAATGGGTCCGGCTATTAATTGCGGGAAAAAAGAGACAAATAAACCGTAAGAAAACAAGTTTTTTTCCTTCTTCGTACCCTTATAACTGTCTACGAGGTAAGCTATTTGTTGAAAAGTATAAAAAGAAATCCCAAGGGGAAGTACCAAGTTAAGGTAACCTAAAGAAAGGTCGGGTATAAAATTAAGGTTATAAATTAAAAAGTCGGTGTATTTAAAGATTATCAACGCTAATAAATTAACGGTTATGCCAAAGACAAGCGTTTTTTTCTTTCCGGGGAAAATCTTTTTTGAGATTAAATAATTGAATGCTATGGAAAAAAAAATTAAAATAAGGTAGGCAGGGTTCCACCATCCATAAAAAAACAGCGAGCAAAGCAATAGCCAAAGACCTGTGAAGGGTGATTTAAGCTTAGGACCGAAAAAATAAAATACAAATAAGGTGATTGGTAAAAAACCTAAAAGAAATTCGAAAGAATTAAATAGCATTTTATTTGACGTTCAGCTAAAAAGTCTGGAAAATATAAAAACGTTCAACATTTTCAATACCGAGATGTAATTGAAGGTCTCGGCTTGAATTAGTAAGTATTAACTTGAAGAGAATCCATTTGGAGACCATCTTGACCTCAAATTGTCATTCAATTCAAACCTACTTACCTTATCACAAACATATTGATCAATTGTTAACAATAGGAGTAAATCTAACTAAATGTGGTGATTTCTTGAAATAAATTAAAAAAAAATAAATTTTCAGTTATAAAAATTACTTTGGCCTAAATATAAATATTTAATTATAAATTGAAATAAAGATACTTATGCAACTCTCCTTCCAAAAAGCCTTTTATCCGCTTGCTTTTGTTTTCCTCCTTTTATTTGCCATGGTATTGGCAAAGAGTGTTTTAATATCTTTATGTTTTGCCCTTTTACTATCCTTTATTCTCCACCCATTGCATAACATGCTAATGCGGAAAGGGATTCCCATTATTGTAGCTGCGTTTCTTGTTCTACTGACTTTTTTTCTTATAATAATTGGAGTGTTTACATTTTTCTCCGCAGAAATTATTTCACTTTCAGATGAATTGAGCAATTTTGGAGACAAATTGATGACGTTATTTACGGATTCAATAGGTTACCTGAACGAAAATGTGAGCTTTTTAGGTAATTTGGAAAAAGAAAAAGTCCTTGAAGACGCCAAAGCCTGGGCCAAGGACGGCGCATCTGAAATGTTGGGTACTACTTTTAGTAGCACAACCAGTTTTTTCACTGGCCTCTTCACCACAATTATATACACCTTTCTTTTTCTAATTTACAAAGAAGGACTGGTATCAGCCTTTAAACGTTTTGCCCCGGAAAACCATAAATCGGAATACCACCACATGCTTAAAAAGATTCAGTTGGTTGGCCAAAAGTATTTGTCTGGAATGCTTACCTTGATCATCATTCTAGGGTTTGCCAATAGTACCGGTTTATGGATTATTGGTCTTGACAATCCCTTTCTTTTTGGTTTTCTGGCAGCTTCTTTATCCATCATTCCTTATGTAGGCACTACAATTGGCGCCAGTATTCCAGTTCTTTATGCTTTTATGTCCAAGGATGAACTTTGGGTGCCATTGGCTGTGGCTATTATGTTTTGGCTTATTCAGGTAATCGAAAGTAATTTCCTAAGTCCGAAAGTAGTAGGGAATAGTGTCAACATAAATGCCCTTGCAGCTATTTTAAGCTTAATAATAGGTGCCTCTGTATGGGGTGTGGCGGGTATGATTTTATTTCTTCCATTTGCAGCCATGCTTAAAGTAGTATGTGATCATTACGAACCGCTCCAACCTTTAGGCATGTTATTAGGAGATGATCAATTCAATGATAAGGACAGCAATTCACCCTCTTGGTTTTCTAAGATTAAAGAAAAGTTTTAACCAGGCATTTGCTCGTTCATTAACTCCATCTCACAAAAAATAAAAATCAACCCTCTCAACGTTTGACATTTTAGCCAAATGCTGAGAGGGTTGATGTTTTTCTGGCCTATAGGTATTCCTTATTTTTGCTCAGAGAGATAGGTAATCAATGAAGCGAACTCCTCATAAGAAAGCGAATTGGCCAATCCTACTGGCATCATAGAGTTTTCAAGTTCCGTGCGCTCCTTTATATTATCCGTCAAAATAGTAAATGCTTGCCCAGCAATATTTCGGATAACAATACGTGCTGCACTTTCAGCTGTGACGAAGCCTACATAAGATTTGTCATCTTTGGTAGAAATCATTACTGTCGCAAAACCCTGAGAGATGGAAGCGTTTGGCTTTAAGATGGATTCAGCAATTTGCTCCCTGCTCATAATGCTTCCAATTTGCCCCATAAATGGCCCTTTCATTTGCTCATCAGCAGAAATACTGTGACATGCCTTGCAACCCTGTTGTTTAAAAATTGCCTCTCCTTTGACCGCCTCGCCTTTTACTTCCTGCATCGCCAAAAGAATGTCCTCTATGGATGATGCTCCTACCTGACCTTTTTGATTTTTTATCTTTTCTAAATCGACCTCAGGCTCTTCTATAATTTCAGTAACAGAAAATTCCCCTCCAAATTCGGTAATTCCCATCCTATTTTTCTCGTTAAGCATTGCAATCAAATCTTTCTCACTTTGAGAACCATTGTCCCAGAGTTTCTTGAATAGTTCTTTAATTTGTGTCGACTCCGACCACAATACTGATTTATAATAGGGACCATGTGTATCAGGCCTAGTTCCCCACCACCACGAACCATTATAGGGTGCTTCTTGGGTATAAAGTCTTGCCAAAGTAGTCATTATCCCTTGTTTCAATTCAAGTTCTTCCGTGCCAGCTCCATTGAATTTGGCGATCAAACCAGTTACAACTGATTTGGTATGCATATAACGCAAAGCCCATAGTCCTAATTTAGAATTTCCCGAACCTACTGCAGCTAAACTTTCTTCGTCCGCCTCTAAATTCACCAATGCTCTAACCGCTAAATGTGGCAAAATTATAGCAGCATTAGGTGTGGCATGAGGCCCTTCTTCCCCATATTTAGGAGCTTGGAAGGAGTCAGGAACTTGTGTATTTAACAAATGAGGAATAGCCGTTTTATCACCTATGCGGCCTAAGGCAATTATAGCAGCTGCTTTTACTCTTACAGAGGGATCTTTCAAAGCCTCCACAAATGGATCGATGGTTAACTTGCCTATAAAATCTTTGCGGTCAGTGATCGCTCGAATTACATATTCTTTGAGCTGCTCATCATTCATTAATGTCAACAAATCAGGGACAGCAGCTTGTCCTTTGAGCTGGGTATAAGCATACATGGCTGCAACTCTCGAATAATCAGCAGCTTTTTGATCGTTAGCCAATTCCCAAACCTCATTCGCAGCACTTTCAGCACCTCTTTTTATCAGTTCCTGTTGGGCATAAATCCTAAGTGTTGCGCTATTCTCTCTAAGCAAATCCACTAAATCATCAACATCTAAAGTAGGAAGATCTGGCACTTCACTGAATTCCAATACCTTAGGAACAACCCTGATCACATATCCTTTACCATCATTTCCTGAATAACCTGCTCCATCCCAGGCGGCCATAAACATTCTACCAGATCCATCAATGTCCAAATCTGTAACTTGAGGTAATTTAAAGAATGGTTCTTCTGCCTGTGTATAAGATGGGCCGTCTTCGGTCACCTTGTGTATGTAAACTTGACTTCTGCCCCAATCTGCCATCAGTGGGTTATTGGTGTATTTGGAAGGCCAGTGATCATCCTGAAGATATAAAGCTCCAGTGCCTGATCCACCTCCGACATCTACAAGTGCCGGTATAATTTCTTCAGTGAAATTTTTGAACAAGACAGGGTATCCATATTCCCCGGATTGAATTTGGTGAATAAAACGAATGTTCCATCCCCCCCCGTCATTGGTGTTTCCACGGGTAAACATATTCATGTAAGGATCTATGGCAACATCATAAATGTTTCTTAACCCATGGGTGTATACTTCCATTTCGGTACCATCTGGGCGAACCCTTAAAATACCGCCACCTAACATGGTTAATTCGGTGCCATCCCTATCAACTGCCCTATGAAAACCAAAATCACCAACTGCTATGTAAATCCATCCATCTATTCCTAGACGAATTCCGTTGGTAGCATGATCAGTCCCTCTACTTTGTAAAAATTTTGGCGAGCTAATGTGCTGTATTAAAGGCTTTGAAGGACCATCTGCAATTCCATCGCCATCTTTGTCTTCAAACACTACCAGGTCCATACCAGTTGCTAAACTGTCTTGCTTAGAAAACACTGTATGTAAAACAAACAGTTCATCTCCCAATGAAATAATCCCTCTTGGATTGTCTACCGTAGCAAAAACAGTATGTGTATCCGCCTGACCATCGTTGTCACTGTCTATTAATTTCACTATGCTCCCTTTACCTGGTGTTTTACCAAGGGAGCCAATGGCATCCACTCCTACATATACTTCTCCATAAGGAGATACAGCTAAACAAGCCGGACTTGGCGTAATGTCCGGCCCAGAAAAAAACTGTATGGCTAAATCTTCAGGCCAACCTAAAGCTTGGCTCAGAGAGTCCAAAGAGGAAGAGGTTTGGGATTCTATAATTTCAACTTTCTTTTCCGGCTTACAGGCCAAAAAAACCACCAGTAGAGAAAGTAATTGTAAAGATTTTTTCATTGGGTTTAAATTTTTATTTTAAAACCAAAATTATACAAAAAGCAAAGCCCATCCAATAGTAGGAATGGGCTTTGCGTTAAAAATACATTTATTAATATTATACAGAACCGATTAAAAGCCGATCCCTAAAGGTGAAGCCCACATTCGGTTTTCGGACTGTTGTTCCATCGTCCACTTCTATCTGCTCCCGGCACGGTACAATGCTTACACCCAATAGAATGATATCCAAAAGCAATTAGCGGATGAAAAGGCAATTCGTGTTTTTTGATATAAGCATCTCTTTCCTCCTCAGTAACATCTAATAACGGGTAAAACTTGAGAATCCCTCCTCGTTCTTCAAAAATGTCCAAAGTGGATCGGTGATCACTTTGCCAACTCATTAAACCAGAAACCCAGACTGAAAACCTACTTTTAATTAGCTCAAGTGGTTTCACTTTATTAATAGAGCAACACAATTCTGGATCAGTTTTCCATGTTGTATTCTTACTCGTAAATTCATGATCTTCTTTACCAGCACTGACGGATTCGACATTCAATCCGTACAATTCAGTTAATTTTTCTCGATACTCAAGGGTTTCAGAGAAATGATAGCCCGTATCAATAAAATAAATCTTTTGCTCAGAATTGCCTTTAGAAAATACGCTCAACAATAAAGCGGAGGTTGCCGCAAAAGAACTAGTGAGCATCACATCACCAGCGTCAAAATCATTGTATAACTGTTTCACGCGCTCCTCTACCGATAAATCTCGGTACTTTTCATTGAGGAATTTTATTTCTTCCTTAGAATAAATTTTTTTTGAAATCAAGGATTCCTGCATGCCAGGTATTTTTATTATTCTACAAAACCTACCGATTTGGTAGGTATTAATTTTTTGGTAAAAATAGTGATTAAATCCTAAAAAACAATAGCCTGAATTTTAAAAAATAAAAAGACCTTAAAAGGCCGCCTTAGGCATAAAACTTTTTTTACTTAAATAAACTAAAATGGAAACCATTAAGCCTACCAAAGACATCAATGCGAAAGAAGCCTTTAAACCTGTCCACTCAGCAATGAAACCAATTAATGGTGGACCTAGCAAAAAACCGAAAAAGGAAATGGTAGAAACCATGGCTATGGCAATCCCAGTTGGCAAGGAGGTGGAATTTGCCGCTAGGCTAAAACAAAGTGGCACGATCGCTGCCGTTCCTAACCCAACCATTAAAAAGCCGATAATGACCGTATAGACATAAGGATAAACTATAGATAAAACCAATCCAGAAAAAATCAATAGCCCAGAGCCTTTTAATACACTGATCATACCGAAACGATGTGCCAATTTATCTGCAGCAAACCTACCGATGGCCATAGACCCCATATAAGCAATGTATCCGGCAGGAACCAAATAGGCTGGCGCTAGTACAACCTTGTTCATATAGACCCCGGACCAGTCGAACATACAGCCTTCACACATCATTCCACAAAACCCTACCATTCCTAATTTAAGTAGCGTTTCATCAGGTTTCCTCCATACGAGTCCTTTTACCGAATTCGTTTTATCTTGTACTTCAGGCACAAATCCATTTCGGAAGGTGAAGATTACAATAACACCTACTAAGGAAACTATAGAATAGTGATGGAAAGGGGACATTTGCAAATAAACCATTAAGCCACCGATACCTGCTCCTGCAAAGCCTGCCAAACTCCATAAACCATGTAAGGATCCTAAAATATTCCTACCATAATCTTTTTCTAAGTTTAATGCCTGGGTATTCAATGAAATATTCATCATGTTCCCTATCATGCCAAAAATAAACACCATCACGGTCAGAAAAAGGGCATCCATTGAAAAGCCTATACCTACTAACACCAAAATATACATGGATAAGCCTACTATCACCACCATCCTGCTACCAAATTTGACTACCGCCCAGGCAGCGATAGGTAAAGCAAGCAAGGAGCCAAGAGGAAGTCCTAATAAAACGGAACCAAGTTGCCCTTCACTCAAGGAGAATTTTTGCTGAAAATCAGGAATCCTAGACGCCCAAGATGAAAAGCAAAGTCCTGTAAGGAAAAAGAAAGCGCCTGCTGAAATTCTTCTAGTTTTTAATTGCACCATGGATTCTAAATAATTCACAAAGGTAATATAGAAACCGAATGAATTGCAAAGGTCAAATTTAACTTTTTATGAAGCTTTAAATAAACCATAATTACTATTTTAAGGTTACTTGATTAACTAATCCATTATCAATTAATTCTTGAGATTCCACTCAGGCATTCCAGTTGGTACTATAGTACACATCTCAAAACCAAAATAAGATATGGAATTCGTAATTGCAGGCACCACCATTGCCATGGCCATCTTATTAATTAGAATTATTATTAAAAAAGTTTTTGATTGACACTTATGGATATCCAAAAGTGCTTGATTATACTTGTAAAAATGAATGCTGCATCGAATTAATTCGACCTATCCATGCCATGAATGTAACCAAGGAAATCGTATCTATTACTTTTTTTCAATATTCAAAAAGAAATCGCTGGTGGGCCTTTAACCAAATGCAATTGGCCCTTTCACCATTAAAAAAAGCCAAGGGCAAAAAGTTCTTTAAATTAATGGGGACAGGCGGAGGTTTTGGATTTTCTCTAAAGCCTGACCTCTCAACCTATGCTTTGCTAATGGTATGGGAGGATTTGGAAGCTGCTAAAAGCTTTAGTTTGTCTGAAAGTTACCTAAGATTTAACCAACAATGTGTAAGTAATTTCACTTATTGGATGCGCTGTATTCAAAGCCATGGCACTTGGTATGGAACCAAACCATTTACTCCCACAAATGAAACTACAAATGGGCCCATAATGGTGATTACCAGAGCCCGTGTTAAATTTAATAAAGTGTTCAGATTCTTAAATTATGTCCCTAAAACAAGCATTGCCATTGAGAAGGCTAAGGGATTGATTTATACAAAGGGCATAGGCGAGTGGCCAATAATTGAACAAGCTACATTCAGCTATTGGAACAGCCGTGAGCAAATGGAAAATTATGCCTACAACTCTGATCATAGAGAAGTTGTCAAAAAAGTTAAAGACGAAGGCTGGTATAAAGAAGAACTATTCGCGAGATTTATCCCGATTAACTTAAACGAAACACATGAATAAGGAGCCAACGAAATTCAATAAAACCAGATTGGCTCCTACCCCTAGTGGTTACCTTCACTTGGGAAATATTATTTCATTTTTAATCACCGTTAGCTTGGCGAAAAAGCATGGTGCCAAAATCCTTCTTCGCATTGATGACTTAGATCAGAAACGGGTTAAACAGGAGTACATAGAGGACATTTTTGACACAATCGATTTCTTAGAAATACCCTATGATGAGGGCCCAAGAAATTTAAAGGATTTTAACCAAAACTACTCTCAAGTTCATAGGCAGGCCTTGTACCATGCCGTTATCGAAGAATTAAAGGATAACAACTTTGTCTTCCCCTGTGATTGTTCTCGGAAAACGCTACTAAAAAGACACCCAAAAAGATGGTGCACAGGAACCTGTCTTCAACGCAACTTACCTTATAAGAAAAACCATACTTCATTAAGATTAGTAAGCCAAAAGGAGGTCCCTATCTTTTTAAACCGCTATCCAAAAGGTCAAACAAAATATCATTTACCTGGTGAAATGGAATTCTTCATGCTTCAAAAAAAAGATGGCTTCGCAAGCTACCAATTGGCGTCCTTGACGGATGACTTAAGCTATGGTGTTGACCTTATTGTTAGAGGCATGGATTTATTGCCTTCCTCTATAGCACAGGTATATCTCTCAGATCGTTTAAAGGACAAAAGCTACAGTAACTGTTCATTCTACCATCACCAGTTAATTAAAGAAGGAGGAAAAAAACTATCCAAATCCAATGGGAGCTATTCCATTCAGCAAATGCGCAATGCAGGAATGAAAAAAGAAGCCATTTATCAATTGGCCGCCAAAAACCTTGGAATGGAAGAGCCTATTTCAAACATCGAGGAATTTTCAAGTCATTTTCTTCTCCATTTCAACCAATCGTCAAAGTCAGGAATCATTAACCATTCACCACCATTCAAAGAGGATTGATAGCCTAGACCGCTAACTTTTTTACCTTCCCCCTGTAACGCTTATCAACATAGGGGTGCAATGCGTAGGATAATTAATAGGTGCATAGCCATGCCTCCAAGTGGCTTACTATCCTCAAACTAAATTACTTCAAGAAGAGGATGGTTGTATACTACTGCATCGCTAAAAACCTCTCCAAAACGACCCTCCTTATTAAACTATCCGGCAGAAACCGTCCCATGCATGTAGAAACTGGTTTCGGCCACTATAAGATTTTGGCCAGTATTCAATTCTGACCACATTACTTTCTGACTTTCTGCTATGGACATACCTAAGAGTACCGACCAAGGTACATGTTTCCCAACTTCCAAAATTGCAATTGCATTCCTGGCATAATTTGGAGCTGGAGTTGCTAGGAAAACAGCTTCTATTTTAGTCTTTTTATGACTTTTCTAGGAAATTACAGCCTTTTCAGCCACTATTAAATAACCATAAAAGGATGATCAAAATAACAAAGACAATGGAAAACCAAACAACTATTTGTATGAATGGTAAGCAAACCACAAAAAAATCACTTTAATTATTGGGTAAATAATATAAATTTCTCTTTATTAAAAGATTGTAATTAACAATAGACAATCCCACTTTACTAATGATAGCCAAAAAACGCCAATTAAGATTATCAGGGCTGCTTCTACTCCTATTCTTGGGGGTTTCCTGTAAGGAAAACAAAAAAGATCCTGAATCAATACGCTCTTTTGATATGCTATCAGAAGAAGAAAAACGAAATCCTGAAAATGCACTGCTAGGCATTACGGTGAATGAACAATTAGAGGCCAAACTCTTTGCCGCTGAGCCTACCCTTACAAATCCCACAAATATTGACATTGACCACAAAGGTCGCGTGTGGATCTGTGAGGCTTACAATTACAGACCAGCATTAACTGGAAATGAAACCAAACCAGAAGGGGATAGAATATTGATCCTAGAGGATACTGATGGAGATGGTGCTTCGGACAAAAGCACCGTTTTTTACCAATCTCCAGAATTAAATGCGCCTTTAGGTATATGGGTAATGGGTAATCAGGTAATTGTTTCCCAAAGTCCCTATGTATGGCTTCTAACGGATACGGATGGGGATGACAAGGCAGATAAAAAGGAAGTGATTTTTAAGGGAATAGGTGGAGAACAACATGACCATGGCATGCATGCTTTTGTATTTGGACCTGATGGAAAATTCTACTTTAATTTCGGAAATGCTGGAGGAACCATCACCGATAAAAATGGCGCTATTCTAAAAGATAAAAACGGCAAAGTCATTAATACTGAAAATTATAAACAGGGACTTGTCTTCAGAAGTAACCCTGATTTTTCAGAGATTGAAGTTCTTGGACAAAATTTCAGGAATAATTATGAAGTAGCTGTAGACTCTTATGGTACTATGTGGCAGTCAGACAATGATGACGATGGCAACAAAGGTGGTCGGATCAATTATGTAATGGAATATGGCAATTTTGGTTATAAAGATGAAATGACCAATGCAGGCTGGCGTGCTAATAGAACAAATTTAGAAAAAGAGGTTCCCTTACAGCATTGGCATTTAAATGATCCAGGTGTTGTGCCAAATTTATTACAAACTGGCGCAGGTTCCCCAACAGGCATGGTGGTATATGAAGGTAGGGCTTTACCAGAGGTTTTCTGGGACCAAATGATCCATACTGATGCAGGACCAAATGTGGTAAGGGCTTATCCTGTTCAAAATGACGGTGCTGGATACAAAGCCACCATAGAAAACATTATGAAAGGTGACAAGGACCAATGGTTTAGACCATCCGATGTAGGTGTAGCTCCAGATGGATCTTTAATGGTAGCTGATTGGTATGATCCAGGAGTTGGTGGTCACCAGGCTGGTGATTTAAACAGGGGTAGAATATTTAGAGTTTCTAGCCCTGGTGAGGATTATAAGGTTCCCACTTATGACTTAAACACCTTAGACGGGGCCATTGAAGGCTTATTAAACCCAAACCTATCTATGCGCTATCAAGCTTGGAAAAACCTTAAAGCAATGGGTAAAGATGCTGCACCAGCATTAGAGAAAGTTTTCAATGAAAACAAAAATCCAAGATTCAAGGCCAGGGCATTATGGTTACTTGCTAAAATAGAAGGAGCTAATAAGAAGTATATAGAAAAGGCATTGGAAAATGAAAATCCAAATCTAAGGATTACAGCATTTAGAGCAGCGAGACAAACGAACATTAACCTTGGGCCTATAATTCAAAAATTAGTTACTGATAAAGATCCACAAGTAAGGAGAGAAGTTGCTATAGCTTTGAGGAATTATGATGGAGAACAAGCAGCTTCCTATTGGACCACTTTGGCCTTGCAACATGATGGTGAAGACAGGTGGTATCTAGAGGCTTTGGGAATAGGTGCTTCAGGCAATTGGGATAAATGCTACACCACATGGCTGAATAAAGCAGGTAAAGAAATAATTAATAGTAAAGAAGGACAAGATATCGTTTGGAGATCCAGAACGGGGGAGGCAATCCCAGAACTAGCCCTTTTGGCATCAGATGCTAAGAAACCTTTGGAAGACAGGCTAAGGTACTTCAGGGCATTTGACTTTAACCCTGATCAAAAAAGAAAATCAAGTGCTTTATTAAAAATGCTAGAAAAAGAAAAAATAGCGAAAGAAGGTAAGGAAACAAATAAGGAGCTGAGAAAACTTGTTTTAACCCACATTGACCCTTCTAATTTTAAAGGATCACTTCTTGCACAAGAAGCCCTTAATAGCACATTGAATGAGACCTATGGCACTGAAGCTTACCTTGATCTGGTTCAAAAATTTAAAGTCACCTCAGAAAATCCACGTGTATTAGAAATGGCAATCCAAGAAAAAGATAACAACAACGGGAAAACTGCTGCAACCTTACTTCTAAGCCAAGGGGGGAAAAATTTAATCTTAAAAGCACTATATAGTGGAGATGAAAAGAGAATTTATCCAATAATTACAGCTTTAAAAGGAATTGGAACCAGCGAATCATTGTCTATTATCGAAGAGATCGCCTTTAACTCTGAATTACCTATCATCATCAGAAAAGAAGCAACTTCAGCAATTGGCGGTAGTTATAGTGGAGAAGATCGGGTGCTGAAATTACTAAGAGAGGACAAACTACCAGAAGACCTTATTGCATCGGCTGTTTCGGGAGTTAGCCGTGCTTGGAGGAAAGATATCAGATCAGAGGCGGCAAGTTATCTGGACAATTCGATGGATGAAGACAACCCACTTCCTTCTATGAACGAATTAATGGCGATGGAAGGTAGCGGAGAAAAAGGGCTTGTGGTTTTTAAAAACAATTGTGCCGTATGTCACCAAGTAGGAAGCACAGGTATGGATTTCGGTCCGAAACTATCTGAGATTGGCAGTAAGCTGTCTAAAGAAGCTCAATTCATTTCTATTATTCATCCTGATGCTGGAATTAGTTTTGGATATGAAGGATACCTTATCAATATGAAAGATGGAAGTACTTTGGGTGGAATCATTAGCAGTCAAACAGAAACTGATATTGATATGAAACTACCCGGAGGCAGCTCAGTGTCCATTAAAACAAGTGACATGTCTTCCATGAAACAAATGGAGAGTTCCATGATGCCATCCGGATTAGAGAAATCGATGAGTACTCAGGAGTTGGTAGATTTAGTAAGCTACTTGATGTCTTTAAAGAAGGCCAGCTAAGTATGATATTATTAGTAAGCAATAAATTTAATCCAGACTAAAACGACTTTATAAAAAAAACAGGGCGATTGTTCTAAAAAAAAATGACATGAAAAATCTTAAAAATAGACGAAAGGTGTTAAAAAAAATAGCCAGTACAGGGCTGGCAAGTATGCTTGTACCTTCATTATCCCATCGACTATCAGCGGCGGAATCAAGTTTACCGATGACCTTAAAAGGAAATGTTAATCATTCTGTATGCCGATGGTGTTACAATGACATTGAATTTGAAGACTTGTGCAAGGCTGCTGTAGACATTGGTTTGAAATCAATCGAACTCGCAGGGCCTGAAGAATGGCCAATTTTATCCAAATATGGACTTTACTGTGCCATGCCATGGGGAGCTGGCTTAGGCATAGAGAAAGGTTGGAATAATCCTGAATTACATGATGAATTGATCCAAAGTTATTCAGAAGTAATTCCGAAAGTAGCTGCCGCTGGTTACAAGCAAATTATTTGTTTTTCAGGCAATAGAAATGGCTTGCATGATAATATTGGCATTACAAATTGCGCCATGGGCCTGAAAAAAATCATGCCTATTGCAGAAGAACATGGCGTAATAATGTGTATGGAACTGCTCAATAGTAAAGTAAATCACAAAGATTATCAGGCTGATCATACTGCTTGGGGAGCTGAATTGTGTAAAGAAGTGGGCTCTGACAACATGAAATTACTGTATGACATTTACCACATGCAAATTATGGAAGGTGATGTAATAGCAACGATAAAAGAGTACCACCCCTATATCTCCCATTACCACACAGGCGGAGTACCTGGTCGAAATGAAATTGATGAGAGTCAGGAATTATTCTATCCTGCTATTGTGAAAGCAATTTTGGACACGGGCTATTCAGGCTACATCGGACAGGAATTTATTCCAAAGAGAACTGATAAATTGGCTTCTTTAAAACAAGGTGTTGAAATTTGTGACCTTTAATTTCGCTGAGAAGTAAAATAGAGTTACGGCAGAAGCAGTTTCTTTGCCCTATTACTGCTGAAATTTTAAAATAATCAGAACCTAAAAAAATTGTTTATAAACAAAAAAAGGCGTTGAATTATCAACGCCTTTTTTGGAAATTTAAAAAAAATTTTAGAATTAATTCATGTTAATTTTATTGTTGGAAAAGATATTCTTTGCAATAGACGGTTTGCGTTTGTTTTGACGTCGTTTAACTTTATCGGCATTTTTACCGGAAACTGAAGGTGAATTTTTACAATTAATTTTCACTTTCTCTAAAGTCTTCCTATCCATCCAAATGCCTAAAACGGTGGCGATGATTGCAATAGTAGGTAGCAAAACGTGGTCACTAAGTGAATATCCGAAAAACACTATGGAAATAAATGATAATTTGACAACCACCAAAACCAAGGATACCTGGTCATGATGCAATCCCATTCTAATCAAAAAGTGATGAACATGACTTTTATCTGGCTTAAGAGGGGATCTACCATTCATCGTCCTTTTAATAAATATCCTAACAGTATCATATACCGGGACAATTAAAAAAGCAAGACCTGCTGAAAATGGTGCATTTAACTTTAATCCTTCCCAGGGAGCCATCAGTCCAGTTTTATCTACAAATAAAATAACTAACACAGTAAGGCTAAATCCAACACTAAGGGAGCCGGTATCCCCCATAAATATTTTAGCCGGGTGCCAGTTAAATACTAAAAATGCTAAAATCCCACCTACTAAAGTAAAAGAGATTAGGCTATACGAAATCATCCCTGCAGTATAAAACCAAAATCCAAGAATACTCAATGTTACCAGACTTAAAGAACCCGCTAAGCCATCTGCACCATCTATAAGATTGAATGAATTGGTAAGCACTAATATCGCGAAGAAAGTAATCGCAACACTAATAAGGTACGGAATTTCATATACCCCCATAAAACCATACAAGCTTGAAATCCTGATATCGGCCATTACAATCACAAAAAAGGCTGGAATTGATTGCCCAATCAGTTTCTGCAGGGCTGTTAATTCTATAAGGTCATCTCTTAAACCAACTGAAAACATAATCGCAAGCCCTACTAAGAAATAGCGTGTTTCAACGATTTGATCAAAACTAAGCCAAGCGAACAGGCCAACGAAGGTGGCGAAAACAATGGCTATACCCCCCATTGATGGGATACTTCCAGCATGGATTTTCCTTCCACCCGGTGTCTCAGTAAATTTGATTTTTTTAAGAATCAAAATCAGGACTGGCGTCATTAAAAAACCAAAGAAAAATGAAGTAACTGTTGCCAGAAAAATATTCATAGGAAAAAGATTTTCACAAAAATACACATTAAGACCTTACAATATTAAAATTTTGTGATAAAATTTCATAAACACCATAAAACCTCAAACCTTATAATAACTTCTATACCACTCAACAAATTGCCCAACGCCATAATTTAATGGCGTATCAGGCTTGTAGCCAAGCTCTTTCTCTAGAGGAGTTGTATCTGCGAAAGTAGCAGGCACATCTCCCGGTTGAAGTGGAAGCAAATTAACATTTGCCTTAACCCCCAAACAATCCTCTATTTCCTTAATAAAATCCATTAATCGAACAGGATTAGCGTTTCCAATGTTGTAAATTGCATATGGAGCTTTAGATTTGCTTACATCCCCTGTTTCCAAATTCCAATTCAAATTAGGTTTTGGAGGATTATCCAACACATTTAAAACGCCATCTACTATGTCTCCTACAAAGGTAAAGGCCCGACGCATCTCTCCATAATTAAAAACCTGAATAGGTTTTCCTTCAATTATAGCTTTAGTAAACAGAAATAGTGCCATATCTGGTCTACCCCATGGGCCATATACTGTAAAAAATCGTAAACCGGTTGTAGATAGACCAAAAAGATGACTATAAGTATGCGCCATTAACTCATTTGACTTTTTAGAAGCAGCATAAACAGAAACAGGGTGATCTACATTTTGGCTGGTAGAAAAAGGCATTTCTGTATTCAGACCATAGATGGAACTGGAGGAAGCATATGCCAGGTGCTGGATTTCATGATGCCGACAAGCCTCCAAAATATTACCAAAGCCAACTATATTGGATTGTATGTACACGTCAGGATTAGTCAACGAATACCGGACCCCGGCCTGTGCCGCCAGATTGACTACTTTATCAAATTTTTGCTCCTTAAATAGTTGGAATAAACCCTCTTTATCTTCAAGTTTTAACTGAACAAAAGTGTAATTAGGATATTTGATACTACCTATAGCCTTACCATAACTAATGTTATTTGGCTCAATCCCAGTCACTCTTAGCCGATCATTCTTCAGACTTACGTCGTAATAATCGTTAATACTGTCTAATCCTACTACCTCGTCCCCCCTCTCAATAAGCTTTTTCGCCAAATGCATGCCAATAAAACCTGCGGTCCCCGTCACCAAAATTCTCATTATACTTTCTTGTAATTTAAATTAAGAACAGGTTGTCTTACTTCTGACCACCCAATAAATACACCAAATTAATTGTTCCATGAAAAGACATTAAGTCTTGGCCTTTAGGGAATGACACAGTGCTTGCAGGATCACTTTGCCACTGGTAATTTGTTCCATTCACTAATTGAAATTGGGACCCTAATAAAAAATTCTTCCATTGCTTATTTGCCAACAGCCCAATAGTCAGGTCAACCCATGGGAGCATTTCTTCATCCTGCCCAAAAGCTCTATAATAAAAATCTTGATGATTGGCGATCCGCTCCACCATTATACCCAATTTGTTGAAACCTTCAACAACGGCAACTTCAATAGTTTGACTGTTACTTCCAGTGCCAATTCCTGCCCCAAGGGCTTTACCTCTATTGGTAAAACCTCTTACTTGGTAATGGGTGGCCCAAGAAGTTCTTCCTCCGAGCGCTTCATAGCGTATATACCTATTCACAGATTCCTGCTGGTTAAGAATTTCACCTCGGATTTGAAGGTAGTTGTTTTCTTTACTTAAAGAGAACAACTTTTGGAATCCCAGTAAATAAGCTCGCGAGTGCTCTGGATTTAGGATTGCATCTCGCCAATTTAAGGCATGGTCTCTTCTTCCGTATTCAGCATAGATTTCAAATTTCGCTTTTTTATTAAGAAACCTTAGGAAAAGTGTCGCCTGCTGGTCTCTTGCCTCACTATCAAATGCCACAGAGTTTCCGTCTTCGAAATACTCTATTTTCTGAAAAGCATCGAATATCGGTAAATAGTCTCGGAACTGAGTTCCCCTTTTAGCACTGTACTGTTGAAAAGTTCTTATAAAACCCAGGTACAACCCAGGAACCCACTTGGGTTGATAATTTATAGTAATTGCATTTAAGTAACGCCAATCCTCATCCAAAGGGAGGAAGTAACTTTCATTGAGCATTTCATTTTGGGAGGCATTCATGCCTGAACTCTCTAGTCTACCTGCTATCAATTGCCCTTCAAAATGTCCTAAAAAGGTTTTCAAAGGGCGATGAGAGTTTAGTGTCAGGTGGGGAAAACTTTCCGCATTTCCAGAAAAAGTCAAGGAGTTCCACTGACCTGGCCCCCACCAGATGGTACGCGTAGAAACGCCCGTTTCAAAACCACCAAATCTTGCAGTTATGCTAGATTGTCCCCACCAAGCCCTATTGGAATTGCCATTTCCAAGCAGCTCAGGTCTGTCATTATTATTCCAATAGTGAAAACGATCCTTTAAAACCTGGCTGGAGAAATTACTACCAAAGCCCTGGTAACTTTTATTTTGAGCAAAAACATATTCAGGCTGGAGTTGCACATGAAGAAAACCCACACGACCATAGATTCCAGTGCTGATGTATTGTTCATACCCTCTACCATTGGGCATCCCATACCCTCCATACCCATAAGGCCTTTTGCTATTGTAGCCCATATTAAATTGCACTGGTAAAAGCGAAATTTCATAACTCTTTTTTGAGTTATTTTCAGGGTGAGAAAATAAACTATTAACGGAAAGGTCTGGCCTTAAGCCTGCTTGCTTCAAGGAGTCAATGTCATTAGAAAGCAATTGTTTCCTTCTTCCATATTCTTCCAGTAAAGGACTCCCTGGTGCTAATTGCTGAGAGAAAGAATGCCCTATGCCCAAAAACATAAAAAGGGCAATTAGCCAGCAGAGATTTAGGTTTTTCATTGTCATTAATTAATTATCAAGTTTACCTAAGCTAAACAACATAATTTCCCTTGTTTTATCAAAATCATATTTTTCAAAAGGAACTAATTCTGTTTCAGTAACTTTTTTAATTGATTCAGCCAATAAAGAAAAATCCTTCACAGTTATAGCGTATCCACGACTCCCCATATGATCGGCAATATCCAATTGATGATTATCAATCCTTTCAGTGTTAGGAACAATTATAATTTTCTTATTGATTTCCAACAATTTATAAATGGTCCCTGCTCCAGCATGACACACCACTATATCGCTTTCATTGTAATAGGTATCGATGTCTGATTTAAAAGTATAAAATGGGAAATTTTTAGGCTCATATTTCCCACCTGCTATTTGGAAGGTGAACTCGATAGAGCTACTGGCAAAGGTTTCATCAATATACTTAATTAGGGAATCAAATCTAGTTGTCCCTACTGTAACTAAAATTTTCATAACAATCCCGAGTATATTGCTTTAGGGTAAAATTTTACAAGTGATTTATTTTGAATATAGAATTTATCAGCAAGCCTATACATTACTTTTCCTGCATATGATTGTGTTTCAAACCGAGACCAAGTTTCAATAAAAATAATTTTTGAATTTCCCCTTTTAAATAAAATTGAAAATGGAATAGCCAAACCTGGGCCGGTTGAGATGACTGAAAGGACCTCGTATTTCTTCCTTATCTTTAAAAAACAAGCAATGAAATTATAATACTTTTTAGGGATTTTCACCAGGCTCATTAATGAAAAATACTTGTTTCTAAAAGCTGGTTGCTCAAAGGATTCTATGATTTTGGAATTATTTATGGATACGCCACTTTCTGTAATCCCAATAAAACTTATATTTAAATCCAAACCTTCCTTAGCAATATTATCTAAGAACTTTTCCATTTGAGTTTTATGTCCTCCTGAGCCGTAAATCAATAATATTACTTTAGATTTCATTACTTCCCTATTATTTTATAAAAAAACCTATTTTTAAAATATTTAATGGCCAAGGGATCTTCTATTCTACTGATTTTTTGCCGTTTTGAGTCATTATAGCCATTGATGTATTGTTTGGCATCAGCTTTCTTGCCCTCAAGGTACATTCTGGCAGCACCAGCTAAAACATACAGGTAAGGCACATGCCTCATGTATGCCGACTTTCCATAATACTCATAACCAAACTTAGCTCCCCGCTGCCTGAGACTCACTTCAAGTTCAGGGAAGGATTGTACTTTCCACCCCATCATTATGGCCTTAGCAGCAGATACGGAATCCTGGGAAACAGAAATTGTATAGTCTGTTTGATCTAAGCATTCCCTTTTCCATATCCTAAACCCACTAGGTGCAAAACTTTTATTAACATAACTTGTGATAATTTCAGTACCATAATCCTCTTGCTGTTTTGCAGCAGAGGCGATCCCTAATTTAGGATTAGCTTCAAATTTATCAAGTATAGCCCTATAGTAAGCCACTTCCGGAACAACGTCGCTATCAAGTATGCCTATATAATGAAATTTTTCATCTTTCTCATGAGCATAAATTTTGTTTAGTCCGAATTTGATAATCCTGCTGTACTTTGGCCCGAGGGCGTAAGACTTGTCCTTATCTTCATAGTCAACCACGAGAATTTCCGTATTAGCAAGCGCTTTTCCATGCTTTTGCTTCTCTTCATTGAAAACCCTGACAGTATCATCGGTACTACCATCATTTATAAATACCCAAAGATCAGGTTTTCTGGTTTGTCCAGCCATTCCTTTTACCAAATTGGGGATATTCTTGGCTTCATTCTTTGCCGGTGTCACTATTGCAAGTTTACCTTTCATTTTACTTTAACACTTTTGATTCCTTTTGCTTATCTCCTTTGTGGATAATGGCAATAATTGACAATAACAACCACCATAATGTACTTAATACGACAATATTACCTACAATCATACCTAAAAATATAGCTGCTAAAGCAGCATAAATGGCATAATAAAAATGTGAATGTTCCTCATCCGCATTTTTCTTCACCCTATTCAGACCATAAAACATGGCAAATAAGAATAAAACTAATCCAAATAAGCCAAATTCTAATAAAATGCGAACGTAATCATTGTGTGGCTCCCGAATACTACTCTCCAAAAAATACGGACTAATTAAGGAGGCATACTCTAAGCCCATCCCTGTGTAAAGTCCATCTTTTTCTAAAAGTTCATCGTACATTAACTTCCAGGTAACTATCCTCCACACCAACGAACTACCGCCTCCAGCTTGATTCTCTGCCAACCTATCTGAAATGGTAGTAACATCTGTTAATTCTTTTACTCTATTTTGCATTAAAAATCCAGCCGCCCCAATAAAAATAGGGAATAAAAATATGGCAACTATCTTTTGCCATCGTTTGGCATAATGTGATAAAAAAAGGAAAACGACTAATAATAAACTAATCACCCCCCCCATTCCTCCTAAGAAAGAGGATAGAAGAAACACAAAGAGGGCAGGCAAGTACTTTTTGTATATGATCAATAAGATCGAAAAATATGGAACAAGAAAATAACTAAAATGATTTGAGTTTATAAAGGTTCCACTTGGCCTGGCCATTCCTAAGACCAAAAATTGGTAGATGGCTAAGGTACTCTGGATTATTACAATAACCGTATAGAGATTAAAAATTTGCTTAAAGGATACTTTGCTATAATAGGCTACTATAAAAATCGAAAAGTAAGAAAAATACCTAATAACTCCTCTAAAAGTGAAAATCGGTTCACCATGCAAAACCACCGCATTCAAAAATGCATAACCGACGAGCAGGAAAAATAGGGATGAATAGAATAATAGGTATTTTGGAATCTTAAGTTTAAAAACGAGAAGGAGGAAAAACCCACCGAGTAAGGCCAGGCCAATGATGGCACCAAGACCGGACCTATCCATAAATACCCTCAAAAAAAGCAGTGCCATCAATAGCACAGAAAAGAAATCCCATTTTTGGATTTCTTTAAGTGATACTTTGTTAGGAATTGAAAATTTCAATAGGTTGATAATTAATCGTATTTACCCTTACTAGTCAATCGGTAAAGATTCTTGGTTAGTCTTGACGGAAGAAATGAAAAGAAGGTGATAACTACGCCTTTTTTTGTAAGAAATTTCCATTTCACCTTTCCCCATAAAGACTCGGGTTGCTGCCCTACACGTAAAGTTTGCAACCACCTGCTAACCACTCTAGCATTCAAAAATTGATACAAAAGTCGGACTATTTTCTTATCGGTAGCATTTTCAGCTAGTCTTGCTACGGTGGCGAATTCACAACCTAACTCAAACTTTTGTGATTTAGTAACCATATTCACAGAATCTCGATGATAAATTACGGTTAATTCCGGAGACCAAATAGCAAGCTTACCATAATAAATAGCTCTTAACCAAGTATCCACATCCCCACCTCTTTTACACCTTCCTTCAGGAAATCCTTCAATTTCACGGAGAAGGTCGGCTCGAAATCCAACGGCTCCAGTCCAAAAAGGTGGTGCTCCATTGATGCTATTCTGTAAGAAAATAGGGAGAGTTATTTCATGAATCCCTTTTGTGATGTGCTTTAAATTATAAGCGTTTGGGAAAAATCTACCCGCCTTACTCTGTTCAAAATTATCGGTCCACGAAGTTGCAATAATTTTAGCCTTAGGTTGTCTGTCAATTAATTCTTTGAAAGTGGACAAATGATTGTCCAACCATTCATCATCCGCATCCAAAAATGCAACCCATTCGTATTTGGCCTTCGTTATCCCTAAGTTTCTAGCAGCATAGCCTCCAGGACCTGGCTCGGTTCTAGAAAACAACTGTATCCGTCCATCTGGATATGATTTTGCTTTTTCATAACTCCCATCAGTAGACCCATCGTCTACCAATATTAGTTCCCACTCTTCGAACTTTTGATTCAATACCGAAGTTATGGTTCGATCTAAATGAGGAGCTTTATTATAAATTGGGATTATAATGCTAAACATGCGAAAAATGAATTATTAGCATTCTTACTACCAAGAGGCCAAAAAAGAACAAAACCCCAACAATCCCTCCTAAGACAAGAAAGACAATGCTCAATAAAAAAAACTTGGGTTCACTAGGAGAAGTAGGTAATTGTGGTTTTTGAAAAACCGTCATTAAAGGGGTAGCATTTTGCACTTTAATTCTTGTTTGTTCCATCTGCTGTGCTAGGGAATTATAAAGACTAAATTCCAAGTTAAAATCTGCCAAAAGTCTGTCCTCCTCCGTTTTTAACAACTGGGAATTTATCCCTCGATTTCCATCCCTGAAATTTGCCAATTTTTTCTGGGTCTCTTCCACCCTACTTTTTGCTTCTTGGGTTCTTTCTTTTATAAATTCAAAGTTCTTAACCTCCTTATCTAATATTATCTTAGTTAAATATTCTTTAAGAAATCGACTTAGAATCTCATTAAGCTGGGCACTAGCCAATGGTTCTGGCATCTTTGTTTGTATAATTAATAGTCGTTCTTCTTTTTCAACCTCAATCCTCGTTTTTAGTTGGGCTATGGTTTTTCTTTCCTTTGTATCGAATGCTAAAATAGCTTCATCTTCATGAGAAATTGGTTCCTCATTATTATCAACGTCCAAATTCTCATTGGAAGAAAAAATTGATTTCAATTTATTCGGAAACCTAGCCAAATGATAATAAAAATTATGTTTTTCATATTCGTTAACGAAATGAACCAAGGAGATGCTATCATTAACCTCTTGCAGAAAAACTTTTTCATACAAAAGCTGCTTTAAAAAGTCACTTTCCATAACAAGCTCTGGGATCAATTCCGGAGGTAAGGCTTCGTTATTCTGATTTCCTATGCCTAGATTTCCTAAGCCAGTAATAGACGCTAACCCACCTAGTGCTTTAGAATTTATACCATTTGACTGCTCCATTAATAACTTGGAAGTTGTGGTATACTCGTCAGGGGAGGTTAGAATGTAAGTCAAGCCTAAAGCGAATATAATCATGGCCACGACAATAATCCACTTTTTAAAAGCAATGATTTCATTGATCAAATCCTTTATTAAGATTTCTTCTTCATGGAGGGATTTTCTGATAAAGCTATCCATGTGGGAAATATTTTTTTTCATTAGAAGCAATTTTGCTTGGTTTTATTATTTTTTATTGGCCCACTGCAGCTTAAGTAATTGTTTGACGCCAACCAATTCAACGTACCAACGAATCATCAGCACTTGAATGTAATCAGAGATAGATTCAAACTTAATATAATTTATTCTCAAAACTGGAGGCATGACCCGTTTAAATAGTATTATCAGCTGTTTTCCAAATGCAAGGGAAGAATACGTTTCTTTATAATAACCTAAAATTGTGCGTTGCTTTTTGATGGCTATCTTCATTATTGATTCTCGGGAAGGGTGGTGTATTGTTGCCAGCTCAGCATAAGCTATTTTTTCACCCAAAGCACTCAATTTAAGATTCCAAAAAAAATCCCCTCCGGACATTAATCTTTCATCGAAATAACCATATTTATCAAAAAGCAATTTCTTAGCGAAGAAATTACCTGTTACTGACTTTTTAAATACTTTAACATTTCTCTCTTGTTGAAAGGCAAGGTATTTTTCATAAATGAAAGCGTAACGGCTTCCATTTTCAGGTTGAAATATTTCTATCTTTCCTCCAACCCGAGAAGCCCTAGATCTTTCTAATTCTTTTACACCTTCGAAAAGCCAATCTTTATCTGGAATACAATCTGAATCAGTAAAAGCTAGAATACTCCCTCTCGCTTTTATAATACCTGCATTTCTAGCGGCATAGGAGCCTGGCTTTTTCTCTTCTATAATTTTATATCCTTTGAATGATAGATCAGAAGGCAGGAGATCATCGGGGTCATTATTAACTATTATTACCTCAAATTTATGTGAAGGATAGCTTTGCTGCTCCAATGCTTCCAAACAAAGCCTTAATCTATTCCAATCTCTATAAGTTGGAATAACTACGGAAACAATTATTTCGCATCCAACAATTTCTTCTAAATCCTCCATTTCATTTTTCTACGCTACGCTGTTTAAAAAACATCTTATTAAGAAATAATGAGCTAAGTAGCATGGAAGATTTAAAAACAAATTTGACTGACCTTTTTCGGAAAAAGGATACAATTAAATGTGAAATTAATCCTCGATATGCTTTGAAAATCAATCCTGCATATTGCCTCCCAGCATTTTGAGATAATTTGCTATAAAAAAAATAAGAGGATTTAGATTGGTCTAAATCGGATAATTCTTCATGTTGCTTTTTAATTGAAGAATCATGAATTCTTCTTCGGGACAAAACTTCATTAATCACTAAATATTCTGGTCCTGTCAGCATTATTCTAGTATAAAACTCACGCTCTTGTCTTCTGTCAAGACTTGTATCAAACTTTAACTCAAATCCATCCAAAAATTCCCTGCGAAACAATGGCCCAGGTGTTAGGAAATACACCCTATACCTCATGAAATTCCAAAGGTTATCTTTTGGTAATTTCAGTTTATACTCCGGAGTAGGCAAATTTCCTTTACTGTTAAACTCTCCCATTTTTGCTACAACGAAAGAAGCAGTATGATTTTCTTCAAGAAAACTCACTTTCCGCTGTAGCATGTCACGCAACATTAGGTCATCAGAGTCAAAAAACTGTATGTACTCTCCTATTGACAAATCTATCCCATAATTCCTACAGGAGGGTGCTCCTTTATTAAGCGATAAAGGTCTACAATATACCTTTATTCTTGGATCTGAAATAGCAATGGACTTTATAACTTGGATACTTTTATCCGAAGATCCATCATCTATTAAAATGCATTCCCAATCACTAAAAGTCTGATAGATAATACTCTCTAGTGTTTCTTTTATCAGTTTTTCCCTATTATAAACTGGGATAATTATGGATACTTTGGTCATAATTATTTAAAAGTGTCTCTGTCCTTCATTTCCATGTGCCCAATCATCTATTGAAACAATACCTGATGACTTTTTATATTATAAAAAGTGAGTTACACAATGTGTCGCACAAAACTGAGAAATTTACTTTTAACCTATCTGGAAAGTCTATCAATCAAAATACCTAAAGTAGCAAGACTTGAAGCGATACCTATCCAGGCCTGAACAGACATAGGCTCCCGTTTAGGTTTCTGAGGCACAATGATTTCAGCACCAGGTTCTATTTTTGGGAAAAAGTTGAAAAATAGAAATTTATTTGTTCTGTGAACGTCTCCATTTGCATAAACAACATAGGACCTGGATTTTCTAGCTTGCTCCGTAAATCCCCCTGACCTTGAAATGTAATTTCTAAAACCTCTTGAGATGTCATACCTAGCCGTAGTAGGATACAAGACTTCCCCTCTCATCCTTACCGTTTGTAGCTCCTTAGGAATACTTATAACATCCCCATCTTGCAAAATTAAATCATATTTAGAGCCAGGTTGAGAAAGAATCTTTCCCAAATCTATACCAATTAATTCTTTGTCCCTAGTTGCAACCTCCATTACAGTGCTGTCTGCCTCCTCAAGAAACTGGTACCGATCTTCGGAAAAACTATCCGCTTTATTAGCAATTTCATTTTTTTTCATTTGCTCCAAGCTTAGTAATTTCATCCTATCATCTAGTCTTTCCAAAAGTTTACCTTCCGCTTCGGCATTTTCGATCTCATCCTCACGGATTGTGTTTTTATACAATGATTCTAACTGGTCAAGTTTTATATTTTCTTCCGTTTTGGTTTTATAAAACTCAGTTCGCCTAATCAATGTCGCTCCTTTGGGATAAGCATAATTATTCAAACCTCCGGCCCTTTTAAGTACATCTGAAATTCTTTCATCTCGTTTTTCGAGTGTAAACCCTCCAGGATAAAAAACCTCCCCTTCAACATAGGCTACTTTTTCCACTTGGAAGCCAGGACTTTTCCTAACAAATACATGGTCAAATGGCGCTAAAATAACTTTCTTCTCCTCCTCACTTATTCGTAAATTTTCATCGATAGAAATTGTTAAAATCTCAGCAATTTGTCCACCTACCTCATCCTTTACTCTTCTCGCTATTTCTATATTGGCATTGGAAGCCGATTCTTTAAATCCTCGGGCTTTTATTATCAAATCAGCCACGGTCATATTTTCACCAAACTGAAAAACCCCTGTCCTATTTACTTCACCAGAAATCTGAACATAATATTCCTCCTTTAGGTCATATTTACTAGGCACATTAAGTATGTCTTCGCGCATAAGTAAAACGTCTTCCGCTTGTCCAGAAATAATCGCTCCCAAGTCAAGGGTAAGTACTTCCATTGTGAAATCAGGATTGGTCCTATACAAGGTTCCTCTGTTAGAAAAGGCATCACCTCTCAACCCTCCTGCTATTTCAATAAGTGCCTTAACTGTCATGCCCTCGGAAATTGCAAATTCACCTGGTCTGAAAACCGCCCCTGAAACTTGGGCACGATTGTCATAGCGATCAAGAATCTCACCTACTGTGAATAAATCTCCGTCTTTGACAGCAAATGTTTCGAAATCTTTGCTGTAAACATTGTCTACTCTCAAGTCTTTATCTGTGGCTCTCTTAACGACTAGAAGCTCTTTGTAGGCATCACTCTTAAATCCACCTGCAAAACTTATAAGGTCTTGGATGCTTTCGTTACTTTTAATTTCAAATAAACCAGGGCGACGAACAGGGCCTTCAAGTTCTACTCTGATTTGAACAGGTGGAACAATTACTACATCATTGTCTTGTAAAATAATGTTGCCCTTTTCATTGCCCCTCGCTAAAAATTCGTAAATATCTGCCTGTCCTATTAATTTACTTTCTCTATACACTTGAATGTTTCTAAAAGAACCTGTTTCATTAGGCCCTCCTGCTAAGTAAAGTGCGTTAAATACGTTAGCGAAAGACGGCAAAGTATAGGTCCCAGGTTGATTCAACTCTCCAGCCATTGTTACCTGTATACTACGAATATTCCCCACTCTCAATTGCAAAAACGTGTTAGGGTTTTGACCAACTAATCCTGAATAAATTTGACCTAATGATTTTTTAATTCTTGACTTGGCACTTTCTACAGAAGCTCCACCAATGTTCACCGGCCCTACATTCGGTACCAAGACCGTACCCTCAGGAGATACTGTCAAATCAAATGCAGCTTGGGAAGCGCCATAAACGTCTACCAAGATCTGATCACCTGTACCCAATACATAACTTTCGGGAGTGGGTATATTTAAATTGGGATTAAAGTTTAATTCCTGATTATGAAACAAGGTATATCCGTAAATTTTCTTTTGTTGTGGACTGAGATTATAGTAAGGATCTGAAGTCCTTAAGCTGTCGAATACGTCACTTTGAATCCTTTCCCCTACAACTTCCCTCTGGTTCGCCTTTCCTGCGCTTCTTTTTCCAGTATCTTCAATATTCCCAGATTTTAACGCTGCAATACGCATTCTCAACTTATTGATTTCTGAAGCAGGCATCCCCTTTTCTCTGGCCATAGCCTCCAGTTGAAGTTCATTCATACCAGATGACTCGGCTCGTGTGATCAATTGCTCAATTTGAGCATCAGAAAGTTCATCTACTTTAAGGTTTTGAATATTTTGGATAGACTGACTGAAACCTATAGAACCAATAAAAAAACATAATATTATTGGTGTAAATTTTAAATTTTGGATGAATTTTTTAATCATCTTCTAGAATCTTTTATTTAAAACGAGGGGAATATGGCTGACTATACCAGTAAAACCTATTACCAAAAACATACAGCTTCGCCACCTCAATTACATGAAGTAATAGAACATCCACTAAACGAGACGGCCCAATTGCTCGAATTTTTAGGCAGTTTCATTTAATACCACAAAAGTAAGCAATACCTATGGAATTAACCTAACGAGCAATTTTTAAATCCATAGTCATGTAATTTGAATTTTAACGTTAAAGCATAACTATCATTTTCTAAAATAAAGACTATGAACGGTCAACAAAAGCTTTTAACAGTACTCCTGTTAATGTTTTGAAAATATTGACCCAGCTTACATTAAAGAATTTCTAGAAGACTTGTCTTTACACTGTCACAACAATATTTTATTTCATGGAAAAAAAATGCTTGTTACTAATTATTGTAAATGTAATTAAGCAAAAAAATAAAGCTGAAATTTCAAAAAAAATGAGCAAAACAATAAATGCTTTGCCCATTAAGTTCACAAATTACTTTTTATTATAAATTATTATTCAGCCTGATTTAATATTTTATGACCGCCTTTCATAAGGTGAACGTCTCGCTTGAACAAACCTACATCTGAAAGCACCATGTCTTCTACCAACATCTTAAGGTCATACTTTGGTTTCCAATTTAATTTTGTCATTGCTTTGTTTGGGTCGCCAATTAGCAAATCTACTTCTGTTGGTCTAAAATAAGCAGGATCGACATTGACTATAACATCACCTACTTTCACTTTAAAGTCTGTAGTTCCTAGAACTTCAAAAGCTTTATCTTTGTCAATCGACTCCAAAATACCTTTTTCTTCTAAACCTTCTCCCTGAAACTTCAAGGTAAATCCTACTAGCTCAAAAGCCATTTTTATAAAATCCCTCACTTTGGTAGTTACACCAGTAGCAATCACATAATCTTCCGGCTCCTCTTGTTGGAGAATTCTCCACATGGCATCAACATAATCTTTGGCATGTCCCCAATCTCTTTTAGCGTCCAAATTACCCATAAATAGGTCTTTCTGAAAACCTAGTGCTATTTTGGCTACTGCTCTTGTAATTTTTCTAGTAACGAAAGTTTCACCCCTTAGAGGGGACTCATGGTTAAACAAAATACCGTTACAAGCATACATTCCGTAAGCCTCTCTATAGTTTACAGTAATCCAATAGCCATAAATTTTCGCTACAGCATATGGAGATCTTGGATAAAATGGTGTAGTCTCAGATTGTGGAACCGCCTGCACCAAACCATACAATTCAGAAGTAGAAGCTTGGTAGATTTTGGTGGTTTTTTCCATCCCCAACAGTCTTACTGCTTCCAAAATTCTCAAAGTCCCAATACCATCAGCATTTGCAGTATATTCAGGGGTGTCAAAGCTTACTTTTACGTGACTCATTGCCGCCAAATTATATATTTCATCAGGTTTGGTTTCCTGTATAATCCTTGTCAAATTCATTGAATCTGTAAGGTCACCATAATGAAGAAATAGACGTTTGTTTTCTTCATGCGGATCTTGATACAAGTGATCAATCCGTGCCGTATTGAATAAAGAGGCTCTCCTTTTTATTCCATGAACAATATACCCTTTAGACAATAATAGTTCCGCAAGATAAGCCCCATCTTGCCCTGTAATACCTGTGATTAACGCCGTTTTCATAGACATCTAAATTAATGACATGTTAAAAATATATTTTGTAGTTATAGTTTGACCTGTTTATACTGGCCAATATTCTTTAAGAACCAGTCGTAGGTTTCCGTGATACCTTCTTCAAGTCCAATCTTAGCTTTCCAGCCCGCATTAGCCATTTTACTTACATCCATAAGCTTGCGTGGCGTTCCATCAGGCTTTTCACTGTCCCAATTTATCTCTCCTTTATGGCCAGTGATTTTCTGAATTAATTCTGCAAGGGATTTGATTGTCATATCTTTTCCCGTTCCAACATTGTACAGGTTATCCTTAAAGCTATTCTCAACTGCAAAAACAACAGCTTCTGCCATATCATTTACATGCAAAAACTCTCGCATAGGAGATCCAGAACCCCAAAGGGTAACTGGCGAATTCCCATTTTCTTTGGCTTCATGAAATTTTCTAATCATAGCAGGCATCACGTGAGAAGTTTCTAAATCAAAGTTATCAGAAGGCCCGTAAAGATTGGTAGGCATAAGACTAATAAAATCCTTACCAAATTGCTTTCTAATAGCATCACAAGCTTTAACACCAGTAATTTTAGCCAAGGCATACCATTCGTTCGTGGGCTCAAGGGAAGAAGTAAGTAAACTTTCCTCTTTTAGTGGCTGAGGAGCAAGTTTTGGATAGATACAAGAGCTTCCAAGAAAAATGAATTTCTCGACACCAAATTGATGTGAATAATTAATCAGGTTGTTTTGGATCAACATATTATCCATAAGAAAGGTATAGGGATAATCATTATTGGCCAAAATACCTCCCACCCTGGCTGCTGCATCAATAACTATTTGTGGTTTCTCTTTTTCAAAAAAGGCCTTTACAGACAATTGGTTAGTTAAATCCAAATCCTTACTACTGTAGCCGATTAAATTTTTATAGCCTTCACTTTCAAGAGATCTTTGAATTGCAGAACCTACCATACCTCGGTGCCCCGCTATATAAATTTTAGCATTTTTATCTACCATGTCTTTAATTTAGTAATCCAGGGTTTTCCTTTTCTAATCGTTCATAAACTTTTTTAACATCCTGAGCATTACTTCGGTTCAGCACAAGGATAGCATCCTTAGTTTCTACCAAGACAACATCTTCCAAACCTACGAATTCAACGTGCTTATTAGAACCCACTACAAGATTTTCACCTATTCTTTCTTTGCTTCCGACAGGATAATAATCAAATAGTGCTTCGAATGAACCCATATCTGACCATGAAAAACTTGAAGGTACAACTTTAATCTTTTCAGAACGCTCCATTACAGCATAATCTACACTTATTGAAGGTATTTCCATACTTAAATCTAGAGGTAAAAACCCATTAGTTGAATTTTCCACGGCTAACTTTGAAGCCTTTAACACCTCTGGCTCATATTTCCCCAACTCAATTAAGTAAGTACCTGCTGAAAAACAAAACATCCCACTGTTCCATAAAAAGTTACCTTTTTTCAAATAGGCTTGAGCTTGCTCTAATTCAGGTTTTTCTCTGAAGCCAAGCACATTATTCCCTTCATGCTCGATATAACCAAAACCTGTTTCGGGCTTATTAGGGATTAACCCAAAAGTAACCAAAAATCCATTTTTTGCCATATTTACCGCTTGGTTGAGCGAATCATTGTAAACTTCCTGATCTCCAATCAAATGATCGGAAGGTGTTACCAACATTATCGCATCTTCCGGAAGAGACAAGGCTGCAAATGCAATAGCTGCAGCTGTGTTTCTTGGTGCAGCCTCTATAAGCTCAATATAACCAGAAGTGCCTATATTATTTAAAATTTCTCGAGAAAGCTTATAATTATCTACTCCCCCTACCACCATAACCTGATTACAGACTTCTGAATTTCTAACAACAGTTTTCTCAAAAAGTGACTTTCCTTCGAAAATTGGTAAATATTGTTTTGGTCTACTCTTTCGGGATAGGGGCCACAATCGACTGCCTACGCCTCCCGATAATACCACATTGACGACTTTCATTTATTTGCATTTTGACTGTTATTGGCAGAACATGACCTCTTCACCTGTCTGACCACAAAATATAATCTATTAAAACTTAATATTGGTTCTTTAATCTTTTTCAAAAATAGGTGTTAGCAATAAAAATACCAAATAAAACTAGGTTCTTTTAAATAATCTCACAAAAGTAAATAAAAAAATCAACAGTGTAAAATATAATATAAATCACATTTTTTATCAATCAAAAAACATTAATAGTGGTTCAAACCTTACTTAACTGGTGTTGGTTTTAAAAAATCAATAATTTTATAAATGTATATTTGAACTATGCCCGATATTTTCGGTACTTTCGGATTTTAACCCTCAAAGTATGACCGAAAAGCTTAATTGGTATGTTATGTATACCGCCCCAAGAGCAGAAAAAAAAGTTGCGCTTAGGCTCCAAGAAAAGGGTACCGAAGTATACCTGCCGCTGATCGAAGAGATAAGGCAATGGAGTGACAGAAAGAAAAAAGTTCAAAGACCGCTCTTTAATGGCTATATTTTTGTACACACTAGCAAAGAAAGATTGTGGGAATCCCTACAGGTAACGGGTGCTGTAAAGTTTATCAACTTTTCCGGAGAGCATTCTTATATTCATCAAGAGGAAATTGAAACCATCCGCCGAATTATTGAAACTGGCGTTTCTGTGGAAGTGGAGACTGATACTATTGAGAAAGGCGAGATGGTGAAAATACTAGGGGGCCCATTGCAGGGTTTCCAAGGAGAATGTATAAAAAAATCAAATCAGGATTATTTTATCATCAGAATTCCAAGTATTAATCAAAGTGTACTCGTGAACGTCCCAAGGAAATATTTAGAAATCATCTGACAATATATTACCACATCACTAAAAAAAACACAATATTTTTAATAACTTGTCTCTTCTAATGGGGTTTTTAATTTCATTTTGTTAAAAAACACATTAATCCGATCATTTTAAAACATACCGCAATTATATGGAAAAGCATACCTATGGCACCGGACTTATTGGCAATTGCAGCTACATCGCTCATATTGAAAAAAATACGAACATAAGCTGGCTATGTATGCCTAGGTTTGATAGTGATTTTTTATTTGGTAGTATGCTCGATAAAAATCGGGGAGGTGAATTTACGGTATTGCCTCCTCACGATAATTATACTTCACGACAGGAATACCAAGAGAATTCAAATGTTCTGGACACTTACATAGAGACTGCTGAAGGCGAGGCTTACAAAGTCACGGATTTTGCTCCCAGGTTTTTTAATTATGATAGGTATTTCAAACCTTCAATGTTAATTAGAAAAATTCAACCGCTAAAGGGAGAACCCAAAATAAAAATCAATTGCAAACCAGTATCCGATTATGGTAAGAACACTTTAAAAGCAATTCCAGAGAGCAATCACATACAATTTTCAGGAAGGGACCAAGAAATAAGACTTACGTCAAATTGCTCCATAACTTATATTATGGAGGAGCAGGCTTTTCATCTTCAAAAAACAATTTACCTGGTACTTACCTATGGTAGTCCATTGGAAGCACCAATAGAAAGCACTGTCGAAAACTTTTTAATCGCCACCCTAAAATACTGGAGAAACTGGGTTAAATCTACTAGTATACCCAATTTCCATCAGCGATTGGTCGTCCGTTCATCTTTAGTTTTAAAAATTCATCAATATGAAGATACAGGAGGAATCATAGCCTCCTCCACCTCTAGTTTACCAGAATCTCCAGGTTCAACAAGGAATTGGGATTACAGGTATTGTTGGATGAGGGACGCCTATTACACCCTGAACGTGTTTAACCATCTTGGTCACTTTGAGGAATTGGAAAGGTATTTTGAATATTTGCAAAATCTACCAACAGACAAAAGGGGTAGGTATCAGCCATTGTATGCCATTTCGGGATCATCCAAACTTATCGAGGTCATTTCTGATCTGGACGGTTATAGAGGAGAGAAACCTGTTCGGTTTGGCAACGATGCTTACACACATATCCAAAATGATTTATACGGACAAGTACTAGTAAGTCTTCTTCCACTTTACGCTGATAAAAGATTTGTTGAGTCTGAAAAAAGCCATTCTAAACCTTTTATACATAACCTTCTTAGCAAGATAGAAGAAACCATGGATGAAAAGGACGCTGGACTATGGGAATTTAGAAATTTAAAACAAGAGCATTGTTACACTTTTCTTTTCCACTGGGCTGGCTCATGTGCTGCCATTAAAATTGCAGAAAGAATGGGAGATACGGAAATGAGAGACAAAGCCCTAGAACTTAAAAACAAAGCCATTCAAAAGATAGAAGCCTGTTATATTCCTGAAAGAAAAGCCTACGCGCAAGCCATTGGCACCAAACACATGGATGCAAGTACTTTACAGCTGATCACTATGGGGTATTTTGGAGATGATATTGAAAAGGCAAACAATCACCTCAAAGCTCTGGAAGAGGACTTACTAGCCAAAAACTTTTTGTTTTACAGGTATAAACATCAAGATGACTTTGGCGAGCCTGAAACAACTTTCTTGATTTGTGCATTCTGGTATATTGAAGCTTTGGCTTGTGTCAATCGTCTTGATGAAGCAATGGAAGGCTTTGAAACACTCAGCAAATATTGTAATCATTTGCAACTCTTTTCAGAAGATGTAGACCAGCACACTGGTAGCCAATGGGGCAATTTCCCGCAAACATATAGCCATGTAGGCTTACTTAATGCAGCTTATAGAATAGACAAAAAACTGGACAAGCCTAATTTTATCCTTTGATAAAATTAGGCTTGTCCAATGGCTCACTTTTCAGTCTAACAACCAAAATTATATCCTGATCTAGTTTTAAATACCCATAATCATAACAATAAATATAAATGTTGCCCTTTTTATTGGTATAGGAATGCGTTCCATATTTAAATAAAAACCCGCTTTCCAAAAGCTTTTCTCGTGAAATTTTAGCGGTATCGTCCTCCTCATTGAGAATTCCGGCAAGAATATTTCTGTTCTTTTTTAAGGCATTGTTAATGTTTCGAATCAGGTTATTACTTCCCGACTTCATTTTATTATTGTAGTGATTCCGGCAATAATCATCGCAAAAGCGTTTGTCTGACCTCCCACTCAATGGGGCGCCACAGTCAACACAATTCTGATTTTGATTCGACATCCTTTTTAAATATGCTTAAACAAACTTAATATAAGCATAAAAAGGATTAAAAAAACGTTTGTAAATGTTTACAAACGTTTACAAACGGAAATAAACGAATACTATCGGATTAAATTTAAGCCTGCTGGCCAACTTTGTACTGTTCCAAATCGGGATATGTTTTATCAATAACGCTAAACAATAAAATCATGAACAGTATCAGAAACAATGTACAATTGATCGGTAGACTCGGTGCAAAAGCAGATTACAAAACAGTAAAAGGTGACACGCCAATGGTGAAATTAAACCTTGCTACAAATGAGGTGTATAAAAACAGTAAAGGTGAAAAAATTGAAGACACTTACTGGCACAATTTGGTGGCTTTTGGAAAACCTGCTGAAATCATCCATAAGTATACCGACAAAGGATCTGAAATATGCATCCAGGGAAAATTAGTCAATCGCTCCTATGAGGACAAAGAAGGACAGAAGAAATACATCACAGAAGTCCAGGTAAATGATATTTTGCTTATGGGCGACAAACCCCATACCTGAATAATTTTAAAAACCCAAAATATGCAATAGGTAAACTATTGTATATTTTGGGTTAAACCATTTTAACGGATGATATAAATCAAACCAGATTCCTTATTGTTACTTAAACTTTACCATTGACCATGAACTTCAGACCTGAAGTACTTGTCATAAATAGCTTTTACGCCATCCATTTCCTCTGGCGTTAATTCTGGTAGAGCTTGGGCTAGAACATTTGACTTAACCTGATCAACCCTTGAGGCGCCTGGAATAACCGTTGAAATGGCATCAAACATCAAAATCCACCTTATAGCCAATGAGGATAAATTCTTATCGGCTCCTAAAAGCCCCTTTAACTCTTTGACAGCTTCAAGTCCTTTACGGAGTTCCACACCTGAAAAAGTCTCCCCTTTGTCAAATGACTCCCCTTTTCTATTAAAAGTCCTGTGGTCTTCTGGATGAAACACCGTTTCAGATGTAATTTTACCTGACAATAACCCACTTGCCAAAGGCACCCTTGCAATAATCCCACAATCTTTTCGAAGAGCCAATTCAAAAAGTTCTTCAGTTGGTTTTAACCTAAACATATTAAAGATTACCTGTATTGTTGCCACATTGGTATAATCCATTGCCTTTATGGCTTCAGTAACCTTCTCTACACTTACGCCAAAATGCTTTATTTTTCCTTCCGATTTCAATTCTTCAAAAAGGCCGAAAATTTCTGGCCTATCAAAAACCATTGTAGGTGGGCAATGCAATTGGATCAGATCAAGCGCCTCTAATCCTAAATTTCTTAAACTTTTCTCAACAAATGTTCTTAAGACTTCTGGCGTATAGCCTTCATTGTTATGCGGCTGAATTTGACGTCCACATTTTGTTGCCACATAAACATTCTCAGTCCTTTCTTTCACCACCTTCCCTACTGCCTGTTCACTTAGACCAGCATCATATACATCCGCAGTATCTATAAAATTAATTCCTTGGTCAATTGCCTCATTGAGAATTTTGTAAGCTTGTTTATGATCAAATCGACCACCCCATCCGCCTCCTACTTGCCAGGTTCCAAGAGAAACTTCAGAAACTTTCATTTCAGTCTTACCAAGTTTTCTATATTTCATTATTCCTTAGTTTCAGTATTTTTTAAACTTATCTATTTATATTTATTACTTAATTAAGGAGAATATGCCAAATTGCATGACATAACCTTATAATTCAATGAGGTTAATTTAGCAACTTGCTCCTATGTTACCCAATACAAACAAAAAAACATTATGATTGTACACCAAGTATATTTCTGGCTACACCAGCCAGAAAAAGATTTGAACGCTGTAATAGACGGCTGCAAAAAAATAGCGCTAACCAAAAGTGTAAAAAGCCACTCTATAGGCAAACCTGCCGCTACTGAGAAGCGTGAAGTGATCGATGACAGTTACGATATCGCCTTGATGGTTAACTTTGACAGCATTGAGGACCATGACGCCTATCAAGAGGACCCTATCCATCTTCAATTTATCCAAGACCACAAAGACAAATGGGCCGCTGTTAAAATATACGATTTCGAAGTATAAAAAAAGGGAGGATTTCTTAATTTTAGAAGTCCTCCCTTTTTCTTTTTAATTGGTCACTCTCTCAATTATCAAATTGTGATTGGTGTAAATACAAATATCAGCAGCAATTGTTAAGCTTTCTTTAACCATTTCCTCTGCTGTTAAATTTGGCGCAAATTTCTTCAAAGCCCTCGCTGAAGACTGTGCATACATGCTTCCAGATCCTATCGTGGCTATACCCATATCGGGTTCCAAAACATCTCCTGTACCTGAGATGATAAGGATATCCTCAGCATCCGCCACTATCATCATGGCTTCCAATTTACTTAGCATTCTATCGGTACGCCATTCTTTAGCCAACTCCACAGCAGCTCTTTTCATATTATTACTGTAGGCGCCCAATTTTTCTTCAAATTTTTCCAATAAAGTAAATGCATCTGCAGTAGATCCAGCGAAACCTGTAACAATTTTTCCACCCTGTAATTTCCTTATTTTATTGACACTGCTCTTAGCTATAGTATTTCCCATTGTGGCTTGACCGTCAGCTCCTATAGCCACTTTACCATTGTGCTTTATTGCGACCACTGTGGTCGATCTAATTTTTCCCATTTTAGTTTTTAAAGTATTTCTCAATAACCGTACTAAAAACAAAAAGTCCTATTTCTAGGACTTTTTGACATATTTTATTAATCAGAAATGTCAGATCAACAATCTAACAGGCTCTTCAAGTAAACTTTTTAACGTTTTAAGGAATGAAGATCCAACAACGCCATCTACAACCCTGTGATCACAAGAAAGGGTAACTTTCATCACATTACCTATCTTAATTTCTCCATCTTTCACTATTGGTGTTTGTTTTATTCCTCCAATTGCCAAAATACAGGCATCAGGTGGATTAATAATGGCCGTAAACTCTTCTATTCCAAACATACCAAGGTTAGAAACAGTAAAGGTATTTCCTTCCCAATCCTTAGGTTGCAATTCTTTATTCTTGGCTTTACCAGCCAAAGATTTTGCCTCTGTAGAAATCTGAGAAAGTGATTTGCTGTCTGTGAATCGAATAACTGGAACCAATAGGCCATCATCAATTGCAACAGCCATACCGATATGAACATGATCATTGTACCTGATCTTGTCTCCCATCCATGCCGAATTCACTGCAGGATGTTGTTTAAGCGATGCTGCAGCTGCCTTAATAACCATGTCATTGAATGAAATTTTGACCGGAGCAACTTCGTTCATACTTTTCCTAGCCTCTATTGCGCTGTCCATGTTGATTTCCATGGTCAGATAGAAATGAGGGGCCGTAAATTTACTTTCGGCAAGTCTCTTAGCAATTACCTTTCTCATTTGAGAGACTTTCACATCGGAGTAAGACTCTTGACCAATGGCCGCCCCACCACTTGGTGCTGATTCAGTAGAAACTTTAGAAGGAACAAAGTTCTCGATATCTTTTTTAATAATTCTACCACTATCACCTGATCCTTGAACCTGTGAAATATCTATCCCCTTTTCACTCGCCATCTTTTTAGCTAGTGGGGATGCTTTGATTCTTCCATTATCAGCAGAATTTGCATTGGTATTAGCCGATGCATTATCTTTTTTACCTTCATCTACTTTAGGTGTAGCTTTCTCTTCTTTTGGAGCTTCAGTCGAAGCCGCCTCACCACTGGAAGTTGATTTTTGTTGGTGAGCTTTAAGTAAGGTTTCAAAATCAGCACCTTTCTCACCAATTATGGCAATTACACCATTCACTTCAACAGCATCTCCCTCCGCTACTCCTATGTAAAGGAGAGTACCATCATCGTAGGATTCTAATTCCATGGTGGCTTTATCAGTCTCCACTTCTGCCAGAACATCGCCAGATTTGACCTCGTCACCTTCTTTCTTCAACCAGCTGGAGATAGTCCCTTCCTGCATGGTATCACTCATTTTCGGCATTGTGATTACTGTAGCAGCAATTCCAGAAACGTCTATATCAGTAGCCTCAGCTTTAGGTTTTTCTTCAGCCTTATCTTTAGAATCACCATTAGAGTCATCATCACTATTATCATTTGGCGCAGTTTCACCATTACCTCCTGATTCTACATCCTTTAAAAGATCATCTATATTTTCGCCTTCTTCACCCAATATAGCAATGACTCCGTTGACAGGCACAGCATCTTTTTCCTTAACCCCTATAAAGAGCAAGGTACCTTCATCGTAAGATTCTAGTTCCATGGTCGCTTTGTCAGTCTCCACTTCTGCCAGAATATCTCCGGGTTTTACTTTATCACCTACCTTTTTCAACCATTGTGCGATTACCCCTTCTTCCATGGTATCGCTCATTTTGGGCATTCGTATTATCTCGGCCATAAGTTAAATTATTCGAATTCATATTTTCAGCAATTCAAAAATAGTTCTTAAAATATGTTTATTCAAATTTAATAATAGTATTTTCACGTAAGATAGATTTTTAGATTGAGTAAAACCAAAGAATGCCAGTAGTTAAACCATCAAATTACAACCGTAACCAGCTCCTTTTCAATGGTCATCTACAAACCATTTATCCAGCTATTTTTAGAAAAAAAGTTGTATTACCGTTTAAAAGAGAAAGAATTAAAACTCCTGACGGTGATTTTCTAGACCTAGACTGGCTTAAAAAGGACAATGAAAGGTTGGTCATCCTAAGTCATGGGCTTGAAGGCAATAGCCAAAGACCCTATATGGCAGGTATGGCCAAGGCCTTTTTTGACTCAGGCTATGATGTCTTAAATTGGAATTTAAGGGGTTGCAGTGAATCAATGAACACCAGGCCTATTTTTTACCATTCAGGAGCAACCTATGATTTAGATTTGGTGGTGTCACATGCAGCTAAAAGGTATACTTCTATCAATCTAGTGGGATTTAGCTTAGGTGCGAATATTACGTTGAAATACTTAGGGGAGGAGAATTGGAAAAGTAGGCACAATATTAAAAAAGCAGTCGCGATTTCTGTACCGATGGACTTAGGGGGATCATGTGATAAGATAGATAGCTTTACAAATAAACTATATGCTTTTAACTTCTTGCTATCTTTAAAACAAAAAATAAAACTGAAAGCATTGGTCTTTCCAGATAAATTTTCAATTAAGAATCTTTCTCATATTAGAACTATCAGGGCTTTTGACAATGAATTCACAGCTCCGCTTCATGGTTTTATCGACGCCGATGATTATTACAATCGATGTTCAGCTCTTCATTTTTTGTCAAAAATAAAGCATCCTACTTTGATTTTAAACGCTCAGAATGACCCATTTTTAAGTAAATCTTGTTTTCCTTCAATGAAGGATGGGAATTTTGAAAATCTATTTACGGAATACCCGAAACATGGAGGACATGTAGGTTTTAGTCCAAGATCAGGACAAGAGCGTTTTTGGTCAGAAACCAGAGCATTGGCATTTATCCAAAGTGAAAAATTAAATTAGGATTTTGAAATAATAATTATGTGTGGAAGATATTCGCTCGCAAAATCAAAAATAGAACTTGAAGATAGGTTTCAGGCAGAAATGCTGGAAGATTTCAAGCCTAGGTACAACATTGCCCCTTCGCAATTAGTACCTGTAATCACTTCAGATAGCCCGAAAGGGTTTTCACATTTTTATTGGGGAATCACTCCGGCATTCGCCAAAAATAAACCTGTCGCCAATAAGCTCATCAATGCTCGGTCAGAAAGTATTACGGAAAAAATATCCTTTAAAAATGCTTTTAAAAAGAATAGGTGCCTAGTACCGGCAGATGGTTTCTATGAATGGAAAAAGGTAGGTAAAAAAACCAAGGTCCCCTACAGGTTTGTCTTTCTAAATGAATCTTTGTTTTCTTTTGCTGGGATTTGGGAGGAATATGAAACCGAAAAGGGAGAAATAGCCCATACTTTTACGATACTAACGACTCGCCCTAATCTCTTGACTTCTGAAATTCATGATAGAATGCCAGTTATACTAACGAAAGAAAATGAGGATAAGTGGCTAAATCTAAAAAGCAGTGAAGCGGAACTTTTAAGTATGCTAAACCCTTATCCTGACGACCAAATGACCAAATACACAGTATCTCCTATGGTTAATCAAGTGGTCAATGACAGTCCTTTTGTGATCAGAAAAACGCTACCTATGGATCAATTTGGCAACTATACTCTTTTTGGTTAATGAATTCTATTGAAATTATCGACTTGAAATTTCAGCAAGCTGAAAAAACAATTGCAAGCTTTCTTATCAGAGGAGCAGGTAAACCAGTATTAGTAGAAACAGGCCCACACAGTACTTGGGGTGAATTAAAAAGTAGCCTTGATAGATTAGACATAAAGCCAGGTGATCTTGGTGCATTGCTTCTTTCTCATATCCACTTTGATCATGCGGGTGCCGCATGGGAGCTAGCTAAAGAGGGCGTAAAAATTTACCTCCACCCTATGGGGCTACCCCATTTAGCAAATCCAGAAAGGCTTTGGAAATCTGCAGCTAAGATTTACGGAGATGACCAAATGGACAAGCTATGGGGGCCAATGGAAACAATCGATGAACGCTTGCTGGTTCCTTTGGAAGATGGTGAAATGGTAACAATTGGCGATCTGACTTTTACTGCCATACATAGTCCAGGCCATGCGATTCATCATATTGCATGGAAGTTGAACGATGTTATTTTTACTGGTGATGTAGGAGGCGTTAAAATAAACAATGGGCCGGTGGTGCCGCCCTGCCCACCACCTGATATTAACATTGAGGACTGGAAATCATCCGTTGAAAAAATCCTTGATCATCATCCAAAAAAGCTGTACCTAACCCATTTTGGCGAAATCACTAATCCACAGGAACATTTAGCACAACTTATTGAGGTACTTGACGAATGGGCAATGTGGATGAAGGTACAATTTGATAAAGGCAGAGATCTCGAAGAAATCACGCCAGATTTCATGAATTACACATCGCAACAATTAAACCGTCACGGTGCGAGTAAAGACCTTCAATCCCTCTATGAATACGCAAACCCTAGCTGGATGTCAGTGAGTGGATTGATGAGGTATTGGAAATTGAAGGCTGAAGGGAGGATTTAATTGGCAATAGACGCCAATTCATTTTTTACTAATATATAATCGGATGAGATTTTTTAGAAAAAGAAAAATTATCCATTTTTATTTGGCTTTTATTATTCCATTTTATCCGAGAATTCCTTCATATTTTTAAAGCGACCTTTTTCTTCTTTTTTGCTAATAGTCCTGCTAAAGTATTCAAGAAAAAGGTCTTTGAAAAAAATAGGCCCATAATACCCGTACCTAACCCACATCCTACTTGGCTCTTTGGCAAAACGTACCAACCATTCCAACCCACAGTTTACCCATAGTTTACTTGGTCTTCTAACTGTTCCTGCATAAAAATCAAATACAGCACCAATAGAACAAATGACTGGGACATTGAGAAACTCTTTATTGGCAAATGCCCACTTTTCTTGTTTGGGTGCTGTCATTCCGACAAACAAAATGTCCGGATTAAAATCATTAACAGCATCAATCATTTGTTGATTTTCTATCGAGTCAAAAGAAGATTTAAAAGCAGGGGAGAAAAGTCCCACCTGAATATTCGGGTATTCCACATTACTTTTAATTTTAATAATATTTAAGGTGTTTTCTGTAGATCCCAAATAGAATACTCTTCCTCCTTTGGAATTAAGTTCACCTAATAAATATTGGTGCAAATCGGCTCCAGCAATCTTTTTAATTATAGTTCCATTAATTAGCCAATTAGCCAATACAATAGCAATGCCATCGGGTAATACAACATCAGCCCCTAGCAAGGATGCTTTAAATTCAGGATCTTCTTTTGTTAAACAATATGAATATTGATTTAGGGTTTGAATCAGCATTTTTTTTTCGCTGGGCAAATTGACTAATTCTTGACTAAATATTTGATACTCGTTAATTCTATTTTTCGGGTACGCCAGTTTTATCATAGGTAGAAAATTTAGCAAATAAACTGAGGGATTTGAATCCTTATTGTATATCACTCATCTATTTTATAATTGCAGTATACTTTCATTAGTAAATCAGCAATTTTTTAGTTGGTCTTCAAATATATAAAAATTCCTTAAACAATTCGTTTTACACACTTAAAAATGTAGAATAAATGCCTAAAAATGTTTCCTCAATATTCCTGATTGATCGAAATTAACCATCACTCAGCTTGAGTCTAACACAATATTCAAATTTAAGGACTTATTTCCCTCTTTATTGATCATTTCTATATCCTAAGTTTGACATGAACTGCTCATTACATTAGCCCTATTTTGTTATACTTTAAAATGGAAACATTCAAAAAACATTCACTTATATTCTAAACCATTAAAAAGAGCGCTTGCTATTTGAAGCTTTCCACAACAGTGATTTACTTAGGTTTTTGAATCAGGTTATAAAACCCCTTTTTTCTTCTTGGTAAAAAACTACCTTGTTAATTTTCTCAAATCTAATATTAAGATTAAAATGTTTGAATTGCCTTATATATTCTAAGAACATTAAAGTACATTATTCTTCGAATTCGGCATTTCCTAAACATTGAAAGAAAAGGAAATGGTTAAAATTAGCAAGATCATCATTTCCATTTCCTAGGTTCTACCATTTGGAAATGGTAGAACCTAGGATTGAAGAACTAAACTAATTATATATTTCGCTTATAAATTTAAATTAGTTTCTAGGAAAGGATTTCATCAGTTACAATAAAAAGGGGGTATAATGCAATTAATAAATCATTAGTAATAATTCATGATTTTAGAAGATAAATCATAAATTTATTTAACAATAATTATTTGCTTAAATCGAATTTTATAAATTATATTATAGGTATAAACTATTTAAATAGAATTACATTTTGCACAATACAAGATGCATTATTTTTATTTCTTTTGATTAAAATACTATTTTTAAATGATGAAGATCAAAAAAGGTGTGACGTAATTGGATTCAAACCAACCTGCTTGAATTAATATTTTCATGATCCAAATGGTCTAATAATAAGCGAAAAATGAAAAATATTTTAAAAATATCACTTACTCTTTTAATTCATTCTTTAGTTGCAACTTTTTCAATGGCAGCAGATTTTCACTTTTCCGAATCCATAGGTGATGATTCTAGAAGTTACGCCGAGGCTCAAAATCCAAATACACCCTGGAAATCCATTGAGAAACTAAATAAAATCTTTACCTCTCTAAAACCGGGTGATCAGGTACTTTTTCGAAGAGGAGAAACTTTCAAAGGTAGCATCGAAGTAATTCAATCTGGTGAGCCAGGAAAGCCCATTGTTATTGGAGCATATGGTAATGGCAGTAAACCCGTTGTTACTAGCATGGTAGAAATTAAAAACTGGAAATCTAAAGGCAATAATCTTTATGAAGCTCATGTTGAAGGAATTTCTGGGGACTTGTCTATACTTACAATTGCAGGAACACCACACCCTTTAGGAAGATACCCTAATTACACCGAGAAAAATGCTGGATACCTGAACATTGATTCCCATAATGGGGAGGATAAAGTTTCTACAAATAAACTAAATACTCAAAGCAACTTCACTGGTGGAGAAATAGTAATTAGAAAAAACCGTTGGATAATAGACAGGCATCTTATTACTTCTCATTCTTCATCAACATTTCAATATGATCCCAAAGGAAGCAAATACAAGCCACAAGTTGATTATGGTTTTTTTATTCAAAACCATCCTGCTACTCTGGATGAGAAAGGAGAATGGTATTTTGACAAAATTGCTAAAAAGCTACTGTTGTACTACCCAAATGACAACCCCTCAAAAGCCCTCGTGAGCATTGCTACTGAGGATTTTTTAGTAGATATCCGGAACAAAGTCAGGTATATTGAAATAAAAGGGCTGATTTTTGAAGGTTCAAATCAAAACAACATTGTATTAGAGAATACGGAGAGTATCAGCATTACGAATTGCGAAATAAGATACAATGGAAAAAACGCGGTCCACATCATAGCGAGTCCCAATTTCACTTTACAAAATTCCCTATTACAACATAGCTACAACGGTGGTGTTTTTTTACATTGGAGCGACAATTACTCAAAAAAGAATAATAACGCGATTATATCAAATAATGTAATTGAAGACACCTTTAAATTTCCTGGAATGGGAAGAAACAGTGATTCAAACGGGATTGCAATTTATATGAGCGAATCAGCGAATAATGGACTAATTGAATTTAACAAAATTTTTAATACTGGGTATATTGGAATAAATTTTAATGGCAACAACACCATTGTGAAAAATAATCTTTTAGATACATTTTGCACGAATAAAGATGATGGTGCCGGTATTTACACATGGACAGGTTCGCTTAATACGAAAAATACCAACAGAGAAGTAAAAGACAATATCATCATGAATGGTATTGGCGCGAATGACGGAACTAATAATGCAAACTCTCTAAACAATGGGGTTGTAGAAGGCATATACTTGGATGACAATACTAACGGGGTGGAAATTACAAGAAATTCTATTTCCAATATAGCTAATAGTGGAATATATATTCATAATGCCAGTAATCTTAAAATATCAAATAATCATGTTTATAATACCCTAAAATCATTATGGATTGTTCATGATCATATGGGAGAGCCTATCAGAAACCTTCAAATTAACGGAAACCAATTTCTAGCTGTTAATCGGGATCAAAAAATGATCCAAATAAGGTCAAAGGAAAACGACATATCTAAAATGGGCATATTTGAAAAAAATGTCTACGCTCATCCCCTTAGTCAAAACAATGCATTTTTGGTTCAATCGACCAATTCTTCAGGTAAAGTAATCTGGAAAGAATTTGATTTAGAGCTATGGGGAGAAATTTTTCAACATGACCAGAGTTCTAATACTGGCCCTGTTGAAATCCCTAATTATATTGTCAAATCATTAAGTGGAGTTAGTAAAATGTCAAATGGTGATTTCAGATCACCTTTAAAAGATCTCTATTGTTGGTCTCCTGATAATAATTGTAATATCCAGATAGAGGAAAAAGGCACGGAGGGAGGAAAAGCATTAAGGATAGATTTACCGAGTGCAGGTATTGTTGCTTTCAATGCTGGATCAGTAACTAAAGGAAAAGTATATCAATTTACATTAGGGGGAGTAGGTTCTTCAACAGGGTTAGTAAAAACCTATCTGAGACAAAGTCATAGCCCTTATCATATCATATCAGAGAGCCATACTATTAAGATCACTGAAATTCAATCAGATTATTCGGTTTTGTTTACCAAAATAGAAAATGAAGACGACGCTGTCATCGTAATTGAAAGCCAGGATTCCCAGAATTCATTTTGGTTAGAGAACATGGCTCTTCAAGAAGTAGAAGCCCAGATTCCAAATCCCAATGAATACTTTCTATTTGAATTCAATGAAACTTCTCAGCCTAAAATGGTATCAGTCCCAGGTTCCTATGTGGATTTAAAATCAAATTTAATATCCGAAACATTGACACTTGCCCCTTACTCATCTATTATTTTAATTAAAAAATCTGATAAAATTTCAGAAGTGTCAATTCCCAATATTATTTCAAACATAGAATGGATTAATCCAACCCCCGATTTGAATATAGTTGAAGGAGATTCTATTACTTTAAAAGTAGAAGTGGATAAGGATAAAAGGGATGAAGTGGAAAAAATTAATTATTTCTTTGGTGAAAAACTAATCATTACAAACTCACAGGATCCTTTTTCCTACACTTGGAAAAATGTACCCCTAGGTAAACATTTCCTTTATGTAGAAGTCTTTGATAAATACGGAAGAGTTATCACCTCTGACAGCACTTATGTGGAAGTCAGAAAAGAAAATGTAGCACCTTTAATCATTATAGAATCTCCTACTCAAGACACTACCATTTTGGAAAAAGAGTCCTTCGAAATCAAAGTTTCTGCAATAGATTTAGATGGCGAAATAGAATTAATTGAATTTTATGCCAATAATGAACTACTCGGCAGCACGAGCAAAACCAACTACAATTTTAACTGGAACGCAATTCCGGAGGGGAATTATGAAATTACAGTAAAGGTTACAGATAATGAAGGCCTAGAAAGTATTACTGAACCCTTAAACCTTTCTGTACAGAAACCATTAATTATTTCTTCAGATGAAGGAAACTCATCAACAGAGTATAGTTTGAATGTCAATTTGGGATCCAATGCTGAATTTAACTGGGAATCTTTAAATTTCAATGGAGAAAAGATCATTTCTAATCTAATAGATGGAACAACATCCACTTTTTCGGTTTCAGGTAATAACCAAGAGCAAATCTTTCAAACAGAACGATTTGGTAAAAACTTTACCCTATCTATTCCTGTACCCAACGGAACCTATACAGTAAAAACCTATCACAGTGAACTCTGGTTTGGAATTGGAGGACCGAAAAGTAATTCGGGACAGCGAGTTTTTGACATTAGCCTTCAGGATGAAGTAGTGAAAGAGAAGTTTGATCTCTTTAGTATTAACAAGAATCAACCCATAACTCTTACTTTCAAAAATGTAAAAGTAACTAATGGAAAATTACTACTAGGTTTGAATGCTCATGTGAACAACGCCAGTATTAGTGGTTTATCCATTTACAAAGAAGGCGAAATTGACCTTGAAGTTCAAGAATATTTGAAGCCAATGCTGAGATTAAATACAGGACATGTAGACAACGTATCCTATAAAGGTGACATTTATACATCAGACTATAAATTCTCAAATTATTATGAGAAGTCGTACACCTATCATAACACTCAGGCTAGTGAGATAAAACTCTTCCAATCGGCGAGAAACGGATCAAATCTAAAATTTTCCATACCAATACCGAATGGGACTTATACCATAAAAACCTACCACAATGAATTGTACTTTGGATTTTTAGGACCTGAAGCAGAAGAAGGCAGAAGGGTATTCGACATAAATATTGAAAATGAAACCGTAAAGAAAGGATTTGATTTGTTTCTAGAAAATAAAAATCAACCGACTAGCCTAACATTTAAAAAAATAAAAGTTACAGATGGACTTTTAAATATTGATATTTTAGCAAGTAAAAACAGGGCTACTATTTCGGGCTTTGCTATTTACCAACACAAAGAGGAAGAAGAAGAAATAGCGACTAAAGACTATACGTTTTTTCTAAACACAGGTGGTAAATCTAATGAAAAATTTAGCGGATATACATTCATAAGCGAAACAACTAAAGATAGTACGTTTCATAACTCAACTTCTTCGACTTATTCTAATAGCAAGGCAACCGAAAATAAGTTGTTCCAAACAGAAAGAAATTCTAAAAACCTAACTTATAGAATACCTGTTCCGAACGGTTCTTATTCCATTTTCACGATGCACAACGAATTGTACTTTGGTCATGCCGGCGATTATGCTAGAGCGGGAAGAAGGGTATTCGACATCAGTATAGAAGGGGAATTGGTTGAAAAAGCTTTTGACATTTACGTGAAAAATAACAACCAACCTACAGTGTTAGAATTCAATGAGATCCATGTAACAGATGGAATCCTTGATATAGAAATGTTAGCTTCTCAAAACAGAGCTTCAGTGTCAGGCATTGCAATTATGGCCGTACAGGAAGGCAATAACTTACAAGCAGAAAATCTTAGAAGTAACTGGGAATTAAACAATTTTGAGATCCCAAGTAAATTGACAAATAACAAAATTCAGAATGAATCCTCAAACACAGAGAACTTAATATACCCTAACCCAGCAAAGGATATGTTAAACATATTATTGAATTCTGAAATAACAGAAGGAAGGATCATGATTCACGATATGAACGCAAAACTAATAAGTCATTTTGAACTCAATTTGTTAATTACGGATAAAAATAGGTATATCATTCCCTTAGAAAATTTATCTGCAGGAATGTACCTAATAACAATTTCGGATAGACTGGAAGTAGTTAAAAGACAACGTTTTACAGTAAGTCCATAAAGAATAAAAAATTAATGTAGAAAATCAACTATTTATCTAAAATTAAATTTAAATGGGATTAGATCGAAATTTTAATCGTTAATTACATTTAACTTACTTTTAACGTTGATAGAAATTTTAAATAATTAAAAGAAAAAAATTAGTGAAATTATAAATTTAATATAGAAGATAAAACGTTATTTATATATCAGTCCTATAAAAAATTCTATTTGTAAAAGTATTTGCGGAAAAAAATCATTAACATTAAATAATCAATATTTATGATTTTTGTAAAACATCTTTCAAAATCTTTAAAAGTCGGTTTTGAAATATTTTATCGGTAAATTCTTTTTCATACTTACTTCTACCAGCCTTTCCCATTCGTTGACGTAAAATTGGATTTTCAACCAAAGATTCAAGCGAGATAGCTAATAAGTTGGGATCCTTTTGAATTGTTAGAAATCCGTTTACCTCATTCTCAACGATATCCTTAATTCCTCCTTCATAAGTGGAAACAATTGGTAATGAATAACTCATTGCCTCTAATAAAACTAATGGAAAACATTCATTATTATAATAGGTAGGGAATGCAAAAATATCTGCATCTAAAAAAGCTTGTATTTTATCTGATCCATATTTTTTCCCCTCGTAACTTACCAAATCTTCTAATCCTAATTTAGCTTTTCGTTTATTAAATTGGGAGGACGACACATCTCCTTCGCTACCAATTACAACACATTTGAATGCAACACCTTTTTTCTTTAATATTGATAATGCCTCCATCAAAATAAATACTCCCTTTGATTCAATTAAATTTGACAAGAATAATATTGAAACAATTGGAAGTTTATCAACTGAAATATCTTTATTTAAATTATGACAAATGTTCATATTTTCATCTTTTACACCATTTGGGCATACATGAACATTTGAATTTGGGACAAAAAGACTTATATCAGAATATAGATGTTGAGATAAAATAATTACATCAGATCCTTTAAATACATAATTATAAACAAAACGATGTATAACATTATCTTTTTGACTAATTACACCTTTATTGTGAAGATGATAAAGTGGTTTTACAGAAAACACTTTCAATAATAAAACTAAAATAAAATCTTTATATAACGCAGCTCCAGTTACAGTCAGTGCAAAATAACAAATCTTAGGACGATGAATAAGTAGATACTTAAAAACCCTAAAAAAGGTATTAAAAAAAACTAAAATTTTACCTAAACTAATTTTACCTGACTCAGTTACCTGATTGGATGCAAGTAGATTAATGTAGAAACAATCATATAACCTATTAATTACAGCATTACTTTTAATATTCAGACCAACAATTGAGGAACCATGAAAGGGAGGAGGAAGATGAAGAAGAAAAAGAATTTTTGGATTATTTTTCATAAATTATCATGAATAATATACTTAAAGGAAAACATATAGAAGAGAATAAAGAAGCATTAATCATCACTTAGAAACAAATATAATTAAAGACTATTAAAAATTATCACATATACCAGGTTTAACTAAGAATAATCTTTCGATCCCCATTTACATATTCTTTTATTTTTTTAGCAGGCATCCCTCCTATCAAAATATTTGGTTCAGTAAAGCTTTTGGTTACAACAGCCCTAGTAGCTAACACAGAATTATCAGATACACTAACGCCTTTAAGTACAGTTACATGAGAGGCAATCCATACATGATTTCCTATATAAATATCTTTTGCAAAGTTAATTCTTTTATTTGAAATTGAATTAATAATAGAGTGTGAGTCCCCAGTTCTTAAATCGATATCATATGCAAACATACAATCACTTCCTATACAAATTTTTGAGTAAGGTTCTGTTATGGCAATATGGGAATCCTCAATAGTAGTAGAATCTCCTATAATACCTTCACAAAATTGGCCCTCGACCCAAATCAAACCGGATCGATTAAATCTAACTTTATTGTTAATAAACACAGTATTGTTATTACCTCTATTATAGAATTTAACATTATTTAAAACAGATAAATCACCAATAACTACTTTGTTATTATTACCAATTATATCGAATGAACAATTATATAATATAGATAAATTTGCAATATTTATAATATTATCTTTACCTTTCAAAACTATTTTAGATGTAGAAATTTTCTGATCAATGAATATAATTCTCAAATATTTTTCGAAAAAAGGGTGTTTTTTAGCGAATTATTTTACACGTTCCTTCATATTAATGCAGAAAATTTTATACTAATTATAAACGAAGATGAAGTTTAATTGAATAATAAATAAAACCTTAAAAATATTAACGAATAGAAAAATAAAATTAATATATAAAATTATTTAAAAATAAAAATGGATACAAACAATAATCTAACAGAAGATATCAAACCAAAAAACAAAATTGAGAGATTAATATTTGGTAATTAACATATCATTAATTGTATTAAGAATTTTCCTCCTAGTTAATTGGGGTAAACTAAATGGTCTTCGCATTTGTCGTTGCAAGCTGGGAACGATTACTTCCGGAGAACAAAAAACAAAATCAAAATTTTGCCCATTATCCTGTGGAGTTTTTGTAAAATCAATTCCAGATGTATTAGTAGACTCGACATCAAAACCAATATTCTTGGTTTTGGAAATGACAGGATAAATAACTTTTAAGTTACTTTCAGAAACGTGTACTTGCATCTGAATATCCCAGGTTGAAATTTTTCCACTAATTTGCTTTTTCAGCATCCTATACAAATCATATCCCTCACTATTTAAACGGCGCTTGAATCCAGGCGAAGATTGCATTAAACTAATCAATCCACTTTTGTCCCAAATTACATCTTTCACCCTATTAGACCAGCTAGCCCACCCATAGGAGCAAAATCTTTTGAAAACCATGCTATCATATTTATAATTGCCCTTATGAATAGCATAACTGAAGCCTGATACACAAAAAACAGATTCTTGATCTTGATAAAAAGTTAACGCCTCAAGCATATATTTCAAGAAATTGGGAGTAACAACTATATCATCCTCAACTACAATAAACTCATCAAAATTATTACATAAATAATTAAACGCAGTAATAAAATTAGGACCAGTAGTCATATTTTTCTCTCTAAAGCACTTGTGAACTTTTTTAAACCCAGTGATTGAATCAATAAACGATCTGGTTTCAAGAACAGCCTGTTTGTCCTTTTCATTTTTATAACCATCACAGAAAAAAACAACTTCAAGAGAAGCACATTCTGAATTCTTGAGCAATGCTTCAATACTAGCTTTTAGTTTAGCTGCACGCTTGTAACAAAACACTGCAATAACTGTAGATTTATTCATAGTGGTATTATTCTCTGTTGATACTATTTTCCAGGTAATATCTATCAATTGAATTTTTCATCTTTTGATAGTTTTTTATCCAATTGTGATTTTCTAAAATAAAATTATATGAATGATTGATCTTTGATTCGACTAATTCAGGATTAGTTTTGATAAATTCGATAACATCAATTAATTCATTTAAATTTTTATAAGTAAAGTATCCATTTTTCAAACTCTTGAAAGCATACATATTATGTTCTAATCCTACTACAATTTTTTGGTGGGCCATAGCATCTAACACTTTGTTAAGAATTCCACATTCCTTTCTAAGCGTAGTGATGTAAATATCAATTCCGTTGAAGAAATCCCACAAATCATCAATTTCACCAAGATGTTCTATATTGTGTTGTTTGAAGAGATTAAGCGTAAAATCATCGGCACCACGTCCTGCGGTAATAATCTTTAGACCAGGATAAATTTTCTTTAATTCTGGTAGATAGTCCGTAAAAAACCAATTTACATCATTATAATTACCAGCTCCCCAGTAAGAAAGTATCCCCAAAGTGAAATTAAAAGTTTTAGATTGTTTTTTTGTCAAATCAGGGAAATCCGCTCCATTAGTTATTACTTCAATATTGGAACAATTGAATTTATTTTCTAAATAAGATGCATCATGTTCTGAAACAACAATTACTTTATCAAAACTACGAATTACCCTTTTTTCTACAAAATAGTATTTCACATAACGCAGGCTAGCTCCAATTAAAAATTTATTAAAAAATAATTTACGTTGAATATAAAACCTCATCATGCTAGCAAAACATAAGGTGGTAGAATCCATAAGAAAGGTTATTTCTCCCTTTCTAAACCTTTTCAAATAAAGATTAGAAGCTACAATTCCGAAAGGAATAATTTTATGATTATCTTTTACTTCTTCTAAGGAGTTAATTGTTTTTACATTATCAAAGACATCCTTAACTTTATCTATAATCTTCGAAAACCCTGGAAATTTTTCATTCACTTTGTCCACGAAAAAATAGTACGCCGAATCATAACCATCAGATACCTTTATTTTTGATTTTATATTCATTTTACCCATGACCAATTTTATTATTAAAATTTAATACTATAAATTTATATTAGAAATTTCCATATCAAATAAAATTCATGCATTGACAAAAGTTAAAATGATAAGATAATTATGAAATTGATTATATTAATAAGAATAAGTTTTAAAATTTAATTAAAGAGCAAATAAGCTGTTTAAATTGTTTTGTCACTATATTAGAATCATGATTTTTTTCAGCTACATTGATTGCATTTTGAGCAATCCTTTCTCTCTCTTTCTTATTTTCAACCAAGTTTATAATTCCATCACTCAACAAAGCAACATCATTTTTCGTAAATACCTTTGCCCAATTAAATTCTTGAGCATATTTAACCATAGCTGTTTCTTCAGGAGCGAGAACTATAATCGGTGTACCACTTATCATATACTCAGAAACTTTTGTTGGCATAGAGTACTTAATATACCTTATAGAATTTGACATAAAATCATAGGGTAGCACAAGAAAATCGGCTTCAGAAAATTTTCTTGGCAAATCATTATATTGGACAAAGGATCTATGTTCGACACACATATATTTATCGAACCAATTTAACTTTTCTTGAGTCTGTAGGACAAATCTCATATTAATACCAAGTTCTATATTTACTTTAGTTACAGCCTCAGCAATTAATTCTAATGAACTTTCTATACCAACTCCCATTCTCCCTGCATACAAAATTTCACATGATTCATTTATTTCATAATTACTTCTTTGATGTTGTTTCCAAAATTCAATATTAATAGGATTATGAAATGTAATAAAATTTTTGTCGTATCTCATTTTATACTCTTTTGCCATTTCATCACTGATACCCATTAGAACATCAGCTCTATTGAATAATAATTTCAACTCATCATCAATTTTATTATGCCAATACTTTTTAAAAAGCCCAGTTGAACTTATAAATGATGGCCAATCATCCATAATATGAATTATCAAAGGTATTTTCAAGTAGGTATGAAGCTCTTTTGTGAAAAGAATTTCATCCCTTGCTTGAACCTGTATATATAGAATATCTGGATTGAATTCTTTTAGCCAAAGACTAAATTCATCTGAAATGTTAATGGATGAAAGTTTATGGAAAATTCCAAAATATTTTAACAATGGATAAAACAAAAGGTCAACAATACTTTGTCTTAAGTTAGGTTTTTGGTAAATATTTGGCGTATGTTTAGAATTATTAGTTTCCAAATTTTCTTTATCAATATCAATTATCCCAGAGCTGAATTTTCGCTGAAATTTATTGAATGGAAAGATCCATTTATTTTCATTAATTCCAAGTTGGTAATATGAATCGCATATGTCAGTATTTAGGTTCCTAAGCATATGCCCAGTTCCTACAACAGCAATTTTGTTTTTATCCCATCCACGAAAAAGATTTGATAAGGTAATTCCACCTCCTGTATTTTGATTGAACGGTTGACCGAAAATTAAGACTTTAGGCAATCCCATAGCATTAGCAAGGTTAATAATTAATAAAGTACTCTGTTTTAGATTGAAAAAATTACTTTTCTTTTTCTAATCAGACTATCATTCGATAGAATTCTTAATAAAACACTTTCAGGTATCTTTCGAATCGATTTTGAATAGCAAATTCCTACCGATATCCATACTAATATATGATTTAAGCAAAAACTATAGACATTAGCCGGATACAATTCCAATACCCAAATTAAAATCCAAATAGCAGCAGCCTTAGAAAGAAGATTATTTGAATAAAAAACACCTTTCACTATTGCAGGAATTAATATAAGCAATAAAAGTCCGAGACTAATCACTCCTCCCTTTAAAATAATATTTAAATACTCTGTTTCAATCATTTTCCGATATCCTGAATTATCATTTAAATCTATACCAGAACAATAGTATTTTCCATTAATTCCTTTACCTATAATCCAATCGATATTATTCATATCTTCATAGAGACAATCTTCGACATTAGTTCGTGTATCTTCATAAACCCTTTCGGTTAACAAACTAAAGACACCATTTTTATTTTCATTATAAATTTTAATCCCGTACAAAAATATAGAGGATCCCAATATAAGAGAGAAAATTAATATTAAGAATTTCCTCTTCCCTATACTAAGGTAAAACATGAAAGTAAAAAGTAGTGGGGTTATATTCATGAATAATAATGTTCTACGTGCACGTATTATTGCAAAAACCACACTTAGAGTAATTATTAAAGCAGCAAAAATTTTCTTTCTATTAGAATGATATAAAAACGTAAGAAATATAAACCCAATTGGCACACTTAAAATTTTAGTGAAGTGTTCAAAGGTAAACTTTGTATCGTTATTTATATAATTTAAATTCATTAAATTATTAAAGAACAATACAGTATAAATTATAAACAAAATTCCTAAAATAAAGATAACATTATAAATTTTCTTATAAATAAAAATATTTTTTGGAAATAGCAATATCAGTGGGACAAAATAACGAAATACACCTCCATCCACATCAAATAAATAACTCTTTAAATCCTCATATTCAAAGGAAAATCCTCTGGAAATAACAGATAATTGCCAAGAGCAATAAATAATAAAAACTATTTTCAAATATTTATTATCAAACTTCCAGTGGATTAAATTTATAGCGGTTGGTAAAAATAATAAAATGCCCAATAATTGGGATAATTGACAAATAATATAGCTAACGGTAGTTGTTGTAGATAGAGTGAATCCAGCAAAATAAATAACAACACCTAGCCAAAATAGATCAAGGGTTTTATTAATTTTATGATTAAAAATTAAATCTAAAAATTTTACTGAATTATTTAACATTTAAATTATTATTTATGACAGCTAAGATATTTAAAGTTGCAAACTTATTAATTAATTTAAACATAGAATTAATTATAGTAAAATAATAAACAGAAGTTCTAATAGATAGGTTTATTCGAAAAAATAAATTTGCTTAAATACAATTTTTAAAATAACAACAATTATCGAATAATAAAATCATTTATTCTTATCTTATCCAAATACCCTTTTTATTTTTAATTATAACTTGGTAATATTGTACTGGTGCCATTATCATACCATTCAGGTTAGCGACAACTGAAGCTATAAATAATGAATAAACACCCATATTATAGTGATGAATAAATATATAAGCAGTAATCAAATATATAAATGGACTAAACAGACATATTAAAAATTGGATCCTTAAAGCACTAATACCATTTAAAAAGATTACATATTTGAGTCCAAATATATGAGTATTTACAAAAATAAAGCCCCAAAATGAAAGAGAAAAACTTATATCCACTTTACCTTTCCCTAGCCATAACTCATAAAAATTATTTGAAAAAATCAGCATAAAAACAGATACTAAAAACACAAGTACATTGAGATAATTATATTTTCTAATACCATTTTTAATCCATTCAAGATCTTTGTTAAAATATGCTTCAGTTGATGCAGACCAAAATGGAGTTACAAAAATTATAAAAACCATACTAAGTATCGAAAAAAATTTATATACAATATTGAACGAAGTCACCTCTGCTGGTCCAAAATTTCTTGATATGAGAATATTTGCAGTTTCGAGTTGCACCACTACTGCAAATTGAATAACGAAAAAGGTTAACCCTAAATTAAAAAGACCTTTTGCGTAAGAAAAATCTATTTTAGAAAACCTAGGTTTATATTTTTTATATTTTTTTCTGAATAAAATTATATTAGCAGAAATTAATGTAATGATTGGTGATAAACATAAGGCAATACCAAGGTAAACCAAAGAGCCTTCAGTAGTTCGAAGTAAAACAAAAATTATCCCTAGTGAAAGTATTTGAGGAATAGCATCTATTAGTGAAGCTTTTGCGGGCTCTTGGTCTGCAAGAATAATGGCATTAATTACTTTTAAAATGAAAGACAAACAAAAATAGGTCACCACAATAATAACCAATAATGATAATTCTGGTTCAATTGTGGCAGATAAGTTAAGCATTTTAGTCCAACTCAAATAAGGATTTAACAATAGAAATAAAATCCAAAGTCCACTGAAAATTAAGGCCAAAATTGCATAGGTTGTACTTACATAAATCTGAGCAGTTGCGGTATCCCCTTTGGCTTTTGCCTCAGCAAACTTATTCCGTAAACCATGAGTTAAACCAATATCAAAAAAACTAAACCAACCGATTATAGAACTAATTGTCAGCCATATACCATACTGGGATGAATTAACGTAATTAATCGTCAATGGTATTAAAACTAAGCTTGATCCAACACTCATCCCTTTAATAATAAATGAAGCCAATATGTTTTTCTTGGCTTTAACACTTCGTTCTTTGCCCTTAATAAAAAATTTTGTAAAAAACTGAAAAATATTTTTCATGAAAATAAAAGAGATATTTTAAACTAAATTATGTATTAACTTTAATGTATTTGCGGATTAAAACACAAATCCAAAACTTATTATTAATTTATGTTATTGGAACTTTTGATATTTAATCTAAGTACTATGTCTTATGACATGATATAAAGATTAGCTCAAATTATAGTAAATCAAAAACGAATTATTGCAAACTTTGATATTAAATGATATAGGAATCTTTCTAAAGATCACCCCTACATAATCAATTAATTTTGAAATAATTAAAATTTTCGAAATTTATTTTGTTAAAAATTATATACTACAATAAATAATTCTTTCTTTGATGAATATAGTAACTTAGTTCTAAATATATCTTAGAACTAAGTTATCCCTCTTAAAATTGATTTGTTGTAGATATATTTTAATAAGTAACAGTTCTCAATTAATAAATTGTTAAAAAATAAAACGTTTATAAAAAGTTAAATACCATGTCTTTATTCCATAATATCATGCTAGATAATAACTATTTTGTTGGTAGAATCTATTTAATTTTTAAAACTTAGTCCTTTAAATTTCGTGATAATCATAATAAATTAGTGGCAATTATTTAACACTTTTTAAACAGAAATAACCAATATTTACATGCCTATTAGTTAACTACAATTAATTCTAAAGATATATTTAGCAATTACTATTTATATGCTTACATTCCCTTATGATTAACACTAGATTGTATGTGAATTATAATATTTACCTTTTATTATATCCATATCCCATCTGTTCGCTAATCAACTTATTATCGTTTAAAACAATACTTAAATTATTGATATTTTTATTTTTCAATTCACTTAAAACAACCCTGAGTAATCGTTTTTTAGTGATATTGCAACGTGCAATAATCAAATTTAAACTAGCGAATTTGAAAATAGTTAGTGCATCTGACACCTGAGCTAAAGGTGGTGTATCAATAATAATATATTCGTAATTCTTTTTGAGGAAATCAAATAGGTCTTTTATAATTTCTTTTTCCATCAAATCCAAAGGATTTGATGGAACTGGTCCCGAATGGATAATATCGAGATTTGCAAACTCACTACCATGAATTATTTCATCCATCGTTATTTCATCGTTTAAAAATAGACTTAATCCTGCGGAATTTTGTGTATCCCCTATAATCGAGTTAGGGTTGCGCAAATCGAAATTAAGTAAAATGGTTTTCTTTCCCATTTGTGCGTATGAAGCGGCAATATTGAGCGCATTAAATGTTTTTCCTTCACCAGATACACAGGATGTAACCAAAATTATTCTGTCGACACTGCTTCTAAGTGCAAAATTAATATTAGTGCGCAATGTTCGAAATGTTTCTGCTGTTTTGTCATCGGGAGAAGTAACGAATACATTATTCTCCTGTTTGTTGTTGTGATGAAAAACTTTGCCGAGAATCCTAGCATTTGTAATAGCTTCAACATCCTCCTGTGAAGAGATTGTGTTTTTTAGACTTTCCTTTGCATAAATTAATCCAGCAGGAAAACCCAAACCGAGCATAATGGCTATAGCTAATATTATTAATTTCTTTGGGGACTTTTCTGTACCTGAATAGGCACTATCTATTATCCTGGCATCTGTTAATGTAGCTGCATAGCTTAATGATAATTCCTCCTTTTTTTGTAACAAATAAATATAAAGATCTTCTTTAATTGTTTGTTGCCTTTTTATGCCGATCAATTGTCTTTCCTGACTGGGAATACTCCGTATTGAAGATTCATATTTTAAATTAAATGATTCTAATTCCTGCTTAATATTAACTAGGGCTAATTTAGTATTGACAATATTATTTTTTATTGCCTCCCTTGTAGCATTGATTTGACGATTTAAGGGATTAAAAACAGGATTGTTTTCTGGAGTAGTGGCTAGAAGTTCAGCCTTTTTATTTTGGAGTTGGGATAATTGTTGAATAAGTTGATTTAGGCCTGGGTCTGAAATCCCTACTACTGAGGGTAAATTTTCAGCTTTTTCAGAAGTGTTTAAAAAAGTTTCTATGCCATCTATTACATTTAGTTGCACATTGACTTCATTCAACCGGGTATCATTTGCTTGAACATTTTCAAGGTAAACTTCTGATTGAGAAGTTATGTTTGTTAACCCCCTGCTTTTTCTAAAATTCTCAACTTCTGCTTCTGAGGTATTCAATTCTCCAGAGAGGGATGCTAATCTTTGGTCTATAAAGTTAAGAGTACTTTGGTTTTTTGTTGCCTTCGCAGCTATAGACGCAGAGTTGTAATGCTCGATCAGAGTATTGAGAAAATCTTTTCCCCTTTGCGCTAATTCATCCGAAACCATTAAGCTTACTACTGGTGCATCTTCATTTAACATTTGGACTTCCAAGTTTTCCTGAAAAAAATTCGCAGTTCTTTCAGGACTTGATACTGAAACTTTTATTGTTTCTCCAATGAAATCCTCTACATTGTTAACAGCCTCAAGTTTCCAAGCACCAAATTCATTTTTATAATCCTGATTAAAATTATACTCCTTATTTTTGTCGATAGCGTCATGTAAAATAAAAGTTTTATTATTCTTTATTAAAATCTCAAATTCTACGTCTTCATCACCCACTAATTGATTCAACATTTTAAGTTGAACTGGACTTTCTGAATACAAATCCCTTTTTTTATAGCCACTTTTTATTTGATACCTTGTTGCTAATTCTAAAGCATTCACAACCTGAAGAATCAAATTGCGGGACTTTAATACCTCAATTTCATTTTCAACTAGCTTAGAAGATTGGTTTACTTCGATTTCCTGTAATGATGCTTTTTCATTACTTGCTTTCCTCTCATCCTGGATTAGTAATGTCGCCTTAATTTCATATTCTGGTTTGTAAAAATAAATATAAACGATGGCCAACGAAACTGTCACTAAAAGACTGATCATAAAATATCGCCAATGAAACATATACTTGGTCAAGAATTGGCGAAAATCAAACGAATCTTCATGTTCAAAATTATTGAGATTGGAATACATATCGTTTTCTTTGATACTCATTTAATAACTATCTGTAAAGGGTAGAAAAGATGATTGCCACTACAGACATGGCAGATAATAAAATAGTAGCATTTCTGTATCCCCGATCCACGGTGGCAAACTTTGTCTTATCAGGCTGTACATAAAGCACGTCATTATTTTTTAGGTAATAATAAGGGGATTCAAACATTTTCTTTGAAGTCAAATCAACCGGGATATATTCCCTTTTTCCTTCAAACTCTCTAACAAGCATAATTTGACGTACTGCAGTAATTTGAAGATCTCCTGCTAGACTTAAGGCTTCGGCAATCGTGATTCTTTCGTTCTGAACATCGTAAACCCCTGGTTTCAAAACATCACCAAATACCGAGATTTTGAAATTGAGTATCCGTATATTTACTACTGGTTCGCTGAGATAAGTAAGTAAAAGGTTTTTTAAATTATTCCGAATCTCTGCAGTGGTAAGCCCTGCTACTTTCATGCTGCCAATTAGGGGAATTTCGATATTCCCTTGTTGATCCACCAGATACCCAACTACAGGATTGTCTGCAGAATTATCAAAATTATTCCCATTGACTCTATTTAGGTTATAATTGAAAATTGCAGATGCTTCCGGATTTAAACTACTTACATTTATACCCAAAATATCCTCTGGTTGGATGGTCAGTGGTGAATAATTTTCGATTTGTTCAATGGTAGGATTTATTTTATCCAAATCATGAAAATAGGGTATTTTTCTATAAGTACTACAGGAACAAATAATCCACAAAAGAATAAATGCGTAGAAATTAATTCGTTTTCTAATAATTTTTTGGATAAACATTTCTTTTGTTTTTCAAAATAGGTATTTAATTAACAAAGCTTCGCCCGGTCAGTCACACAATATATGCTGACTTCGGAATAGGTAATATGACTCCAATTCTTACTCAGAATGATGGAATGAACACTATATTTAATAGCTAACAGGTTTTTACATTCCAATAGGCAGAATCTCCAGAAGATTCTTAACCTTTTCACTAAATAAACATAAAAATTTGTTGATATTTAACGTTTTTTTATATTTGAAAAGCATTATTCTAGGTGTTTAAGTCATAAATGTATAAAAAAACTTTTTAACCTGAAGCCTTTCTTTTTAAAAAATTTTAAAGAATCCTGATTTTTTCAATAGTGTCCAAGTTACACTTTAAAAATGTAAGTAAATTATTTAGCAGACAAGGCTAGCATGGTCTTTATTATCCGAAAAACAAGTAAATCCATGATTAATTTTCAAATTAAAAATGATAGCTATTCTTAATTAAATATAGGATAGAAGTGAAGTCAATCTGAACTTAATCTAAGGAAATTCACTACTTAAAACCCTAAAGTCATTTAACCTTTCTTTACAATTAATAGCTATAATTTACTCCGCGAAACTTCATTAAGGCTATTAGTCAATACTTATATACCTTATTTATTAAGCTATTAATCACCTCATTTATAGTAGAAATACAATCTGCCATGAGCCACCGGAATCTTAACTAAAAAGACTTTTTTATCGGAAAAAATTAAACTAATGATTGTATTTATGATCCTTATTACACCACACTATATATTGCAACCATTCCTACCCACAATTTTCAAACTAACCCGAATTTGAACCGTAAATATAAAAATTATTAAAGAAATTACTTTTGAAATAAAATATATAATTTATCATAAAAAGTCTATATACAGATAGTAAATAATACAAATTTTATTTTTAATTATAATTTAAAGATAATGACTTTATATCAATTAATCATTTAAGGGTTAAATATGGATTATTTTAACAATTTAATATTTATTTTATTCGGCTATTAAACAATACACAACCATATTTAATGGTTGAATCATCATCTTCAAATTCTTTTTATTGTAAAATAAAATAAATTAAGAATTTAATTTCTTTTATCATTCAAAAGTTTGTCATAAATTGAAATGTATTTCACATGCACAAAATTGAAATTTGCAAACCTTTGTAAGGTATATTGAAATCGGCATCACAAACAACCGCTTTTTTTAAAAATTCTATAATTAAAGTATACCCTTCTATTCAAGATTAACAAATCAGTTTTGATAGAAGCTATCTTTTAATCAAAAATTTAAATCACATTTCTGTGATTGACCTGACGAAGTTGTATCCATTTGAAACAAATCGATTCGAATTGTATAAAACATTATTTTAATAAATAATATGAACATAAAAGAGTTTTTATCTCTAGAGGTAGATTTAAATAAATCCACAAGCCAACCTTTAGAATTTTACTTAAAAAAATATTTGAGGCTTTGGTATTTTTTTATTTTAAGTGTATTCATATGCATCACTATAGGAATTATTCACTTATACCTAACTCCCAGTCAATTCGAAATTGCATCTACATTACTAATTAACTCAGTTGGAGAAAATAAAAGTGGCCTAACCTCAAATGCTGTTTTGGATGACCTAGATGGCTATCAAATTTCTCATATTGTTGAAAATGAGGTCGAGGTACTGACCTCAGTGTCTTTAATTCACAAGACACTTCAAGAATTGTCAATGTATATTAACTTTTATGTAGAAGATAATTTTCATCGGAATAAAGAAATTTATGGAAAAGAAGTACCTATAAACATTATTTATCATCAATTAAGTGATCGTCCAAAATCACCTAAGGACATGGTTGTTTTGGATATAATTGATAAAGAGAAGTTTATATTAGAGATAGATGGCATTAAAAACCAGTATTTCTTCGGTGAAAAAATTCTGGTTTTTTTTGGTGAGATCACAATTTACCTTAAAAATGATTTTGATTCCTCGTATCCAAGGTCTTTGCTATTGTCCTATAATAACCTGAGAAAATTGTCTTACGAATACCAGGATTATATCAATGCTACACCTACGAATAAGTTATCGACAGTTATTTCACTTTCCCTATTAGAACCTAGCCCAGAAAAAGGTGAACAAATTCTATCAAAATTAGTAGAGGTTTATAATACTGAAGCTTTAAAAAAAATTAATTCAACAGCTGCAAACACCTTGACTTTCATTGACCAACAATTGGTTAAGCTAACTTCAGAATTAACGGAAATAGAAAGAGATGTTGAAAATTACAAAAACAAAAATGCTATTTCTGATTTAAGTGCTGAAGCAATGCTATACTTAGAAAATTCAAATGAAGCCAAGCAGAAACTATCAGATTATGATATAAATTTAGAGGTATTACAGAATCTTGAGGAGAATTTAAGCATAAATAATCCATCAGTAATGGTTCAGGGTTCCTTATTAATTGATGATACTAATCTGTCCGATCTTGTCAATAAATACAATGAGTTATTAAGGGAACGCAAGAGGCTACTTACTGGGATAACATCAGACAATCCTTTGGCAAAAACTATTGACAACCAAATTTCAAATCTAAAAATAGACTTAGTAGAAAACATTAAAAGTAATAAAAACAGCATTCAGATTGCTAAAAAAAGACTCGAAAGCAATGAATCAGAAATTGAACAACGCGCCAACAGAGTTCCTGAAATAGAGAGGGAACTACTTGAGATTACCAGACAGCAAACATCAAAACAAGAAAATTACCAGTTTTTGATGAAAAAAAGAGAGGAGGCCATCTTATCGCTAGCTGCCACTTCCGTATCCAATGCTAGAATCATTGACCCTCCTATGGCTAGTCTATACCCTACTAAACCTAAAAAGAAACTAATTTTTATGCTCGCATTATTTATCGGTGTTAGTTTTCCAATTGGATTTATTTTTCTTATTGAACATTTCGTTGAAAAAATCCGCATAAAAGAGGACTTGGAGTCGTTAACTAAGGTTCCAATAATGGGTGAAATTTCATCTTTAAAAAAACAAAAAAACCGTCACAACAGCCCTTCTAGTAATTTTTTAGTCAGAGAACAAATAAGCCTCATCTGGTCTAATATGAAATTTCTGTCCAGTGATCAGGAGAATCAAACAATACTGGTTTCTTCAAGTGTAGGGGGAGAAGGGAAAACATTTTTCAGCATTAATTTAGCAAAATCTATTGCCAGTTCCGGTAAACGAGTAGTAATCTTAGAATTTGATTTAAGAAAGCCAGCTACTTTTCAGCAGTTAGGAATGAGAAAACTCAAACCTGGTATTGCTGAATACCTATTGGACGATAAGTTTAAAACTCATGATATATTACAACTTGCAGATGACTATGCAAATATCTTCCTGGTTAATGCTGGAAAATCTTTGAGTGACTTGACTCAAATCATGAACAGCCCAAGATTGGCTAATCTATTTGAAGAGTTGAGAGAAAAATTTGACCACATAATCATTGATAGTGCTCCAATTGGCTTAGTTGCAGATGCTTTCGCTCTTTCACCATTCATAGATATGCTCGCATACGTAGTTAGGTATTACCAAACAAAGCCGAGCCATATTAAACTAATAAACAACATCTCTCAAAAAGACAAGTTTAAAAACGCTGTCTTAATTTTAAATGATGCTAAATCTGAACACACCTATACCTACGAATACGGTTACTATTATGATAAAAAATATGCGAAAACTTGATTGATCGCTCCCAAAAAAATAAGTTATTGTTTACAATGGATGGCATAATTAAGTATTCTAAGCAGTTTTTTCATGATTGAAAAAATTATTAAAAACAAGGTTTTTCAAAACTTCTCATTCCTTACTATTGGAAGCATACTTTCCCAGCTGATCGGTTTACTAACTGTACTGAAGATTACCAAAATTTTACACCCTGATGATTACGGGCTTTATACGTTCATATTGGCTCAGGGTACATTACTATTAACAATTGGGGACCTAGGTATACGCAACATCATTATCAGATCAATAGCTCGTGATCCCTTGCAGTCAAAAGACCTGGTATATAACGGTGCAATTCTACGGACAATGGCGCTTTTAATACTCGGCAGTTTTTATTTATTGTATAATCATTTTCTGGGAAACCTCAGTAACCAGGAATTTATTTTTGTGCTGTTGTTTGCTTTTGTATCCTGTTTTGGAAAACTATTTGAAACTGCTTTTTTGGGACACCAGAAAATGTTACCTCCATCGATTATCAACCTTGTATTTAGCATCTTATGGTTTCTTTTTGTTTTTCTATTACCTGCACATTTTATATCAATAGCATCATTGTTTTATTCCTTTTTATTCTTAAACCTATTAAAAAGTCTGGTATTTATTAATATCCTAAAAAAGCAAAACCTTATTCTAGGAAAAATGAGAGGCTTCCTCCCTTCCTCCATTGCAACGCTTAAAGAAAGCTGGCCTTATTTGGCATTGGTTTTGGTAATGTTGCCCTATACCAAATTAACAAACAACTTTTTAGACATCAACTCGAATAGAGAACAGATAGGTTATTTCAACCTCTCTGAAAGACTTACGGGACCAATCTCATTTGTAATGGATTTTGGATTAGTAGCAATATTTCCCAACCTATCTGCATTATGGTTTAGCAATAAAGATAAATTCAAAAAGTTCATTATTACTGGTTTTCAATATTATATGCTATTGGGAATGGTTCTATGCTTTTTATTCACTCTTTTCTCCAAAGATTTTTTTATAATAATTTTTCCTGAATCTTACCTTCCTGCGGTTACGGTTTGCCAACTGATGGTTTGGTACTTATTCTTAACCTCTGTAGATAGTCTAATTGGTACTGTTCTAGGCGCTACAAATAATGAAAAAACTATTCTACGCCTAGGTATTGTTCATTCCATTTTGTCTACACCTGTTTTATTCTTTAGCAGTCAATTCGGTGCCTTCGGTCTTACCGCTGGAATGGTTTTATCATTTACGGTTTTTCAGTTTTATTTATGGTATGTTTTAAAGAAGACCCTCTCCATAAAAATCGAGAAAAAAAACCTAATGTGGGTAATAGCAGGAATATTGTTTGGTTTTTCCTATTTCCTTGCTAGGGACTTTGGGTTCGTATACAAACTTATTATTAGTACTATTGTTCTGAGTTTGACGGGTATTTATCTATACAGGAATTTCATAACATTTAGGTCTGCATGAAATCTAAATTGATTGTACTATTCCTTTTTTTATTGACTATTATTAGTCTAAATTTTTTTGACGCGAAATTCTTAAACCCAAAGATTCTAAATTATTTGGAATTTTTGGCCGTGATGAGTACCGTATCAGTATCTAGCTATTATATGTTTGATAGAAAAGGTGGTTTTGTCTTACCTGTCCAATTGATCTCTTTTTCCATCTTTTTCGCTATCGTAATGGCCTATTACTCTTGGGATCAGAGCTTTAAAGTTAGTCTATTAGAAACCTCTCAATATCTACTATGGCCTTTATTCTTTTTTTTGCTACATGTAAAAGTGCCAATTAACACCTTGGAAAAAATAGTAATGACTTTAGGTATGGTTTACGTAATGCTATATTTCTTCCAATTTTCAAACCCATCTACGGTCTATTTTGGCAAGCCTATTTCAGGTGGAGATGAATTCTCGGAACAAAGAGGTGTTGTTAGAATTATTTTCCCCGGTGCTGGTATTTTTATACTTTCTATCTTTATTGCAATTACTAAAATCACCCAAAATTCAAAGAAAAAATGGTTTTATATCGGTTTTGCTGTTTTGGGATTAATCATTCCTGTCATGCAAGTAACAAGACAGTTTATTGCAGGTGTTTATTTGATCTATTTCTATCATTTTTTTAAAGGGCAATCACTTGCCAAAAAGTCAATTATAGTGGCTGCATTTGTGGGTGGTACTGTATTACTAATTAACTCGGACATCCCAATGATTAAAGGTGTCATAGAAACGCAGCAAAGAGATACCAAATTAGGTGAAGACTATATCCGGGTACAGGCAGGTAAATATTTTTTAACGGATTTCTCACCAAATACTATAAGTAAGTTTTTTGGGAATGGTCCACCAAGTTGGGGAATTTCAAAGTATGGTAAATTTGAAGAAAGGTTAAGTAACACCCATGAATATTTTCTTTCTGATGTAGGAATAATAGCTGTATACGCGATGTTCGGAATTTTTGCCATTATTGGATTTATACTGATGTGGTACCAAAGTTTTGTACTTGATGTCCCAAAGCAATTTGTATACGCTAAATACTATTTATGGTACCTGTTATTCACAAGTTTCACCTGGTACTCTGTTTATCATTACCATTATGTTATAGCAAACATTTTTGCACTATACATCTATCATAAATCCTATATGGATCAAAAAAAATGGGATCTGATTAAAAATTCATTAATTAAAACACCAGAGTTGGCAAAGGAGAAATATATAGTGGAATACCAAAAAGGTAAAAACCCGCTAAAAATTTGAATAAACTGATTTTATCTGTAGTCATGCCTGTATATAATGGAGAAGCACATTTAAAAGAAGCAATTCAAAGTGTACTTAACCAATCCTTTACAGATTTTGAATTGATTATTATTGATGATGGCTCCGTTGATACATCAGCTAGTATAGTTAGTGAAATTTCTGACCCAAGAATTCGCTACATTAAAAATGACTGCAATAAAGGAATTTCCTATTCAAGAAATAGAGGAATAAAAGAAGCAAAGGGAGATTTTCTGGCATGGATGGATTGCGATGACCTTATTTCTCCAAATAGGTTTGAAATCCAACTAAAATTCATGACACAAAATCCATCGGTAGGTATTTGTGGCACATGGCTTACTAGATTTGATTCGCAGTCAGTTAATACAGCAAAATCACCTGCTGACCATAACTCTATAAAAGCCTTACTCTTGTTCAAGCCCGCAATCTGGAATGCAACTGCTATTAACAGGCTAGATTGGATAAAAAAAGCAGGACTTACTTTTGACGAAAGGCTTACAGTTGCTGAAGATTTTGACTTCTACTGGAAGGCATGTAGGGAATTCCCAGTAGCAAATATACCTAATGCGCTTTATCAATATCGAGATTCGGAATCCAGTATAATGAAAAGCTTTGATAGCAAAGAAGAGCAAAGCTTTGCCATCCACAAAATTATTTATCAAAGATCTTTGGTCGAATTAGGTATAGAAGTTGAAGAAAAACACCTAAGAATGCATAGAAACATCGGGTCTACCCATCTGTTTGATTCAACATCAGAATTTAAAAATGCATTTTATTGGTTAATTTATCTTCAAGAAAACAACCGCAAAGCAAAAATTTATGAACCACAAGCTCTTGCAAAAACGCTAGGGCAGATCTTCTATTTCACAGGAAAAAAATCTTCCCAGGCAGGGTTACCTGTATTTTTCTTTTACTTAAAAAAGAGAAACCTTTTCACCCCTATGGGATTTACACCTACACTAAAGCTTTTCATTAGATGCCTGATCAAATACAATAGGTTTTAATTCTTTATTTAATTATTCCATAAGAATTTAATGAAAAAAATATTATTCGTAACCAAATCACAATATGGGTATCATATTGATCCTTACAAGTTTGGTTGTTATTTGAAAAATGACTTTCAAATCACCCACATCAGTTGGGATTTTGGCCTTCCAAAAATAAAAACCAATGGAATTAATACACTATATATTTCCAGAAAGGGGTATAAGCTTATAAGATTAAAACGGTTTTTAATACAATTATCCAAAGAAATAAAAACCCAAAAGTATGATCTTGTTTTTCTAGTATATTTTCCTGGTTGTTCTTATTTATTATGGAATAATTCTAAAGTAATTTTTAACATTGACATTCGAACAGCAACTGATACGAAAAGCAATTTTACAAACTTCTGGAAAGATGCAATTTTGAAATGGGAGTGTTCACAATTCAAACACCTTTCTATCCTGAGTTATGGTCTTGCTAAGAAACTGGCCTTTAAAAAATTTCACTATTTACCGCTAGGAGGGGAAAAGTTTTGTTATAAATATAAAACTTTCGACCAACTTAACATGCTTTATGTGGGCACTTTGGAAAATCGTGATCTACTGACTTTCGTTAAAGGGCTTCACCGATTTATCCGATCAACAAATAAGGTATCTCCAACTATTTCTTTCACAATTATTGGAGATGGACCAGGAAATGAGCGTCAGGAAATTGAGGATTACATCAAAGAAAACCATCTAAATGAAACAATTAGAACATTAGGATATATACACAATGATCAATTGAATGCCTATTTCGAAAAGGCAAATATTGGGGTATCCTACATTCCCATCACTCCCTATTACACCCATCAGCCTCCCACCAAAACTTATGAATATTTATTATCTGGTTTACCAGTATTAGCTACTGCAACTAATGAAAACATTAAAATCATAGATGAATCTTGCGGTATTCTTATTCAAGATCATGAAGAGGATATAGCTCAAGGTATTAATCGCCTGACAAGACAATTAAAACATTACGAATCTGAAAAAATCATGCAAATATGCCTTAACCAGTCATGGGTAAATATCAGCAGAAACAATCTTAGACCCTATTTAGAGTCGATCATTACTAAGCGCGAATATCAAAGTAAGTTAACCTCAAGATATATTTAGAAATAGTAATGATTAAAACCCTTTATATCACTAACATGTACCCTACACGGAATCATCCTGTAGATGGTATTTTTATTCAAGAACAAATCCTAGAAATCGCTAATTTTATTCCATTAAAAAAAGAAATTTTCTTGATTGATGCTGTTCACAAAGGGAAATTAGAATACATTAAATCAATTTATACTATCTCAAAAACCATTCAATCAAAAACTTTCGATATCATTCATATTCATTATGGCATATCAGGACTATTCCTTCTTTTCTTCAAGCCTAAACCCAAAGTATTTTTAACCTTACATGGAAGCGATATCCAGAGAAGAAAAACAAATAAATGGCAAGTATGGCTAACAAAAATAATCCTGCCAAAAATCGACAAAGTATTTGTCCAGAATCAGTTCATGAAAGAATTGGTAAAGCCATACAACTCAAATGTAGAAGTGATTACTTGTGGCGTAGACACATTTTTTTTTAAACCCGACTCCCAAGCTAATAAGCAGAAAAACTATAAATTAATTCTTTTCCCTAGTAGCCCAAACAGGGAAGTAAAAAACTATCCATTATTTATTAAAATATTTAATAGGATTAAAGAAAAGAGTTCCTTCCCCGTTGAATTTGCCTGTATAGACAAACTTAATAGGACGGAGGTTAGAAATTTATTAAGTAGGGCCGACTGTTTACTACTTACTTCAAAAACAGAAGGATCTCCCCAGGTAGTCAAAGAAGCACTCTCCTGCAATTTACCAGTTGTATCGGTCCCTGTGGGTGACGTAAATGAAATTATTAGCGGGATACCTAACTGTTATGTTGGCGCTTCTCATCAAGTAGAAGAAATGTCTGACCTAGTTATTCGAGTATTTAAAGCTGAGAAAAAAGACATAAGAAATGTTTTTTTACAAAAGGAAGAATACGATTATAAGTCAATAGCGCACTCCATATCGGCTCACTATTTACAAAGTTTAGAGAAAACAAAAATCCCTAAATCAAGGATCTAAGCACTCTGATTTCATTGGGCATTATTTTAAAGATTATTAATTGCGGCAATCATGATTCCAACCAACAATAAAAAGAAAATAATACTCATTTGTTCAGATGGCGGTCATCTGGCACAGATTATGGAATTAAAGGACTGGTTTATTAATTATGACTATTTAATTGTAACTGAAAAATCTCCTTCCACTCTCTCCTATTCCAATCATTACAACATAAAATTTCTCAAAGGAAGATCTAAAGGAAAAAAAAGAAACCTTTCGTTTTACTTACATTTATTTATTAATTTTTATCATACGGTAAAGATAATTTTTGGACATTTTCCAAAAGCAATCATTACTACGGGAAGTCACACAGCAGTGCCCATGTGCTTGGTTGGGAAAGCTATGGGAATAAAAGTAGTTTGGATTTTATCCTACGCCCGAATAAAATCCCGAGCAGCCTCCGCAGACTTCATCTACCCCATTGCTGATAAGTTCATTATTCAATGGCCAGAGCCTCAGAAATATTACAAAAAGGCAATCTATTTAGGTGGAATCTATTAATCCCAGTCAAAAAGTCTTCAATAAACCCCAAACCAATGATATTAGTACTGCTAGGAACATTTCCTGCCCAATTTGTACGCCCTCTTCAAGCCATCGATTTATTATGCAAAGAAGGAGTAATTAAAGAAAAAGTGATCGTTCAAAGTGGTTTTACAGAATTCTCATCGGAACACTTAATTTTCAAGGCTTTTTTACCTGTTGAAAAGCTGGATGAGCTCTATAAGGAAGCGCGAATTATCATTACCCACGCTGGATCAGGGTCCATCATTAAAGGACTTAAATTAGAAAAGAAAGTCATTGCTATCCCAAGATTATCCAAATATGGTGAAGTTGTGGATGAGCATCAAATGGAAATATTGACCGAATTTGAAAAGGAAAATTATCTTTTAGGGTGGAGAGAATCCGACAACCTGGAAGAACTATTAGCTAAAATTGAAGATTTTGAACCTCAACCATTCATATCAAAAAAACAAAATATCATTGACTTTTTAGACGAATACATAGGTAACCTATGAAAACCCTTAAATAATTTAATAATTAAAACCCAAAATTAGATGATAAGAACCGGAATCATTGGCTTAGGTAAAATGGGGATTTCCCATTGTGCTATACTTGGAGCTCATCCAAATGTGGATCTAGTGGCCGTTTGTGACAATTCTTCACTTGTAGTTGAAGCCTTTAAAAAACACACTAATTTCCAGTGTTTTTCAGATTACAAAAAAATGATTACCCAGATGAATCTGGAATGCATCGTAATTGCTTCTCCGACAAAATTTCATGCGGAAATGGTTCATTATGCCCTTGATAATAATCTCCATGTTTTTTGCGAAAAACCCTTAGTATTGAACCCTGATGATGCTGAAATTTTAGCCGACAAAGCAGAACAAAAAAGCCTTGTAAATCAGGTAGGATATCACAACAGGTTTCTGGGAACTTTCAACGAGGCTAAAATCCTATTGGAAATGAATGTGCTTGGAGAAGTGTATCATTTCACTGGAGAATCTTATGGTCCTGTAGTTCTTAGAGAAAAAGGCAGCACATGGAGATCACAGAAGGGACAGGGCGGAGGTTGTTTATATGACTATGCTTCTCATACCATAGATCTTATCCATTTTATATTGGATAAACCTGTCAAGGTTTCAGGAACTCAGTTAAAAAATATTTTTTCTAAAGACGTTGAAGATGCAGTTTATTCTAACCTAACGCTCAGCAATGGAATTTCTGGTCAGTTATCAGTTAACTGGAGTGATGAAACTCATCGTAAAATGAACACTCAGATAACGATACTAGGAAAAAAAGGTAAAATTATAGCAGATGCAACAGAAGTCAAAATCTATTTAAAAGAGTCCAATAAACTATTCGACTTACAGAAAGGATGGACCATTAAATCTCTTACGGAGCTTACCAATTCTGTGGAGTATTACTTAAGAGGTGAAGAATATTCTTCCCAAATAGATCATTTCATAAAATGCATCAAAAACGCCCAATCTTCCAACCACAGCACCTTTCGCAGTGCTTCTTTTACAGACCAACTTATATCTAAATTAATTATTGACAATAATTTACAAACCCAACATTAATCAACAAGCCTTATGGAAAGAATAATTTTCGGTGACAACCAATTTTTTGGAGTCAACCACAGTTCGGACGAAAAAGCAAGAGCACAGACCTTCAAGTTTCAGGAAGATCTTGCCATTATGAATGTTTTGGATATCGCTTTAGATGAAGGCATAAACACATTTATGTGTACTACCCACGATAGAATAGGCGCTATATGTGACGTAGTAAGAAATAATGAGAAATATAAAGACTTTAAAATGTATCCATGTATGCCTTATGCTCACAAATATGCCAATGCTGTAACGGAGTTAGGCTATGTAGGAACTATAAAACAATTTGTTCCAGGTAATATTTTAAGCACTTTCGCAAAGGGAGGGTTGGCATTTATGAAAAAGGATTTTAATGAATTGGCCCGGCTAATGATTGATGCAGAAATGAAAATGTTTCACGGTATTAACACACCGATTATATGGGTACAAAACATTATTACTGACTTGTTACTTGGGTTAGGCATGACCGATTTTCTGGTTACTTTTTACCATCACATCAGAGAGAAACATCAAGCTGAACCTGGGTTCATAACAATGAACTTACCATTATTACTAGACACTCTTGAGAAAGCAGGGATTCAAAACCCTATTGTGTGTGCATCTATAAATAAAATGGGCTTCCGAATGCCTGGTGGCATAAAGAAATACGAAGAAGTCATTGCCCAGAAAAGGTGTCGATTAGTGGCCATGCAAGTACTGGCCGCAGGATCAATCCCTCCACAAGAAGCTTTTGATTATGTATGCTCACTTGAAGGAGTAGATTCCATACTTTTCGGTGCTTCATCCCAGAAAAACATCCATCAGTCAAAATCCATTATTGATAACCATTCTGTTTTGGTTTGATTTTTAAAAGAATCTATTAAAACCTATAATATAGTTATGAAGAAACTCCTTTTTGCTGTGTTAAGGTATTCTGGACTTCCAGCTTTTTATCGACAATTTATTCAAAAGAGAAAGGTATCTGTATTGGTATTTCATGACATTGATTTAGAGACTGCTGAACTTACCTTCGAATACCTTTCTCAACATTATAATTTCATCCCTTTAAATGATTTAATACAGGCTATTGAAACAAACGAGGAGAATATCCTTCCTAAGAAAGCGATGGTAATAACCTTCGATGATGGGCATGTTCGCAATTACCAATTGCTTCCAGTATTTAAAAAATACCAAGTTCCAGTTACAATATTTCTATGTTCAGGAATTATTGACACCTTTAGGAACTATTGGTTTTTGCACGAAAGGGATACAAAAATCCAGAAGCACTTAAAAACCATTTCCAATAAAGAACGGTTGGATTTTTTAAGTCTTTCAGGATATTCCAATGAAAAAGAATATAAACATCAAAATGCCTTGTCAGCTAGCCAAATTTCCGATATGACACCCTATGTAAATTTCCAATCCCATACCGTATTTCATCCCATTTTAACCCAATGTGATGATGAAGAGTCAAATTGGGAAATAACGAAGGCAAAATTCGCTTTAGAAAAAAAATTAGAACGCCCAATTAATGCAATCGCTTACCCTAATGGCAACTATACAAAACGAGAAATATTATTCTCAAAAAATGCAGGATACCAATGTGGATTAACAGTAAAAGCAGGATTTAATTCTATAAAAAGTGATCCATTTGAATTGAAAAGACTAGACCTAAATGACTCAAATGACATTAATGAGATCATTGTAAAATCTTCAGGTATCCACAGTCTTTTCAATTTTTCAAATTAAACCCGAAACTTATATTGAATCATCTATTTCATGAATTAACCAACTGAAATAAAACGTTTTAGTTGATTTTTTGGTCCAGGATAAAGCCACGGTTTTATACAGTCTCCAAATAGACAAATTTTCTTCTGGTTACATCAGCTACTGCGAATCCAGTCTACGATTCCTATTTACACCAACTATTAATGAATATAAACTATATAGTTCTTGTTCACAAAAACCCCTACCAAATTAGGAGTATAATTACAAAATTAAATCATAAGGACACCTGGTTTTACGTTCATGTGGATCAGAAAACAAACATTGCCCCTTTCCAAGCTTTGTTACAAGAAATACCCAACGTTACACTTATTCCTGATGAATTGCGGGAAATTTGTAATTGGGGAGGAATAGGAGTTGTGAAAGCATGCCTTGCAATATTTCGTATGATAATTGATAATGGAAGGGAAGGATATGCCGTACTCCTCAGTGGCCAAGATTACCCAATTAAATCAAACACCTACATTGCTGAATATTTTAAAAAACATTCTGGAACAGATTTTATTACTTGCTTTTCGCTTCCCAGCTCAAACTGGTCATTTGAAGGTATGAATCGGTTGTCACATTATAAAATAGATTTATCGAACAAAAGGGGGGATTTTATCCAATTACCATCTATATGGTCTAAGGAATTTTATAATTTCCAGTCTTTTAAAAAGCTCTTAAAATTAACCCTAAGTAAAAAAGGTCGATACTTATCTAAACTATTACGTAAGAAAAAATTTCCAAGTTATATCAAACCATACGGTGGTGATACTTGGTGGGCATTGTCCACAAATACTATTGACAAAATCCTCCAGTTTCTGGAGATACACCCGGACCTGTTGAATTTTATGGCTTTTTCAAATTTACCTGATGAAATGATATTTCAATCAATTGTCATAGAGTTATATGGGGAAGATTATAAGAACATTAAAAATTCAGTTACCTACTCAAATTGGTCTGGACTGGATAAGTCTTCACCGGAAATCTTTACTCCCGAGGGTTTAGGGAAAATTAAATCCATTTCTCCAGACATATTATTTGCTAGAAAATTCGATTTGGAAAAACACCCCAATATCTACGAATTAGTAGAAAATACCACCTCAGAGCTTAAGGAGTAAAGTAAGCAAACTGCTCACTCTACTCCTTAAAACACCGATTCCATTTTTATTTCTCAATAATAAACCGCAATCTTTCAACTGAATTATCTGTGCCTATTATGCTTAAAAAATAAACACCTGCTTTAATTCCTGATAAAGAGTAAACATAGCTATCATTCACCATAGTAAGTTCCATAGGGCTTATTTGTTGTAATAGATTACCAAATGAATCATGAATATAAAACTCTTTGAAGTTCTCGATATCCCCTCCGACATAGATCTGATCTCTAGCTGGATTAGGATAAATACTAGTTGCAATTTTTAAAATACTAGAAGTATTTTTCTCCGAATTATCAGCTAAATACTCCTCTAATGGCACCATACGGAGATTATTCTCAGCAGATAAAGAAACTCCTATTATACTAATTCCTGAAATGGTTGCTCTATTTGAAGAGGCTTTAAGTGAGATATTAAGCTCACCGTCTATCACTTCTACCACATCAAAATTAAGTTCAATAGGTTGGTTTTTACTTTCAATAAAAAGATCAAAATTATCCTTTACTAACTTCCCTTCTAATTGGATATCAAAAACTCTTTTCCCTGCCTGACTTGGTGGCCCCCCTTTCCCATACCATAGCTCATTGTGAAATGTTTTCACTTTATAAGTTCCATTTGGAACTTCTATACTATAATTTAACTTTTGTCCGTGTCGCTCAGTTTGAAATAAAGCGTCTTTACTTGCAGAGGTGTTTTCATAGGTAGTAGGTGAATCAAAAAAGTCATACTGCCCAACCTCTGCTTGAAATTCATTCGCTTCGTAAGTAGCTGATATTGCAGAACCAGTGTTTAACAATAATTCAAAGTTATTTTGTCCTGATAAAGCAGTTGATGGCTTTTCATTCTGAGGAATTAAAGATATTCCTGAAATAGTAGCATTATTAGACTTGGCTTTAAGCCTGACATCCATGTATCCATCAAGAACCTCTACCTCCAAAAATTCAATTTGTGTTGGTTCATTGTTGTTAACTTTAAACAAGTCTACACCTTCTTTCGCAAGATTTCCTTCTAAATAAATATCAAAAACCCTTTGCCCAGCCTTAGGTGAAGGACCTTTTTGCCCAAACCATAACTCATTATGGTGAGATATTACCTTATATTTTCCATTTTCCACAGGAATCTTTAAGTTTAAATCAGATGAAAACCTTTCATTCTGATAAAGCTTCTCACTTCCTGCATCTATATTACTGTAAGTACCAGATGACCCCACGATAACCTCATTCCCAGGATCTGCCATAAAAACAACATTCCCTAAAGTGGTAGATAAATTACCTCCGAAATTATAAAATATGCCATCTAATACATTTCCTTCCTGACCTTCTAGATTGGACTCTTCTTGTTCTCTCGGTAATGGAATTACTTCTTCAATGACAGAAATTGTAACTTCTTCTGAGTTACTAAAGGAATTTCCAGAATCCCATACTTTTGCTCTAATTTTATACTCTCCTGCCTTTAACTCTGAGGTTGTAAAATTATAAGGCGTTTCACTTGTAGCTCCTAACCATGTATTATTACCAAAAAATTCTACTTTTGAAACCGAAAGACTTGGATCAGAATTTGCCTCTGCTTTAAATGTTATGGTCTCTCCTTCTGTAATTTGGAAAGATGCTGAAGGTGAGACTATTTTCACCTTTGGACCTATAACTGGGGTAGGTTCAGTTTCAACAATTTCAGCAGGAAAATTAATCGAAAGATCGTCAATATAAATATTGGTAACTTGAGGATATGTTTTATCTGAATAAGCATTAATACTATACATATTGACATCCACTTCCGGTCTAAGGGTATTTCTAAGTCCTGTGTCAATAATTAAGTTATCATCCTGCCAAACCAGAACTCTACCCTTTTCGCCTCTATCTTGTATAATTCTAATCTGAACTTTCACCCATTTATTTACAGGTAAATCAACTCCTTCTTGAGCCTTCCACACCTTATCGGAATTACTTCCCCAAAACTTTTGGAGGTCTGATAAACTTAAATAATTAGCCCCTCCACTACCTGCTCCACCTCGAACTTCAAGGCCGAGGACAAAATGCGGCAAGTTGATTTGATCAGGACCAGTTCCTGCACCACCTTTAGCAAATTTCACTCCTTTGGTTTGAATTAAATTAAACCAATCATTATTTCTATCGAAATCTATCCTTTTAGGAAAATAAAAATATTGCGTAAAAATTAAATCTTTGTGATCAGATATTTCTTCCCACCTATAATTTCTTGTAGCATGACCTCCACCATTTGAGGTATTAATAGACATTTTTAGTGCATATTTTCCAGACTTAGCAACATCAGAACTTACGACACTATTGCCATTATTACTATTAAACTCACCTCCTCCTCCATTAATAAGCCACTCGCTCTGGTCACCCTTTTCATGCCCTGAACTCCATAATTTGCTTCCTAAGGCATTTGTCAATGAATCTTTTCTATCAAAAAAATCAATCGTACTGTAATATTCATTTTTCAAGCCATTTTTAATTAAAAAGTCGCTGCCAAATGAAATATTAATGAAATACACGGTCAAAAAAGCCGTTGCTACACTTATTAAAAAATAATTTTTTACTTTCTTAAATACGCTCATATTATTTTCTTTTTCTAATTTACCTGACACTTTCTGAAATTTGGCAGAAAAAATGATCCTTACAAATCAATTATTGTATTTTGGATATTGGAATAATATATTTTGCATTTTATATACACCAAATTTACCTTCTGTCAAATAGCTAATTCTCACTAATAAACAGTATTTTATTTCATTTTACAAAATACCAAAAATTACCAAGCATCTTTTTCAACATTTTTACTTATTTATTTCACAAGTTTTAAAGTCATATAACATTTAAGGAATTGTGAAGATCAAAAAACAAGCTTCATTTGACACCAATATTATTTCATTAAAAGGGTGATTTTTTTTTCAATCTATGGGAATTATTTACTGGGATTAAGCTGGGTGCTACCATTCCGTATTCACAATTGATACCAAAATTGATTTTTCAATTAAATTCAACATATTTGTTACCAAATAATATCACTTACAAAATGCTGAAATCAATTATAGCAGGTGCTGGACATTATTTACCGGAAAGAATTGTAACCAACGATGATCTTTCCGAAATGATGAATACCAATGACGAATGGATAGTAGAAAGGACCGGAATACACGAAAGAAGGTGGTTTACTCCTGGCGTTGATACTGTTACCAGTATGGCAAAGAACGCCTCCATTATGGCCATTAAAAATGCTGGAATAGCAACCAAGGCAATTGACTTTATCATTTTCGCCACTATTACTCCTGATTATTTTATTCCTGGTAATGGCGTATTGCTTCAGAGGGAACTTGGTCTTCAAGGAATAGGCGCTTTAGATGTGAGAAATGCCTGTTCGGGCTTCATCTATGCCCTCTCAATAGCCGATCAATTTATTAAAACCGGCATGTACAAATACATATTGGTTGTAGGGGCTGAAATTCAATCTTCCGCTTTAAATAAGAATGATGAAGGAAGATCTAGTGCTGTTATTTTTGCCGATGGAGCGGGTGCTGTGGTTTGTAGCGCATCTGAAGATGAAAATAGAGGTATTCTCTCAACCCATTTGCATGCAGATGGAGATTTTGCGGAAGAACTTTACGTAAAGGATCCTGGAAGTAGTAGAGAAGTAAGGCTTTCCCAAGAACTAATAGAAAGTGGTTCTTTTAATTTATCGATGAATGGCAATACTGTTTTTAAACATGCTGTTTTAAGATTTAAGGAAGTAATAGAAGAAGCTTTAGTAGCCAACAATATTGAAAGCAAAGACATTGATTTATTGATCCCTCACCAAGCCAACCTAAGGATAAGTCAATACATTCAAAATAAAATGGGGCTAAAAGACGATCAGGTTTTTAACAATATTATGTATTACGGCAATACCACTGCTGCAACCATTCCAATTGCGATAAGCGAATCGCTTCAACAAAACAGAATTAAAAAGGGTGACCTTGTTTGTTTGGCAGCTTTCGGAAGTGGATTTTCATGGGCTTCTGCGCTAATGAAATGGTAGAAAACAATCAAATTAGCGCTCCTTTTGACCAACTCTTAAAACTTACCGAAGACCGGGAAATATTCCAAAAAATTAGCCAAGCCAAGAAAGAATTTGTTGCGATTTTATCTGTGGTAGGCAATGGAATTGCTTATGCTACACTTGATGGTATCCATAAAAACCATAAAGGAATAAAGATAAGTCAAGGAAATGAATTAGAAAATTGCCCCTACCAGGTTCTTGATGTTTTTCGTGATTTTGACATTAACCATGGATTAAATATTAGGGTTTTACATTGGTGGGGAAGAGGAGCCTATATATTGGTTTACCTTGGAGCCAACCACCCAATACTTCAAGCTCCAGGTGATTTGGTCCATTGGATAAAAGTTAATTCCTATGAGCTAACCAATACCAAACTCTTTGGCTACAAGCAAATCATTGATGAAGGACAAATAATATCAGGCGAAAAACTCGAGTTGAAACAGTTAATTAATCACCTGAGCGGCGGCAAACCTTTTCAAATTTTTAAAGAAATCCCTGTAAAGGACAAGGTATCTCTCGTAAACCACCTGGGAAAAGAGATTGAAAAAATATTAAATTGGATGAGTTGAAAGTCAATTCTTTCTCAGGTTAATTCATCCTATAATGTTACAAATTGAAATAATATTAAACTTTCCCCTATCTAAATATAATTTTTTAACTATATAATGTAAATTGGAACCAAGATTGTGTGCATTCCGTATGACTTTATAAAATTGATAAAATACTCATGAAATATACATTTTCCTGGCTTTTGGTGATTTTTTACGTGTCTTCTTCTTTTGGACAAGGCCAAGTGGTGAACCTGTACAACAACGATTCCACCCTGATGGGCAATGGTGTAATGCTCAACAGTAAAATGGATGGGTTATGGAAGTTTATAAATCCTAAAACCAATAGCTTAATCCAGCAGGGCAATTTTAAAAATGGCTTAAAGGACGGGCAATGGATTATTTATTTCTCCAACAAACAAAAACACATAGTCGCTGATTATAAAGACAACAAAAGAAATGGGTCCTTTTTAGAATATGATCTTGGTGGTGCCTTAATAAAAAATGCGGTCTACCAAGACAGTGTACTAGTAGGCCCTTATAAAGAATATTACGGCAATCAAAGTAATTCGGGTTATGCAAACCCTAAACAAGTAAAAACTGAAGGGAATTATTTGGATGGTAAAAAATCTGGAAAATGGATGTTTTATTATGATAATGGAGAAACTGCGGTAGTAATAAATTACAGAGAAGGTTTAAAAGAAGGCTCCTATAAAGAATACGATCCCTTTGGACAATTAATCGTAGATGCCAATTATTCTGATAACCAGCCTGACGGGGAGTTTAATAGATTTTCTCCTTCAGGACGAATTCAGGAAACAGGTGAATACAGTTCTGGCAGAAGAGTAGGCAAATGGGTGAGCTATTTCCCTGACTCAAATATAACAGAATCGGAAAAACTCTACGATGAATCAGGTCATAAATCTGGCACTTGGAATTATTATTACGAGAACAGAAGGATGGCGAGAATTGAGCGCTACGAGAACGATATTCCTGTTGGAAAATGGGAAGAGTTTTTCACAGATAAATCTGTTTCCAAACAGGTAACTTATGATTTGGGTGTCCCAGTAGGAGATTACATTGAAAACCATGTCAATGGAAAACCTTCTGTGAGAGGGCAGTACGAAAATGGCTTTAGATCTGGAGTCTGGAAAAGCTATTACCCTGAGGGCAATATTTATTCGTTAGGAGAATATAAAAATGATTTGAAATCAGGCCTGTGGAAATATTTCAACAAAATTGGAATACTGATAGCTGAAGGAAGCTACCAACTCGGCAATGAACAAGGTCAATGGTTTTATTACTATGATGGAGGTCAATTGAAATCAGTGGGGAGTTATTTACTTGGTCAGGAAGATGGCATGTGGGGTCTTTTTTATGACAACAAGCAACTAACTCAAGAGGAGACCTGGGATTTTGGCCGACTATTAAATGTAAGTAATTACAACAGTTTTGATGGAACCAAAACATTAAACTCTGGTACCCTTTCGGATGGAAATGGGACTAGAATTACTTATTATGTCAATGGGGCAAAGGAATCTGAGGGTAACTATAAGTCTGGAAAACCTGATGGCACATGGAAATATTACCATGACAATGGTAGACTTGCCTCTGAGGGCAATATGGAAGAAGGTAAAAAAGAAGGATCTTGGAAATATTACACGCGTTCAGGTAACCTTGAAGACATTTTAAAATTTGAAAATGATGAGATTTTAGCTGAGGAAGCTCCGGAAGCCAGTGACCTTTTTCAAGATTTTAATTAAATAAAAAACAAATCAGTGTGTAGAAGGTTAGATAAATAAAAAGATATGTTTGGCCTATTTAAAAAGAAATCACCGATTGAAAAACTTCAGGAAGAATATAAATCCTGTATGGAAAAAGCACATAAAGCCTCCCATCACGACCGGAAGCTCTCAGACAGTCTAATGGCTGAAGCTGAAGTCATTGCAAAAAAAATAGATGCTTTAAAGGCTAATTAACGATTATATTCGATAAAATATCCCAATCTAGGCTCAGAAAACATTTTTAATTGGGAGTATTACCTTTTTCATTTGGCTTCAAAGCCTATCATGATCTTGATAATTAAAAACTTGGAACACTTATTGCCAATGTATAGTTATCACAAATAATGATGTGCCATGAAAAATTCAAAAAGTAACCGGACACCATTTTCAGTTTCATTCAAATTCCTAACCCTAGGTTTGTTGATGTTCATTGTAGGCAGTAAGCAGAATGTTGATGCTAATCCTATTTCTGTTTCATTTCAAGTATTTTATGATGAGTTAAGTCCCTATGGGGATTGGATAGAAGACCCGAATTATGGATTTATTTGGGCCCCATATGTAGACCAATCTTTTCAGCCCTACCGGACAAATGGACATTGGGTAATGTCTACTTATGGCAATACTTGGGTATCTCAATATGATTGGGGTTGGGCACCATTTCATTATGGAAGGTGGTTTTTCAGTGACTTTTACGGATGGGCATGGATTCCAGGCTATGATTGGGGACCTGCTTGGGTCAATTGGAGATCAGGTAGAGGTTACTATGGCTGGATGCCACTTGGGCCTCAAACTTATTTCTATAGCACCGCAGGCTATTATAACCATTCGCATTGGGTATTTGTGCCAAGACGTAGGTTATTGAGTAGAAGGATCAACAGGTACTATATGCACGGAAGGAATGTTAATGTGATTTATAATCAAACCACAATTATTAATAATACCTTTGTGCATAATAATAACAGGTACATTTCTGGACCTAGTCGTTCCGAATTGCAACAGGTAACAAGAGGTAATGTCCCAGTTTTCGAGGTGAGACAAGGCAGAAGGCCTGGAAGAACTTCCTTGGGCAGAAATAGTATTAATGTCTACAGGCCTCAAGTCTCTACAAGATCCTCTTCGAGAAATGGGGCTAGTGTTAGACCTAACAAATACGTGAACGCTAAAGAGTATAGCAAAACCCGAGCGGCATCGGCTAGGCCTTCGAATAGCAGGTCATCAACGGTAGTTTCTCCAAGAAGTTCGAACGTACGGTCTGAAGCCTTGAGAAATAGCAATACGCCTTCAACACGTTCAGCTCGAAGTGCTGTAAATGCTAACACCGAAAGGAACAACACGCCACAGAGAAGCGTTTCACCTTCAACGAACAGTAGGTCAAATAGTAATATTGGCAATACTAACTCCAGAAGTAGAAATAGTAATGCCAGCCCGAATAGCGGTGTCATACAGAGGAGGCCAACGACTGCTCCTTCAAGAAATGAACAACGTACCGTTACTCCAAATTATCAACAAAATAGAATGGCTACACCAGTACCTTCTCAGAGAAACAGCGGGGTAAATACTCAAAAAAGGGAGACGAGACAAAGTACGCCTACACAAAGGAAGGTTATAAAAAGTACACCTAGCCGTAGTAATGCTAATACCCGAAAAGTGACTCCTACAACAAGGAGCACGAATAGGGTTAAAAGCGCACCACAAAGATCCAATTCAAGGGTTAATTCAAGTAGCAGTCGGACTCAAACAAGAAGTACCCCAAGAAGTACTACAAGAAGTTCGGGAAATACTTCTACTACGAGGTCAACCAGATCTTCTAGAGGCAATTGAAAGGTATAAAATATGGTTAAACATATTTGACTTGAAACAGATAAGCTATTAAAGAATTAAATCTCTTCCTTAGAGATGGTAAATCAAGCAAAAACTTACCCTAAAAGAATCATATAAACCATTTAAAAACGATAATTAAAAAGGCAGCTTAAAAATAAGCTGCCTTTTTAATTATAAATCAATGTGAAATTCACGAAGCTGCTTTGACTATCGCTTTCATTTTAGCCAGGCCAGTTTTGGCTACATGTAGTGGCTCTTCTTTCCAATATTCCCGGTTGAAAAGCTCTAATGACAATACTTTATCTCCTCCCATCTCTTTAAGGTCTTTGACAACCTCAACCAATGGACCTATTCCATCACCAGGGTAAATCCGGTCTTTGTCTTCCTGTTCTTCCCTTGGAATGTCTCCTAAAAAATCATTCATATGAAAAATCTCTATGGATTTGCCATTAATTAATTTTAGTCCGTTAAATCCTGAACCTCCTCTGAATAGATGGTATATATCTGGAAGCAAACGGACATCAGGGTCATTGGCTACAGCAGCCACCATAAGTATCTGCCCTAAATGATAGAAAGGCTTAAACGCACCCCAAAATTCCAACTGAGGCATCACTCCTGTTTTACGACCTAAATCCAACAAATCCTTGTATTTATTCCCTGCCAATACCAAATCTACAGGTGCTTCAGCTCCAAAACCAGGTGCAGCAACCCGATGACAACCAATGGCTGATAACAAATTCATTTCTTCTTCCATTTGCAGAAAGCCTTGCTTGCTTTTTTCTTCATCTGCCGCCATCCAAGGGGCAAAACCTATGGCATTTTCAACCTTGAGACCACTGTCCTTAATAATAGAAGATAAAGCCGCAGTGCTATTCCCTTCAGATAGGTATTTTTTCAAATCCTGAATCCAAATCTCAATCCCATCATATCCAGCTTCTGCCGCTATTTCTATGTACTTGACTATTCCAGGGTCCTGGCCTCTAATAGTACTAGTATTCAAACAATAAGTAAACTTACCTTTCTTTTTAGGTGCAGCGAAAGTAGAAACAGGGTGGATGGCAGCCAAAGATCCCAATCCCAAAGTTTTGATTACATTTCTTCGATTATTTTCCATTTTTTTGTTTCTTAATTGATTGGGCATTTCAAATTACAATGTAGAAAAGTGCTTTTGTTCTCAAAAGGCCTCCTAAAACTACAAAAATATATGGCAATTAGTAGGAAAAAGATGCGTAGAATACTTGCCCAAAACACAAGGCTTTTAAAATAAATGAAATAACCTATAATCACCTAACAACCGATGCTGAAATGCGCTCCAAAATCATCATCCTTATACGCGGCACAAAATTGGTCATTAGCTGGTGTTATAAAATCTATTTTTTTCCACCTGATTAATATTAATAACTTTAACGGGAATTGATAAACGAATTTAGAAGCAATGATTAAAAATCAAATGTCCCCAATGGTATTCGCATTCATCACAATGGAAATATGGATTAACCCAAATTAATGTACTTCATGAAATTTCACAAAACCTCATTTCATCAAAAAAATAATTATGTGTGAAATAGATCCAAATGCGGAAAAAAATCAATCCAAAAGTACAATTTACCCTATATTATTCCTTTTTTCAGCTATTTTATTGGGTGGTATTCTCGACTTCTGGAAATATGGACCTTATATAACTCAGGACACCATTGGTTACTTTAATATGATCCAAGGAAAGGGTGCTGATTTAACAACATTATCCCCTTTTTACGGCTTTATCCTCTCAATATTTCCCTTTACTCTTATTTCTATTTTCGATAGAATAATAGCATCAAGTGTACTTGTGTTTTTTTTAGCATTTTACCTGATTATAAAAATCTCCAATAAATCCGAACAGAATAGTACTAGTTATATGCTGGTTTTTGGAATCAGCCTATTTTCTTGGTGGTCCTTTAGGATTTTGGGAAGTGCGCATGCTGACAGCCATTTTTACATTATGTTTTTGCTTTGGGTATATCTTTTTGTTTGGAAAAAAGAAAAAAGCAAAAGGCACTTTTTATTCCTCTGCGGCCTTTCTGCATTAATGGTTTGGGTTAAACTAAACACATTGTTTCTAATTCCGCTGCTAACCCTATGGGTATTTATAAGCAAAGAAAAGTGGTGGATTTATGTTATCGGGTCAATAATTATTTCATGGCTTACCTACAAGTGGATCTTCCCTGAAAACATTTTAGACCTACACCTATCCCACCAAGTAATTCTTCTCCCTGATCAAGTATCTCCTATGGTTCTTCTTTATGAAAACATATCTTCTTGGTTTCAGGTGAATATTGGAATCATTCTTTCGGATCTTGTTACCGAACGTTTACCATTACCGTTCGCCTTTTCCCTTGGCTGTTTAAGCATTGTTTTACAATCATTTTACCTAACAAAATATCGGGAAAACTATGACAAACCTATTTTCAAGCTTCTTTTAATTAGCCTTGTTTACAGCTTGTTTTTCATCAGTTTTCAGCAATTCATTGGCTACAAGGAAATTAACTTTAGAACCTTATTCCCTCACCTTTTAGTACTTTCCATGGCTTTCTGGATGTACCTGATTCAGAACCATAGAAGAAATGCGATTTTAATAATTGCATCACTCATTACTTTCCATACCTTGGTAGGTCACTATATGATTTGGCAAAGAAATGATGTTTCTTCTCTTTTCTTGGCGAAAGAATTTGATAGGAGTAGTGAAAAAAAATCAATAGAAGAAATATTGGGAACTCAGCATCAACAGATTACCACTGACTCGCCTGAGAGAATTATGCTATCATTTTCAACGATGGATGTTTTCCAAATAGCACCCGAAAACCAATTCATCGAAGGGAAGAATTATCCACTTAATGAAAAAGAAAAAAAAGCAGAATACCAAAAAAACATTACCTCCCTATTAAAAGGTTCTGCAGTTATAGTTCTTTTTCATACAGACAGTCTTAAAATAGAACTAAACAATACCCCACAGATCAGTTCGATTACGGAAAATAGCATGGTGATCTTTTATCTAGATCAATCAGCGAAGTAAATACATTTTGCCATAGCCCTTCTTAAAGGCTTTGTCTGCTGAAGTATTTCTATGCTCCATGAATTGGCCATTTCTCCTAACCAGAACCCTATATATATAGACACCATTGGCCAATTGATCCCCAAACTCGTCTTTTCCATCCCATGCATAGTCTGTAATATTGTTTCCTATAGTAATTGGGCCAAGTTCGTCTTGAAAAATTTCTTTCACCACTTTGCCTGTTATGGTCATAATTTGAACCTTAATTTCATCAGGAATCTCTGCTCCAGTAAGGGTGAATACGAACCTCACACTACTGCTAAAGGGATTTGGATAGGGATAAAAATTAGTAATCTGACTTTCATTAATTACTTCGAAACTAACCTCATAAGGGACTGTACCCGCACTATTTCCTGCTCCATCGCTGGCATTAATTCTCAATGTATAAACACCATCAGCTAATGGACCAGGCTGAAATTCTATGGTGAAATCTGAAGTCTCCGTTGCTTCAAACCATTTAACCCTAGCATTGCTAAAACTTACTTTCTCAAAATCGCAGCCTTCACAAGGCTCTCGGAGCATTAATTCCATCCCCAAAGTATCCTGTTTTAAAGCAATTTTGTTCTCATCCTTTACTTTAGTAGAAATAATGACTGTTGGAGATACTATGTCTCCATTCATTATATATTTCCCATCAAAGTTCACATCCAAAACAGGGTTTAAATCGTCTCCTTTCACCTTAAAAAACTTGGGCAAATCCATTACATTATTCGTATAAATTTGCTCTGTTAATATTCTAGGATTGACAAATACGTTCAATGAATTATCTCCTGACTTACCTTTTGAATCAAAATCAATCGTGAAAACCGATGACTCACCAGCTCTCACAGCGGGTATTTTAGTCGTCTCCCGGGTTATCTTTCGCTGATCAATATTATAAAAAGAGTAATCTACCTGTATGGAATCAAAGAAATCATGTTTAGAAATATTGATAAATTCAAATGCCAACTGATCCTGCTCCCCTTCATTTAAAATCACTTCTTTCCGTTGATCTTTTAATATCAATACACCTTCAGCAACTCCGGTATAGGCCACCTGCCATTTAGACAACTGGGGCAATCTTTTGTCAGGTAAGTCTTCCAAGGAATAGCGTAACCTTAGGAAGGGATAGCTTGAGGCATCAAAGCTAGAAAGGTCTACAGTTTCGACATCGACATCTTGCAGCAAAGGCACTTCTCCACCATCTGGAGTCACCCCTACCACATCCATAGCACTTAGTGAAGGCTCAAACAAGTCTTTACTTTTCACCTCATTAAAAAAACTTACCCAATCAGACGCTGGCCCTACTTTTGGGGATAAAATGCTACCTGTAGGGAAGTAACCTTGAATATCTGTCTCAAAGGAAATTACCTGAGCATCTCGTGATATATCATTATCAATTGTGGGTACAACCTCAATCGCCTCTCCTGCTTTCATCCCTTTTCTTCCAAAAAGTATATAGGGATCACCCGTTTCTAAATTCCTCAAAGTTGCTTCGTTTGCACCTAACTCCTTTAACTTTATATAGGCTTCATCTGGCCAATCTGAAAAAGTCACGCGTCCAACAGAAAAAATAACGACGTAATCATCCTCTTTCATGCCATCCACAAAATCGAGAAGCATCGTTCTCCCCTCTCCCGTAATGTTTACATTGGAAATACTTTGAATAACTTGTGGCACCCTTCCACAAGATCGAGAATCTAACACATCAATGGTAACCAAAGGAACAGGTAAATAGGGCTCCAAAGTCCGGTGATCAAAAGCCATTAAGCCAAGCGTACCATTAGGGCAAAAACGATTAAAAGTGTCTAAAATATAAGCCACCCCATCGAGCATAATTTGTGTATTCTCCACACTGTATCCATCATTTTCTGATCCAAAGGTAAAAATATCGATATTTAGAGCTGTCTCTTGAAACTTCCAATTTTGATCAGACAAAGAGATATTCACATTGTAAAGTTGATTGTCCAAAAACTGCGGTAATTTCCTTTGTGTCCACCCTTCAGGACCTTCCTCAATATAAGAAAAACTGCTTTCCTTCCATGAAACATCTTCCCCTTCTCTAGGCGCTGAAAATTTTGTGCGCCAGTAATAAGTTAGTGAATCTACTTTAGGAATACCTTCGAATAAGTTCACTTCCCACCGGGCCAAGTTATTAGTCGTTATTCTGACTTCTTGTCTCTTGGGACTGGAAAAGTCGGAGGCAGTATCTAACTGAATTACTAAATTCCTTTGTTCAGTAGCCAAACCAGGGATTTGAGCAATTAATTCTAAATTGGTCTCATTTACGATACCAAAATCTATCGGAAATAAGTTTAGGGTTCCACTCAATGGAACAAAAAACGTTACGGAAACAGTGTTATTGGCATAAGTCATTTCTTCAATCTCCCGACTTTTATTCACAGTAATAGTAAACACATTGTCTCCAAATGAATTTATACCAGAATTAGGGATGGCAAGAAACAAAGTATCCAGCCTAAATATAGGCTCAATAGCACTTACTGGTAGGGTTATGACTGAGCCGTCAGGCAATTGACGCCTGACATCAATGCCCACTTCTCCCAAATCAACAATACCTAAATTTCTAATTGGGATGGTCAATTGCAAAGTGTCAGAGAGCGAATTCAGGACTTGATCATTGACACCGCCCAATTCTACTTCCTCTGCGTAAATGGCATAGTCAGCCTTATTTGCCGGGAAAATTCTAGCGGCAGGATCCCCCAACATAATTATTTGGTTGGCATGTGATTGGTTAACTTCCGAAGAGCCATACCTGGAGTAGAACAATTTTTCTGCTTTAAGCTTAACTTTACCCAAATTCTGGTAAATCATACTTGAATCCGCAAATGCAGTATTGTAAAAAGATTCGCTAAACCTTCTCAAATAAACATCTATGCCTATATCTGCATGTGCCAAAAAGTTAGAAGCCCCACGATCTGGGGTAATGATCCAATCCTCACCAAAGGTATAAGCATCGCCAAATGCATTTCCTGCATCGCATCCATTTAGAAGTAAAACTGGATATTTACCTTTATTCCTATACCCCATCTCACTGACACTCGCAAAACCAATGTCTATATCAGTGGTAGAAGGGGCTGCATGCCCGAAAAAAGTCACAAGACTGACCCCATCATTTACCTGTTCTGAAATATTAATCAATTCTGTGGTTTCATTTGACCTTTTTCTAATGGTCTCGACATTTCCTCCTAAATAAACATCCTCTGCGGTCACTTTAAAACCATTAAGAAAATTATAAAACCGCTCTAGCTCAAAAGCTGACCTCCCACCACTTAGGTGCATCAGGTTTTTTTGCCATGTTTCAGAAACGCCAAGTGCATCTTTTTCCTTTATTTTATCCAGGTAGGCGGCAACATCATTGGGAGTCCTGGCAGGTATCCGGCCTACGCTTATTTTTCTCTCCAGAGGTTCGGAGGAGTCCAAACCTATCACAAAACGATTGTCAGAGTAAGGAAACCCAAAAGTTGGAACGAGTTCTTGAAATGTGAAAACAGCAGGATTATTCCTATAATAATAGGTGATACCTGAGGACCTTCTTGTATTAATCATCCCATAAGCCCTTCCAATCAACAGAAGGTTTTCAGGGACATATTTTTTTTGATAGCTTTCCAAGAAGCGCCTAATTCCTAAGGGAGACTTTTCTCCAAAGGAGAACTGATCATATAAATCCTGAACATTGACAGTAAGTGTGTCAAAACCTCCCCCTAAAGGCGTAGCCCTATAGGAGGCATATGCGCCTACCGGATCTCCATAATTGTCCGCTGGCTTTCTTAAGATTTCATGGGATACAATAATAAAGTTGGCTTGTTGATTGAGCAAATCTCTAAACCTTAGCTTTTTTAAAACATTTAATTCGATTATATTTTTTTGATTTTGGACAAAAACCTTACTTGGCCCAGCGCCAGTTGGAATTCTTAATTCATTGCCTAACTGTCTAATTTCTAACCTTATAGGATTATTAATATCTGTAATATTGAAGGCATTATAATCCTCATCTGCCTCTTTTATAACTAATTCTTTATCTCCATCCTTAAATTCAAAGGTCTTCGTTTCAAATTCTCCCGAAAAATTCGCTGAACTATAATTTACTTGGGCATAGTTAACAGAAAGGTTATCAAGACCATTGTCCACTCCCATAGCAGTTATTTTAATAAAAAAATCACCGGTTTCAGAAAAATCAGTTAATTGAAGCGCTTCTGTCACCACTAGATTTTCATAATCTTCAAAAGTAAATTGCCCTATTTCTCTCAAGCTGTTTGCTGTAGGCCCTATGGAAACAGAGGCCTTGTGAGAACTTTCAGACCGACCAACCAAACTAAGGGATAACTCGGCTGGTGAATCTCCATTCACTACTTGTCCAAGTTTATCAAATATTAAAGTTCTACTTCGTCCCCTAGAAATTATTGTTGAAGTCCAACCCTGCCCCTGGTCATATTTAGACAATCGAACACCTGGAAAATACTCCCTTCCCATGGTATATTGTTCTGAAAATTGCTGGAGGGCTTCTAACCTATAGTTGTTTACTTGGTCCATTCCTTCTCCTGCCGAAGATAAGACCATGCGTTTCCCCACTTCTCCAGGAGCGATGGTAAGAAAATAAGCAGTAGTATCATTATAAGTATTATAATGAGGGTTTGTCATCCAAGATTCATCCTCATACAATAGTTTATCCAAGGTTCCATCATTCCTTTTGCCTACAAACTCCAAATAATCATTTTGATCAAAGGAACCGTCTTGCTGACCACTAACATACACAGCTACTTCCTCACCCCTATGAAAAACCTTAATTTCTCGAGGATCCAAACCCTCCATGGAAACCCCTGAGGCAGAAAGAGTGGTATAGCTCAACCTGTAAACACCATCAGCGTAAGTGGGTATTTTATAATAATCACGATCATAATTCAACCATTGACTAGACTGCCCATTTACAAAAAAATGCGCAAACATACACGCCAGCAATAAGGCAGTGCGGAATATCCTGGTTTTGTTTTTTCTACAAGCCATCATACAACCTAAAACCAGGCTTTAAGGGATTAAGAGAAACTTTCACGCTAAAAACATGAGAATAGGGAGTTTCTGATATACTTCCAATATCGGTAAGCGCATAGTCTACTAAAACGGCTTCACTTACCCTGAATCCTAGCCCAAACCCAGGTTGGACCGAAGTATATTTAGTGCCATCAAAATCTTTCAAGGATTGCATATTCCCAACCCCAACTCTAAAAAAAGCGGATTGCCGATAATCCAGCTCCACACCAAACTTGGGCGACAAATTAAAGAGATCGCTACCATATAAGGTATTTCTTTGTCCATCAAAAGTAAGATCCAAATCCAGCACGGTCAATAAATCAACCTCGCTAGTAAGCTCGAAACTCCGAGATAGGCTTAAAGTGGCTCTGGGCAGCGTCAGCTCTATACTATTGATAGGTATTTCATTTTGTGTTTGAGCGTAAATTTCCCTCACCAGTTCAGCATTGTGAGACCAAGCGTTGAAGGTGGTGGTAATGTCTCTGGCCATCAATCCTATTCGCCAACCATTTTCTATATAAATGGCGCCGAAATCTAATCCAAACCCCCAAGCTTTGGCAAATTTTCCGACATTCCGGTGAATCACCTTGGCATTAACACCCATTTTAAAATAATCGCTTATGTCACGTGCAAAAGACAGCACCAAAGCATAATCAGCAGCATTAAAAAACTGTATATTATCATAATTCAATGCCCCATTGGCATCGTATAAAAACCTCGTGTCAGGAATATCATCTACACCAAACCTAATAAGAGAAATAGCTATCTGATTGTCTTCTTGAATATTTGTGGAATAACCTGCAAAATCAAATTTTGCAATTCCTGCAAAATATTCTGCATGCATTAACGAGAATTCGTGTTCATGCTTGATACCCAATAAGCCGGCAGGATTCCAATATGCAGCTGTGACATCGTTCACTGCAGACACCTGGGCCCCTGCCATTCCTAGAGCCCGGGCCCCAATTCCAATGTTCATGAATTCGTTGGAATATTTGGGAGCAATTCCCTGTGCACCTACAGCTCCAGACAGCAAAATCCCCACCAACACACAAAAATTTGCCCTACTAAACATGAGTTTAAATAATAATTCTTTCGCAAAGTAAAAAGAAAATACCATTGTAAATATTTTGAAATTGAAAAATTATGGAGGGTTTTGTTCGGGATTGTCCAATTGCGAACAATAAACTGTTCGATGCCATCACTATCACCTCGGAATTATTGAGGAGCCTTTTTAAATTAAAAAAAAAGGAAATAATTACCACATTAATTAATTCTACTGTAATCTGCTTTTAAAACGAAAAATAACGCATTTTAACACAATTACTGACATAAGATTCACCTTAGAATACATTGGAATTTGGTATTACCCACTAGTCAATAATAAGTTGGTATTATTTTTCTAACTGAAATTTATAATTATCAAAAAAGTGACTTTAACAAAAACATTTCTTTTAATAAAAAAACATGAAAGCTTCAAACACCCAAACCCAGATGCGGAAAGGGATATTGGAATTCTGCATATTACATATCATCTCTCGAGGAGAAGTCTATGCCACTGATTTGATAGAAGAGCTAAAAACTGCTCAAATGTTAATTGTAGAAGGAACCTTATATCCCGTATTAAATAGACTTAAAAACAGCAACCTGGCTTCATACAAATGGGTGGAATCTGATTTAGGTCCTCCCCGAAAATATTATTCTATTACGCCTGAAGGATTGGCGTTTTTAAATGATCTTCAAAAAACATGGGCAGCTCTGGATACCTCCGTCAATCAAATTATTACGAAAGCTAAAAAGGAATAGCTTCTATCAAGCTATTACAATTTATTTTCTTGACCTTAGTCATTTAAATCATGAAAAAGACAATCAGCATAAATATCAGTGGCATCCTTTTCCATATTGAAGAAGATGGATATACTGCATTAAAGAACTATTTAGATGCAATCAACCAACATTTTTCTCATTATGAGGGCAATCAAGAAATCATTACCGATATCGAAAATAGGATTGCAGAAATTTTCCTCAGCAACCTAAAAAACAACAAGCAAGTTATCACAGCAGATAACGTCTCCAATCTTATCCAGAAAATGGGTACAATAGCAGATTTCAAGGCTATTGAACAAGATATGGGGACAGAAGAGCCCCAAGCGGAGGAATCGGGCAATGACTTTTATAAATATGTAACGCCCCCAGAACAAAATGCAGGTAAAGGATATAAAAAGTTAACAAGGCTCGTCAATGGCAAAATTCTGGGTGGCGTTTGTGCAGGGTTTGCGCACTACTTCTCCATCGACCCATTATGGACAAGGCTCATCACCATATTATTATTATTTAGCGGAGGCTTACATTTTAATGGACTTCATCTTCCATTTTTTTCGGAAGGATTTGAAATAGACACAGCAATTGGCTGGTGGACAATAATAGCTTATATATTATTATGGATCATACTCCCTGTTTCCTATGACAAACCGGAAGACAAAAACATAAAAAAGCTATACAGAAACCCAGATGACAGGGTCTTAGGAGGTGTGGGTAGCGGTTTATCTGCCTATTTTGATATTGATGTGATTTGGGTTCGCCTGGCCTTTGTAGGATTAACCTTTGCTGGTGGGTCTGGGTTCGTACTTTATTTTATCCTATGGATTATCACGCCCATGGCCAAGTCCATTACTGAACGAATTGAAATGAAGGGAGGAGCGATAACTTTGAGCAATATTGAAACTACCATTCAGCAAAATTTATCCACTGAAAATCCTAAGGAGGAATCCACCTCAAAAAAATTATTGCTCGCTCCTTTCCGGTTTTTAGGTCGCGCAATAAATCTATTGGGAAAGGCCCTTGGACCATTCGGCGCATTTTTATTGGCCATCGTCAGGGTTATTTTTGGCCTTTTCATTTTCACCTTGGGAATGATTATTTTAATTGTCCCACTTGCCTTTTTGGGGCTTTATACTGAGATGCTTTCCAACAACGATTGGTCAGGTATGTTTGACGGGTTCCCGATCAATACCATTGCCGAACTACTCCCTGTATGGCTGGCCATTGCACTATCCATAATTGTGTTTATTCCGAGTATCGTATTGGTACTATTAGGAATAAGTGTTTTGATTAAGAGGAACCTGATAGATGGTAGGTTTGGCTTGGTGATCTTTGGTATTTGGATTATGTGTATCCTAGCAGGGGCTTTCCAAGCACCAAAAATAATAGGCCAGTTTAAATCTGAGGGAAGTTTCACGGTAGACCAAACAATGGACATGCCTGAGGAAATTCTTGTATTGACCGCGGATAGGAGTGGAATCGACGAAGGTGAACTTGGCCTTGTAAAACTCCAGCTGAAAGGGCATGAAAAAAATGAAATGCTTGTCAATCAGAAATTTATTTCAAAAGGCTCTAATAATAAGGATGCCATTGAGAATGCTTCAAAAGTGTCTTATGAATTAGTCCTTACAGATAGTGTACTGGTTTTTGACAAGAGCCTTTCTTTTCCTGATTCGACCAAATTCAGGATGCAGCGTTTGGATCAAACCTTGTACATTCCTCAAAATAAAGCTTTTGTTGTTGACCGAAAACTACTGTCAATAATTAAATACAGCTTTGGCCAGGATGGGTACAAAAGCAGGGATGTCAACAACCGGAACTTTTGGGTGTTCAATGAAAACGGACTACTTTGCTTAAACTGTACCAATGACCATAAGCAATCGCCAGCTGACAGTGTCTCCCGGTCCATTTATAAGAATAGTTATTTTATGGAAAAATAGTCATCCAGCTGTTTGACTAGTGGAAATTGCCGTAAAAAGTTATCCTTAAAATTTGCCCGCCGGATTATTTTATGAGGAAGAAAGAAACAAACCCCTATTGAACATTGACATTCAAAACAAGTAGCTAATTTGTAGTGAATTAGCCGCTTGTGTTTAAGTATAACATACATTCCTATAGACCGTCATTACTACAGCGACACCAGTAAAAAACAGTTTTAGAGTTAGCCAGTAACTTCCTTCCTTTAAACTTAGGATTAAAAAGAATAAAATTATATTTTACATAGGAAACATAGCCTAACCCAAGAAATGATATAGGCCGACAAAAGCTCAAATTGTTAAAACCATGGATGTAAAAGTAAAATTCCTAGGAGCTGCTGGCACAGTTACAGGTTCAAGATTTTTCTTAGAAATAGGCGCACTTAAAGTTCTTGTGGATTGCGGTTTGTTTCAGGGCATAAAAGAGAACCGGTTAAGAAATCGAGAAACTTTCCCAATAACACCAGATTCAATAGATGTAGTCTTATTAACCCATGCTCATATTGACCATTCAGGATACCTGCCCAAACTTATAAAAGATGGCTTCAAAGGCCCAATTTACCTTACTGAAGCTTCACTTGAATTGGTGAAGATCTTGCTATTGGATGCTGGGAAATTGCAGGAAGAAGAGGCCAAGTTTGCAAGAAAAAAGGGGTACTCCAAACATGAAAATCCCGAGCCATTGTTCACCAGAGAAGATGCGGAAAACGTCTTTCCTAACTTGCACCCCATATCTTTCAACCAAGAAGTAAAAATCAATGAAAGCTTAAGTTTAGTTGCCTATAATGCGGGGCATATCCTTGGTGCAGCCATATTAAAATTGCAAATCAAAGGCGATCAACAGGAAAAAAGCATAGTATTTTCGGGCGATCTCGGACGGTTCAAAGATCCAATTTTAAATCCCCCCGCTGAAATCCCATTTGTCGATGTATTGTTTTTAGAGTCCACATATGGGGACCGAGTCAATGAATCAAGCGAAATAGACAGGCAGTTGGGAAAAGTAATTCGAGAAACTTGTAATAATGGCGGCGTTGCCCTTATACCTTCTTTTGCTGTTGGTAGAACTCAAATGATTCTTTTCTACCTCCATCGTCTGCAGCAAAAAGGGTTTATACCTCAGGTACCTATTTATATTGACAGCCCTATGGCCATTGATGTTACAGGCTTATACAAGAAATTTCCAGAATACCACCATTTAGCACCCTCTTTGGAAAACCATGAATCCAATCCATTTCATCACAAAAACCTCCATTATTATAGGGACCAGGAATCCTCTATTAGCTTAAACAATGTAAAAAGCCATGCTATAATCATATCTGCAAGCGGCATGGCAACTGGAGGCAGGATTTTACACCATCTTTACCACCGTTTACCAAACAAACAGGACAGTGTAGTGTTTGTAGGCTATCAAGCCGAAGGCACCAGAGGCCGTAAAATCCTAGAAGGAGATGAAACATGTTGGATTTATGGCATAGCCATTCCTGTCAAGGCGAAAACTTATTTTATTGATGGATTATCGGCACATGCTGACCAAAAAGAGTTGGTAGATTGGTGCGACAATTTCATTACAAAACCAAAATTCACCTTCTTAATTCATGGTGAGCCCAAGGCCCGTGAAGAATTGGCCGGAATTTTGAAAGAAAAATATGATTGGAACACCATAAATCCAGAATACCTGGAGTCCTTTGTATTATTCACAGGTATTTAAAGATAAGGTCTGCATTTCAATAATGGTAAACGAACTTTAATTGAGTCCTGATGAATAAATTTTCTAGTTTAATATATGTCTGTATTCTGTCCTTATTTTTATTCAGTTCATGTAAAACCAATAAAATAAGTACCCAGGGAATTAAAGGGCAAATTTTTTGGGTAGAGGGAAATCAAATGCCTCAGGCTACAAGTGAGGGCTCTAAATCTGTTTCTCCTGCGGCTAAAAAGCCCGTTAAAAGAACAATTCAAATCCATCAACTCACACACATTAATGAGGCTAGTTTAGGTGATTACCTATTTGGAAACATTGAGACCCCTCTAGTTGCCTCGGTGGAAACTAATAATGAGGGTGAATTTTCAGTAAAACTTCCGCCTGGCAAATATTCGATTTTCACTGTAGAAGAAAAGGGGTATTTCGCTAGTATCTTTGACCTAGACAGCTATATTCACCCAGTGAAGGTGGAAGAAAACGAATGGAGTAAAATTGAAATAACCATAGATTATAAAGCTTCTTTCTAAATTTCAATTTATTGATTATCAAATTTTTACCTTAATAAAACTTTAATTATTTAATTTTTGTTAATTTTTACACCTTTGGCATGCAACCTTTTTTAACTCAAAGGTATCTACCTTATTGAAAGCAAAAAAAAATGTCGTCCAAAGAAAACTTTACAGATAAAGAGATCGCTCTGATCAAAGGTTGCCTTAAAGGAGACAGAAAAAGCCAAAGAGGTTTATACGACCAGTTTTCTGGAAAATTTCTAAGTATTTGTTTGCGTTATATTAAAGACCACGACCTGGCTCAGGACGTGATGGTGGAGGGATTTATGAAGATATTTCAAAATTTAAACACTTACAGGAGTGAGGGAAGTTTTGAAGGATGGATGAAAAGAATAATGGTAACACAAGCTTTACTTACCCTTAGAAAAAACAAGAAGTTGCTTATGGAAGTGGATTGGGAGGATCAAAACCATATTGCTTCTCCAAATCTGATTCTTGGTAATATAGAAGCGGAAGAGTTGTTAAAACTAGTTGCCTCCCTTCCTGTTGGCTATAGAACGGTTTTCAACCTCTATGCCATAGAAGGTTATACACATAAAGAGATTAGCGAGTTATTAGGAATCGCAGAAAATACCTCCAAGTCTCAACTAAGCAGAGCCAGGTCACTTCTACAAAAGCAAATAGCTCCCAGTTCATTAAAAATAAAAAGCGATGGCAGATAAAATAAATAATTTAGACAAATTGTTTAAAAGCACTTTAGCCAATCATGCCGTTACTCCTAACCCGGAAGTTTGGGATAAATTGTCTTGTCGGTTGGACAATAAAGAAAAACCTGTCATGCTCATCTGGTGGAAATGGGTAGCAGCTGCGGCTGTGGTTTTAATTTCATTTTGGTTGATGTATAACCCTTTAGATCAAAATTTGAAAAACATCGCTACTTTATCCGTAAGTGACACCAAGTTAATTGAAAAAGCACCTTTCAGTATCCCTCCTATTAGGAAACTCATAAAGAAAGATAATATCAATTCAATAGATGCAAATTTACAAACACATGCCAATAAAATAGAAGCACAGAAAAGCTCCACTGCCAAAAGAGATGAATCTTTAGCTGTGGTAAAAAAGGCAGAACCAAAAAGTGACCGCTCTAGGGAGCAACTTCATCAGGTTTTAGAAGACATTGACATTCCAAAAAGGAATGTTTTAACAACAGCCTCTATTGATCAACATACTTTTGATCCGAACATAGCTTTGGTGGAAGAAGAGAAAAAGGATACCAAAATTGATTATAGCGTAAAGATAGTCTCGAATGGCTATGCTATCCAGCCAGAAAAAGAAAAGCTGGTGGAAGAGCTTGAGAATAAAATAGGTGGCTTTTTCACAAAAGTCGATGAGGGTTTTGGAGGCTTACAAGATGCCAAAAACAATCTATTCGCTTCTCTTACAACAAAACGTGATAAAAGAAAAACTAACTAACTATATATTTAGAAATATGAAAAGATATTTAATGCTCTCAATACTTATTGCATTGGTTCAGGTGGCATTCGCATTCCCGACAATTCCAGAGGACAAACCTCTGAATGACAGCATCATTGTTGAGTTTGGAAGCTCAGGAAAAATGGTATTTGTAATTGATAATCCTGATGATTTCGAAAGATTAAAAAAAATGGACATCAATCAAATAATAAAAGAGCTTGATTTGCCAACTTCCTCGAAAAATGGTGAGCTCACTGTTGTGGAGATTAAACAAAAAGACGGCCATAAAGAAATAGTAACCATTTATGAAGACACAGACGAGACCGAAGTAACTGTAGGAAGATACAAGGTAATTGTGGATGAATCAGGTAACCGTACCAAAGTAAAAATAATCACCGGTCCTAAAAAAGAAAAAGATCCTGACTTCCGAACTTATATCAATACAGATATAGGTATTAATACACTATTTGAAAATGGAAATATTCCAGGAGATGGGAATGCTTACAGCCCAAAAGGCTGGGGCAGTTGGAACATTGGTTGGAACTGGATGGCCAGTCAAAAACTATCCAAAGGTAAATATTGGGATTTCGGCCTTGGGTTGAGCTGGTACAATTTCAAACTTGACAATCCCAATTATCAAATATTGGGAACAGAAAACGGTGTAGCTTTTGTCAACCGAACAGACGTCAATGGTTTTAAAAGTAAGGTATCGGCTTCGTATTTAAATGTGCTTACCATGTACAGGTTAGACTTTGGTAAATTAAATGATAGTGGTCGAGATGGCCTTCGCGTGGCCATTGGCCCTTACGCTGGATATAGATTGGGAGGAAGAAGTAAATTTGTCTACAGAGAAATCGGTGGTTCGGGTCGTAAAAAAGACAAAACATCTGCTGGAGGCTATTTAAACAATGTCAGGTTTGGAATCAGAGGTGAAATAGGTTTTAGAAGCGTAACTTTCTTTAGCACCTATGACTTTAACCCTTTGTTTCAGCAACCTTTAAACCCAAATCTTCATCCCTTTAGTTTTGGGCTAGTATTTTAATAACTCACAACCCAAATCACCATGAAGTCACACAATAAATATTTCTTTCTATTCATTACTTTATTATTTATAGGCATTGAATCTTCTAAAGGTCAGGAAATTATTAATAAGTCTTTTTCAGAAATTCAAAAACTTGAAATAAAATCCGGTGCCATTGAAATTCAATATGAAGGAAAAGAGAATGCCAAGCAACTCGATCTTGAGGCTTTTCTAGGCCAAGAAGAAAATGCAGATAAAAATCTTGTTATGATAACGGTTGGCAACACTTTAAAAATTGCTTACAATGGCTCCAATGAACACAGAGGCAGTAAAAAGTACATCAAAATAGACGGCCCTGCTAGCATGCAACTGTCTGTTAAATCAAGCTCAGGATCGGTAGTAATATCTGGGGTAAATGCCCCCTCCCATCAAATTGAAGCAAGTTCAGGACAAGTAAAAGTTTTTGATGTCAAAGGCGACATCCTTTTGAAAGCATCTTCTGGGAATATCCAATTGGCCCATTTAATGGGAAACGTGGATTGCAAGGTCTCTTCTGGAAATGCTTCAATAGAAGATGTAAGAGGCAATTTGAATTTCAAAGCTACTAGCGGACAACTAAAGGCCAATGCCATTTCCGGACTGCTTAATGCACAGCTTACATCTGGAAACATGAAATTGAACCAAATAGGAGAACTTGGTCAACTGGAAATAACTTCCGGTAATATTAAGGCAGAACATGCCGGACTTGGAACAACCACAAGTATGAACGGATCATCGGGCAACATTCATATCACTACCTCAAGTGATTTGAATGATTATAATTTTGAGATGAGAGCCGGAAGCGGAAACATTAAGGTGGGAAATCGCTCAGGCAATAAGTCTATCCACATTCAAAATGGTAAAAGCTCTACGATTAGCGGCAAGGTAGGATCAGGCAATATTTCCATTCAACAACTTTAAATTGAAAATCGCCAATCCTTTGTAAATGTAAAACAAAAGATTGGCGATTGAATTTATCAGTCCTGTTCATCCCTTTTCTGGATATCCATCACCATTTCCTTCTCTTCTCCTTTTAAATGTAACGCATTTACCACCCTATTGGGCATGGGTTTAGACAAGGAAACAAATATTAAGGTTACCGCATAAGCTATAGTGAACCCTTGATTTTCATAAAAAAATAGCCCAAAAGCACTCAATAAGCCTATCCAAAACAAATGCCAATACTTCAAAAAGATAGCTCTGCCATAACCCTTGACTTTCTGATTGATGTCATCAGAAGTTTTTCTAATGGCCTTAATGCGATTGGTATAGGCAACTTGCTGCATTAAAAGCATTGCACTAACAAGCCCTAAAATCACATAGTTAAATACTTGGGGAAGCTCTGGCAAATTAAATTCCAGGTTACCACTTGAAACGTACATATACGCAAAAGCAAATACGGGCAAGGGGATAGCTATTAATATCAAAACATTCCGTTCTAAAACACGGAAGTCTTTTTTCATTAATTTAACTTGATTTTCTGAATTCATCAATCGATTTGAATCTTTACCTCCGAATTAATTGGTTTGGCTGAACAGCAAAGTACATAACCTTCTTCAATTTCATTTTCGCTTAATCCCGCATCCTCATCCATTTTCACTTCACCGGAAAGCAATTTCCCTCGGCAGGCAGTACAAAGCCCACTCTGACATGAATAAGGCATGTTCAAGCCCTCATCCAATCCCGCTTCCAAAATGGTTTTACCAGGGGTTACATCGAAGGAATATTCTTCCCCTTCTAATACTATTTTAACAGGTCTGTCAATTACGCCCTGAAGAGATTCCTCCTCTAAGTTTTCCACTTTATCCAGGTGGAAATTTTCGCTGTGTATAAATTCCTTTTTCACCTCAAGGCGAGTCAAACTTTCCTGAGCAGTTTTCATCATCCCTTCTGGTCCACAGACAAAAAAGCGTTGATTTTCAGAGAAAGAATTAAAATGGGTGGTAAAAAACGCATTCACTTTCGCTTGATCCAGCCTTCCTTTTTCACCTTCCCATCCTGGTTGAGGCTGTGTCAGATTGTGAGATACATGAAGTTTCTCAGGATATTTTTCAGCAAGTGCCTTTAATTCCTTATCAAAAATAATCATGTCCTGTGACCGACTGCAATACAATAAGTGTACAGTAGATTTTGGTTCATTGACCAGAATCGATTTGATTATACCCATAACAGGCGTAATTCCACTACCACCAGCAAACATCCCATATTTTCTCTGGTTTTGAGAATGGTAATCTGAAACAAAATGCCCCAATGGCTTCATTACCGTAACCCTCTTACCAGGAACAAAGGTATCATTAACAAGGTTTGAGACCAGGCCTCCTTCCAGTCTTTTAACAGTTATGCCTGGAAACGGGTCAATAAAGGGTGAAGTTGATAGACTGTATGATCTCCTCTCCTGTTTCCCATTAATCTCAACAATAAGGGTAAGAAATTGACCTGGTAGGTATTCCATGATAGGATCCGGCTGATCAAAGTAGACAGTTACCGTATCAGATGTTTCTTTTACAGTTTCTCTAATTCTAAGCGTAAGGTAATGATCATCTTTTTCGAGATCATTTTTTTTATTTTTAAAGAGTTTAAACAGCATTCTTATATTCGGAATAGTTTGTAAAGCAATTCATGCAAAATTAACATACTCTTTTCCAATTACCTATTAGGAGAAAAAATACTTAGCAAACTTTAACCTGAAAAAAAGCATTAGCTGATATTAATCATGTCTATTACCCTTCAGAATCAGTTAATATTTGCCTTTGTCAAGCTCATCCCACAAATTCCTTTATAGGATTAAGTTTACCTCATCGATGCTCCCAGATAATTAATTGACCAATTACCTTTAACTTTTTTTCAGCACGATGTAGCACTTGAATACTTCTTCTCGTACTGGCATTACAAGACTAAACAACTATAACAGTATGAATGCAAAAATAAATAACTTGAAGAAATGGCCAAGGTTAAGGGGAAAACAATTCCTAATGTTGTTGATGATTCCGTTTACTTTTTCTTGCTTGGACGTGAACGATGATGACCTTAATCAATCTCCGAATACCCCCACCGCATATGTTTCCTTCTACAATGGAACCAATGCCACCGCTGACATCAAAATCAAAGTAGACAGTACGGTTTATGATAGAAAACCATTTGATTTTGGCAACTATATTGACTATTGGTATTTTTATACCGGTGACCGAAATTTTTCATTTATTGACATTGAATCGGGCCAATCGGTATTGGATACAGCAGTGAAACTTGAAGTAGAAAAGGTATACTCTTTTTTCATGGCAGAAAAAGAAGATGACTTTACTACGCTATTTGTAGAAGACAGCCTAGAATTGCCTGTTAGTGGAAAAGCACTTGTTCGGCTTGTTCATTTGGCATCAGATGGGCCGGAAGTAACTTTATACCAGAGAGACAAGGAAGACGCTATCATAGAAGGCCTTCCCTACATGGAAATCACTGATTTCATCAATGTTGATCATGGTGAAACAGACTTAATCCTGAAATCTCCTGGCAATGACCTTGATGAACTGGTACGCCTAAATGATGTAAACTTGAGGGAGGGAAGAATTTACACCCTTGTGGTCAGAGGGAAAGTTCAGGCAGCCAGCAATTCATCTGAGGCACTCCGAATTCAATTGATACGAAACTATCCCAACTATTAATTAATACAACAATGTTTATTTTAAGGGACTTCTGGAGACAGAAGTCCCTTTTATTTTATATTAATTCAATGATAGCCTCGTCTTTTGAAGAATAACAATTATTTTTGTCCCTCAATTGAATTATACACCTATTATGAAACTCAATCCTCTTACCGCAATCTCTTCAATAGATGGCAGATATGCCTCTAAAACCAGCCCTTTAATGGCCTATTTTTCTGAATATGCATTGATTCGGTACAGGGTGAAAGTTGAGATTGAATATTTTATAGCACTTTGTGAATTACCGCTGCCTCAGCTAAGCAGTGTAAAACCGGAACAATTTGAGCGAATCAGATCTATAGAAAAGGAATTTACTGAAGCTGATGCGCAGGCCATCAAGGACATTGAAAAAGTAACCAATCATGATGTCAAAGCAGTAGAGTATTTTTTGAAGGATAAATTCACAGCTTTGGGACTAGAAGGTGTAGTAGAGTTTATTCACTTTGGCTTGACCTCTCAAGACATCAACAATACTGCTGTGCCCATGATGTACAGGGACGGCATTAAGGCGGTCATAATGCCTGCATTGCTACAGGTTCAAGAAAAAATTCAAGCGCGTGCTGAAGAATGGAAAGCCGTACCGATGTTGGCCAAGACACATGGGCAACCAGCATCCCCTACTCGACTAGGCAAGGAATTTGAAGTATTTGTTAGCCGCCTATCTGCGCAATTGGAATTGCTAAATGCGATCCCTTTCGCTGCGAAATTTGGTGGCGCAACTGGCAATATGAATGCACACCATGTCGCTTTCCCAGAAATTGATTGGAATAACTTTGCAAACGATCTGGTTTCTAAAAACTTGGGATTGAGTAGAAGCTATCCAACCACCCAGATCGAGCATTATGATCATTTTGCGGCACACTTTGATGGCCTGAAAAGAATCAATACCATACTTCTTGATTTTAGTAAAGACATTTGGCAGTATGTTGCCATGAATTACTTCAAACAAAAGATAAAAGCTGGAGAAGTAGGCTCATCTGCTATGCCACACAAGGTCAACCCTATAGATTTTGAGAATGCAGAAGGCAACTTAGGAATAGCCAATGCTTTGTTAGAACACTTATCTGCTAAACTCCCCATCAGTCGTCTGCAAAGAGACTTGACGGACAGTACTGTATTGCGTGTTATAGGAGTACCGTTGGCACATATGCAAATTGCTTTCCTATCCCTTGACAAAGGAATTGGAAAACTGGAATTGAACCAGTCGGCCATAGAAAAAGATTTGGATGAGAATTGGGCAGTAGTAGCTGAAGCAATTCAAACGGTTCTCAGAAGAGAAGGATTCCCAAAGCCTTATGAGGCACTTAAAGCACTCACTCGAACACACGAAAAAATCACACAAAATTCAATCAGCGAATTCATTGGTGGCCTTGCTGTTTCGGAAGAAGTAAAGACAGAATTAAAGAAAATAACGCCATTTAATTATACTGGACTTTAATCCATTAAACACTGTATTAAATTTTCGATTTCCTTTAACCCGCTGATTTCTATCAAATTACACAATAAAGGCTTGTTTCTACCTAAGAAACAAGCCTTTATTGTATTGGAATTAAGTCACTCTAAAAAAACGTACAAACAATTCTTCTAGCAAATCAATGCTTATCGTTTTTCAAATCTTAAATCTTCACTCTTTTCAAAAGGAACAGTGAGGTCCCAGGTATCGCCCTTAAAATTTACTTCTAATTTCAACCCACTATTGGTTTCAGCTACAATTTTTGCTCGCGTCACGAGCCTATCACCATTGCCAGCCGAAGGGATTAACAACCACACGAAAGTTGAGCCTTCCGCTATATCACTGGTATAAATACTAGCAATATTTGGTTCGTACAGGTTGTATTCAGGACTATACCAGCCTTGAATTTCCGGTTTTTCCTGACCTTTAATCATCTCTATGTCAAATGAGGTATTGCCAACAGGCATCACCTCAAGGCTTCCTTCAGCATAACTTCCTACTACAGAATTGCCAAATTGTTTGACCTCCGCATCAGGATGCCAATGCCACAAAGTACTGATTGACCTTGCTTGGTCGGTAGAAATTTTATCTACCACCACCCAGAATTCACCTCTAACATAAAAAAGGCTCCTATTATGGTTTGCTTGTCCTTCCAGTCCAATGAATTCTCCAAAGGAAGAAGAGGCAAAATCATACTCCTCGGTGATTTCTACTGTATTGCTGTCAACTGGCTTCTCTACCAACCGAGGTCCATCCTTTTGAACTTTACCGTCAATTAAAACTAAATTATGTCCTTTACTACTAAGGGCATAAGGACGGAATTTTTCAGCAACTTCACCGGTATAGGCATACCTTCCTGCATCTACAAGAAAGTCTTTTCCAAAAGCTGAAACGGACAAATGCAATTTATCATTGTGCTGGTGACCGCTTCCCCAAGGACCAATGTCAAAAAAGGACCAATGAGCCATGGAATCATAACCACTCCTGGAAATTAGTTGACCTGCCCAAGGCAACAAATAGGATGGCCCCTCCATTGGTTTTTCACCCTTACTCCCATTACTAGCCAAATAGGCCCATTCTGGGTGATTGTATTTTTCAGCAGCGCTTAAAATAATAGCGCGATCACTACCTCTGTCACCATCGTTATTCAATATTCTATGTCCATCTGGCCTAATCGCTTTTGCAATGTACCCGTACATGTCTTCAATCGTTTGGTTAAAATATTCCGGAAGCTCCCTTCCGGCTTCATCACACAGGGTCTTAAACAATTCAAAACTTACCATTGACACATTGTGATAATGGGAAGAAAGTTCTGTTTGAACACCATCTGGGTAAATCTGCCCTCTCATACTTTCAGTCATTGTTTCTACTGCATAGTCCATCCACTCAGTAGAAGCTTTGTACTCCGGAAAGTAAGCGACTACGGTAGCGAGGGAGGATATTTCCATTGTCAACCAATTGTTCCCTCCATGGAAATTCCTATTGTAATGGGCATGATCAGGAAGGCTACTTAAGATTAACAACCTGGTGGCTGGAGAGATATAATCACTTTCAAGCATGCCGTAAAACACCCTTGACCAGACCTTTACTCGGGCGGCTACCTCAAGTCCTCGCCAAATAGATTCTCCTTTTTTTTCAGCTGGATAAGGCATGCTGGCCAAAATAAAATCTCTTAAAAACAGGTCCATGTATTCGGCATATTTCGGGTTTCCGGTTTCAAAGTATGCCCCCATCACATTGGAAAGTTGGGTATGGCGATTTGAAAGCCAGGCCCATTCTTTGTCATTGTTCGGTCCTTTATAATACCAGTCCCGATGGCCATTCTCAAGTAAGGGTACTTTTCCTTTTACATTTTGAATTGTAAACACATCATTTAAAATAGTATCAGTCCCGGTTATATTATTAGCAGTTACTTTAGGTAAAGCCTTGCGCAAGCCTAATGCATTCTGAGATGTTTTATAATAGGCCAATAATTCGTTTGCAGCTCGCTCCCAATCCCCTTTAGCGCTTGCCGCTTTAACTTTCTCTAAACCCTTTAGGTCTAAATCCAAATGATCAAATATTCCTTTTACTGTCTCAGGATAAGACTGGTATAAATCTTTCACTGTTGTAATGTCTTTCCAGTTTTGCTGTGCAAAGGACACCTGAAATACTAGTGAAAATAAAATCAAAAAAAGGCAATTCTTGGTTTTCATTGGGTTCATTATTTTTCAAATTAGGTAAAACTTCACTATAGTGATTTAAGCATTAACGGAAGTAGTAAATGCTTAATTACTCAGAAAGTTGGGGATATTACTACTCTTCTTCTTCAAGGATTTCCTTCAATTCTTTTAAGATTGTTCCAGCTTCGGCTTTTATCAATTCAAATCCATCATTATTTGAGGCATTGTTAAGAAAATGATTCCAATGCTTTTCTGCTTTTTTTAAGGTTCTAGGAGTAATGTCAAACTCTGCATAGTCAAGGTGGACCTTTGCGAGTGATGAGGATTTAAAATTCCCAAAAATGTAAATGCGAAATAGGTCTACAAACTTATCAATGATATCAAATTCTTCTACCAGAGACACCAACCCCCCATTGTTTTGCTGATTGGCAGGAAGATGAATCACTTCAAAAAGGGCATCCAAAGTAGCAGATTTATTGTCCATCATGGCAAGCACTCTTGTAGCCAGAAAAGCGTCATCCATATCACCGGTTTTTAGCACATGAATCAATTTTTCATGTACTTCACTACCACCAATTCTAACCAGTTGATCGCCATATTTCATGGGTTCTTCCTTCGCTTTATCAAGAAGGTTGTCTATTAATTTATAAATATTACTTTTTTCAACACTTTCCATATACGTGTAATAATTCGTTCATAACGGTAGCAAGCTAAACAACCTACTTATCTCCACTGCTGTACTCTTTAATTTCGTTTTTCAATGAAGTATTTAATACCCTTTCAACAAGTGTATTAAAAAATCATATTTGTCATTACGGTCCTATTTATTTAAAAACTTTCGATTTCACTTGTCTTCCTCTTTTGATTTCGGTAACCTGCCTGCTTTTTTTAAAGCGTCATGAATCAACCATTCCAATTGTCCATTAGTGCTTCTGAACTCGTCTGTAGCCCATTTTTCCATGGCTTTCATCAGCCGTTCATCTATGCGCAGTGCAAAAGGTTTTTTCTGTGCCATAAATATTACCTTTCACGTCTCCATTCTTCCCAAGCCTCCAGAATTTTACCTGGATTACGGGTACTCCATACAAAACTACTACCTTTCACTGAGACCCTCACTACATGTGGGGTACTGAATAAGTATTTCCACTCCCCTTTTAGATCATAATGAAAGCCCAAGCCTCCGCCTGCCCATATTGAGGCTTTCTTAATTTGTTGAATATCCTTTATCTCCTCCCACTTGTACTTTCTCCAGGTATTAATAAAAGGAGGACTTTTATAAGAAAGACCAATGGCGTCTAACCTGATCACAAGCTTCATACTAACGATCAACCAACCAATAAGAAAAGAAGCAGACATAACAATCGCCAATCCCATATAAATCGAAGGATCTCCTGCCTCCACCAAGCCATTTAGTAAAGCCACGACAATTACCAACAGATGGATACCAAAGAATAAAGGAACAAACCAAGTGTCCTTTAATGCTTGCGACTCATTGTATACCATAGCCTAATGATTTAATGAGCCTACATTTACAACTGGACTTGCGTTTTTATCCGAACACAATACCACCATTAGATTACTTACCATTGCTGCCTTTTTATCATTTTCAAAATCGACAATCCCTTTTAGTTTAAGATCCTCCAGAGCCATCTCCACCATCCCCACTGCTCCATCTACTATCATCCTTCTGGCAGCCACAATTGCGGTTGCCTGCTGACGCTGCAACATGGCAGATGCAATTTCTGATGAGTAGGCTAAATGAGAAATTCTAGCCTCAATAACCTTGATACCTGCATGCTGCAACCTAGCACTTATCTCATCTTCAAGGGATTTGTTAACATCTTCAACTCCTGAACGGAGGGTCACTTCTGCATGCTCGTCTTCAAAATTATCATAAGGATAAGTTCCTGCCATTTTCCGAACAGCAGCGTCAGCTTGCAAATGCACGAAATTCTCATAATCATCAACATCAAAAGAGGCCTTAAAGGTGTCAGCGACTTGCCACACCACAATGGTACCTACCATTACTGGGTTACCGATTTTATCATTCACTTTTAAAGGTTTATTCTCAAAATTACGAACCCTTAAAGAGATTTTCTTTTTCGTCATGAAAGGTATTACCCAAAAAAAACCGTCGTTTTTTACCGTTCCCTTGTAGGAGCCGAAAAGCAAAAGTACCATTGCCTTATTTGGTTCAACAATAAAAAACCCTGGTAAAATAAAAATCAGTACGATTACACCAGGCACAAAAAGAAAGGGGATTTTACCCATAAATGCAAATACAAGGAAGGCCAGCACGCAGAAAGCCAGGAATACCATAAAGTATCCAGATTGAGGTTTAATTGTCTTTTCCATATTGTTTAGATATTATTTTGATATCATTTCAAATTTAAAAAAATAAGTCATAAATACAAAAAATATTTCCGTACGGCTTTTTCTTACAACCTGATTTACAAGCATAAAAAAAATAGAAAATAGGCAAAGACTATTCTTAAATCTCCATAACACCCAGAATCCAACGGGTAGAAAATTCCATAAAAACACAATCATCAAAGATAAAACCTTACAGTTTATGGAAAGAAATAGCCACCACATAAAAGCTATTCGAATAGAAAAAAGAATATCAAACATGTAAGACACATACATTCAAGCGATTAAATGTATATTCAGCAAAATTTTAATGATAATTTATACAAAAGGACAGAAGGTAGATTCATTTTTTTTTATATTGTCCAATTATTTTGAACAACCATCTAAAAAAAAAGTATATAAACTTCTAAACCCAAATTCAATGAACGAAAACATTAACAAAAGCGCACTCTTTAACGGGAGTTGCTTTGCCCTGATTACCACCGCTTTTACCTTTAGTATTCGAGCTGGTATTCTACCTGAGCTTGGCGAAGAATTCGGATTATCCGCAACCCAATTAGGATTTATTAATTCAATGTGGTTTTTAGGTTTTCCTATTTCCATGATTATTGGTGGTATTGTTTACCACTCTTTTGGACCTAAAAACATAATGAGAGTGGCATTTGTAGCCCATACTCTAGGTATTTTATTGACCATTTATGCTGGTGGCTATACCACCTTATTGATTTCCACTTTATTCATAGGATTTGGAAATGGTTGTACGGAAGCAGCATGTAATCCTATGATTGCCGACATGTACTCCGGGGTGAAAATGAATAAGATGCTCAACAGGTTCCACATGTGGTTCCCAGGTGGTATAATGATAGGCGCCTTAATTTCTACTTTCATGACTGGATTGAACTTAGGATGGGAAGCCCAAATGTGGATCACCATGGTTCCAACTGTTATATACGCTTATTTATTCTTTGGGAAAGCATTTCCAAAAGCAAAAGTGGAAGGTTCAACCTCTCTCCTTAATAACTTTAAAGCTTTATTTAGCCCAGTTTTCTTATTCCTCTTCGTTTGTATGGCACTTACTGCCATTTCAGAATTTGGACCTCAACAGTGGGTGAATATCATTTTGGCCAACAGTGGTGCAAATGCCATGATCATATTGGCCTTGACTACCGGAGTAATGGCAGTAGCAAGGTTCTTTGCAGGACCTGTTGTAGCCAAACTTGGTCAAACTGGTGTTTTATTATTAGGAGCTATTTTAGCCACAATAGGCATATACCTTTTCAGTATTGTAACTGGACCGGCAGCCTATTTCGTAGCTGTAATATTTGCCCTGGGAGTAGCTTATTTCTGGCCTGTCATGGTGGGTGCAGTTGCGCAAAGAGTTCCACTTAGTGGCGCATTGGGCTTATCTATCATAGGTGGTGTTGGTATGTTTTCTACTGCGATATTCCAATCTATAATCGGTGGGTGGATTGATTCAGCCAGAGCTGAATCAAGTGCAGAAGGTTTAACTGGAGATGCTTTAGAACTAGCCGCCGGACAAGCCACGCTTCAAAACATGGCTTTCTTCCCCATAATACTAATTGTTCTCTTTACAATTTTCTTTTTCTGGCAAAAAAACTCTAAAAAGACAGATGCAGTAAGTCCTGTATAATCTCAGGAAATTCATTATAAAAATAAAAGGAGTCACAATATTTGTGACTCCTTTTATTTTTACCAAAAACCATATTTAAAGTGCTTTTTTTGAACCATTCCTATGAAATATACGGTTATACTACTTTAAAATTCCATAAACCACCAAACCACCACCAATATGTTAGACGATTACCTATCAATAGAACTCTGGAACAATACTACAAAGGATTATTTAATGGCGATGGGCTTTATTGTTCTTGGTATTCTAATTGTTCGAGTATTTAAAAAAACCTTATTAAAGAAACTCAAAAAGCTGACTCAAAGGACGGATACGCATTTCGATGATTATTTGGTTGAAGCCATAGAAAAATTTGTTATCCCTGCCCTTTATATTTCTATTGTATTTTTCGGAATAAAAACCCTAACGATTTCTGATAATTTAAGAAACATTATTTCCAATACTCATACAGTAGTACTTGCCTATTATATTATAAGGCTTGTTTCCAGGGTTCTGATATTATTGTTAAAAACCTGGGTAAGCGAACAAGAAAATGGCCAAGAAAAAGTAAAGCAAATAGGCGGCATAATCCTTATTATCAACGTATTGATATGGGGAATTGGTTTTTTATTCCTCTTTGATAATCTAGGCTATGACGTCACTGCTATAGTCACAGGTATGGGTATTGGCGGTATTGCTGTAGCTTTAGCTGCACAGAATATACTAGGTGATTTATTCAACTATTTTGTAATCTTTTTCGACCGACCTATCGAAATTGGAGACTTCATTGTTATAGATGATAAAAACGGAATTGTAGAGAAAATTGGCATTAAAACAACCCGAATCAAAACACTTTCCGGGGAACAACTTGTCGTCGCCAACAGTGATTTAACAAGCTCTAGAATTCACAATTATAAAAAAATGCAAAGGAGGAGAATCCTTTTTGCCGTAGGAGTTAGTTATGAAACCAATACAAACGATCTAAAACAAATACCAGAGATACTTAAGGAAATCGTTAACCATCAGAAACCCATAACCTTTGACAGGGCTCATTTTAAAGAATTTGGAGATTCCAGCTTAAACTTTGAAGTGGTTTATTTCATAGAAGATGCTGCCTACAACACTTATATGGACATTCAACAACAAATCAACTTTGAAATTTTTGACAAATTCCAATCTATGGGTATATCCATTGCCTTCCCTACACGTACCTTGTATCTCCGAAATGAAAATGATCAAAAACTTAAAATAGAATCGGCGTCAAATAACGTTAGCAAAAGCACGGAAATGGATAATTAGTTTGAATGGAATCCTAAAAGGAACAGTGGGAGGTGCGATTTATCATTGCTTAAATAATCAACTTAAGCTTCTATTAGAACTATTATTCCGCTAACGATTGATCATAGGTTAACACCTCCAATAATTCAAGTGATTAACCTCAAAATAAATTAAAAAATTAGGCAAGAATTAAATCGATAAGGGCTGTAAAGTTTTAAAAGTTAAATGAATTTAATTCTAATATTTTTATTCGAATGGCGGAGCTATTATAATGGCTTGAAACATTCTGTAAGGTCACCAACAACCTCAAAATGTCCATCCCTACTTCTAATTGGATTGCCACTACTTGTTTTAATTAACAAACTGTTAAACTAAATAGGTATGATTTCCAAAGAATATTATAAACTAATCCGTTAATACAGCAATACAAAAATTTGCTTAATATTTTTTCGCCAAATGTTTATTCTTTCACCAATAATTTCATAAACTTGTTGAAGAAATAAACAGTTTGTGGGAACTAACCCCACATACTTAAATAATTAATTGCCCAACAATCAAATCTGAAAAAATAATTAAAATAATCAAACATTATTAATTTGCATGTTAAATGCATTTTAATTAGTATTACATGCTTAAATATAGATGTGAAATTAATTATAAGCCAATTTACGTCTCTAAAAGCAGTATTTGAAATTATTTTATTTAGACATAAAGCCAAAAGTAAATTTTTGGTACGAAATTTCATTGCACAATCATGCCATCGCAAACATTTAATTACCCAAGCGATAGCAAAAAATAGAGTGAGAATAATCAAGTTAGAAGAGAGGGTTCATGTGGAGAAGGCCAACTATTATATTCCACTTGAATTACCTGCCCGAATCTTAGGATTTCGGGTGATAATTTATATTTATTTTCAAACCTAAGTTGCTTATATATTAACCAACCACCAATTAAATACGATTACAAATGAATACCACTTTACCAAAACTAATTCTGTGTTTCGGTCTTTTCCTCCTGAGCATTATGGCCAATGCTACAAACTATTATTTTTCCAATCAAAGCGGAAATGACTCCAGGAGTGCTACAGAAGCTCAAAACCCCGACACTCCCTGGAAGAGTATTAACAAATTGAATGCCATTTTCTCTAATTTAAAGCCTGGTGACGGTATTTATTTTAAAAGAGGAGAAGTATTCTATGGCACTATCAAAGTAAAAGAAGGAGGTTCTCCCGGTAACCCCATTAAGATTGATGCTTATGGCTCTGGAGCGAAACCAATAATTACCTCCTTCGAAAAAGTAACAGGATGGAAATCTATTGGAAATGGCCGGTATGAAAGCACAAACGCTTTTTCAAACTTTGAATCTAATATAGTTACGATAGGCGGGCAAATTTATGAAAGAGGAAGGTACCCAAACAGCGATGCTTCAAACGGTGGGTACTTAACAATCTCTTCCTCATCAGGTAACTCTTCGGTCACTAGCAATGAACTGTCTTCGGGATCGAACTACAGCAACGCTGAAGTAGTAATTAGAAAAAACCAGTGGATTCTGGACAGGCATCAAATCAACTCCGTTTCTGGAGGTAAAGTAAATTATAATGGTTCAGGGGCATATTCTCCTTCAGAAGGGTATGGATTCTTCATACAAAACCACCTTTCCACCTTGGATAAATTTGGCGAATGGTTCTATAATAGCAGCAGAAAATTAAACGTCTATTTTGGAAATACAAATCCAAATAACAGAGAGGTTTTGGTAAGTACCTTAGAAAATCTGCTTGTCAAAGACTACAATGTAGATCATATTTTAATCCAAAACCTTCACTTTAAAGGTGCCATAAAAGATGCTATCTATATTGGTGAAGGCAAGGACATTGTTCTAAACAACTCTGAAGTCGAATTTTCTGGAGAAAATGGTATTACTTCGTTGAACATTAGCGACTTGGTTATAAAAAATTGCAGAGTTAATTATTCATTGAATACTGGATTGAATTTGAGGTACGGGAATGACAATGCCGTCATAAGAGACAATATTATTGAAAACAGTTTCCCATTTAATGGTGGTAGCCAAAATCAAGACAATAATGGTAATGGTATTTTGATATCTGGGAATAACATTCTTATTGAAAATAATACTATTAAGCAAACAGGTTTCAATGGCATTCACTTTAGTGGAAATAATATTTCAATTAAAAACAATTTAATTCAGGAGTTCTGTCTTTTGAAGAATGATTGTGGTGGTATCTATACTTTTGGAGGCAAAACGATTACTAACTTCAGCAATCGGGTCATTGAAAGCAATATAATTTTGGATGGTCTATCAACGAATAATGGCACTCCCCACCACGAATCTGCAACCCATAATCCACAGGGTAGCGGAATTTTCCTAGATGACAATGTAAATGGTGTAACAGTAATTAAGAATACCATCGCCAATACAAATTACTCAGGTATTAAGGCTTCTAATAACTTCAATGTTACCGTTAAAGAAAATACATTTTACAATTCCTATATTCAAGCCCTTGTTGGCAACAGCGATAGAGGAGCCGACACCAGAAATGTGAATTTTCATGAAAATGTATTTTTCTCCAAATATTCTGATCAATATTCTTACCGAATTAATTCCTTTAAGGACGATTTAGCTAGTTTTGGTAGTTTTAATAATAATTATTTTGCCAGACCTCTTGGTGACAATCATAGTATTTATCTTTCTTATTATAAAAACAATGAAAGAGAAATCAAGATTCAGGATTTGAATGAGTGGAAAAAAAGTTTCAATAAAGACCTTACTTCTTCTATATTCGAGCAAAATGAAGTCAAACCATTTAGCCTCATTAAGTTTTTAGGAAGTTGGCTTTATGATAATATATCATTTAGCAAAAGTATTGATGATTTTAACTGTAACGACTGTACCCAGTCATGGGATTCGAATGGAATATCAGGTGGGTCCATTAAAATCAAGAGCCCTGATTATTCCTCAGCATTGGTGAGGATAGGAAGCGTTAAACAGGACAAAAGTTATGTTGTAAAATTTAAAGCAAAAAGCAATAAAAGTGGATCTTTAAGAGTTGTTTTAAGGTATGCAGGGTCCCCATGGGAAGTTATTTCACCCAGTACAGCGGTGGAGTTAGGCACAGATGTTAAAGAATATTCTGTATTAATTAAACCCTATGCAGATGTTGAAAGTCCGGTAGTTATGTTTATTTCAGATGTTGGTAATTGGGAATACTGGATTGATGATTTACAAATTAAAGAAGCCGATGTAAAGGTTACCAATCCAAATGATGTGTTTTTGTTTGAGTACAATGCATCTAAATCCTCAAAATCTTTGACTTTGGACGGGACTTTTAAAGATACTAAAGGCAAGTCTATTTCAGGAAATATTCAAATAGCGCCTTATTCGTCTGTTTTATTATTAAAAACATCAGATATAAGTACAACCCCACCAGCTACTTTACCTCCACCTGTTGAACAAGAAATAAAAATATCCTCGCCAAGCACCAACAGTAGTTATATTTTAGGAGAAGAGATAAATATCGGAGCTGAAGTAACTCCAGATATTGAGAATATAAATAAGATTGAATTCTACAATGGGGATAAATTAATAGGCCAGACTACAAATCATCCTTATAAATTCACATGGAAGAATGGTACTGAAGGAACCCATCAAATAAATGCTGTTTTGATTAATAATAACAATAATAAAATAGCAACTTCATCTCCTATTTCCATTAAAATAAATAGTGCTGAAGCCGATGGAACTCCTCCTTCTGGTGATGCTTTTTCCCTTCATATAAATATGGGTTCAAACGATAGTAAATCTTTTGATGGAAAAGAATTCACCAATTTAAGTGCTACCGATATTAAAACGGGAAATTACAATAGCCGAGATTTAGATGGAAGTATATATGGTTCTGCCGATTTCAATGAAGAACTTTACTATAGAATACCTGTTCCCAACGGCACCTATACCCTCCAAACATATCACCAAGAGATCCATTTCGGATTAGATGGAGTAAGCGGAGGAAAAGGGAAACGAGTTTTTAGCATTAGCGTTGAAAATCAAACTAAATACGATAAACTAGATTTATACACCTTAAATGGCAATAAAGAGGTTTTACTAACTCATGAAAACATAGTGGTTACAGATGGCTACATGGACATAAGCCTTACAGCCTCTACGAACAATGCTATAATATCTGCGTTTTCCATTATTGAGAAAGGCGTTTCCAATCCTGTTCAGCCTGTCGAAGGAGCGAAATACATAAACGTTGGAGGGCTACTCGATGTAATGCATGAAGGCAATAAATTTGTATCTGATTATTCCACAAAATATTATTCTAATTCTGGAACTTCAGAAAACACCTCAGCAACGGATTTCCCAATATTTGAAACGATTAGATTTGCGGAAAACTTGACCTATAACATACCTGTAGAAAATGGAGTGTATAGAGTAAAAACCTACCACATAGAGAATTATTTTGGTGCCGCCCACCCAGATGGAAAACCTGGTTTGCGAGTGTTTGATATATTCTTGCAGAATCAATTGGTTAAAAATAACCTTGACCTTTATGAACTAAGTGGTAATAAGGAAACCATTTTAGTTTTTGATGAAATAATCGTAAGCAATGGAGAACTTAAAATCGAACTTAAAGCCTCTGTCAACAATTCACTATTATCAGGAATAGCCATCATACCTATGAGCGGCTTATATGATCAATTGGAAAAAGATTCTTTCTTTGTAAATGTAGGGGGTGAAGTGGATACCTATTATAAAGATATAAATTTCGTTTCTGAAAGTAGCATTACGCAAATACCTTCAAATTCACTTAAATACAATGTACCTGAATCTAGTTCAGACCAGCTTTATCAATCTAATCGCTATGGAAAGGAATTAGGTTATAAATTCCCGGTTTCAAACGGTACATATACTGTGGTCACCTACCACAATGAAAATTATTTCGGAGAGATTTCTAATTTCACTGGACCAAACAATAGAGTCTTTGACATCCATATAGAAAACATTAAAGTAAAAGACAATATTGACCTTTACTTAGAAAACTCAAACCGACCAGTTGCGCTTAGATTTGAAAACATTAAAGTATCGGATGGTATTTTAAACCTTAACCTAAATGCCATCAAAAACAATGCTTTGCTATCAGGAATAGCCGTATTCCCAAGTACTAAGGAAAATGCTGGCAATTTGAATTTAAGACAGATTGTAAGTGAAACGGAAGAAATTTCTTCACTTAGTGAATTGAGGGAAAACGCAGTTACCTCCAATTCCTTCAAGAACAAACTGTATCCCAATCCAGCTGTTACTTCTACTACATTAGAATTAGGACAGGATCTGGGTAGGTTCTACATCAGCATTCATAACTTCAACGGTCAATTGATTGATTACTTTGATTCTGAAACGCTTGTAAATACGGATGGTAATTATAACATACCTGTCCACCAGCTTAAGCAAGGTGTATACATTGTAACCCTTTCTACAGAAAGCGAAGTATTGGAGAGGATGAAACTCTCTGTAACACCATAAAAAAACACTTTTTCTTTAAAAGGCCTTGAAAATTTCAAGGCCTTTTTTTTTGCCTATTTTTTTAAACTGGACAACATGCAAAACATTGTTTCAGATTTCCAGCATATACCCTTTGAGTTTGGCAATAGCACAGCCTCTAGGCCTTACGCTAACAAACTCAAACATGCAATAGACCATCTATTATGTGCTGATCCGAGGCGGTAGAGAAAATTAGCTACTTCGTTCCTGTTTTTAATTTCACCATAGCGATGCTATGCTAAACCTCCAACAAGCCTGATTTTCTTGTGGCTTCAACCCTCCCCGTAAACACAGGACAGGCGCCACAATTCCTATTGCATAACCCAGGTTTGAACTCTCCCAAACTCCAAAAGGCCGTTGACTACATAGAAGACGCCCACCATCTTTTTGAATACATAACCATTACTTATCCACTCTGTACAAAGCAGTTACACCACATTTTTATACTTTAAAAAATAGAAACTTTTATTAAATGCGCTTTTCTTCCCTGTTAAATTGATGAATTCCTTCATCCTCATCAGATGGATTGGACGAAATTTACCTACTTCTCTTCCATTACGGAAAATAATTTAAGGAAGTGAAAAAAAACTTAAAAAATTTTCCACTTCCATTTTTTAGATCATCGACAAAATTTAGAATTCCAAAAGCAATATTCAATTCACCTATTGAAATTATTCAATATTTCCTTTCCTCTAGATGATTTCCGGAAACACTTAAAGTTTGTATTTAAGAATTTTATACCGTTTATTATTGAAATGAGATTCATATTTAGAATTTCATTTTGATATATATGAAAATCAAAAAACAAGATTCTTTTAATCGAAATGCCGTTTTAAGACTTCATAAATCAAAAAAAGTAGGATAAAATTAACAAACACCTGAAGAATAAGGTGGATGCAAAAATTGAAAAGAATATAAACTTTAAAATAGAATAAAATGAAAGCGTTATTTTTCTCCATTTCCTTTCTTATTTCCCTAGCCTTATCTATCACGCAAGGGTATGCTACAAATTACTATGTTTCTCAAGAATCAGGAAATGATTCACGATCATTGGCAGAGGCACAAAACCCTGCCACACCATGGAAATCGATTGACAAAATCAATTCTCTTTTCCCATACTTGAAAGCTGGTGATGCTGTTTTTTTTAATAGAGGGGATATTTTTTATGGCACCTTACACATTCAAGCATCAGGATCTACCACCTCTCCTATTAAAATCGGAGCTTACGGGTCTGGAGCAAAACCAGTGATCACTTCTTTGAAAACTGTGAATGGTTGGAAGTCTATTGGAAACGGCGTTTATGAAAGTACTTCATCCATTAACACCAATACGGTAAAGGTTCTTTTAATCAATGGAGAAATTCATGAGATGGGAAGATACCCTAATAGTAACATTGCAAATGAAGGTTATTTAAACATCGAGGAAACAAGTGGTAATTACTTAATTTCCAGTAGCGATTTGAGTGGTTCATCTAGTTGGAATGGCGGAGAAGTTGTCATCAAAAAGAATCAATGGATTATTGATACTCATCAAATCTCTTCACATAGTGGAAATCAAATTCGTTACGATGGTTCAAGCAGCGCATATAAAGCTGAAAAAGAATTTGGTTTTTTCATCCAGAACCACATTAAAACGCTAGATACTTTTGGAGAATGGTATTTTAACCCATCCACTAAAAAAATAAATGTTTATTTCGGTAATAGCAATCCTTCTTCCTTGAAAGTAGAAGTAAGTACTTTACAGAACTTACTGATCAAAGACTATAGGGACGAAAACATTCATATTGAAAACATTCAGTTTAAAGGGGCAAACAACGATGCAATAGAATTAAAAGGCGGAAGAAATATAAGAATAAGTGATTCTGAGATTAGTTTTTCTGGTGAAAATGGCATCCTTGCCTTAAGTGTATTGGACTTGATAATCGAAAGAAATAAGGTCACTAATACCTATAACAACAGTATGTACCTTAGGTATGGCAATGATAACGCAATTATCAGAGACAATGAGATAAAAAAGACTGCTTTGATCGCTGGTAGAACTCAAAATGAAGACGCTGCAGGAATTGGCATATTTGCTTATGGTGAAAAAATATTGGTTCAAAACAATGCCATTATCAATTCTGGATTCAATGGCATACAATTTAATGGTAACTATACGGTAGTAAAAAATAACTTTGTAGATACTTTCTGTCAGATCAAAGGTGATGGCGGTGGGATATACACTTTCGGTGGAGTTCAATACCAAGGTTATAGAGGCAGAAAAATCGAAGGTAACATCGTTGTTAACAGTATCGGAAGCAAAGGTGGCATTCCTGATAAGGGAATTAATTACAAGCCTTTAGCTGAAGGTATATTCCTTGATGACAATTCCAACAACATTGAGATCACTGGCAACACCATTGGAAACACTGAAAACTCTGGTTTGAAAATGTCCAATTCCAACCAAGTCTTGGTTTCAAACAATACATTTTTTAACTCTCATTCTTCCATTACTGTTGGTAACAGCGTAATCGGTGAAGACACAAGGGATGTCAGTATCTTAAATAATCAGTTTTTTGCAAAGACTTCTGATCAAAACTCATATGCTATCAAAACCTACAAAGATGACATTCAATCAATGGGTAGTTTTGATAAAAATTACTTTTTTAGGCCTCTTGGTGATGAGTTCAGTATCCAAAATGAATATGTGAAAAATGGCAAAAAAGAGGCTGCCATAGACAACCTTGAGCAGTGGAGTGATAAATTTGGTAAAGATAAAAACTCGGTAAGTAATTCAGTAGCGCTATCTACTTATACTGTCAATAAAAAAATCGGTTCTAGCTTATATGCTAATTCTTCCTTCGATCGAAGTGTAAGCGATGTATACTGCAGCAATTGTACTAGAGAATGGGAAGTCAATAGCAAAACAAATGGTGGCGCCCTTAAGATCAGCGGTTCAGGATCTAGCGCAGTGAAAGTCAACCTAGGACAATTGAAAAAAGACAAAACCTATTTATTGAAGTTCAACGCTGTGGCCAACAAAGTAGGAAACATTTCGGCTTATTTAAGGTATACTGGTACTCCTTGGGAGAAATTATCTGCCATGACCACTTTCGAAGTAAATACTAGCCTTAATGGTTTTGAAGTGCTTGTTTCTCCCTATGCTGATGTAAATGAAGTATCTCTGTTGATCACCACTACTGAAACGAACTTAACCTATTGGATGGATGATTTGGAATTTGTAGAAGTTGAGGCTTCTTTTATCAACCCTGAAGAAGAAATCGTATTTGAATACAACCCTACTAAAAGCAGCAAAACTATCGCCTTGTCTGGTGAATATGTAAACGCAAAATTAGAAAAATTCTCAGGACAAGTTACGATTCCTGCTTATGGTTCAGTAGTGCTCATCCGAGTTGCCAAAGGGACTGAGATTGAAGATAAAATTGAGATCATCAAAACGCCAAGTATCGATTTGGCCGTGAAGGAGGACCTGGGTCAGATTACTGAAGGAGACAAAATTACTTTGACCAGTGAGGTAACTAACCTAGACAACAATATCGCAAAAGTAGACTTTTATTGTGGTTTAAAATTGGTAGGTTCTTGTGATGAACTACCTTTCGAAGCAGTTATAGCAGAAATTCCTGCTGGAGGAAACTATGTTTGGGCTTCTGTTACAGATAAAGATGGAAATGTTAGTACTTCTTCGGAAATTGAATTTACGGCTGAAAAGAAAGCAGTAGCCATTGTCGAAAGTACACCTATAGAAAGTGGGTCAAGCCAAGTATTGGAAGGGTTTTATTATCATGTTGGTTATGAAGAAACAATAGCTTTCAATGGTCAGGACTTCGAAAAACTAAACAATGAATATTTAGTGACTTCAGGATCAAATGTGTCAGTAAACAATAATGCTAGTGATGACGTTTTATTCCAATTTGGAAGATTTAACAAAACGCTTTTATTTAAAATACCTCTAGAAGATGGGTTATATACGATTAAAACGTATCACAATGAATTGTACTTTGGCCAAAATGGAAGATCCGAAAGGGCTGGACAAAGGGTATTTGATATTGCCATCGAGGGAAAAGTAGTCAAAAACAATCTTGACCTTTACCTGGAAAACAAAAATCAGCAAACTATTCTTTCTTTTAGTAATGTAGAGGTCACTGACGGATTCCTTAACCTGGACCTTAATGCTTCGGCAAACAACAGCCTCATATCTGGAATTGCTATTCTTCCTATGGTATCAGAGACTCCTAAAGCGCCTGAAAAAACCCAATTTACTAAATACCTTAACACTAGCTATCAGGATGCTGTTACTTTTCAAAACAACGTTTTTGTAGCTGGAAGTGAATACATAGACTCACCAAATTCGAAGACTTACACCAATGTAAGTGCTAGCAGCGAAAAAATCTTTCAGTCAGAGCGATATGCTTCTTCATTGAAATTCCTAGTACCAGTAGAGAATGGGACGTATACGGTAAAAACCTTACACAATGAGTTGTATTTTGGAAAAGGTGGGGCTTCAGCCAGAGAAGGCAGAAGGGTGTACGATATCCTGTTGGAAGACAAGGTAGTTAAAGACAATTTCGATCTTTTTACCTACAACAATAACCAACAGACAACCCTTACTTTTGAAGGAATCGAAGTAAAAGACGGCGTATTAAACCTGCAATTGATCGCAAGCGAAAACAATGCTTCCATCTCTGGTATATCGATAATTCAGGAAAGCAAAGAGGCCGCTGAGACCTCTGGTTCTGAACACCTTTTCTTTTTAAATACTGGTGGAAAATCAAATGCAACTTTAAATGGCATCACTTACCTTGCTGAAGCAAATACGGAACAATATTACAACCAAGGGACTGGCCGTTATGATAATTCTAAAATAGCTGTAGAACCTCTTTTCCAGTCGGAAAGAAGTGGTAAAAATCTGAAATACACCATCCCTGTCCCCAATGGCACATACACTGTCTTTACCATGCACAATGAAGTATGGTTTGGATATGCTGGAGGTACTTCTAAAGCGGGTCAGAGAGTCTATGACATTTCTCTTCAAGGCGAGGTATTAAAAAGCAAATTTGACCTATTTGTTGAAAACAACAATGAACCAACTTTATTGTCCTTCGAAAATATCGAAGTAACAAATGGTGCTTTAACCTTGGAATTAAATGCTACAGCAAACAATGCAAGTATCTCTGGAATAGCAATCATTGGAAGTGAGGCAAAAAGTGGGAGTATAGCTACTAATTTAAGAACTGCTCAAAACTCCTTTAATAGAGGCTATAAAGAAATGTACAAAAGGGGTTATAAAGAAATGAATGTCTTCACTGAAACAGTTACTTCTGATGAAATTCGTATCTTCCCTAACCCTGCTAAAGGAAGAGCTACTTTGGAACTTAATGCTGAAATTGGTCAAGGAAGAGTTCTTATTCACAATATGAACGGTCAATTGGTTAGCCATTTCGATCTAGGCGGGATCCAAACTTCAACCAATCAGTTCAATATTCCACTTGACAATCTTTCTCAAGGCGTCTATCTCGTAAGTATTAGCAACGAGCAAACCATCATTAATAAGCAAAGGCTAATCGTCAATCCTTAATAAAGCAATTACCATAAAAAAGGTCTCTGAATAAATTTCAGAGACCTTTTTTTTTGATCATAAAGAAACCGGTATAAAAGGATTAATTAATGTTAGTCGGTTGAGCTGAGCACCATTTCAAATGGCTGTAAAGTCGAAAGTAATAATTTGTCTACTGAGATAAAATATTAGTAATAAAACCAAAACACAACTAGGTAAATCCACAAGTTGAAAATTATTTTCGCTTTAGAACTGTTTTAAAAACCTCCGCCATTTGATCGGCGAAATTTTGAATATTGTATTTTTCCAGATGGAGCCTTTTCGATGTTTTGCCCATTTCATCAAGGTTTATTTCCCCACCAATCATACGCTTCAGTTTTTTGTTCCACCCATCAGCCGTATTATCATTTACCCAAAGTCCTATTTTTTCTTCCTCTATATCGATATCCAAAAAGGAATGCTTCGTCATCAACACTGGTTTACCAACAGCCATTGCATCTAATAAAACAGTCAAGCCATAAGTGTTGCCTTTCTCTCTTATCTCCTCTTTTAGTGGGATGATTATAAATGACGAATTCACATAGGCCTTTAAAAGCTGATCATAGGGCACCCAAGTCGTGTCTACAGAAACATTTGAGGGTAAATTTACCGATGCCGGTATGGTTTTAGGAGTACAGTAAATTTTCAAATTAAAGGGCAATCCTTCGAAAGCCTTTATAAGTATATCGTAGTCCCGGTCAGCAGTACCAGCACAAACAGCATAAGGTAACGCTTCACTATTCTTATCCGCTTTAATCCCCTCATAAAAGGCTACATCTGCCCCCCAACTGACTGAAAAACATTTATTTTCCTTTTCATCCTTATCATAGTTCAAATCCCTTTGGGTTTTTTTCATCAAATTTCTTGAGAAAAATGCAAAAGCGTCAAATTGTCTGAGTTGCTTTATTCCTAATTTATTAAGAATTGAATCCTTTTTTTTATAATAAATGAAATTTTGATGCGCTAAGCCTACAAGTGGTATTTTCACAACCCCAATCATACTCAATAAGGTCAATAACCTGTTGGTAGAAACTGGATAAGGCATGTACACCAAGTCATAATTTTTCAAAATCGCCAAAGCCCTTACCTGTTGATCCAAGAAAGAAATTTTAAGATATTTACCAATTTTGTCAAGCCACTGGTGCTTTTGGTGTTTGTGGATATCCACAATAAAATCTCCTGATTTCTCTAATTCAATCTTCCCCATTAGGTAATGACTTGGATTGATTCCCTTTTTCCAGTTGTCATAGATTTTCTCAAAGGAATAGGAGTTGATTAAAAGTATTTTGATCTTATTCTCCATGAATATAATTCAAATTATGTAAGCTCCAATTCTTCAATCTTGTTCACAATATATTGGGCAGTAGCTTTTTCGGAGCATTTTTCCTCCCACCATAAAAGTGTTTCTTGATGTAGCGCCTCAAGCTTTTTTTCATCTTTCAATAACTCCCGAGCAACTTTACACCCCTCTTCCCAATCTTCAATCTGAATCAAGGGAGAATTGGCATAAAAAGGAGTATCCGGTAATGGTTCAGAAATAATGACACAGCCCGCTCTCATGGCTTCAAAATGCCTGAAACATTCCGTCATGAAATAACCCTTTGGACACAATACTATTTTAGAGTCAGCAAGAACTTCCCCATATTTTTCAGGAGAGAAACCGGCCTTAAAACCGTTGTTAAAAATTACAATCGATTTGGAGAAAAATGAGCTGAAATCACTTCCAAGTTTCAGCAAAAATTTCCTGTAGTAATCATGTGTTAAAAGGTTTTCAGATGGCAAAATAGAACCCCATTTCGAAAATACACGGTAAAAATTAATTCTGTTCATGTTAAGGTTACCCCTAAAAAAAACATTGTATTTTCTTTTATTGATTGGTTTATTTGGGAGTTCAGGAACTGCATTTACATAACCCAAAGCCATAGGAAAAACATTCTTTGCTACGGCTTTCATGCCAATATAAGATTTAAAAATGGCGAAGTATTTATCAGAAAAAACACTGGGGTCTAAGGCCCTTTCATCCGAAAAATAAAGCAAGATTTTTTTCTTGTTTGACTTATATTCTCCACTAGGTGGCATAATATCGGTGCCAGAATCAGGATTCTTCTTATTCACACGGTGTTTAGAATAAATGAAGAATTCGAATTCATCAAACCTTTGAAGCATAATACCTCTTAATTCATCAATTACTTTCTTGATGAACTTCGATTCATTCAACTCCTCAAATCTATAATCTGATTTGTCCTCCATTGAAACATTGGTGAGACCAAATAATTTCATATCTTAAATATATATTTAATAGTATAAAATGATAAATAGATTTAAAAAATCAAAATATTAACCTAATATAACTAACTTAAACGAATTTTAAACACTGCCTTTTCTAATTTTTCCCCAAATAATTCCGAATTAAACTTTTGCAAGTATACCCGACGAGCATGGTCACTCATTTGGCGAAACATTTGTTTGTCTTTCGCTAAAAGCTCAACTGCATCCACCCAACCATCTACATCTCCTTTATTAACAGTAATTCCAAAACCTTCTCTTGCAGCATCAATATTAATCATTGGGTTTTCTGTAATTATCGTTGGCTTTCCTAAAGCTACCACATCTTGTAAACTTGTCATCCCTTGGCAACCCTCTTGGCTCTCAGGGTACTTAAGGGGTATTAATATAGCTATAGATTCCTTGTAAAACTTAAGCAATTCCTCATAGGGTATAAACGAAGCATTAATGGTTACGTTAGCAGGTAGCTCCTTTACATCTGGTTTGGAATTAGGCGTGCAAAATATCCTTAGTTGATGGTCCATTTTCCTAAATGCCTCGATTAATGTCACATAATCCCTAGCAGTATGACCTGCACTTATAAAATAAGATAACCTATCTTCTTTGGAACTTACGACTTTATCATAAAACCTGGTGTCTGGCCCCCATTGTGCCGTCTCAATTTTATCTAAATCATACTTATGCGTAACATTTAGTGCCTTTACTGTGTGTTCCATCAGCTTTTCGCTAAGGAAAATAATACCATCATATTGAAACAAAAACTTCTTACTTAACCACCTTAAAAATGAATTTGAAGAATTCATTTTCATAAAAGGTTGGTGTATGGTTACTAAAATTGGCTTCCTATATAAACCCACCATTTTCAAGAGAATTAAGAGCCTCGTGTTTGACCAGGAATAGGGCGCATACAATATGTCAAAATGCTTGCCATAGTTCAATAATCTCAACTGCTGGTCTAAGTGTTTAACGCCAACCCAATTACCTATCCGATTAATAAAAGGGTATTTTTCATGTTTAAAAATTTTAACTTCGACCTTTCCTCTTGCTTCCAGCTCCACTTTACCCCACACATGGTGACTGCCACTTTTGCCCTGTTCCCAAAGCGTATAGGCATTCTCCATGCTATAATTGTTGACCAACAGTAACCTTGGTTTTCCCTTGTTTTCCAAAATTTTAATGGTTAGGTTAAATTAGGTTTTTCTTTTATTACTAGGGAAAAACCTTTCTGTAAGTAGCAACTTCACAAACGCGATATTTGTCGTAAGGTAACGCTTCCACATTCTTCCAGGCTCCTGCATTGTTCGATAAAACCACTCGAGACAAATGTTTTGCATCCATACAGGTGCTCTTTTCACTTTACCCGATACCACATCGAAACTACCTCCCACTCCCATTATAAAGGGAACATCCATAACCCCTTTGTATTTATTCAAGAAGATCTCCTTTTTAGGTGAACTCATTGCAACAAATAAAATATCAGCTTTTGAAGCTTTTATTTGCTCAGCGATACCTAGTTCTTCTTCTTTTCCAAAATAACCATTTCTATAGCCTCCTATAATATCGGAATTGTATTGTTCGGTGTAAATTTTAACAACCTTGTTTACCACATCTTCCTTCGCTCCAAGAAAAAAGATTTTATAGTTTTCTCTGGCAGCTAAGCCAACCAAATTATCCATAAGGTCTATTCCCGCTACTCTTTCTGGCAAGTCTTCACCAAGGAAACGTGCTGCCCAGACGATAGATTGTCCATCTGCATTAATTATATCACACTCAACTATAGAAGCTTTCAGTTCCGCATCTTTTTGCGCATTCACTAGTTTCGCTGCATTTACTACCACATGGTGTAAATTCTCATTTTTTTTTATGCTATGATCTATTAATGCTACTGTTTCTTCCATGGTCAAGGAATCTACAGGCACATTACAAATACTAATTCTTTTTACCTCTTTCATCAGGTTGCTCTTTATGTAAACTTAACAAGTTATATTCTTTAATTATTATCATTAAAATCACCTCCTAAAACCTCCACTTATTTGGGTATCAGGATCCCTTATTAGGGTTAGCATTTTTATAAAAACCAGGCTCCTTTTTAAATAAGACGGTAAATGATAAAAACATCCATGCTTGAGCCCAACGCATATAGGGGATTTTAGATGTGAAGTGTTTATTGATTTGATAATAAAAATACCCTTTTGGGGACTGCATGTTTTCAATGGTCCACTCCATCACTTTCACAGCCATTTCTCTGTGTTTATCAAACTTCCCTAGCTTATCGAGCGTAATTAGTAACTGGGTAGGGGCATGAATATCCACTGGAAAAGTACTGTTGTTATAATACTTTGAAATACCTTCTGATGTAAAAAAAGTCTTGATATAGTAATCAAATCCTTTATTCCTATACTCATCAAATGAATGGTCACCCGTAAAGCGAGCATAGTCTGACAAACACTCAAGGTTATAGCCTGTATGAAAATTATCAATCCAATGATGAAAAGGCAAAGTGCCATAACTCCAAGCTCCATTTTCCTTCTGGTAGCCACAGGCAAAATTAACTGCTTTTTTGGCCTCGTCAAATAATTCTCCCTCCTTTGAGATTGAATAGACCCTGCTCAATAAACGGGCTCCCAAAAGTGAAGCATTGAAAACAACGCTTTTATCTAAAGGAGAATAGGAAAAAGAAAAATCACCCTTATCATCATAAGTACGGTAAAGATCTTTCAATACAAAATCACAAGCACTTCTTGCCGCTATGTAAAATTCTTCTCGCTTTGTGATAGCATAGGCATCAAGTAAAGCGCAAGCGATGAATGTTGTAGCAACAACCGTAGGGGTATATTTCGGTTGAAAAAAAGCCCTAGCCTGCCAGTCAAAATTGTATCCCCAACAACTGCCACTCCACCCTTTGGTTTGGAGGCTCAATATTTTATCACCGAAGAAATTAATCTTACCCAAATATTCAGACTGAGGATCAATTTCATACAAGTTACAATAGCTGGTCAAAAACAAGCCCAATGCCTTGGGATTAAACTCCTTAGGAACTCCTACAAGTGGCCTAAGATTCATAGGTGCTCGTTTGAAAAACTGGGTCCAGGCCAGTTTCGCAATGCGAGATTTCGATAGTAAAGGGATGGACTGAAACAGTTTGCTATTCAAACTGTCATAAGGATCGTACCCCTTGTATTCCTCCTGCGAACAAAAAGCGGCCAATTGCTCAAAGGAATTAAAAAAATCGTTTGCTTGACTCATTTTTACTTTGTTTGATGGCATTTATATATTTATTTCAATTGGCATTGTTCTAAAACCAGTGCTTCTGTATGGATATTTTTTTTTGAAGTACAATTCAACCTTAATCATGAATTCATCCCAATTGAATCAGTGGAGACAAATCGATAAATAGGGTTTAGAAAACCTTCAACCTTAGCACAAAAGTGGTACAAGGAGGAAAATAGGTTTATCACAATTGAAACTTTATACCAATTGATGCTGGAAATGGACAAACCACTCAGCCTAGTAACTACCCCCTCACGTCCATACCACATTTAAGCGCTACTTTCTACAAATTATTAATAATACTTCTCTATATACCCTAAAAGTTGATCCACCCTTTTACTCCAAGAATTATTTGCAGCAATTGCGATTCTTTCCTTAATCAACCCTTCATTGTTGTCGCCAAATGCCTTTTTCACAAAAGACACAAACTCCTTGTCATTATTGGCTTTATATACCGTTCCTTCAGGGAATTCCCAATGCCTCACATTCGGTAAATTTGTTATTACTGCAGGTCTACCTGTTGCCAGGTATTGCCACATTTTATTTGGCGTTCTTCCCGTATTAGGATCGTCCATATAATAGGGAGCAATGGCGACATCCATTTCTAACAACTTGAGACTTAAAGGATCTCCAGCCATAATCCCGTGAGCGATCACCTTGCTAGACAAAGGCAAGTGATCAAGGAAATCATCCTTAATTGGCCCAATCAAATGCAATTCCACATTATCGATCTCCAATATTTTATTAATCAAGGCTAAAGGCGTCTTTTTCTTATCGATAAAGCCAAGCAAAACCACCCTTATCTTTCCATCCCGCTTATTCAATGTCAAATGGGAGGCATCCACCTTTGGGAACTCTGGGGCGCCAAGAGGTAACTCATAAGATTTAGGATTAATCTTACTAAAGTCATCCACTAATTTCTTTGCCGTAGCCAATGAAAAGGTAGACGTCTTAATCAAGCGTGTCTGTGTAAATGTAGCATAAGCTTTCATCCATCCAGGCACTTTTACGTTGTTAATGAAATCATCATTGGCCATGTAAATAAATTTCTCAAAATATTGACCAACTAGGTGTCCACCGAATTCGGTGCAAATAAAAATCACATCCCTGCCCTTAAATTGTTTTCTAAGTTTCGTGAATAACCAAACCTGATAAGCCTCATTCAATACAGGCATCCTATACCTTAGCCTAAAACTTGCTGGGAAAGATGGTGTAACCAATTCAAAGTTATCATTTACCTGAGTGCTTTTTAATCCAGGAATCCCAATGGTATTTGATGACACAAAGGTAACCTTAAATCTTTTTGCAAGTGCATGGGCCAATTGGTGTCTTGATCGAGGTGGTCCGTCCCATTCTGTGTTGGTATAAACAATAAATTCCATTGATCTTGTTATTATTTTCTTCTAAAAAATATTCAACCGTTCTACAATTATGTTACTTATAAGCGCATTAAATTAAAGGCGTTTGAAAACTCGGTTCAGCTTTTAGCCTCCAGCGGTTCGACCCAATTCAGAAAATTTAACCCCAAACAAGTTAATTCAACTCAATTCTGTAACAAAGCACTTTCTGAGTTAAGTCAGTAAATACGACGATAAACCATAGTGCAAAATTCGAGCGAATGTCTTTTATCTTTTATTTAAATTTCAAAAACCTATGGATGCGCCCCCTAATAGGCGACACATCCTTTGATTTTTTGAAATGATTTAAGTCTAAAATAGAATTGCGATAAGCTTAGTAATGCAAGCCTATCCTATTTTGCTTGTATTATTAATTTAAGAATAAACCTCTTCCAGTTTAATCTCTTGAGGCAAACCTGTAGAAAGACTATCCAAAATTTTAAATGTAGTCAAGGTAGTCAAGCAAATTGATTCAAAAGAAATTGGACTTTCCTTACCTTCTTTTACATTATTTAAGAAGTTATGCACCTCTTCTAAATGACCTTTTCCACTAGATTTTAGCTTGATTGGTTTGTTTTCTTTATGCAAAGTTCCTGCTCTGAAATCCTGAATGATTCCCACTTTCCCACCAGAGAAAACTTCAATATTCTCTTTTGGAAGTGACTTATCACCATTACCAACATAAGTAAGGTTACCAACAGATCCATCACTGAATTTGATGGTTACTGCCATATTATCAGCTGAAGTAATTTGCTCATTTGAAGTATTGATCGATTCTGCGTAAACTTTAACAGGATCTGAATCAGTGAAATATTGCATTAGGTCAATAAAGTGGCAAATTTCCCCTACAATGCGTCCTCCTCCAATTTCTGGAATCTGGGACCAATGATCCTTAGGAATAAAACCTGCGTTTACTCTTATATTAATGACAAGTGGCTCTCCCGTATTTGTAAATTCTTTCTTCAATTCCTCCGAAATTGGGGCAAAGCGCCTGTTGAACCCTACCATCAATGACTGATTGGCTTTCTTTTTGGCCTGAACAACTTCCTTCAGTTGTTCCATATTCATAGCCAAAGGTTTTTCAACAAAAACATTTTTACCCGCTTTAAGGCTGTCTATTACATAGGGAGCATGAGACACATGGGGGGTCGCTATAAAAACGGTATTAATTTCCTTTTTATTGAATATATCCTTCGCGTCTGAAGAGCAGAAATTGAATTTAAATTTATCTGAAACGCTTTTAGCGGTTATTCCTTTAGAGGTAACTACTCCATCTAAAGAACCACCCCATGATTTGACATTTGGTATCAGGTAACTTTGAGCAAAACTCCCAGCTCCTATGAATCCAGCATTTATATCCTTTAAAGGTTCATTATTAACCTTTGTTATAGATTGAAACTTGGATGCTGATTCCTGATATTTAAGGAGTATGCCGATATGTGGCTCCTGAACTTTTCCCATTACGATATCGTAAGCTTTTTCAGCTTCGTCGATATCAAACAAGTGAGTTATTAGAGGTTTGATGTTAATCGCTTTCGCAGCAATAAGATCCAAGAAAGCTTCCATATTTCTTTGCTCCGTCCAGCGAACATAGGCAAATGGATAATCCTTCCCTAATTCCTCATAATCCACATCATACCTACCTGGGCCGTAAGAACATGATATTTTCAATTCCAACTCATTTTTGTAGAAATAAGGCTCCCGGGGAATATCCATCTTCACAGCACCTACTACGATAATTGATCCTTTCTTACGGGCAATTTCAGTGGAAAGTACGATAGGGTCATTTGTAGGTGTTGCTGCAGTTATGATAATCGAATCAAAACCTCTTCCATTTGTAAAGTTCTGACAAGCAGCAATCAAATTTGAATCGTTTCTATGCATGGATTGCCCAGCACCAGATTCTTTTGCCAAGGCGATAAGCTTCTCAGACATGTCTATACCAAAGACAGCACAACCATTGGCTTTTAAAAGTTGAACAGTAATTTGGCCAAGAAGTCCCAAGCCTATAACGCAAACTTTTTCTCCCAATTTCGGATCTGCTTGTCTTACCCCTTGCAGAGCAATTGCACCCAAAGTGGTGAAGGCAGCTTCATCAGAGCTTACATTATCTGGAATTTTTGTGACTAGATTTTGAGGTACAGAAATCACCTCTGAATGGGAGGCATAATCAGCACCTGCACAGGCAACCCTATCACCAGGTTTAAAAGTACCATTGCTATCCATGGACGCAATAACCTTTCCAGAAGTGCTATACCCTAATGCCTTTAATGAATCTAGCTTGGTTTTCACCTTCTCCATTGTGGCTTTAAAACCCTCTTTTCTAATATTTTGAATCACCTGAGCAACCAAGTCAGGTCTTTGTTTGGCTTTCCCTATCAGACTTGCCTGAGCTACCTTTACCGTACTTCTTTCAGTACCGGCACTGATCAGTGAATATTCGTTTTCAACCAATACCATACCCTCAGAAATTGCTGGTACAGGAACCTCGTCCACATAAAGCTCTCCAGTCTTAAAATTTTGAATTACTTGTTTCATCGCTTTAAAGAATATATTAAATAATGTTTAGATACCTGTGATTTTTTCTATTTTCTCTACAAAATTATACCAGGTGTTTTGCTTCATAAAAGTATTTCTATCCGCTTCTATTTGCGCATCAGCTGGGTCAAATTCGGATATTATCTTGGGTATTTCATTAAAATCTTTGTAGGTGTGCATAAAAGCCAGGTTCTCCATGTCTTTGAAAGCGCCGTGATCTGGCCCTAACACTACGGCACCCATTCGGATGCTATCCACTAAAGATCCCGAGCTAATTACGGTTTGGGACTTGTAAGTAAATAATGTAAATCGAGATTGATCAGAATAAACAGCGATCTCCTCTAGACTTAGCAATTCATCCTTATAATCAGCACTTTCAGGCAATATAGAAAGAATTTTACTTTTATATTCCTGATCCGTACATCTTCCTATTATTAGTACTTTTGCCTCTCTAAGCTCTGGTGTACTTTGTAAGTAGGACAAAAAACTATCTATGCCCTTATATGGGAAAATACTTCCCCAAATAAGGAAATCATACTTTTTCTCTCCTATACTGTAATCCCTCAACTTCTCTGTAAATGGATGTGGAATTACATGAATTTTCGCTAAAAAGTTCGGATAAGTCAATGCCACAAAATCCTTACCCGCATTAGAATGGGTAATGATATAATCTGAATGTCTCATCAGTTTATTGAACATGTCCCTAGTGACTTCATTTTCACCCTTGTGGTGAGAACCTTTATTATGCAAAACCCATACAATCTTTTTTGAAAACAATTTCGCCATCCCCAAAAACACACTGAAAAGCGATTTCTGAAAGCCACCAAACTTTTTCTCTGGTATGGTTTCTGCCCAATTAAGAATAAATACTTCAGCCTTAAAGAAATGAGTGAAGAAACTAAGGATTCCACGATTAGGAGCCTTGGCATTAACTACCTGGTGTTTTTTAGACAGCGCTTCCTGGAAATTGAAAATATAAGGATTGGGAGATCCTATTACCTTATCTATTTTTGGATATAAAAAAATGGCTGCCATTTTAAGCTGTTTTTACGTTATTGTCCAGCGCTACTAATTCAGATAGCTCATCTTTAAATTGCTTTCTCACTTTGCTGGCATCATGTCTTTCCTCCGCCAATTTTATTGCTGCTTCAGCTATTTTCTTCCGCAAATCTTTATTGTTGATCAGTTCCATTAAGCCATTTCGTAATTCCTTAACTTCATTTTTTGTCACAACCTGTGCCCAATTATAATCCTGAGCATAAGTAACCAAAGCTGTGTCCTCAGGTGCAAAAACCAAAATTGGGGTACCACAAATCATGTATTCTGATGCTTTGGTAGGCATAGAGTATTTTATGAAGGCATTGGCAGATGGCGTGAAATCATAAGGCAAAAATAGCAGGTCCGCCTCTGCAAAACGACTTGGCAAATCTTCATAAGGGACAAACCCTCTATGAACAATGCAATTGTATTTTCCAATCCAGTCAGGCTTCCTGCCTACCTGAAGTACCAATTCTATAGGAGTAGTTAATTCTTTGTTCAAATCCTCCAAACATTTGGCCATTGTTTCTAGAGAGCTCTCTATGCCAAGGCCCATTCGCCCTGCATACAGGATTTGAACTTTATCTCCTAACTCATAGGTTCGGCGTTGACTTTTGCTCCAAAATGAGAGTTCAATGGGATTATGATAGGTGGAAAAAGTAAAGCCATACCGCTCTTTATAAGCCACTGCCATGGGCTCACTTATACTAAAATGTCGGGCGCAATGAGCCAACATTTCTCTAAATTCTTTATCTACCACATTGTGCCAGTATCCACCTATAAGACCCGAACCTGGCAATACCTCTAACCAATCATCCATCATGTGAAACACCATTGGTTTCTTCAAGTAACGCTGAACGAGAGTACAAAAAGTAACGGCTTCTCGTCTCTGGGCCTGAGCATAAATAACATCGGGATTGTACTCATCAAGCCAAGCTTTAAGCTCGGGGGAAAGTTGTATCGTCGAAGCCCAGTTCAAAACTCCCATCCAGTTTAATGTCGGATTGATGTAATTATTAAGCAGCGTAACGCGAAGAGGCGATTTCTCTATGGTTTGAATATTTTCCTTCTTCTTGTCAATTTTTATAGTGCCTGAGGGGTATTTCCTTTTCAATAAACTCAGTGGAAACTTCCATACATGCTCTTTATGCCCCAATTGATAGTATTTGTCACAAATATCCAGTTGCGTTTTTTCATTAAAAAGATGACCTAAGCAAACTACTGCAAGGTGATCCTTTTTCCAACCTTTGAATAAATTTGACAATGTTATCCCACCGCCGGAAACATTATTAAATGGTTGGTTAAGAATTAATACTTTTGGAAAAGGCATAAATTGATCAACTGATTAAAAATAATAAATGTGTTCTAGATTTTTTAAAGCTCACCGCTTTGTAATTTTTTCATGAACTGATTAAATTCGGTCTTATTCCCCGTATAATAGTCTGAATAATGATCCATGAAAACTTTAAAAACTTCCTTTGGCGAATTTTGTAAATCATAATTTGATTTATAATGCAGAAGTTTTTCCTGTAATCCTTCTTGCCCCTCATATACAACGAAACAATCAGCAAGCTCTCCAGGACCGTGCACCTGAACGTCATCATTTAACCTCCAAGCCATCGCCCAAGACGTATCAGGAGTAAAAACATATACACCACAACTCAGGCACTCAGCAATAGGCAGACCAAAAGACTCAGGAAATTGCAAAAAATAAAACGTCGCTTTTTTATACACTTCCCTGATTTCATCGATGGTATAATTACCCGACAATTCAAGGTAAGGTATTCCTACGGCTTTTAAGGCCTTTATCTGTTCATTTCTAGCCTCTTCATACCCTTCTCTATAAAAATCTATAATGGCTAGCAATTCTTTTTTTGGAGTAGGAACCAAGCCGGTACTTTGCAAATTTATCCCAATTTGACTCCACGGTGCCTTAGGCTTACTTCTTATCTCTGTCACTTCCGAAACAGACAAATGCCAATCAAATATATCTTCCAAGTGGTGACCACCCTCTCCTAGATAGGAAATCATAGTCGGCGCATTACCTAAGTAATAAACCCCATGATATATCATAGGTATTCCCTTAAGCTTTTTCTTTAGCTTTACAAAATCGTAAGTGTAACTGAGGTAACACTTAGGACTGGTTTCCACTATTACAACTGCATCGTACCCCTTAAGTTTTCGCAAAAAGAGCTGATCTTGAATATAATTTAACATTTGATAAGCCTTCCAGGAGAAAAAATTGTAATTTTTAGCCACCTGAGCATGTTTCAAAAGCCTTTTGAATACAAATATTTTATGAAAAACCTCAGACTGAATGCCTTCAAGCTGAGAAAAAGAACTTTGTAGGCAATCTGCCAATATTCTAGGACTTGAATAATTAGGTTTTGTAACTATCGCTATCTTTTTCATAATAAAAATTAAATATTTTCAATTAAACGCCTCAATATTAACCAAAAGGTTTAAAATAGGCCACCATTGTTTCCTCTGAAATACCTCGTATAAAAGGAGAATAACAAACACCTGCTCCTAACCATACCAAAAAATAATTCATGGTAAAAACTTGAACCGTTGAAGGATGGGTATTTATTAGCCAGAATAAAATCCAAAAAGCAAAACCTTTAGTCAAATTGTTTTTAGAGTGAAAAATCCCTAAAAATATGGCAGGAATTATAATTAACAATAATAGCACCAAGTTTACCATTCCCCCTTTTAAAATCATATTGAGGTAATCCGTTTCTACAGTACCCCTGTAATTTCCTTCTCCCATGGTAGGACAATAATATTGTCCTTGCATACCCCTTCCTACTATCCAATCTAACCCTTCCATGTCTTTATAAAAATAAAGTTCTATCCCCCCTCTAGTATCCGTAACTCCCCGATCCTGAAGGTAATATAAAGCTTCCATTTCAACATTCAAAAAGACATAAATACCTCCTATGATGGCTATAAAGAGCATTCCTATAATTATTGATCCTGAAAGAATTTTGGATTTCGAATTAAGAAAATAAATAAGCCCTGCTATTAACAATCCAAGCACACACATTAACAGCAGGCCTCTTCTAGCTCTAATAACCCCAAGTAACAGCATAACCAATATTGAAATTACAGCTATTAGGTTTTTGGTCTTGGAATGGTACATGAACGTAAAAAGGATAAACAAAACACTTATCCCCAAGGATTTGGTAAAGTATTCAACCACACTGCGATTTCGATTGTCAGGGATCACTTCGGTCAGAATATCTCTGAACATCAAACTGAATAATAAAAAAATAACCCCTAAAATAATAATCGCAGAAAAGGTTTTTTTGTAAAGTAAAAAGCTCTTCCTGAATAAGACCAAAAATGGCACGAAATAAAACATCCCGCCAAACCATGGGTTTAAAAAGATTAGTTTTAAATCATCCTTATTGAATGAAAAGCCCCTAAATAATATTACCATCGCCCACAAGGCAAATAGAAAGAAGAATATTTTAAAGTATTCCGATTCAAAAGCAGGCTTGAGCAGATAGGCTGCTGAAGCAAATATGGCTGCCAGTCCCAATAATTGCAGGGGCTGAAATATCATGAATGGCATTTCTTTCGTAGAAAGAATCGTCGAACTAGCTATGTAGGCAATAAAGCCTAACCAAAAAACATTAATAGCTATCAGTTCATACCTGTCATAATGTAAAAACCGCTTTAATGAAGCATTATTTTTCTCTACTTTTTCCACAGATCAATCCTTGGTGGCTTCTTTCATTAAGGCCAGGTGCTGGTTTACAATTTCACTTTTTTGAAATTCAGGTAGCAAGTATCCTTCCAATTTATTTGATAGACAATACTTCAAACCTATAGAAAGATCTTTTTCATCTTTGTATTTCGCTAAATATCCATTTTTCAAGTGATCAATCATATCAGGAATACCTCCAACGTCGAAGCCAACAACTGGAGTACCACATGCAAGACTTTCAAGAATGGTGGTGGGAAGATTGTCTGCAAGGGATGGGGCGACAAATACATCCGATGCATTGTATACCAAGTTTGTGGTATAATCATCCCTAATAAAACCCATAAATTCACAAGGGAATGGAATAGATTCCTGTATCTCTTTGTTTGGACCACTACCGAAAATCAGCAAACAAATGTTAAGATCCGGATGATTTTCTTTTAAATCTTTAAGTGCAGCCATAAGGTATTTCCAACCTTTATAAGGACTAGTGATTTTATTGGCACCAAAGGAAATAACATGCTGATACTTATCAATATTTAGAATTTTCTTGGCCACCTGTTTATCGAATGGCTTAAACAAATTGGTATCCAAAGGATTAGGAATTCTAAATACGGGTTTGTCTTTTAACAAAGCACCTTCATTGGCAAGATTAAACAACCACTTACTCGGTGCTACGAAAAACAAATTGTCGTATTTATGATAAAATTTAAACTTTTCCTCAAACTGTTTATAAGAGAGGTCTTTTTCCTTATCGTCTGGGAACATGGGACAATTTCCACAGTGACTCAAAAATTTTTGACATTCAAAGCTATGAAAACAACCTCCGGTGATGGTCCACATATCATGCATGACCAAAATCATTGGTTTATTTAGTTTAGCGATTTTTTCTAATCCTTCAATACTTAAAAATCCACCTAAAATCCAGTGAACGTAGATGTAGTCAGCATTTTGAATCCATTCATGAGTGGTCACATCACTTCCAAAAAGAGATAGTGCAAAACCACCCGAATTTTTAGCCATTTTTCTGGTATAAAAATCCTGAATTCTCTGGTTTAGTTTTCGAATAAAGATGCCTTTTTTACCAATACGCTGGATTTTTGGATCTCCCGTAACATTGGAAGTCAAGGATAGTACAAAAGAATCAAGCCCACGTTCCAAAAATGCTTCATGGTACCGCAATACATAATTCCCAGAAGGACTCGAGCCGTATTGTAAATGAACTACCCGTTTCTTTTTTTCAATGTTATGCAATTGATCTGAATTTTCAATAACCTTATTGCTGTCTACCTGATCCATATCCCTTTCTTTTTCCTATAAATGATGAAGTAATATTGGAGTGGGGCAATAATTATTCCATTAAAACTGGCAATAAGGGAGGAAATAAATAGTGCATGCACCCCCATACCATAATAATCTATAAGTAAATAAGCGGAGGCAACAAAAATCACCGGACTTATTAAACTTGCCCAAAATTGAATTTTTAAGGCACTAATTCCATTAAGGAAATTCACAAAAATACTAGCAAACATAAAAGAAGAGAAAAACACTAAACCCCATATTGACAAGGTAAAGTCAATATCCACTTTTCCTTTCAACCAATATGTATAAACAGTATCAGATATAAATAACATGACAACTCCTGCTAACACAAATAAAACACCTATCTGCAAGTATTTAATTGTTGCCTTTTTTATCCAACTGATATCATTTTTAAAAAAGGCATCTGTAGAAGCTGACCAAAATGGTGTCAAAAATATCCCAAACCCCATACCCAAAACGTTAAAATACTTATAAACTACATTGTAAGTAGTTACCTGATAAGGGCCAAAACTTTGGGCAATAATAATGTTTGAGGTTTGGTATTGGACCAAACTCGCTATTTGAATAACAAAAAATACCAACCCCAAACTAAAAAGGTTTTTGGATTGGGAAAAGTTAACATGAGAAATAGAAGGTTTTAAATTTTTATAATTCGTCTTGAAAAAATAAATATTAGCGAAAATTAAAACGGCTACAGGTGCAACACATAGTGCCATTCCTAAATTAATCAGTGAGCCTTCTGTTGTTTTCACTAAAACTACTATGACCAATAAAGAAATAATCTGGCCGAAAAAATTAATTAATGACGCCTTGGCTGGCTGTTGGTCAGCAGTAACCAATGTATTAATTATTTTCAATACGAATTGAAGACAAAAATAGGTAAATATGATGATTGCAAGTATGGACAATTCCATTCTCATCTCTGAGGATGCATTTAAAATATTTACCCAATCTAAAAATGGGTTAACTATCAAGAAGACGAGCCACACCGCCGAAAAGACAATTGTCAACACAGCGTAAGTAGTACTTATGTACATTCTTGCAGCTTCATTGTCTCCCCTGGTCCTAGCTTCAGCAAATTTGTTTCTCAAACCATGCGTCATCCCAACATTAAAAAAGCTAAACCAGCCTACAATAGAGCTCAAGGCCAACCAGATACCATAGCGAGTTGGGTTTATATAATCGATGGTCAAAGGTACCATAACCAAACTAACCGCAATACTCCCCCCCTTGATAAAAATTGAGCCAACAATATTTTTTTTCGCAAGAACGGTCCTTGCGTTACCTTTGATAAGGTGCTTCTTCAAATACTGATAAATGGATGAAAACAGTTTATTCATTTGTTATGGAAAAATATAAATAACAGGCTAAAAATAATTAAGCATTGCTTTTTGACGACTTTTTATCTTGGCCATAGTAACCATAAGAATAGCCGTAATACCCATTTGTTTGTTTTGCATCATTCATTACCAATGAGGTATTTCTAAGCTTATTTTTGATATCAATATCCTCCATAAACATTAGGTTTTCCTTTTTGGTATAATTGTATCGAATCAAAAACAATGTTCGATCACAGTACGGTGCCAGATTAAAAGCATCTGTGACTGTACCTACAGGGGCGGTATCTATGATAATGTAATCAAACTGCTCTTTTAACTCATCTATAAGCACCTTAACCTTGTCTCCTAGGGTCAGCTCTGCTGGATCCTCGGGGATATTACCACAACCTATTAAATACAGCCCGTCTACCTTTTTGAAGTCGAGGATAATGTCTTCGATTTTCACATCATCATTGGACAAGAAATCGGCTATCCCTAGATTGGTTTTCATTTTTACACTCTTAAGAAGGGCAGGCTTGCGAAGGTCAAACTCCAAAACCACTACTTTCTTTTTGGCTATACTTAAGCTAGCTCCAAGGTTAAGGCTAAAGAAGGTCTTACCTTCCCCGCTAATACTTGATGTAACCATAAGGACCCTATCATCCTTACCTTCCGAAACAAATTTTAAATTGGTTCTTAAAAGCCGAAATTGCTCCGCTATAGGTGTCCTTCTTTTTTCAGAAATAGCTAATAATTCACCTCCATTTGGATAGTTACTTATTTCTGACAAAATAGGTATTTCCGTGATGTCCTGAACTTGAGATTTATGTACAATTTTACTATTTAGCGTATTTTTAATGTATATAAATCCAAACGGACAGATAAACCCTACTATCAAGGCCATCCCCATAATTACCATTTTATTGGGTTTTACTGGGGAACCGCTAGAGGCTGCTTTATCTATAACTCTGGCATTTGATACAGTTGTAGTGGCTAGAGATAGGTTGGATTCCTCCTTTTTGGATTGCAAATAGTTATATTGTTCTTGCTTTCTGTTTTGTTCTCTTGTTAACTCTAAAAGTCCTCTCTCAATTTCCGGAACATTAGATATTCTAGCATTAATTTGTGCCAGATCACTTTTTAAATTTTGACTTTCAATCCTCAGCCCATTTTTAATATTGGCAATATTGGTTCCAATATTGTTTTTTAAAGACTCAAGCTGTCCAATGATCGTTGCCACAACTGGGTTATTGGGCTGAACAGTCCTTAATAGACGCTGTCTTTCGTTTTGAAGTCGGTTAAATTCAACTACCAAACCTGTTAGTGTCTCATCGATAATGGAGAGGTTAGAAGCCACTTCAATACCGGTACTTTCCGGATCTTGCAGATAATCTTCTAGATAATTCAAAACTTCTGTCTGCGTCTTAATTTCCGAAAGCTGCGTTTCAATGTCCTTACTCGCTTGAACCATGAGGGAATTTTCTGTTCCCATATCTGAAATATTATTCAATCTCCTATATTCCTCAACACGTCTTTCAGTATTATTCAAATCCTTCATTAGGGTATCTAACTGGGAATTAATAAAATCAATCGTATTGCTGGCAGTTACGTTTTTTTCTTTTACGGCTTGAAGATTGTATTCTTCTATTAACTTATTAAGAATCTCTTCCCCTTTTTTCGGCACTGCATCTACCAATGAAATATTGAATACAGAGGCAAACCTCTGTGAAAGATTCACTTGGATCCTTCCTCTATACATTCCCGCTACCTGATCTTTATTCTTAAAATAAATGTGTAGTAGTTCCGGCATTTCGCCTAGGTATGATTCTGCTTTATCGATTTTGATCTCTCCATACCAGTTGTCAATAAGTTCACCGTACTTGTAGACCTTTTCACTATCATTTTTCTGAAGCAAAATAAAGTGATCGTCAAATAACTTTACAGTAACTCTAACCTCTTCAGGATATTGGCCAACATCTGGCTTTTTTAATAAAGTTTTTACAGATACAGGTACATCTTCTCCATACAATTCCCTCATTCGGGAATACTTATCCTCGGTGTAGAAAAAATAATCCAATGGCAACTCCTCCACGGCATCTCTCATCAAACTGTAGGAGCCAAGGATCTCCATTTCATTTTCTACTAGTTTATTCGATTCGTAAGCCTCTAACTCACTATAAACGGTATTTTGCGCAAAATCAGAGCCTCCATCTACCTTGATAAGGATTGAGCTGGACACGCTGTACAATGGGGTGGAAAAGAACAAGTAAGCTAAAGCCAAACCCACAAACAAAATAATGGATAGCACAAACAACCACCAAAATTTCACATAGCTTAAAATTATTAATTTAAAATCCATAGGTCTTGCGTCTTGGTCTATAAATCCATCCAGTAATAGGTCAGATAAAATATCAGATTTTTTCATAAGGTTCATTATTTGAACCAATGGTTTATAACCAGGTTAACTAATTTAATTATTCTATTAAAAAAAGCTCATCCAAGCTTTGTTCAAATCATATTACTCGTTAAAAATATAACGCAAATTGAACATCAATGAAACGCCGAATGAAACTAAAATACTCAAAACTGTCAGCGATCGCTGGTTAGTACTGGCCTGAACAGACTTAATTTTGTCAGGCTCTACATACAAAACATCGTTTTGTTGCAACATAAAATAGGGTGAATTTAAAATTGCCTTGTCATTTAAGTTTAATCTTATCGCTTTCCTTGTACCATTTTGGTCACGAATCAGCAACACATTCTCTCTTTTGCCATATTGCGTCATGTCTCCTGCAAGACCTAAGGCTTCCAGGATACTGATTCTATCAGTTGAGAGCGTAAAAGTATTTGGGTTGGCAACTTCCCCAATCACGGTGATTTTAAAATTCAAATATTGAATATTGATAATTGGATCCTTTACATACTCTTCAAGTATTTCTGTCATTTTATTACCGGCCTCTTCTCTTGTGAAGCCTGCAATATCAATTTTACCAACAACAGGGAAATTGATTTGTCCATTTTTATCCACCAGATACCCTTCATTTGTAGGCAATTCTTGGTTCATCATTCTATTCTGAGAATCATTAGATATTACCCCTGAATTAAAAAGTAAATTTGATTCTGGACTTTGTGTACTAACAACGATTTTTATTAAATCACCTGATTGGATAATTGGTTCTTCTACTTGACTAATATCAGTAGTGTAACTGCTACCTGACTCTATATCACTAAAATACACAAGGTTTCTTTTCGCACATCCAAACAACCCTGAGAAGAGTAGAATAAAAGCCAAACTAGAGAATAAATTATTGTTTTTCATTTTAAATAAAACTGTTTAATAGATTTAACCTGCTGAATGATTTTTTTGGGGAAAAAGTAAAAAGTTATAATAGTTCGATATTTCCTTAAACACCGCGCAAGTTACTTAATTATCAGAACAATAAGAACTGAGATGAATAAATTTAATTGAATAAAATCTGGTTGCAATGTACCAAACACCTACTTGAAGCTTTAAAAAAACATCAAATATCTACCCTTTTAAGTTCATCAATTGTTATGTTTTTCGAGATACAATCAATTTATAATCAGATAAAACCCAAATAAATGCATTTTATCTGCTTGAGGTGAAAGCCTCACCTTTTATGATTGAATATTAAATATCCCTTAAAAAAACTTACAATTTAAATCTGTTATTGTACTTAAAACTGCTAACTCAATTGATAAAAACAGTTTAGGACTGAAGCTGTCATTTCCTTATGCTGCCATTAAAAAGAACTTAATATGCTTTATCGCTCTTGGTCATCAATGAAACTGCTGTATCAATAATAATTTTAATATCAAATATAAGACACCATTTTCCTACATAAAAGTAATCCAATCTGAACCTAGAATGTAATTCATGAAAACTAGAAATCTCACCTCTAAAACCTTTGCTTTGAGCAAGTCCAGTGATACCAGGTTTTACCTGATGACGAGCCATGAAATTATCGATTTCTTTTGCAAATTCTAAATTCATGGGTACTGCCTGAGGTCTTGGACCTACAATTGACATATCCCCCAATATTACATTGAAAATCTGAGGCAATTCATCAAGACTAGACTTTCTTAAGATTTTACCAACTCGAGTAATCCTTGAATCATTAACGGTAGCCTGCTTGATATCCGCATCCTTATTTTTGACCATTGTTCTGAATTTATAACAATAGAACAACTGATTGTTTTTGCCGTGTCTCAATTGCTTAAAAAACACACTGCCATTTGAATCCAATTTAATCAAAATAGCAATGATTGGAAATAACCATGACAATACAAAAACCAGTGTAAAAAAAGAAAAGGCTAAATCAAAAATCCTTTTTAATAAATTTTTACTGTAATTATCGTTTTGACCATACAGAATGTTGATTTCTCTTGCCTGCTGATCATTAACAAAATTTTCCTCTTCTAGGGTTCGACCAAATTTTTGGTCTACTAAAACATTTTCCATCTCTAACAATCTTTACGAATCCTCTCCAAAAACTTATTACCTATCTAAAAAACATTTATGTATATCTGAAATACATTTTTACAAATATATAAAGCATTTTTCACAATGCAAGGATTTGAGAGAAAAAAATTAATTAAAAGTCTTTTTTTTGTATTTAAAATTCATTTTTGTGACTCTAAAAGTATTTTGACAGGCCCATAACTTTAATTTGATTTAAAAAAACGCGTGAATTTGTGAATTGGGGTATTGAAGAAAAATAAGTCATAAACTTATTTGACACCTTTGTAAAATTGTATCAGTATAAAATCAATATTTAGCTAGCTACAAATTAGTAGCCAGCTCCATCCTTACTAAAAATAGCACCTGCTGTCAAGAAAAGTATTTTGAAATCTAAGGCTAAAGACCAATTTTTGACATAAAAGTGATCTAACTTAATCCGACCATAGATATCATGAAAGCTCAATATCTCTCCCCTAAAACCTCTAATTTGGGCTAGCCCTGAAATACCTGGCTTTACTGAATGCCTAAACATATAATTATTAATGTTTGTAGAAAACATGTAATTCATCGGTACAGCGTGAGGCCTTGGCCCTATTACTGACATGTTGCCTAACAACACATTGAAAAACTGAGGAATTTCATCCAAACTAGATTTTCTTAAAAATTTACCAACCCTTGTAACTCTCTTGTCATTTCTTGAAGCTTGTTTGGTGTCTGATTCAAGATTTTTAATCATTGTCCTGAATTTGTAACACCTAAAAGTTTTATTCCCCCTACCATGTCTCAACTGCTTATAAATAATAGGGCCTTTAGAGTCAAGTCTAATTAGAATCGCAATTAATGGAAACAGCCAAGGCATTACAAGAACAATAAACAGTAAAGAAATGATCATATCAAATCCCCTCTTAACCATTAAATTAAAATTATCACTTAGAAAGATTTTACCCTCAGGAGTAATATAACCGCTGAGTCTATTTGATAAAAATTCAGGCTCATCGCTTTTTTGTAAAAATCTCTCCATTATAATGAACTGTGAATCACCTATATAAAAACTATAACTCGTTTTACTGTATTTAAAATACAATAAAGCAAATATATTCAGCAAAAACGAAATTAACAAATATTTTGACAGATTTATAATCAGACAGTTAGGCTATTAAACAACAAAAAAGGTCCGCCAAGGAATTTAATCCGGCGAACCTTATTTTTTTGAAAAGGTATTGCTATTGCACTTTATTCCCTATCTTTTGCCTTCTTATAATCTTTTACTGTTTGAATAAATAGCCTCACTTTATCTGGAGAAATATCTGGATATACGCCATGACCCAAATTGGCTATATGCCTATTCCCCTCGAATTGATCAAGCATCTTGTTGGTTTGTGCAACCAAGACCTCATCCGCAGCATATAAAGCAGCCGGGTCAAGATTACCTTGCAAAGTCTTCTCTCCATTCAACTGTTTGCTAACAGTAGCAATGTCCATATTCCAATCAAGTCCAACTACCTCACATGGGAGGTCTTTTATATCTTCCATTGCAAAATAAGCACCTTTAGCAAACACAGTCACCGGAGCTTCTGTAATGGCCTCACAAATACGTCTAATATATTTCATGGAAAACTCACGGTATTGATATGGAGGCAAAACACCAGCCCAACTATCAAATACCTGAATCACGTTCGCTCCTGCTTGCACTTGAGCTTTCAAGTATTTGATTGTGGTTTGAGTAATCATTTCTAATAATTGATGTGCCAGGACTGGATTTTGATACAGCATTGCCCTTGCTTTGGAGAAGGTCTTGCTTCCTGATCCTTCTACCATATAAGCGAAAATAGTCCAAGGAGCACCTGCAAACCCTATTAAAGGAACTCTGCCATTTAACCCTTTTTTAGTCAGTCTGATGGCTTCCAATACGTAGTTTAAAGATTCAGCTGGATCTGCTATTTGCAAACGTTTTAAATCCTTTGCAGATCCAATGGTATCAGGAAACCATGGCCCCTTCTTCTCGATCATTTCATATGGCAATCCCATGGCTTCGGGAACAACCAGAATATCTGAGAAAATAATTGCTGCATCTACTCCTAAAAGATCCACGGGTTGGATGGTAACCTCAGCCGCCAATTCAGGCGTTTGTGCCAACTCAATAAAACCACTTACACTTTCTCTAACAGCTCTGTATTCTGGTAATATACGTCCTGCCTGACGCATTAGCCATACTGGAGTTCTTTCTACTTTCTCTCCCTTGATGACCCGTAAAAGTAAATCATTCTTTATTTGCATACCGCAAATATAATCCAACTTACCACAAAAAAGAAAAACCTGACTTAAACAATGAAGGCCATTCCTGAAAACGCAGAAATGGCCTTAACTTCTATAAAACTATTAATGTTAGAATTCCTTAATCCAGTTTTAAAACATCCGCTTCACTCACCCCTAAAGCGCTTGTAACTGCCTCATAATCGTTCAGGTCTATTTTAGCATTGCTTTGTAAGAAATCACCAGGCAAATAAACGATTCTTAGATAGTGATTTAATGTCCAATCTTCCGGAATCTCAGTCAAATTGGTATTTGCAGTCATAAATACACTGAAAAAATCTGCGGTATATTGGTAGTTATAACTTAAAGTAATTCCATCAGCTAAAAAAACAGTATTTGGAAGTGGTCTCCAAAGTGGTTTATCCTCGATAACGTTCCATAGCATGAATACAAGCAGGTTGTCAGCATCTCCAATTTCAAAGTCAAACCCTGCAGAAAAATTATTCTCTTCAGTGAAGTCAACCTCAGCCTCAACAACTAAATTTAATAATGAAAGTCCAGGTTCTCCGTCCTCTCCATCAACTCCTGCAACACCAGGAGGTCCTTCTGGTCCTGCAGGACCTTCACATGCAGGTAAAACCATTATGGCTACCATAGCAAATAGGTATACAATTTTTCTCATAAAATTTTATTTTTCTTATAAATTACACCATGCATTTTATGAAAGATAATGTGTAAAATCCCTAATTACAACAAAACATAAAAAAAACAGCCTACTTAAAAGTAAACTGTTTGAATAAGTTAACAATGAATTTCAACTGATTTTAATTCAATCGCTTTCGTTGGATATCCTTTTCTTCTACACCCAACATCTCCAAAACTGCATTATGATCTGAATAATCCATTCTCAGGTCTATTCGATCAGCTGGTAAAATTAATATCCTAAAAACTTGACTGTCTGTATAACCTGACTCCAACGTATTTAGATTGAAATTACCATTCAGGAATATGGCATAATCATATAAAGTGAAATCAAAATCATAAGTAAATATTCCATTGTCATGAAATACTACCTGAGGCATTAATCTCCACACATCATAATTATCTTGGTTAACCTCTGCCAACCTGTAAATCAGCACTTTGTTAGATTCCAGTATGTCAAACCCATATTCTCCACTAATTCCAAAATTTCCAGATTGATTAAAATCTCCCTCTATTTCAAAAACTTCCCCAACGATGTATGTCCCATCGGCACCAGTAGGTCCTACTGGTCCTACAGGACCTTCACAGCTCCACATAAAAGAGGCTGCTGTAAGAACCAATACTAACTTCATGCTTAATAAACGACTGTATCTGTTCATAATTATTAATTTAAATGCTATTTTTTTTTATGAAACCAAAACCATACCAAATCTTTTATTCTATGGAAAAATCAACAGGTGCCCAAACCTCCACATGATTACTCGATATTATTTTATCAATAAAAATTCCAGTAACAGATAATCCATTTTCTTGAGCAAACGCTTCAATAGCCTTCTTCGTTTTTTCCGGCCCAGGCATAACAAAACGACTCATTTTTAATGAAGCAACAATCACTTTTTGACATTTCACCGATAGCTGCGTCCATGGGATTGATCCTTTTTGATCCACCACGCCTGACTCATACCCAATAAAAACATGTAGGGAATCTCTTTTTCCCTCAGGTTCTATATAGTAAATGGTATGCAAAGGCTTGTTTTTTCTCGCTGCCTCTACTTCTCGAAAATATTCGCCTATAGTTTCGTCTTGAGGAATACCTAAATAATCCAAGCCTACTAAATTCAAATCGGAACAATTATTCAGCTTTAACTCAATGGGGTTAAAACCTCCCAAATAAAAATAAACTGAAATAAGTGCAAGCACTGAGGCACCTAAAAATGGTAAAATAATTTTTCTTTTCATTATTAATTCCCAAATAAATACCTGGCACCTATGGCACCCTGAGCTTTTAGATGAAGTCTATCTACAATTTCAGTCATAAAACCCACTTCTAAAAAAATACTTATTGGCAGATCCTTAAAATAATAGGCCGTTCCCAGGAAAACTTCAGGACCGAAATCCATATTGGTGCGACTTTCTATCACTTCAGGTGTATTGGGTGATGCATTTGGTGTGGTATAAAAGTAATCTATATTAACCGATCGAAACTGTAATCCCAAACCGGCGTACACAGTGAGATCCCCTTCCGAAATATTAAAATCATCGCTAAAAGACTCCTCATATATCCCACGGGCATGAAGGGAAAATGCACCAGATACCTGATGCCCAAAATAACGGGCGGAACTTACAGGCCTATTGTTTTCAAAAGTCCTTCTATAATATTGACTACTGTTCTGACTTCCTCTTCCCAAGATAGCTTCAAACGAAAACTTGTCTTTTACAGGTGTTTTATAGGTAATACCATAAGGATCCCCCATTCTAATTCCCAATTGATGTTGTTGCGCATAGGAAGCAAATGAAAACAATATTAAAAGTAATGATAATGCGTATTTCATGTCCATTAACTAATTTTGAATTACTGTAAACCTAAACAAGCGGTAGCCAAACTATTCATATGGACAGTTTAACGAGAAAAGCCAGGAAGGACTACAAATGCTATTGCGAAATCTTATTTTTAACGATGTCATACAAACGCTGATACAATGAATTAAGTTACATTTTAGCCTGTTTTAAACAAAAGGATTTGAAACAATTGACCAAATCATATGAGCCTCAGACCTATTGCAAATTGAGTTAAACAACAAGGCAAAGTTCAGCTTGTGAAAAATTACGTTTTCAAATCTTGGCTTTTCAAACCTTCTAATCACATCTCATCATATAAGCGTTTTTTACGAAAGAAAGGTGAGAAGAAATCTTATGGTTTCAGGATCAATCTACGACAGCAGATTTTAATTGCATTTGATGTAACTGGGAATAGTAACCTTCTTTCTTTAACAAAACATCGTGCGTGCCTTGCTCAACTATCTCCCCTTTATTCAATACAATAATTTTATCCGCCTTCTGGATTGTAGACAATCTGTGGGCAATGATAATCGAAGTTCTACCTTGCATCATTTTCTCGATAGCTCCCTGAATCAGTTCTTCTGTCTCAGTATCCACAGATGAAGTGGCTTCGTCCAAGATAATAATCTCTGGATTATACACCATTGCCCTTACAAAAGAGATCAATTGGCGTTGGCCTACAGATAAAGTCCCTCCTCTTTCCTTCACATCATACTCCAATCCACCAGGGAGTCGCTCAATAAATCTTCTCGCTCCTACTAGTTCTGCCGCATATAGCACTTGTTCCTTTGTGATGTCGGGATTACCCAGCGTTATATTATGAAAAATAGTATCTGAAAACAAAAACACATCCTGTAGAACTACACCAACATGTTTGCGCAAGGTTGCTAAATCATAATCTTTTACAGGACTTCCATCAATGGTTATAGATCCTTTATTAATGTCATAAAACCTACTGATGAGGTTTATGACAGATGATTTGCCCGCCCCTGTAGCACCAACAAGCGCTACAGTTGTTCCATGTTTGACCTCAAAGCAAATGTCCTTTAACACCCACTCTTCCTCATTATAGGCAAACCAAACTTTATCAAATGCAATATCCCCTTTTACGCGCTCAGGCCAAATATTTCCTTCATCGGGAATTTGATCATTGTTTTCAAGAATACTGAAAATCCTAGATGAACTTACCACTCCCATCTGAAGGGTATTAAATCTATCAGCAATCATTCTTATAGGTCTAAAAAACAACTGCAAGTACATTATAAATGATATAAGTACCCCAACTTTGATTTCCATATCAAAAACACCAGTGGCTCCATACCAAACCACCATACCGATACCCATTGCCTGAATTATTTCAGATACCGGGTAGTAAATAGAATAGTACATAACAGACTTAAGATGCGCCTTCCTATGTTCCTTATTGATGGACTGAAATTTTTGGTATTCCCGCTGTTCCCTATTGAATACTTGAATAATATTCATTCCTGTAATGTGCTCCTGCAAGAAAGAATTGAGGTTGGAAACAGCGTTTCTTACATCATTAAAGGAAACTTTTACTTTTTCTTTAAAAATATACGTGGAAATAATAAGTAGCGGCAGCGTACATAAACTTACAAGAGTAAGTTTCCAATCTACCCAGAACATCACAGCTAAAATAGCAACCAATTGCAACAAATCGCCAATAATCTCAGCCAGTCCCTGACTAAAGACATCTGAAAGGGTTTCTACATCAGAAATATTTCTGGTCACCAACCTCCCTATAGGCGTATTATCGAAATATTTTAAGCGCATTTTCAGCAAATGCTTGTATAACTTCACCCTAATGTCCCGGATGATAACCTGACCTATCCATCCAGATAGATACGTGTGACCAAATTGAACTAATGCATGTAATACCAATAAACCTATTAGCAAGTACATCATCTTTAATAGACCAGGAGCGTCACCGAGCGTAACGTAATCATCAATGGCCATTTGGATCAACAAAGGCCGAGTGGGAGCCAATACTGCTAATAGAAGCGTAAGTGATACCAAAATATAGAACCTTTGTTTATAAGGCGTTACAAAACTGTAAAGCTTTTTTAAAACTTTGGTGTCAATTATATCACCACTTTTTACATTTTCTTTGTCAAGTCCCAATATGCTTAAAGTTTACTTATTTATTTGGTCTGTATAATTCACCTTACTCAGAAACAAACCTTGAGGAGGGGCAGAAATCCCTGCTAAGTTCCGATCTTTATTGACGATTATTTCTGTGACCCCAGCACTGTCAAGGTGCCCTCTGCCTACTTTGATCAGAGTTCCTACTATTGCCCTCACCATTCCTCTTAAGAACCGGTTGGCCTGTATATGAAAGACCAAACCGTTACTTGTTTGTTCCCAATAAGCATGATTAATTTCACAAATAAATGTTTTAACATTCGTTTTCCTCCTACTAAAGCACTCAAAATCCTGTTTGCCAAGGAGTAATAAAGCTGCCTTAGACATGGCTTCAAGGTCCAAATCATAATAACAATGCCAGGCTTTTCCTGTCATAAAAGGGTCTTTTCTAAAAGTAATGTGGTACTCATACCTACGAAAGGTGGCATTAAATCTAGCATGAGCTTTTTCATTCACCTGAAAAACATCGAAAATAGCAATATCTGGGGGCAATAAGCCATTTATTCTTTTGAGAAAATATTCACTTGTGAATTCTATGTCTAAATCAAAATGGGCAAATTGTTGCAAAGCATGCACACCGGCATCCGTACGCCCACTCCCCATTACGCCAATAGGTTGGCGAAATAGGGTAGACAAAGCGCTTTCCAATTCTTCCTGAACAGAATTAGCATTTGATTGTTTTTGCCAGCCATGATAGTTGCTGCCATCATAAGAAAGTTCTACGAAATAGCGGAGAGATTCATTCATTTCAACTGCAAAGATAAAAATATACCCTAATTTCAAGTTCGATTTTGAATATTCCTTGCGAAAATTCAAATAACCCATTTTCTTTGTCAAAAGATTAAAATATGATTCAAAGAGTTCAAAGTGTATTTCTGCTATTGGTAGCCATCGCAATGGTTACCTCCACCGTGGCACCTATATGGGTACAAGTAGACCCCATGCAAACCCAATCTATGGAAATGACAGCTTGGTATACCACCGTGAAAGATATCCCAGAGGAAAACATCATTTCTGAAACCGGAAATATTTATATCGGAATATTGGCACTATTGGCGGCCGCAATCGCTATTTTCAGCCTGTTACAATATAAAAATAGAAAAAAACAATTGCTCCTTAATATGATCAATGCCCTTTTGATGGGGCTAACATTGGGTGCGGCTGTCTATACAAGCTATAAAGCCAATGAAAACTTCAATCCCGCTGTAGGAGGGGCATTTTTAATAGGCTTTTACAGCATAGTATTTGGTTTGATATTGAATTTGGTAGCCAATAGGTTTATCAAAAAAGATGAGATGCTAATTCGCTCGGTAGATAGAATCCGATGAGCTAATATACCCGCTGTGGGAGGTAACAAGTAAAGTAAAACGCAATACCAGGGCCAATATGAAAATTGAAACTATTGCCGTACATGGTGGAAATGTAGTAACTGACCAATTAAAACCGGTTATCCAACCCATTACTTTGTCTACCACTTTTAAGCATCAGGAAGACAGCATGCTTTACACAAGACTGGAAAACCCCAACAGAAAATCTCTGGAAGCAGTGATGTCAACACTCGAGGGGGGGGCTGATGCTGCTGCATTTTCATCAGGAAATGCAGCAGGAAATGCTGTTTTTCAAGCACTGCCTGCCGGATCTCACATCATCGCACCTGATGACATGTATCATGGGATGAAAATGTTACTTCAAACCGTATATGCTGGAAAAATTGAGGTAGACTTCATTGACCTAACCCAGTCGGAAAAAGTCATACAAGCAATAAAATCTAACACTAAACTTCTATGGATAGAGACACCATCAAACCCACTGCTTAAGATTTCAGACATTAGATCTCTGGCCTCAATTGGCAAAGAAAATAATCTTATCATAGCATGTGACAGCACCTTTGCCACCCCTATTTTCCAACAAGCACTTGCATTAGGAGCACATTTAGTCATGCACAGCAGTACCAAATACATCAGTGGGCACAGTGACATTCTAGGAGGAATATTGGTATCTAAAGAGAAAAATGTTTTTTGGGAAAGCATTAAAAATGTCCAAAAATTAGCTGGGGCGGTCCCTTCTCCAATGGACTGCTACTTATTGACACGAAGCATTAAGACATTGCCTTATCGCATGAGGGCACACAGCGCTAACGCTAAGAAAATCGCTGTATTTTTGGACGGGAAGCAGGAAGTAGAAAAAGTTTTTTATCCGGGCCTACCAAGCCATAAAGGTTTTGAGACGGCCAGAAATCAGATGTCAGATTTCGGAGCCATGTTGTCTTTCCTAATCAAAGGAAATGCTGATGAAGCTGACAGTTTGATTGGAAAATTAAAGTATTTTAGTGATGCTACTAGTCTTGGAGGGGTAGAGAGCTTGATAGAAAGAAGGTCTAAAGTTCAAGCAAACGACTCAAGCATTCCGGATCAATTGATAAGAATGTCTGTAGGTATTGAAAACTGTGATGACCTGATAGCAGACCTTGATCAGGCATTCAAAGCTACTTTCTAGGAGGTAATATTATTCTTCCATTTTGGCCAGTGACTTATCAAATAGCCTTTGAGAAATAAGGGGATTTGAAGCATGAATTGAAGTTTTCTTCTCCTTTAATTGACTTAAATACTTCTCATATTTTGTCAGAAGCACTTCCATGTCTGCACCGGATTCTATTTCAATTTTTTCGGAGTAAACTTTACCCCGCATTTTGGCTTCAGAGGTAAACCTAGCCAACCCTTCAATAAAAAGGTCGCCCGTAACTTCGCCCATCACACAAATTTCAGAAGCTTTTATATCTCCTTTTACTTTACCTGAAATGCCTATAATTATTTTTTTGGGGGTTGTTACATCGCCACATACATCCCCTTCTATTCTGATATCACTTACCGCCTCTATATCTCCTTTAATCGTTAATCCAGGAGCAAATACCGAAGTAGAATTTGCCATCTGCATTTCTTCTTGAATTTTCGTTTCCTTAGTCCACATAAAATCAACTCAATTATTTTGACACTTTTCAATACCACCTTTTCAAATTATTCCTCAGATGATCAGGCAAATATAAGCAAAACCTAATTGATTTCTTTATCTATACCTGGGTAGTCAAAACCTTTTGGAATTTAACCCGCCCATCCATCTCTATCGAGACTCCGGTATTGGATGGCTTCTGCCAGGTGTTCCACTTTTATTTCATCTGATAAAGAAAGGTCTGCAATGGTTCTTGAAACCTTTAATATTCGGTCATAAGCCCTTGCGGAAAGACCTAGCCGGTCCATTGCTGTTTTGAGCAAGGTTTTGCCAGCTTGATTAATCTTCACCACTTCCTTTACCATATGCGAAGGCATCATCGCATTGCAATGAACCTCCGGACTATCAGCAAACCTTGCTTGCTGAAACTCCCTGGCACTCGTCACCCTTTGCCGGATGGATTTACTGGATTCGGATTTCCTGTCCGAGGTCATCTCATCAAAATTCACTGGAGTCACCTCCACATGAAGGTCAATTCTATCCAATAAGGGCCCACTTACTTTATTAAGGTACTTCTGAACTACCCCGGGGCCGCATACACACTCTTTATCTGGATGATTATAATAACCACAAGGACAAGGATTCATACTGGCAATCAACATGAAATTTGCAGGGAAATCTACTGTGACCCTTGCCCTCGATATTGTCACTTTTCTTTCTTCAAGTGGCTGTCGCATTACTTCAAGAACTGTTCGTTTAAACTCAGGGAGTTCATCCAAAAACAAAACACCATTGTGCGAAAGAGAAATTTCCCCTGGCTGTGGGTTCCCTCCACCTCCTACCAAGGCCACGTCGCTGATGGTATGATGTGGAGACCTAAAAGGACGTTGGGCGATCAATGATGAACTGGCACCAAGTTTCCCTGCTACAGAGTGAATTTTGGTAGTTTCTAATGCTTCCTGGAGACTCATCGGAGGCAATATTGAAGGCAATCTTTTGGCAAGCATGGTTTTACCTGCTCCTGGAGGACCTATCATGATCACATTGTGGCCGCCTGCGGCCGCTATCTCCATGGCTCTTTTAATATTCTCCTGGCCTTGTACATCTGCAAAGTCAAAAGCACTCTCTTCTATGGAGTCATAAAAAAGGGTTCTTGTATCCGTCACCATTGGCTCAATCACTTCTTTTCCTTCGAGGAAGTGAATGGCTTCTTGAAGTGTTTCCACGGGTATGACGTCAATATTATTTACAATGGATGCTTCCTTTGCATTTTCCTTAGGGAGGATAAAGCCTTTGAAGCCCTTCTTCCTAGCCTCAATGGCAATAGGAAGTACTCCTTTGATTCTCCTTAACTTACCATCTAAGGCAAGTTCACCCATGATCAGGTATTTCTCCAGTGCTGGAAAGACGACTTGCTCCGAGGCTTGCATGATACCTATGGCTATAGGAAGATCATAAGAAGAGCCCTCTTTTTTTATGTCGGCAGGAGCCAAATTTATCACAACTTTTTGCCGAGGCATCCGGTAGCCATAATACTTAAGGGAAGATTCTACCCTTTGTTGACTCTCTTTTACAGCACTATCAGGAAGACCAACCATAAAAAAACTTGTCCCCTGACCTACATTTACCTCAATGGTGATCAACTTGGCATCTACTCCTGAGACTGCACTACCAAAAGTTTTGGCTACCATTCTTGAAAGTTTATGATGAAAATTGAAAATTCATTCCAAGCCTTAAAACAAACCTTCTACTTGAAATTCTCTCTTGGTTTGATAGATGAGGGCTCAATATCATCTTTAACTCCCTCGGGTTTCTTTTCTGTTTGGCCGATTTTTTCTCCTCTTTCAAGATCAAATACCAAAGCTTTAAGGTCCTTTTTTTCCAATTCAATTTTCTTAATTCGACTATTAAGGCTGTTGGTATACCCCCAGTCCGTTCCCCAAGTAATAAGATAGATCACCAAACCGGCCAATAACCAGGAGACTACCTCTCCTGTCATCGGAGTACCTCCCCACATTTTCTCATAAGTGAGAAAATAAACCAAACCTATACCGAAAAACAAAGCTGTTAAAAGCTGAAATACACTGTTGATTTTTTTCATAACGCGTTCTAAAAGGATTTCTTTACACAATATACTAAACAGACTGCATTTGGGAAAGTTTATTATACAATCCACCTTTTTGGATCAATTCTTCATGAGTACCCCTTTCCACTATACATCCACTCTCTATCACCAAAATTTCATCCGCATGTTGGATGGTACTCAATCGATGGGCAATGACCAAGGAGGTTCTGTTCTTCATCAAATTTGCCAAGGCATCTTGTACCAAACGCTCAGAGGCAGAATCCAAAGCAGAAGTGGCTTCGTCTAAAATTAATATCTCAGGGTTTTTCAGTACCGCTCTGGCGATACTTAAACGTTGTCTTTGCCCCCCTGATAACTTACCACCTCTTTCGCCAATATTTGTCTCATAAGCATTTTCAAGTTCCATGATGAAATCATGGGCATTGGCAATTTTAGCTGCTTCTTGTACTTTCTCCAAGGATATATTTTCCATCCCAAAAGCGATATTATTGAATACAGAATCATTAAAAAGAATGGATTCTTGGGTTACTATTCCCATTAATTTTCTGACACCTGGAATCTTGTAGGTACTAAGTGGCACCCCATCTATTTTTATCACACCTTCGGTCGGATCATAAAACCTGGGCAATAGATCTGCTAGAGTAGACTTCCCTCCACCCGAGGGGCCTACTAAAGCAATTGTTCGCCCTTTTTTTAATACGAAATTAATATTATTAAGCACCGATGTTTCCTGGTAGGCAAAACCAACGTTTTCAAAAACCACAGAATTTGCAAACGCTTTTAATTCTTTAGCATCTGGTGAATCTACTATCTTAGGTTTTGTATCTACTACATCAAAGATCCGTCTGGCAGATGCCAAGCCTCGCTGTATACTACTTAGTGCTCTGGAAATCTCCTTTGCTGGGTTTAACACTTGGGTAAATAGTATAATATAGGCAATAAACTCACTCGCACTGAGCGCCGAAGTATTGTTAAGCACTAAATTACCACCATAAAGTAAAATCCCGGCAACTACTGAAACGCCCAAAAACTGACTAATTGGTGATGCCAGTTCATTTTTCCTAGCCATGGACACATTCACTCTAGCGTAGTATCCGGTCTCAGCTTCGAATTTATTTTGTACAAAATTCCTTGCTCCAAAAGCCTTTACCACACGCATGCCCCCGATGGTTTCATCCAAAATATTCACTATTCTTCCTAAAGACTCCTGACTTTGCTCTGCTTTTTTCCTCAGCTTCTTGGTGATATAACCAATGATGGCGCCTGATATAGGTATCAATAATATTGTAAATAAGGTAAGTTCATAGGACATGAAAAACAATACAGCGAAGTAGAGTATAATCGTCACAGGCTCCTTGAAAATCACTCTTAAAGACTGTACAATACTGTTTTCAACTTCCTGAATATCATTGGTCATTTTGCTAATCAAATCGCCTTTTCGTTCATCAGAGAAATAACCGAGATGCATATTACTAACTGCCTTAAATATATGCACGCGCATTCCCTGTATAATATCTGCCCGAACTTTGGCTAAAACCACCCCAGAGAGGTAGGCAAATAAATTACTTAGGAAGACTGATATTACGATGATAATACATACGTATACCAAGGTCCCGAACCTGCCATAAACATTGGCTATCTCAAGGAAATAATAGTTAAACAAATGCATGAAATAATTCACGCTAAAGGAAAACTCCGGCTTGTTTGCATAAACCAGTAACTCATCCTTTCCCACCTGCTCAAAAATCACATCAAAGAGTGGTTTTAAAAGAGTAAAATTCAACAGCCCAAAAACAATAGCCAATAACGCATAGGATATATAAAGAGGAAAATACCTCCTATAGGGGCGCGCATAGGCTAAGATTCTCAAATATGTATTCATAAATTAACTAATTAAGCAAGGTGAAAAACAGCTATTTATACGTTTCAATTATTCATCCAACCGGATTGAACCTGATACGTGCTATCTCTAGGCTTTTAATGCCTGAACGAAACAGGCAACAAACATTTTCAGGCTTGTGAGCTCCTTTCAAAATTGACTCTCCTATCCTATTTGAGGGCTTCAGCATAGAAAAGCCAATTGAAAGTTGCCAAATAGCCCGATCAAGTGCGCAATTTACTATTTTTTAACAGGAGGAATCGGGATTTAAGAAAATTGGAGTTAAAAATGTTGATCAAATCGCCCCATATTTAGCCTTAATGCCAATTGTCCATAGGAAGTTTTTGAAGACAACTCTCCATCAGCGTAGTCTCGCCTCAAGGTTTGAGACAAATCAAGGAATAAATTTTGTCGCAACATGAACTGTGCATGGAAAGTAGCCATTTTTACCTGGTTTTTAATTCCTTGACCTATATAATTACCATATAAGCCTGTGCTGGTTTGCAGTCTGCTTTTTAATGGGTCACCACCGAAGTTATCAGTTTCGGTAGGGTCAGTACCATACATCTGGTACATAAAAGTCCCACGCAAGGTTAATCGTGGCAGGGGTTGAAATGCCAGCACTGCCAAAGCTTCCCTGAAGTTGGCTCCTCTTGGATGAGTCAGGGGAATACGGTAGTTGGTGTAGGACTGATAATCAAACTTCTCTTGAAAAGTAAATGGTCTTGCCTGATTGTATTCCAATTGTAAATCAAGATTGTCAACACCTGCTACATCTATATATTTATAGCCCAGTTGCACCCCATGTTTGTTTCGACTTGAACCCTCTCCAGAAATGCTAAAAAACTCATCAAAGACAAACTCATCAAGAACAAACTGGCCATAAACCTGCATACCCTTAGCCGGATGCCATTTGACATCCGTTCCAAGCATTACCTTATCAGGAGTGCCCAATTGATGCTCTACCCACCTATAAAAAATTATTGGGTTAAAATAATTCCAATCCGCTTTGCTCGCCATCACAGATTCAAAAATGCCAACGTTTATTTTTTCACCAAAATTGACCCCAAGTCTATGAAATGAAAACCACTTCTGAGGATATCTCCCATCCGTTGGAACGCCCCTAGAGGTTATGATATCAGCGGTCATTTGGCCCCATAAATTCGTAAAATCAACTTTCCCAATCTTTGTATTAATTCTCAGGAATAAAAAAGGGTTAGAAAAATCTGAGAGGACAAATGACTTTAGGCCTTCCCCTATAAAATGGCTATCATGTCCCATTTGCACATGAATATGTTTGGTAGCTTCTAAGGAAAAATGTCCTCTGGCAGAGAAAAAGTTATACCCGTCATCGCCATATCGTTTCCAAAAGCCCTGCCCTGGAATAGCTCCATGGCGTTTCACATAACCATCCACCCAAGTAGGGAACACCAGATCGGTAGTAGCTAATGTAGAGTGGAAACCGATTTTCCTATCAATGCTTCCATGAATGGCAATCCCCCGGGTATTTCTAAATGAAACCCTGTCAACCCCAGACTCCAATCCGCCTTGAAAATATAAAACAGGGTTAACATGCACATCAAAAACCTCATCTCTATAATAATAAAAGTCCGAGGGCCTTTTATAAATGTGCTTTCCCAATGGGCGTTTAGAAAACGCCAAAGAATCGGTTGTGTATTCCCAGTTGTCTTGTAGTAGGAAGTTGAGATTAAAGGCATCTTCCCTGCTAAGGTTGGTAGCTTCTTCATTGTACTTTTCAAGAAATCTAGCCACATTGTCCCTTTGATAAGGCTTAGTTCCTGTGTGGAAAAACTCATTAAAAGCACCGTTTTTTATTTCGTACCTTTCCAAAAGATTATAATAATCCCTATTGAATGGTAACAAAGGACTTTGTGCCTGAACATTTGAAAGTAAGAAAATCAAAAACGCGAAAAAGGGAAAAAAATACCTCATAAAAACCGTATTTTATACTGATTAGCCTCAATTTTCTGAAAAATAGTCTCTTGAAGATCCTACTGAAAACTAGTCTATTGACTGATTTGGCTGATTCTGGCATAAAATTAACGAAGTATTTTATATTTGAAAGAGAATATTTTGGAGAAAATTATAAAAAGGGGTAAATTTGTGCCTCAATTTGAAGAGGATAAAAATAACAGGCTATACAATGAAAAAAGAAATCCATCCTAATTACAGAGACGTAGTTTTTTTAGACACTTCCAGTGATTATAAGTTTATGACCAAATCTACCATTGAAACCGAGGATAGTATCACTTGGGAAAATGGCGAAGATTATCCATTGGTAAAGGTAGAGGTTAGCTCTGCTTCACATCCATTCTATACTGGCAAGAAAATGCTTTTGGATACTGCTGGTAGGGTTGAGAAATTTAATAGAAGATATAAGAAAAAGTAAGTTTTTCATATTATTCTTTGAGATAAAGTCTATCAGAAGCATATTTCTGATAGACTTTTTTATTTTTGTAATATGGACAACATTGTTTTATTTGATGACCCCAAGAGCAGAGGAAATCTCTTGCCTTTTACATTTACCCGCCCTGTATCGGAAATCAGGATTGGCATTTTTAAAATCAGTGAAAAATGGCAATCCCTCCTACACGCTAAAGACCTGGGTTTTTTGACGCAGCATTACCTGCAGGCCAAATTTCCCCCTCTTGCTGTTAAAGCGCTGTACATTAATGGTGCCTTGTGTCCGGATGAGGACTTGGTTAACGCAATTAATGAACTCAAGGGAAATGAGGCTCTTTGGCATCAAGACACTTTATTGGCCGCATTTTTTGACAGTCCCGAGCAGTTTCACAGTGATCATTTGCCCGATAAAAAGCGGATTGATTATGATCCGGAAATAAAACTACTGAGCAAAACATGGCAGATATTTCAGTGGAATGGTGATGAAATCAGGAAAGACTTTAACATTATAACAAAACGAAGGGTGTCTTGGGGAACGGATGACCCCCATACCCACATGTACAATGAACCTGGAATTTTTATAGAAAAAGGAGCCAAAGTCCGTGCGTCTATACTAAACGCTACTAATGGTCCCATATATATTGGCAAGAACACTGAGGTTTCGGAAGGATCCATGATTAGAGGACCGTTTGCCTTATGTGATGACAGCATCATCAGCATGGGTGCCAAAATCCGTGAAAACACAACCGTTGGTCCTGGTTGTAAGGTAGGTGGTGAGGTTTCCAATACCGTTTTTTTCGGGTACAGTAATAAATCCCATGATGGCTATATTGGCAACAGTGTAGTAGGAGAATGGTGTAATTTTGGTGCGAATGCTGTTGTTTCCAACATGAAGAACAACCTTATGCCTGTTAAAATATGGGATTATACCAAAGGGGGATTTGGAGACACTGGCCTACAGTTTTGCGGCTCAATGGTAGCAGACCACACAAAATTGGGAATAGGCACCACACTTAATACAGGTACCGTAATTGGTGTTGGGTCCAATGTATTTGGAGAGGGGTTTCCCAGAAAATTCGTTTCCTCATTTGCATGGGGAGGAGGAGCAGCCGGATTCAGCACCTTCAAGCTCATGAAATTCGAAGAAACTGCACAAAGAGTAATGGACTTGAAAGGAAAAGAGTTTAACGAAAATGAAAGGGCAATTTTGCAAAAAGTATTTGAAGTCACCAGGCCTTACAGAATTTGGGACAAAGAATTTTAAATAAAAAAATACATGCTTTTTTCAGAAATACCAGGACTAGAGGAAACGAAAGTCAAACTTATAAAGGCGATACAAAACGATCATTTGGCACATGCATTATTGTTCCATGGAAAAGAAGGAAGTCCCAACCTTCCTTTAGTATTGGCCATGGCTACCTATATCAATTGCGCTGATCCAGGAGCTGAGGATGCATGCGGGAAATGCCCCTCATGCCTAAAAATGGAAAAATTAGTCCATCCAGATCTGAATTTTGCCATGCCTCTGCCCGCGGCGAAGAAAAAAGAAGACGAAGAAACGACAGACCTTCTCTCCTCTTGGAGGTCTTTTGGACTAAAGAACCCTTATGGAAATCTTCAAGATTGGAATTCTCATCTGGCAATTAACAAACCATTGAGCATTACCAAAGGCACCGCCAAACAGATTGTCAAAACCCTCTCTTTGAAATCTTTCGAAGGCGGGTATAAGATGATGTTAATATGGGCTCCTGAAACCATGCACCCTTCGGCAGCTAATGCACTCTTGAAAATATTGGAAGAGCCACCTGCCAAAACCTTGTTCCTCATGGTAACTCAACATCCGGAAAGCCTGCTGACTACCATACTCTCAAGGACCCAAAAAATTCACGTGAGAAATTTTACTGATGATGAAATTAAAAACTTTTTGATAGAAAATGGTTTATCGACAACTGTGGCAGCACAGCAAATTGCCCCTCTCGCTGATGGCAATTTAAGAGAAGCCATGTTGCTTTCCCGAAATACAGAAGATAAAAACACTTTGATCTTTAGAGATTGGCTTAGAAACTGCTACTCTGTTAAAATACAGGAAATCGTTAATTTTGCAGACCAAATTACCAACTTCACAAAGGAAGGTCAGAGGTCCTTACTATTAACAGGAATCAATGTCATACGGGAATCTTTATTAAACAAAGCGCAGCTTAACGAATTGATGCGAACAAGTGATGAGGACAGAGAGTTTATAGTAAAGTTCAGTAATTCTGTTCTGACTGATGAAAAATTGTCTAATATTTATACGGCCTTGAATGAGGCGCATTACCATATTGAAAGAAATGCAAACCCGAAAATTCTATTTTTAGACCTCGCATTTAATCTGGCTCGAATTATGAAGGCTGCTTAATGCAATAATATCCTAACCACCTTCACTATTACTCAAGTAAAGCTTAACTTTAAGCCATGGAAAAAATTATTATTGGGAGAAAAGAAACAATTGATCTTCCAGAATGGGGCATTAAAGCCATCAATGCAAAAGTAGATACGGGCGCTTACAATTGTTCCATCCATGTCTCCTCAGCAGAAGAAGTGGAAGTAGGAGACAAAAAGATGCTGGAAGTAATTCTTCTTGACCCTGAAGACAAAGGCTATACGGGAGAAAAAATAAACATTAGCAATTACAAGGTAAAGAAAGTAAAGAATTCCTTTGGTCAAATTGAAAAAAGATTTTTAATACACACCACCATAATATTAGGGAATAATAACCTCCAGGTGGCGTTTACACTTTCTGATCGTGCCAAAATGAAAAATGCTGTATTAATAGGAAGAAAAATTCTTAAGGGCAGATTTTTGGTTGACGTTGAAAAGGTAAACCGTGCTCCCAAGGAAAAAAAATAAACGACAATGAAAATAGCCATATTATCCAGAAATCAACAGTTATACTCCACTAAGCGCCTAATGCAGGCCATTCGAGAGGCAGGTCATGAAGCCTTGGTCATTGACCACTCCGCTTGTGATTTGGTCATTGAGCAAACTGGCCCTTATATCATCTATAAAGGTGAGAAACTGACCGGCATCGATGCCATAATCCCAAGAATAGGAGCATCCGTGACTTTTTACGGAACGGCGGTCGTCAGGCAATTTGAATTGATGGGTGTGTTTTCCGTAATCGAATCTCAGGCAATTGTTCGTAGTCGAGACAAGTTGCGATCCCTTCAGATTCTATCTAGAGAGGGATTAGGAATGCCTAAAACGGCATTTACAAATTTCTCGAAAGGGGGAGAAAAACAAATTGTAGAAATGGTAGGAGGCGCTCCATTAATTATAAAATTGCTCGAAGGAACACAAGGTCTAGGTGTAGTTTTAGCGGAAACAAGAAAGGCTGGACAGTCAGTAATCGAAGCTTTTCATGGATTGAAAGCACGTATTATTGTTCAGGAGTTTATCAAGGAGGCAAAAGGTGCAGATATTAGAGCATTTATAGTAAACAACAAAGTGGTAGGAGCCATGAAAAGACAGGGCGCGGAAGGAGAATTCCGCTCCAACCTCCACAGAGGAGGTAAAGCAGAGGTGATCAAACTGTCCCGTGCAGAAAAATCAGCTGCCTTAAATGCCGCCAAAGCACTTGGCCTTTCTGTTGCTGGGGTAGACTTACTACAGTCAGATCGCGGCCCATTGATATTAGAAGTAAATAGCTCTCCTGGTTTGGAAGGAATAGAAAAAGCTACAGGAATAGACATAGCAGGAAATATCGTTTCATTTATAGAAAATTCTGTTCAGAAAAGAAACGCAAAAAGGAAATCGGATTCGTAATGAAGTCAATTAGATTAGGAACAAGAGGAAGTAAATTGGCTATGTTTCAAGCCAATTACGTTGCAAATTTATTAACCAAAAGTGGCATCCAAACTACCATTCTCCCAATTGAAACCAAAGGGGATAAAATTTTGGATGTATCCATTTCAAAAATAGGAAGCAAAGGGGTTTTTACGGAAGAGTTGGAGACTAAATTGGCCGCTGGAGAAATAGACATCGCCGTGCATAGTGCCAAAGATTTACCATCGCGCCTTCCTAAAGGATTCGAGGTAATCGCCTTTACGGAGCGAGAAAAAGTAAACGATATCATTATTAGCCATAAAACTGATTTTCCTGACTTAAGCGACAGCAGTAAAACAATAGTGCTGGGAACTTCTGCCACTAGGAGAATAGCCACATTAAAGTATTTTTATCCACATGTCAAAACTGTTGATATCCGAGGCAACTTGCAAACACGGGTAGCGAAAATGGAAAGCGGTGTTTGTGACGGCCTTCTCTTAGCCTATGCTGGTGTTCACCGTATGGGGTACGATTCTTTAATTAAAAAAGAGCTCCCTGTCACAGAGTTCACTCCTGCTGTAGGTCAAGGCAGTATAGGAGTGGAAATTCATGAAAGTTTGGATGCTGACCTAAAAGCAATCGTGAAATCAGCCGTCAATCACAGAGCATCTTCAACTTGCCTGAAGGCAGAAAGAAGTTTTCTAAGGATTCTTGAAGGAGGATGTAGCATACCTGCATTTGCATTGGCCAAATGGGATGGAAACACCCTATTACTTGAGGGTGGTTTAATGCAGATTGATGGTAAAGAAAGATTATTTGCTTCCTATAGTGGAAAAGAAGAAGAGGCTGAACAACTTGGTGAAAGGCTAGCCGAGGAGATTAAATCACGTGGCGGAGACAAATTACTGAAAGAAATTAAGCAAAGATTAAATGGCTAAACATTCATTTATAAGGATACTTACAAGCGCAATTTTAATAATGGTTGCGAGTTCGTGTGCTACAGAAAAGGACTACCTTATTACCATCGATACGAAATATGGTAAAATGTATGCCATTCTTTACGATGAAACGCCAGTACATAAAGAAAACTTTATAGACTTGGCGAGTGCTGGAAGGTATGATTCAACCTCATTTTATAGAATTATTGAAGATTTTATGATTCAAGGAGGAGATGTTTTCAATAAGGAAAAATTGGACCAAGAAGACTGGTACACACTCCCTGCAGAATTTGATAAAAACTTGATTCATGAGAAAGGTAGTTTAGCCGCGGCCAGGCAAGGAGACAATATCAACCCTGAAATGAGATCTAGCGGTTGCCAGTTTTATATCGTAGAAGGTAAGGTATATGATGAAACAGCACTAACGACTGATATAAAGAAACTCCAGAAAGTATTTTTCAAATACCTTCAACTTGACAGCAATTCTGAGTTACGAGATAAATACAGCGACCTTTATCAAAAAGGCGAATATGACAGCATAAATTCATTAATGCTTTCCAATAAAATAGTGCTGGAAGAATTTTTTAACTTAAATTTGGGATTAGACAAAAGAATAAATCAGATTCAAGCTTATACTACAGCAGGAGGCACCCCTCATTTGGATGATACCTATACTGTCTTTGGAAAAGTTATAAGAGGTCTGGATGTTTTAGAGGAGATAGCATCGTTGGAGACAGCTGGAAATAGTATGCCTATTACACCCGTTTACATGAAAGTAAATGTAGAGTTAATATCAAAAAAGAAAATAGCTAAAGAATATGGATATCAATATCCTCAAAAGTGAAAAGCCTAAAATACTAATCACAGGAGCAAATGGTTTACTTGGGCAGAAGATCGTAAAAGAAATCCTTATAGAAGGAAAATACACCGCAATAGCTACAGGTAGAGGTGATTGTAGATTGCCAACAGAGTGGGGTGGGTACGTTTATGAAGAAATGGACATTACCAAACTATCAGAAGTAATGGACGTATTTAAAGTCTACAAACCTGATTATGTTATTCACGCAGCTTCAATGACAGACGTGGACAGATGTGAAGTAAATCGGCATGCCTGTTTTGAACAAAATGTAACGGCAACCGCGAATATCATGAAAGGTAGTGCACACGCAAAATCGCATTTGATTTTTATTTCTACCGACTTTATTTTTGATGGTAAGAATGGCCCATATGATGAATTGGCCAAGCCAAATCCGATTAATTATTACGGAAAAACAAAAATAGATACTGAAACTGCAATACATGACTATGGATACTCCTGGTCTATTGTCAGAACCAATTTAGTTTATGGAATAGCGCATGACATGAGTCGGTCTAACATTATCCTTTGGGTCAAAAAAGGACTGGAACAGAAGAAAGAACTTAGCCTAGTCGACGACCAATTCAGGACACCAACACTTGCTGAAGATTTAGCCAATGGCTGTCTCTTGATAGTAGAAAAAAATGCCACAGGAATTTTTAATATTTCTGGGGACGAACTATTAACCCCTTATGACATGGCCATCAAGACGGCCAATTTTTTTGAGCTTAATACTGAAGGGATAATGAAAACAGATTCCAGCATTTTCAAACAGGTAGCTGCCCGACCTTTAAGAACTGGGCTCAATATTTCCAAAGCAAAAAATATTCTGGGCTTCAAACCTAAAACTTTCACTGAAGGGATTGCAATTTTAGCAAAACAAATTAAATTAGCTAATTATAAAATGTAATCATTTTTCACTTTGAACCCCCATCAACTCACCCAATAATATGCAAAACTCTAGTAAAACACCCTCGCGCGGACAATGGGGATCATCGTTTGGTTTTATCATGGCTGCCGGCGGATCAGCAGTGGGATTAGGTAATATTTGGAGATTCCCCTACATAACTGGACAAAATGGCGGTGGTGCTTTTGTATTTGTTTACTTGATTTGTGTCCTTTTGATAGGATTACCATTGCTATTGAATGAAATTGCACTTGGTAGAAAATCTGGAAAAAACCCAGTTGGAGCAATTAAAGAAACGGGGGGGAATAGGTTTTGGCAATCGTCAGGAGTTTTGTGTGTGGTGGTCTGTTTTGCGGTGCTTAGTTACTACTCTGTAATTGCTGGCTGGACCATCGGATACATATTCACCGAACTGATAAATTTACCTGTAGACTTTGAGGTATTTATCCAGACGCCACTATATGTGGTACCACTGTGCATGATCTTCATACTACTGACCATCAGCGTAGTACTTGGCGGAATTTCAGGAGGAATAGAAAAAGCAGCAAAATTTTTGATGCCCATTTTATTTCTAATAATACTTCTAATTGCAGCAAGGGCAGTAACATTACCTGGCGCATCTAAAGGAATTGAATATTACCTTTCTCCAGACTTTAGTAAAATAAATGGCAAAGTAATCTTATCAGCACTTGGCCAGGCTTTTTTTAGCTTGTCTGTTGGTTGGGGCCTGATGATCACCTTCGGTTCCTACCTGCCTAAAGGAAATAATATCATAAAGTCTTCTTTGTGGATAGCAGGAATGGACAGTACTGTAGCCCTCATGGGAGGCTTAATGATCTTCCCAGCACTCTTTGCATTGCTTCCTGGAGTAAGCCCTGATGAAGGACCAGCTTTAGTATTCAATGTACTCCCGAGAGTTTTCGACCAAATTGAGCCATTTGGAAATATCATTGGTGGCTTGTTCTTTCTACTTTTATTGGTAGCAGCACTTACCTCAAGTATTTCCATGCTGGAGGTACCAGTTGCTTATTTTATAGACGAAAGAAAATGGTCAAGAAAAAAAGCAACCTGGACGTTGGGAATTGCCGCAATGTTTTTAAGTATTCCTTCTGCTCTTGCATCAGTAAAAGGTAATTTCTTCAACCTTATCCACCTAGATTTCTTTGGAAACGATATAATAGGCTTTTTTAACCTTATGGATTTCTTCTTTGGCACCTTGGCCATTGTGATAATTTGCTTGATGTTAAGCGTTTATTCAGGATGGGTCAAAAATGTAAAAGTTTTTGCTACAGAGCTGACCATTGGAGCACCTGCATTTGAAGGCTTCCCAAGAAAAGCTTGGATCTTTTTTATTAAATGGATTTGTCCTATCGTAATTATTTTCGTTTTACTCAATATGATTGGCGTATTTGGTGCTCCAGAAAAAGTATAATTTTAATCCTTCGCTTTTAGCAAGACTTTAGTCTTATTGGCTAAAACAAAAAAACTAAAAAGGCAACCAGATTGGTTGCCTTTTTAGTTTTTTCATAGAATCGAAATAATGAGTGATGGGGGTGAATACTCAGTTCTAAAGTTTTACAATTCGTTTTTGACAAAGTTCAAAAACCTTTTTGCAACCCTTAATTAGATCACCATGTTCTCGGCAGGTCCTTATTATCATCCTCCATTCCTGAAGAAGGTGTACTTGTATAAGTCCTTACCTGCGGTTTTGAAATAGGCTTCACTGGCACTTCCTTCTTCTCTACCGCTTTTTCATCTAGCATTGAGTAAAGCTCCTCTCTGCTCACTGAATTGATTTTGCTAGATTCAGAGGCTTCCTCAACCGCTTTAGGTGTAACTACCTGAACGCTGCTATTAATTTGAGCTCCTTTATGTATGTGTACAGCACTGGTAATGATACTGCCTGAAACCCTTGCATTGGCATAAACGGTAGTGTCCCCTTTGATATATAGATCACCGACCACCTCGCCGTTGATACTGATTTCTTCAGCAATGATATCGCCAGTTATGGAAGCTTTTTCTCCAACTACCACTTTTTTGTCTGTCCGAATACTGCCCACAAGTATACCATCTGCTCTGATATCACTTTTAGAAATAATATCTCCTGTAAGTTCAAACCCCAACGATAAAACGGTTACTTTACCTACATTGGGTTCTTTATTTTGTTGTTTGTTGGATCCAAATTTCATATTATCAATCTCCTTTATCTTGTTTAAAAGTCGTCAATATTGTAGAACTATTTCCTAAGTCAAGTCCTACTGCTTTATCCTTAGCACCTCCATTAATGGCTAAGCTATTGAAGCAATAACCAATGGATGCCATTTGCTCAGGTGATTCAGGAACATGAACATTCAATAAGCCATCAAATTCATCCTTAAACAAATTAACAAGCTCACTGTAATTTGCACCTCCACCAGCTAAATAAATGTCTGCTGATTTCGTAAAATCACTATCAGAAAAAGCTTTTCTCAAAGATGGAGAGATAACGTCATTGTAATATTGAGTTATCACCTGCTTTCTAAGTTCTTTTAGGTCTAAACGTTTTCTGTTTAGAATAATTGTTCCTTCACTAAAATACTGATCAATCTGATGTTCTGTTTTCAGATCCAAATAGTTGTCTTTTTGAAGCTCACGTGTAATAAGGTTTATCGCATATCTTAAACCAAAAGTAGAAACACTGGATCGCTGAACCAAACCACCTTCTGTACTCAAAATGGCCTCCATAGTACCGTAGCCCAAACTGATCATGAAAAAGTTTTTGGGAGCATCACTGTAAAGTTGTCTAACAGCCATGCTACATCCCACAACCTCAGGTATGACCGCCACTCTATCCACTTCAACAGCCATTTTCTTCTTACCTCCACCACCAAAGGTTTGGGTATCGTACTCTATAATATGCTCATTTTCAAGAAGTCTGTAGGCATTTTCTTTAAAAACCTGAAAGGTAGAAAAAGGAAAACCTGTGGTAACTGTAATTGGACTACCTAACTTTTGCGAGGCCAATAAAAGACCTGCTTTTAAAAAGATTCTATAATCGTTCTCCTCTGGAGAACTGTTAATATTTCTATGAGGAGATGTTCCTTCGGATAAAGCCAAATCCCCAACCAAATATCCTATATTGTCGTGATATATTTTAAGCCCTGAAACTAAATCTCTTGCCACATTCCTGAGCTCAAGATTACTACTTTCCAATACACTTGGGTACTTTATTACTTCTATCATGGAAATTAATTTTATCCTTTTTTAAAACAGTTATCCTTTTTTTCTTATAAACAATCTCAAAAACTAACGACTTACTGAATGACCTTTCAAATTTACACCATAAAACGTAACGTTCAAGATCAGATGTCAGGACACAAGTAATGAACCTTATGTTTAAAGACAAATTAAAGGAACCTTAGCGAAATAACAAGCTTGATCCTCAAGTTTATGTTCATTTTTTTGTAAAAGGTTAAAAATAAAAGATTTTCTTACAAAGTTTGATTTTTTTTACCTAACGAAAGCCAAAATTCACATTTACCATTTGAATTTTATTAGTTTTGTTGTTCAACCAAATCATAAATGCTATGAGACGGATGTCAATTATAATCTTATTCCTCTCCCAATTTCTCACCTGCCCACCATTACTGGCCCAAGAGTTTTCCATAGGACCGAAAATTGGTATTTCTCAAGGGGACATTTCAGTGAACGGAAGTTCTTACAGTAGTGGCAATGATAAAATAGGCTACCATGCAGGACTTTTTGCCAGGCTTGGGGGAAACCATATCTTTATTCAGCCTGAAGTATTGTATACCAATACAGGTGGGGAATTTACCAGTACACAAGGGAACAACACGGTCAGCTATACGGCACAGTTTGACAAAATAGACGTACCCATTATGGCGGGGTTCAAAATCGCTGAAGTCTTTAGACTACAAGCAGGACCTACTTTAGCATTTATAATAGACAGTGATCTTTCTTCAAGTTCAGCCTTAGCCATAGAACCGGACTATAAAAAAACAACGATTGCCTATCAGGCAGGCATTGGTTTTGACATTGCCAATCTGATAGTGGATTTAAAATATGAAGGCGCCTTGGGAAAACTTGCAGATTCTTACGCAGGTCTACCTACAGATCAAAGACAAAATCAGTTAATTTTATCCCTAGGGATCCGGCTATTCTAATAAAGTTGTCAAGACACTAATTTTTACCTGTTATGCTATCAAGGTATTTGCGGGGTTTTTCAGCGGATTTTTTAAATTCACTCGGTGTGAGGCCCGTGATTTTCTTGAACTGAGCAGAAAAATATTGAACACTGGCATAACCGAGTTTCCAAGCCGTTTGACTAATATTGACTTCTTCAAAACTTAGCCATTCTTTTGCCTTTTCTATCTTTAACTCAATGAAGTATTGCGCTATAGTTTTTCCTTGAGAATTATGAAACAATTGGCTAAGTCGACTATAATCAATCCCTACTTTTTCGGTCAACAATGGGGAAATTGGAGCGTTGAGTGCAGATGGCTCTTTCTCGAAAAGTTGTATTAAGGTGAATTTCACCGTTTCTACCCAAACCATCTCCCTGCTTTTGGCAATGGAAAAACCCAATCGGTACAATTCTTTTTCAAATTGCTGAAATTGCCGTGGTTTTAGTTCATGTTGGAAAACCGCTGATCCGAGTTTCACTTCAGCAGAAAGCCCCAAATCACTTATCACATCCTCCACCGCCATTACACACCTGGGACAAACCATATTAGTAATAGGAATTGTAAGCATTCTTAAACAACAATGCTTTTAGCAAATAAATTTCAAAAGCCAATTGACCTTTATTATAAAAGGACCGCATTTTTCGCTACAGTCTGATAGCTACCTGTAAATCATTTGCTTTACAAATTTAAATTAAAAAAAAAGAGGCTGATTTTTCAGCCTCTTTTCGGTAATTAGTGGTAAGTAATTAATAGTCTTTATTTAGTTGACAAAAATAAATTTGCCCTCTCCGTTTTCTTCTACTATTTTAACGTCTATATTTTTCATAGACTCAAGGTTTGTAAACTTGAATTTCTTTCCAAAAGTCAAGCCTGTAATCGCTTCTGTGTAAATCAAATTTCCATTGTCGTAAATTTCAATTGATTTTTTTGCTCCGTTCAAGTTGCTCATTGTAAGGGCAAGTGTCTTATCATTGACTTCTATCATTCTTGCAAAAAATGTTTTCTTCATTTCTTGAGAATCAAGAACAATATCAAAATCAGACAGCTTTCCATCTTTACCATTGAACACTTCTAATTGATAACTACCAATATCCAGTTTGTTCAAGTTGTAATTTTTGTAAAACACTTTTTCAGCATCAATTACATCTCTAAAAATAATTCTATTCGTTTTATCCTTAATGGCAACAGTTACCTTACCCTCAGGTATCTCCAGGTATTTTAATTGAAACTTGTTATCACCTACTTTTTCTAGGGTAACGATAGGATTCTCAACAGGTGCAGTGGCAAAAACTGTTGATGATAGTGTGAATGCGAGAATTGTAGCAATAATTAATCTCATGATCGTAAATTTTTAAAGGTATGTTAGCTTTAAAAACCTCTGCCAGGAACTTCCTAACATTTCTTTATTGAGGCTAATTACTTTGGGCAGGTAATTGAGCTAGAAATAGCAATCGGGGGTCTTTGAGGTATTTTCTCTTCTCTCAATCAGTCTCTTGGATACTGCTCCAACCCTAGGCTGGCAGTATTGCGCTTTTAGCTTGTATATGAACTGATTATTCGGAAATTTCAATACTTCATAGAACCCTTTTGGCTCCTTCTATTTTTATGACTTACGTAAGTATGAAACAAATGTAATTGAGCAATATCTAAATTACAAATATCTCAATAGAAATATATTAAAATTAACTATTACATAACATTTAGCTAAAATATTATGTATTCCAAAATTCCATTTTAGCTAAAATGCCAATCAACTTATGGATACAAAGACACAGTTTCAACCCTATTATTTCAAAAAATCAAAATTTAATTTTTTTTAGTTATTTTTAACACCATAAAAACCTATTTGAGCAAACTAATTAGTAATTATGGTTTATTTTTAAACCTACTTATTCAATTCCAACTGATAAAATACATTGTACTCCCTTTCCACCTTGGGATCTAGGTTATCATTTACATAAATTTCACCTGATTCTGTGGTAAAATCCAGGACACCTGGAACAGGCAACCCCTCCACTACCCCTATTTGTTTGCCGTCCTCAATTACCAGATAAAAGGTCTTAACAAATTTCTCTTTGGCTTCCTGAAACTCTGGCAACTCATCTACCCTGACTGGAGATTTTGCCAATAAACGTTCTAAAATGTCTTCTGGAATCCTGGTTTTAAACTCCGCAATTATCCTGTCTCCTACAAACCCAAGTGCAGTAAACCGAGGGTATGAAGAAGTATACTCTTCTTCTTTAGCAATTTCCGGGATTATTGGAGGCCTATACTTATGCGTAAGGGCTACCTCATGTAAAAGGACAGGTTCATTTCCAGAAAAATCATGAATAAACAATTGATTACTCACTCTAGGGAGCACAGCCATCAGATGCTTGCCTCTATGATAAGCAATAAATGGTTCTGAATTCCCTACATACTTTCTTTCCTTCCTTGGCACCCATGTTTCTGGATAGGCATTAAACTGCTTAAGAAGTTGATCTTTTACCCTATAGGTAAATATCGTTTTTACGGAATCATAATACATAGGTTTGTCCCGGTTACCTTTGGACAAAGAACTGGGATTAAATAGATTATTCTCAATTCCCATGAGCATCTTCTCATTCTCCTTTATAAAACCTCTATAAAAAGTTTCATAATGACTCACCGTCACCCTAAAAAGACCTAAACTAATAGATTCTAAAACTTCTGTTTTTTCTCCATCCAGATTAAAGATTTGAAACCTGTATAAACCATCTTTAGCTGCCCATTCCTCTTCTCCTATAAAGTTATAACCAAAAGCACCATTGGCCCCTATCCCATTAGGACCTTCATTCAACACATCATAGACTTTAATTACTTTTCCATTTTTACTGATCAGGTAAGGCTTTCTACTTTTTCTCCCTCTCATTAAAAAAGATTCGCCGGACAATTGCTGATCATCCATAACCAGTGGTTCAAGTACGTCAACCATGACACTGTCGGCTATGATAAAGGACATTTTGCGCTCTGGCCCTCGCTCTTCTTCTGAATTCTTGGATGAACAAGCACAAACAATCAATAGGAGAACAAAAGAATTTCGAAGGAATATCATTTGGTAAATTTAAGTTTAGGCCTTTATCTGGAACCCTAAAAAGCCATTCATTATAAACTATATAATACAAGACAATGAAAGGAAGCATTTAAAATATTAAAGCTATCATCAACCCGTAATTAAATGACGACAAACTTACTATGTTATAACAGCAAAAAGTAAATTATTTTAAATCTCTGGAACCTACTTGAAATTTAAGAGGTATTAATTCAATTCACAGGATTTAACCATTTCTCTTCCATAGGAATACTGGAAGGGCCAAAAATACCCCCACCATACTAAACACCAATCCACCAATCGTACCTATAGCCAATGAAAACCAAAAAATCTCGCCTTGCCCCTCCATTACAAAGGGTATTAATCCAAAACAAGTAGAAAGGACCGTCAATAATATAGGCGTGGCTTTCCCGCCTACCGCTTTTAATACATTTCGGTTATAGTTTCCTTTGCTACGGTTATTAAGGTCATTGACGATGAATATGGCAGCATTCACTGCTAAGCCACCAAGCATTACAAAAGCAGCATACCCTCCTTGATCAAAATAGAAGTCGAACAATGAAAATATCAGGAACAAGCCAATAAAGGAGATGGGAATAATAAAAATGATATACAGAGGTTGCTTAAAATTTTCAAAGAGAATAGAACAAATAAAGAATATCCCAACGATCAGCACCAACAACAAGCCATACTGCCTTTTGGCTTTATCATAATTCCAGTTATAGCTTTGTTTGCTTATTGAATAACCTATCGGCATACCAGCTTTCATCTCTTCCATGACTTCATCCAGGTATTCCCCGCCAAACTTTGCAGATCCCATATAATCAAAGGACACCAAGCGAATATACTGCCGGTCCTCCTTATGAAGCGCATTGGTGGTACTTTCTTTATTTAGCGAGCCAAAACCTGACACCTTGAAAATCTTGTCTTCACTCGATATCAAACTACTATTCTCAATATCAAACTTTGAAAAACGATCTGATTCTTTTTCTTTTACTACAACCCCATACTTATTATTGTCAACCTCCAAAAACAAAGAAGGCTGCTCATGTTGAGACAAATCATTAAGTGCATTTACCACCTCATATTGATTGGCTCCTGCCATCGCCAACAGCTTCTGATCAAAGCGCAATACATATTCCTCCGTCTTTTTCTCGTTCCAACCTCGGCGTTCATTGGTATTTACCTCCTGAATTCGTCTATGGGACAATAACTTTTCGGCCAAAATTTCCGATTGTTTTTCAAGTTCAGAATAATTATACCCCCTCAGTTCTGCCCTAAAAGAAGGGATTCCTTCACCACCTGGACCTGTGGAAAAACCTTGACCAACACCATATATCCCCCATCGAACACCACTCCAATCAGTTGACTTCATTGCGAGTTTCCCCTTAAGTCTGTAAGGCAAAGCAGAGGTTTCATGGGCTTCTTTAAAGGTTATTTCTATCCGCGCATTCTGTCCCGAACTTACGGTGGTCACAAATTTGTCCACTCCTTCCACTCCTTTAAGAAAAAGTTCAAACTCAGTCATAATAAAGTTCATTTGGGCCAAGGTATTCCCAAATGGCAAGGTAGCATTGACGTAAAGCCGGGTTCTTTCCGCCTCTCTGTAGGAAGATTTTTCAAATACTCCACGAACAAACATTCTGAAGGATCCCCCTAGAGACTTGTCAACATAGGGTCTAATCTCCTCCTGATAATAACTATTTCCCACTGTTTTATTGTACCATTCCTGCCCTTCCCAGGTTGATGGCAAATAAAAAACCGGCAACCCAAATAATAAAATCAGCAAGACTATAAAAGACTTTCTAAACTTAGCCGTAAACCCTATAAACCTACTAAACCGAGAAAAAGCTACCACACGTTTTCTTAACTGAGGCATGGTAAGTCTTTTGATTGCCTTTTGTTTTTCTCCAAAAAGCAAATCATACATGGCCGGAGTAAACAGTAAGGCGACCAATAAAGAAACACCTAGCATTACGGCTACCACCACAGAAAACTCACCAAGATTTCGCCTATCGTCTTCTGGCAACAAAAAGACCATTAACAATGCCACAATGGTGGTAAGTGAGGCCGCCAAAAGGGCTAAAAACACTTTCCTATTTTTATGCTTGTGCAAATGATCAATCATAATAATGGCATTGTCGACAATCAATCCAAAAGAAATGGTCAAACCCGCCAATGAATACATGTGAATGTTCACTTTTAATAAATAGAGTATAATCACTGTTAGGCTAACATTAACGATTATACCTAAAAACAAGGTCAGTAAATATTTGAAATTACGGTTGATTAAAAATATAAACACCACCAAAATTAAAATCGATAAACCTGATCGTTTGTAAATTTTCTTTAGCTCTTTATCTAAAAAGGAAGTGTCATCAAATTCCAGCCTTACATCGAATCCCTCTGGGAGATTTACTTCGGAGGCAACCATTAATTCTTTTATCTTTTGTGCCAGCAGCACCTTGTTTACGCCATCCCTATTGGTAATAGTGAGGTTAACTGAATTGTTTCCATTGATCCTGTAGAACCTCTGGGGAGCAGATTCTTGAAGGGTAAGTGTCGCCACATCTTTAAGGTAAATGGCTTTCCCTTCCACCCTTCCTAACAATAGGTTCTCCAATGCAGTTTTATCTGCAATCGACCGATCAATCTCCAAAAACATGGAATCACCAGAATTATTCATGGCCAGGCCTGGATAGTTTCGGCCAAAGGAATTCCGTATTCTATTCTCCAAACTGGATCTGGAAAATTTTAAAGATTGAAGTTTTTGTATGTCATAAATAACGTACAAGTAAAGCTCATTTGCCCCTCGAATCTCTATGGTTTCAATTTCTTCTAAGCTATTCAATCCTGTTACGAGAATATCCTCGGCAATTTTTTTGATTTCAAAAGAAGCAAAAGGTCCATTGATGCTATAAGTTAGAATGGGTTTTTTTTCTTGGATGCTCTTTTGTGAGGACTGGGTAACATTTGGATAGCTGACCTTGCTATCCAATGAAGGAAAAACCTGACGAATCAATGCTGCGACTTCAAATTTTTTGTAGTCCATGTCAGTGTTTTTGTCAAAGCGCAACTGAATATTCCCAGCGTTATAATTGGATTCTGAAGTAGTTTTTTTCAGCTCTGACAATTGGGTAAAGGCACCTTCTAAAGGGGAAGTGGCTAGCTTTTCCACCAGTTCAGGTGATGCATTACGAACACCATAGCTTATATTTAATATGGGCTCCTTTTCTGGCGGATTCAGATCCACAGACAATTTAGGAATCAATGCAATCCCTATGATGGAGACCACAAAAAAGAGAATAACTAATCGAAAAGGGGTCATTTTAATCCTTTATGTAAAAACATAGCTCCCTAAGCAAAAATAGTTTAGGGTAATTCTATTAAAACTAAAAAAATAATTTTAAAATCAAAAATAATAGCCTAATTATAAATAGGAATTCATTTTAAAAGAAAACAACAAATAGATACCTCCTTTAAACCTAAAACAGGCTGTTTTACATTGAATATTTAAGAAAAAAAAGGGCAATTATCCTCAATGAATAATTGCCCTTTAACCAATTTAATTTTAGTAGCTGTCAGCTATTATTTGGCATAATTTACTGACCTCATTTCTCTAATTACAGTAATCTTTATTTGCCCAGGATACTGCATTTCTTTTTCGATTTTTTGAGATATTTCAAAAGACAAATTACCAGCAGTAGTATCGCTTACATTGTCAGCATCTACCATTACACGTAATTCTCTACCAGCCTGCATCGCAAAACACTTATTTACTCCCTCAAAACTCAACGCAAGCTCTTCTAGGTCTTTAAGCCTTTTGATATAGCTATCCATAATTTCCCTACGTGCTCCTGGGCGTGATCCGGATATTGCATCACAAGCCTGAACAATAGGTGATAACATAGAGGTCATTTCTATCTCATCATGGTGAGCTCCGATAGCATTGATAACTTCAGGATGCTCTTTGTATTTTTTAGCAAGCTCCATACCCAAAATTGCATGGGGCAATTCCGCTTCTTCAGGGTATACCTTACCAATATCGTGAAGCAAACCTGCTCTTTTGGCCATCTTTGCATTAAAGCCCATTTCAGCTGCCATAGTAGCACAAAGCTTGGCCACTTCTCTGGAATGTTGCAAGAGGTTCTGACCATAGGAAGACCTGAAACGCATCCTTCCAACCATCTTGATTAATTCTGGATGCAATCCATGGATACCAAGATCGATACAGGTTCTTTCTCCAATTTCAATGATTTCCTCATCAATATTCTTTTCGGTTTTAGCGACTACCTCTTCAATTCTTGCTGGGTGGATTCTTCCATCCTGAACCAAACGGTGTAGAGACAATCTTGCGATTTCTCTTCTGACAGGGTCGAAGCCGGAAATTATAATTGCCTCAGGTGTATCATCAACGACAATCTCCACACCTGTGGCCGCTTCTAGGGCCCTGATATTCCTTCCTTCTCTACCGATGATCTTGCCCTTAACATCATCGCTTTCAATATTAAATACCGATACACAGTTCTCTATTGCATGCTCTGTAGCCGTTCTCTGTATGGTATCCAAAACAATTTTCTTGGCTTGTTTGGTCGCACTTAGTTTTGCTTGATCCAGGATATCTTTGATATGAGATGAAGCCTTGGTTGCTGCTTCATCTTTAAGCATTTCTACGAGCTGCTCTCTTGCCTCTTCTCTGGTCAGTAAGGCTACCTTCTCGAGGTCAGTTATGCGCTGGTGCGTAACTTTATCAAGTTCGTCTTTACGCACTTGCACGGCGTGCAATTGAGCATTGAGGTTTTCTTTTTTACTGTCCAACTCAGCCTCTTTGCGCTTGATTTGTTCCATTTCCTTGGAAAGGATCTGCTCACGTTGCTTGAGTTTATTCTCATTGGTAATGAGGATATTTTTCTTCTTCCCTACTTCCTCTTCAAAATCTGATTTTAGACGAAGGTATTTCTCCTTGGCCTCAAGTATCTTGTCTTTCTTTACGCCCTCTGCTGTTATTTCAGCCTCACGAACTAAACTTCTGGCTTTCTCGCGGGCCTCATCCTCAATTTTCTTACTGTTATTTTTAATAATTAATCCTGCCAGGACTGCCCCGATTAAAACGCCCAATGCGCCGGATATTATAATGTATATTGAAATTCCCATAGATATATTTGAGTTTATCTACCGGATAGAATGGGTAACTGCATTGTTGGAACGAAATAAACTACACTACATTAAAGCAATGATTCAAGATTTTGGTTGACATGTTGAAGCACTTCCTTCACATGCTCGCTACCTTCGGTATGGTCATCCTTTATTTCAAGGAATTCCACCATGCAATCGAAAGCCACCATTGCCAGCAAATCCTGGCGATCCTCCAGACCAAATTCCTCTCTGTACTTTTTTATCTTATCGTTAATTAATTTACCTACTCGTCTGATTCGGGCTTCCTCATCGGTTTTCACTTTCATGGGATATTCTCTATCCCCAATCTTAATTCTTATAGAAAGTGTATCCATATTATTCAGACAGGTAAGTAATAATTTTATCGATTTCTTTTATATAGTCATCAATTCTCCCCTTCAATTCAGCAGACGCTTTATTTTCTACCGGTATGTTTCTTACAATTTTACTAATTTTAATTTGATTTTTAAAATCTTCGAGAGCTTCTTCCTGGTCGAACAGTTTCTTTTGATAGACTAATAGTTGATTTTTGAGGGCAGAATTTTCCTGTTCAAGTAATTTTACTTTTCTTCCTACCTGTTCAGATAGGGTTTCTAATTTTTGAAGCTCCTCGTAAACCTTCATATTATTTCCTGATCAAAGCACCGGCATTTTTCTCAAAGGTGTGCATTAATTTCCCCATGGTTTTGTCTATAACCTTGTCTGTTAGGGTTTGTTGGTTGTCTTGAAGGTAAAAACTCAAAGCATATGCTTTCTTTCCTTCTTCCAATTTATCCCCCTTATACATGTCAAAGACGTTTATTCTTTTCAATAATTTACCACCAGCTTTTGTGGCCATTTGTCGAATTTGATCAAATGTGATCTCCTGGTCAATAACGAGAGACAAATCTCTTCTAACTTCAGGAAATTTTGATATTTCTTGAAATTTCCCCTGAGATTTAGCCAGTTTACTAAGTATTTCCCAATCAAGTTCCGCAAAATACACTTCTTGCTTCACATCAGCTAACTTACAAACCTCAGGTGCAAGAAGGCCTATATTTCCTAAAGATTTGTTATTTACGAATAATTCTAAACCGAATGAAAAAGGACTTGATTCCACAATGTTTACATCGGGCTGTGGCATATTTAATTTTGTCAACAAACCCTCCACTATACCGTACAAATCTGTAAAGCTTACGGGCTTCACGGCTCCCATCCAATTTTCACGGGTAGCATTACCAGTCAGGAAAAAGGATAGTTTTTTCCCTTCATCATAACCTTCTGAAGCTTTCGCATATACCGATCCAAACTCATATAGTTTTAAATCCTTCTGTCTCCTATTGATATTGTGGGCCAAGACCTCTAAACCTGTAAACAACAGGTTTTGACGAAGTACACCCAAGTCTTCACTTAGTTTATTTAAAATAAGGACATCCTTTTCTTGATCCAGAAATGCAGCTTTTTCTGCATATTCTGATTTTGTTAGAGAATTGGTCAAAATCTCGCTGTAGCCTATGCCTGCAAGCATTTCTGAAACCCTGTATTGCAACTTGTTGATGTCTTTTTCAGGGTGCTCAGCAAGGAAATCTGCTTGATAATTGTCTTTTAGAGGGATAGATTCAAACCCATAAATTCGAAGTATTTCCTCAATGATATCTGCCTCTCTGGTAACGTCTACCCTATAAGGTTTTACCATGGCTACAAAGCCAGCATCGGTTTCATTGGTAACTTTAATTTCTAAGGATTCCAGTATTTGCTTAATTCGCTCCTTACCAATTTCTTCTCCGATCAATCTATCGACATGTCGGTAACTGACAGGGATTTCGAAATCAGCAGCAGGATTTGGATAGAGGTCCACAATCGGCGAACTAATATTGGCACCAGTTAGCTCTTTGATAAGTAATGCTGCCATTTTCAAGGCGAAAGCAGGCATATTTGGATCTGTTCCTCTTTCAAAGCGAAAGGAGGCATCAGTCTTGATCCCATGAAATTGAGCTCCCTTTCTGACAACGTCAGTACCGAAACAGGCACTTTCCAAGAATATTGAAGTGGTTTGATCACTAACTCCGGAATCAAGTCCTCCTAGTGTTCCGGCAATACAAAGCCCCTCCGAATTGTCACAAATCATCAATTCTTCTCCAGACAGTTTTCTTTCTTTACCATCCAAGGTGACGAACTTCGTCCCAGCAGGCAAACGTTTTACCTGAATTTCATCCCCCTGAATTTTTGCTGCATCAAAGGCATGAAGCGGCTGACCAAGGTCATGCAGTATAAAATTTGTGATGTCTACTACATTATTGATGGGTTCCAGCCCGAGGGCTTTCAGGTAATCTTGAAGCCATTTGGGAGACGGTGCTACTTTTACATTGCTAAGGGTAAGCCCTGAATACCTGGGACAATCTTGACTGTCCGCCACGCTAACTTTAATTACCCTGTCTGAGTTATCTATTTTAAAAGCCTCTACATCTGTGAGAACAAGGTCTTTGTTTAAAAGCGCTTTCAAATCTCTGGCTACTCCCAAATGCGATGCTGCGTCTGCGCGGTTTGGAGTCAAACCTATCTCTAGTACTTCTGTTTCTTTGATATCAAACAATTGAGCGACCCCACTTCCATTAGGAAGATCAGTATCTAAAACTAAAATACCAGCATGACCTGTTCCCAGACCAAGTTCGTCTTCGGCACAGATCATTCCTAAAGAAACCTCTCCTCTGATTTTGGCTTTTTTTATTTCAAATGATTCTCCAGATGAAGGGTACAAGGTGGCTCCCACGATTGCCACAGGCACCTTTTGACCTTTAGCAACATTTGGAGCACCGCAAACGATGGGCACTATCTCAGTCCCAATGTCCACTGTGGTGAGACTAAGTTTATCTGCATTTGGATGAGGTTCGCAGCTCAGCACTTCTCCAACTACTATGCCCTTAAGGCTTCCTTTTACTGATTCGTATATTGATATCCCTTCTACTTCCAAGCCTCCTGCAGTAAGCAGGTCGCCAATTTCTTGAGTGGACTGATCGAATGGTATATAATCTTTGAGTCGATTGATCGAAATTTTCATTATTACGGTTTTGACTAAGATACAAATTTACAATAAATGACCTCTACTGAAAGATTATTTTTCGTAATTTTTCTCCCCTGCCCTTATAGGGATATCCAAAATATTTTCTTTAGGTGGGATGGGGCAAGCAAAATCGGGATTATAGGCGCAGTAAGGGTTATATGCGAGGTTAAAATCAATGGTAATGGAGGAAGATCCATCTTGGCGCAAATTGATATACCTACCTCCACCATAGGTTTCCTCAGTACTTGTCCCGTCAGCAAATGCTAAAAAAAAGTTTCTTAAATCAACTTCATCCTCTGCTTGTAGCAGTAAAAGTTTGATAGTTTCACCATTGAATTCAAATTCCACGAAAGAATGTCTTATGTACCTTTCTAAGGTGCCGTCTGACATAGGGATTTCAACTATTCTTTTTCTAGGCACCGGTACAAGCCTCCCCCTTACTTTAAAGGATGGATCGATTGGAAAAAAATCCAGTGAATCAAGCGCTTTCTTTTGCTCGTCTTCTAATGGAGAATCAATATTAAACTTCAAAAACTTAAACTGACGCTCTCTTTCCGCTTTAATATTTTCAATATAAAGTTCAGGATCAGTAGTACCAGTAAAGGTATACATCAGAGAACCAAGGACTACCGACCCTACTAAGGCCAGCAATAGGTATTTTTTATTCATAGTAATTTAGATCATGCTTTCATCTGCAAAGCTAAAATAGCCAACATCTGTGAAAATCACATGATCTAATACCGGAAGCTCTAAATTTTTACCAACCAGGCAGAGCCTTTTTGTAAGACTAATGTCAGCAGAAGAGGGCTTTAAATTGCCTGAGGGGTGATTATGCACCAGGATAATGGCGCTTGCTAAATATTCCATCCCAAATTTAAAAATCAATTTGGGATCTGCTATAGTGGCAGAGGTTCCACCTTGGCTTATCAATTGCTTTTTGATGACCACATTGCTACGGTTTAAAAATAACACGTAGAAATATTCCACTGCCTCGTCAAGCAATTCTGGTCGCATAAGGGCATAGACATCTGCCGAAGAGGTGATTTTTGCTTTCTTCTGAGGTTCTGCTCCCTTCCTTCTCCTTCCAAGCTCTAAAGCACTTACTATGCTAATGGCCTTGGCTTCTCCTATCCCTTTAAATTTCTTTAAATCATTTACAGACAACCTGGCCAATTGAGCCAAATCATTGTTTACACTTTGTAAAATGTACTTAGAAAGGTCTACCGCACTGAGATTTCGGGAACCCGAACCTATCAAGATGGCGATTAATTCCGCATCTGTCAGCTGGGCTTTTCCTCGCAACAATAATTTTTCTCGGGGTCGATCCTCCTCAGCTAGGGCAGATATCCTGATTGACCTGTAATCATCCATAGGCAAAAAACGAATCCTTTCAGTTAATAAAAAAACTTTGAAAATGATATCATTAGTAATCAAAAACCCTAAATACTTGATTAAGTAGGGAATACCATTAAAAATAAGAAAAAATGGCCATAAAAAAAACCCTGCTAAAAAGCAGGGTTTAAATATTTTATACAAACAGTCTCTTATAGAGCGTTAACAAACTTGGTCAATTTAGACTTTTTGTTCGCAGCATTGTTCTTGTGAAGAACGTTTTTCTTAGCCAGTCTATCCAACATAGATGTAACCTGGTTCAAAAGTTCCTGAGCTTCCGCCTTGTCTTCAGTATTTTTCAATCTTTTGATGAAAGTCCTGGTGGTTTTGGCCTGGTACCTGTTTCTTAACCTTTTGGCTTCATTTGCACGAATTCTCTTTAAAGCCGACTTGTGATTTGCCATATTATATATAATTAACTTTTCCTTTTTTGCTTCTATTGGATCGCAAATTTAGCTGATTTATTTTTAATTGCAAAACAATTAATCAAATATGCCCAAATAGAAGGTTTCGCAATCTACATTTTTTTCACTATTTTGAGTTTGTGATAGTGTATTTCTTATTGAATATGAGACCGGTTCTGTTTTTATTTCTTTTTCTAAGCAGCAGCTCCAATGAGCTTTCAGCCTGGGGTTTTTATGCCCACCGGTTGATCAATAAGCAGGCTGTATATTCACTCCCTCCTGAGTTAATTGTTTTTTTTAAACCGCACCTTGGCTATATTTCTGATAAAGCAGTAAACCCGGACAGAAGAAGGTATGCTGTAAAAGGCGAAGCTGAAAAACATTATATAGATTTAGACAGCTATGGGGACAGTGCTGTTTACAAACTTCCCCGATTCTGGTCAGAAGCCAAAGCTATACATGGGGAAGACAGTTTGAGAAAACACGGAATTTCGCCATGGAGCACTTTTCAAACGTTTCAAAATCTTATTTACGCCTTTGAGAGAAAAGACGCGCAAGCTATTCTTAGATTAGCCGCAGACCTTGGTCACTATTTGGGGGACATCAATGTACCTCTTCACAGTACAAAAAATTACAATGGTCAGTTCTCCGGCCAATATGGCATCCATGGTTTTTGGGAAAGCAGGCTTCCTGAATTGTTTGCTAGCGAATATGATTTCTTTGTAGGCAAGGCTAGTTACCTTGATTTTCCTCAAGTAGAGATATGGAAGGCGATAGAAACCGCCCATTATGCGTTGGACTCTGTCTTTGGCTTCGAAGAGTCCCTGACAAAGACATTTCCTGAAGACAAAAAGTACAGTTATGAAGACAGAGGAGGTATTACCACCAGGGTTTATTCCAGAGAGTTCAGCAATGCCTATCACCAAAAATTAAACGGTCAGGTTGAACGGCAAATGAGAAACACGATAAAGTTGGTTGCCGATTTTTGGTACAGCGCCTGGATTTTGGCTGGTCAACCAAATCTTGGGTACCTGAATCCAGACAGGATCCAAGTACCCAATGAAAAGGACAGTATTTACGTCCCAAATGATTCATTGCAATACATCAGGGAGCACAGAACCTATTTTATTTTTCCAAAACCACTTTTTTGGAGGAATTCAGGTAAGCCTTTATACTACTTGCAAGTCTTTCGAAAGTATTGCGAAAGACGTCCTCGTTTTCTTCCAATAGGGTAACTCTAAACCCTCTCAAATCAGAACAAAACGAACTTACAGGAACTACACATATTTTTTCAGAGGCTAGCAAATTATAAACAAACCTTTTGTCATTTGGCATATCCTTTTCTTCAAGCCACTTGGCCAAATGTACTTTTATTGCCTTGTCATCCACTTGAAGAAATTGATCTTCGTCCAGCACACCTTCATCAAAAATAACAGTATTGTAAAATGCACCTTTCGTTTTGTTGAATTTAATACCTGCTACATTACCCAAAACCTCTTCCATAATCCTACTTCTGGTACCTATAGCGGCATTGGCAGTAACCCTGTATTCCTTATAGGCAGGATGACTCATAATCTTGGGTATGGCCAGCTGAGGCAAAGTGGTTGAACACACCTCTATCATTTTGGCATTTTCCAGGGTGGTACATAACTTCGTAAATTCCTCGGAAGTATGTTTGTTATAAAACTCCATCCAACCGCACCTGGAACCAGGCCATGGAAATTCTTTAGAAATCCCTTTCAATGAAATACCCGGCAAATCATCTCCTAGAATTTCAGCAAGGCTAATGGCTTCATAGCCATTATAAGTAATGTTTTGATAAATCTCATCTGCGATCAGGAGCAAGTTAAACTCTCTGGCAATCTCAACAAAACGATCCAATACTTCCCTTGGGTAAACCATACCGGTAGGATTGTCCGGATTAATAATCAGGATACCCACTACTGAGGTATTGTATTTCACCTTATTGTATAGATCTTCCATATCAGGATACCAGTTATTGTCTGGATCCAGCTTATAGGTAAGTGGTGCAGAATTGGCATGTGCCGCCTCTGCCGAACTGTGCGTAGAGTAAGCAGGTGAAGGACCAATGATCCTGGCTGTGGGGGTTAGGAACTGGTACAGCTTGGCAATCCCATCTCCTAAGCCGTTAAAGAACAAGACGTCTTCAGCTCCAATTTTAACACCGCCTTTCTCATTGTTTAAATCTGCTAAAAATCTCCGTGTGGCCAGCATACCTTTGCTATCTGCATAGCCATAGCTGTGATCATCCTGGACGAGATCGGAAACGATTTCCTTCATCCAAACAGGAATGGTATTGTTCTTCTGTATAGGGTCCCCTATATTCTCCCAGGTAATGTCATACCCAAGTTCTTCGATCAGTCTTGCCTTTTTGACAATTCCTCTGATCTCGTAATTCAACTCTTCGGCGCCTGGGCGCAATAGCAATTGTCTCATCATAATAAACGCGATGCTTACTTTAAAACACAAATAAACAAAAAAGGGAAATAAACTGAACGATTATTCGAAAAAAGGAGGGCTTAGGAGTTCAATCTTTTAAATGTAACTGATCACTGACCCCAAAAACCCAGCCCTTAGGCAGCTGAAAGAAGCCATGGCTAGCCCATACCTCTATCCCTACTCCAATTTTCTAAAATCAAATTATAAAAACTCCTTACCTATTGTTGAAAATTTGGCTTCTTCCTGTTAGAACAAACGCCTGCCCTACTTCTGATCCAACACCAATTGGGTATAAACAAAAAATTCCCTTTGCCACGTCAAATCGCAACAAAGGGAATTGCAAGTAATTACTATTATTTAAGCTTTTTGTATTTAATCCTTTTGGGCATTAAATCACCTAAGCGTTTTTTCTTGTTTTCTTCGTAGTCTGAGAAATTCCCTTCAAACCAATAAACATTACTGTCACCTTCAAATGCAAGGATATGCGTACATATCCTATCCAGGAACCAACGGTCGTGAGAAATAACTACTGCACAACCTCCAAAATTCTCCAAGGCTTCTTCCAAGGCCCTAAGGGTATTGACATCCAAGTCATTGGTAGGTTCATCCAATAACAAAAGGTTTCCACCCTTTTTCAAGGTCATGGCTAAGTGAACACGATTTCTTTCGCCACCTGATAGCACACCAACTTTTTTGCCCTGATCAGATCCTCCAAAATTAAACCGACTTACATACGCCCTAGCATTCACTTCCTTATTCCCCAATTGCACAAATTCGTTGCCCTCGGAGATGGTCTCATATACTGTTTTATCAGGTAGGAGGGTATCATGTTCCTGATCAACGTAAGCTATCTCTACCGTTTCTCCAATTTCAAAATGCCCGGCATCTGGCTTTTCCTCTCCAGTGATAAGATTGAAAAGTGTAGACTTACCTGCACCATTTGGCCCAATTACACCTACTATACCTCCCTGAGGGAGTGAAAAAGTAAGGTCGTCGAATAGTAATTTATCTCCAAAAGCTTTTGATACGCCTTTGACCTCAATCACTTTACTTCCCAATCGTGGGCCTGGTGGGATGTACAATTCAAGCTTGGATTCCTTCTCTACGGCATCTTGCCCTATGAGCTTGTCATATGCGTTTAATCTGGCCTTGCCCTTTGATTGCTTGGCTTTAGGAGACATCCGGATCCATTCCAACTCTCTTTCGAGTGTCTTCTGTCTTTTAGATTCTGTCTTCTCTTCCTTCTTTAACCGGTCTTGTTTTTGTTCCAACCAGCTAGAATAATTTCCCTTCCAGGGAATCCCCTCTCCTCTATCCAATTCAAGGATCCATCCTGCAACATTGTCCAAGAAATAACGGTCGTGAGTTACTGCTATCACAGTACCTTTATAATTCTTTAAGTGTTCTTCCAGCCATAGCACTGATTCTGCATCCAAGTGATTGGTAGGCTCATCAAGCAATAACACATCTGGTTCTTGTAGGAGCAAACGGCAAAGTGCCACCCTTCTTTTCTCACCACCTGACAAGTTTTCTACCATTGCTTCAGCAGGAGGAAGCCTTAGGGCATCCATTGCTTTTTCCAGCATGGTTTCCAACTCCCAAGCGTTCACTGCATCTAGTTTTTCCTGAACATCTCCTTGCTTATCAATCAATTTTTGCATGGCATCCGGGTCATCCATAAGGTCTGGATCCATGAACTTTTCATTAATTTCCTCAAATTCCTTGAGCAAATTAACAGTCTCACTTACAGCCTCTTCGACAACCTCTTTCACTGTTTTGGTAGGATCCAATACTGGCTCTTGCTCCAACATCCCTACTGAATAGCCAGCGGACCACACTACCTCTCCTTGAAATTCAGTTTCCATTCCTGCTATAATTTTAAGCAAGGAACTTTTCCCTGAACCATTGAGTCCAAGCACACCAATTTTAGCACCATAAAAAAACGAAAGATAGATATCTTTAAGTACTCTTTTCTGCGGAGGGTACACTTTTGAAACTCCCGCCATAGAAAAAATTATTTTTTCATTACTCATGGTTTATTTCCGTTTAATTTAAACGGTAAAGATGGTAAAAAATCGGCTTTCTTAGGATAAATGGAGCATATTTAATTAATTTGCAGAAATCCATACCACCACTAAATATTTACAACCAATCTTTTAATCATGACTGAGCATCCATTTGGATATATAATAGAAGGAAAAATTTATCTGAAAGGCTTTTTAGGCCAGGAAGACCGCGTGATAGGAGAAGTAAAAGAAGATGAGGCTTCTACCTTCCGTTATTTCGAAGATAGATTTGAAGCTGTAGCGCAAAAGGTAGAAAAACTAAAAGCCGATATTCAGGAAAACCAAAATAAAGGTTCTTTCCTAATGAAACTTATACACCTTAAATCCTCTCTACTGACCTTTGATGGTTTGGGGGATTTTCCTGCCCTAATAAAAGAACTCGAAGGCCAAGAGGCCATTTTAGAGGAAATCATTCAATCCAACAGGCATAAAAACCTAGAGATAAAAAAGGAACTTCTTAAAGAAGCTGAAACGTATAAAGAAAGTACTGACTGGAAAGAGACCTCGGAAATATTCAAGGAACTGAAGCTTAAATGGTTAAAAACCGGGCCAGTAGAAAAAGAATTGGAAGAGGAGATAAACGAAAAATTCCAAGGGATTCTAGACGTTTTTTACGGCAATCGCAAGAATTATTTTGATAGCTTGGCCTTACAGGCAGAACAAAATATTAAAGTTTACGAAAATCTTCTAGAACAAGCGAGAGAGGCGCATGACATGGCTGATGTAAAGACAGCCTTTGAAATCAGTAAGAAGATTCAAAAAGAATGGAAAGTTTCAGGCAGGGTTCCTGCTTCAAAAAGACAGCCCATTTGGGATGAATTCTCCAAACTGAACAATCGTATTTTTAGCAAATTCAAAAGAATGAGTCAGAATATCCCGACAATTAGCCCGGGACTTATGATTAAGAAGATTGAAAAATGGTCTGAAGAAATGAGGCAGATGTCTAAAGGAGAGGTCAATGACTACAAAGTCAATCAGGCAAAAAAGCTGCAAGCCGAATGGAAAAAACTTCCTCCAAAAAAACCCAGGAATGCACAACAAAGTATTAGCACTTTCGTATTCTTTTCAGAAATCATTTTTGAAAAATCATTTCTTGACAATCTTTGCCATTCTAAATATGAAGGATTTGCGGAGAAGTCTGATTCTGAGCAAAATACCTTAAAAGTAAATTTATTAAAAGACCTTATTGCCAGGGATCAGCGAGAGCTAATTACCGTTACGGAAAATGCTGAAAACTTTAGAAGCCAGGAAGGGGAATTTGATCATATCATGCGAAAAAAGATCGGTGCCCATAAAAGAAAAGTTGATGTGAAAAACAGCATTTTAAAAGAACTTACAAACAATTAATCCGTAAATGTTTTAGTTTAAGAAAGTATTTCTATTTTTGCACCCCTTTAAGGGGATCTTTAAATTTGTGTAGATTATGTATTGGACTTTAGAACTTGCCTCCTATTTGGAAGACGCTCCGTGGCCAGCCACCAAGGATGAGTTAATTGATTTTGCTATTCGCTCTGGAGCACCTTTAGAGGTTGTCGAAAACCTCCAAGAGCTCGAAGATGATGGTGAACCTTACGAAAACATCGAGGAAATATGGCCTGACTATCCAACAAAAGACGATTTCTTCTTTAATGAAGACGAATATTAAGCACTAAGCCTTCTCTTTTAAAAGTGAAGGCTTTTTTCACTACTTATTATATCCGTAAAGCTTTTTTCAGCTTTACCATTCCTTTTTTACTGACCGGTAATTGGGAACCATCTTTAAGAAAAATCAGATAGTTTTCTTTTTGATAGGGCTCTATTTTACTTATCGTTGAGATATTCACCAAGTGAGAACGGTGAATACGAATAAATGCTTGTGGATCAAGATTTTTTTCGTAGTAAGCCATCGTTCCTGATTTAAGATAAAGCTTGCCCGCCGAATTAATCTTAACATAATCACCATCGGCACTAAAGGAGGCTATATTATTGGCATTTAATACTTCTATTTTATTACCAGTCTTTACTACGACTCTTTTTAAAAACCCTTCCTTTGGAAGGTCTTCATTTATTTTAGATAGCTTGGATTGGGTAATTGCTCCACCATTCTCAGCAAAGCTCACCCGCTGTATGGCCTGAGCCAGTCGGTCTTTGGAAAATGGTTTTAAGAGGTAGTCAATAGCCTGCAATTCAAAGGCCTTTATGGCATAGGTATCATAAGCTGTGGTAAAGATTACTTTAGGAGGATTTTCCAACAGCTCCAATAATTCAAATCCTGTGATCTTTGGCATTTCTATATCCAAAAAAATTAGGTCAGGTTTAAGCTCCCCTATTCCTTTGAAGGCCTCAAAGCCATCATTGAATTTACCCACTACTTCGATTTCTGGAAAATCACTCAAGTAATCATGAAGTAAATCCTGGGCCAAGGGCTCATCGTCAACAATCAAACAACGTATCATTGTATCTGTGGTATTTTTAAAGTGGCTGTAAATTGTCCGGCAGTAACTTGGTGCGTGAGTAAATCTTTCCGCCCAAAAACAAGAAATAACCTTCGATGAAGACTTTCCAAACCAAAGCCGGTCCCAGGTGCATTTCCTGAAGTGTCATCGCAAGGATTTTGCACGGTTATTAATAGATCATTGCCTTCCTGGCTAACGTCAATCCGTATTAAAACATCACCCGTAACCCCATAAAGACCATGCTTCACCGCATTCTCGACCAGTGTTTGCACCATTAAGGAAGGTAATTTCAATGGGGAAGCTTTCTCTGGCAAATTGATGGCATACTTTAACCGATGGCCAAACCTGATTTTCTCCAACTTCAGGTATTGACCAATACTCTTCATTTCTTTTTCTACAGGCTCCCATTTCTTAGGATCCATTTTGAGGTTATCTCTATAAAAATCCGCCAGACCTTGAACCATCACACGCGCTTTCTCAGGATCTCTTGCCAACAAGGCATTGATAGAGTTCAGACTGTTGAAAAGAAAATGGGGCTGCATTTGCTGCCGCAGGTAATGAAGTTCTGCATCATTGGACAACTTCTGACGGGACTCCTCTTGCTGAAGCCTATTGAAATCTTTGGTACTGGATTTATTTGACAAAACAGAAAAGCCTATCAAGTGAAACAACAGGGTGGCTACGGTAACCCTTACAGCTAGAGAGGCATTGAATAAGGCAAGTGGCTCAGTATAGTTCAACCAATTAGCGTCCCATAGTAGCTGATTGGAAAAGGTGAGTAAACTAGCTATAATAAGTGCAAATAAGATTGTTGGCCAGCTTTTAATTTTTCCAACAGGATAATAATTTAACATTAATTTCATAAGAATGGCTCCTATACCAAATGTAATGGTACTCAAAATCGCATCTGCGATACTCCATTCCATATTATTTTGCCAGTAGAAAGTACTTCCAAAGACTCCTGAAAATACCATCAAAAGAAAAACCACATGGTCGCCCAAATTATCATTGATCATAAAGGATTCATGTGATTTTTCCATTGGAGCCTTAATTTTTAGTAGGATGATATTTCTATCCCTCCAAATATAACAGACCCTGTAAGAATCAATCTCTTGTCGACATTTTGAACGCTTCCTTGCTGAGTATATCTTTTGTCATCTATACCGGCAGCCAGGTTACTCACACCCATCTGAACATCCCAATTTGGAGGCACAATTAATTTCAAGCCGCCAAAGGCAACGGAGACTTTCAAAACTGCTTGATCTTGAATGTCTGCATGCATTAAATCTATATCGGCACCACCGAAAACACTGGTTATTTCTCCTCCTTTAAAATCCTTGGACATAACCTTTCGCTTTATCCCGGTAAGAAATGCGTCAACTTTGATATAATTAGAACTGTCGTGACCCAATGAACCAACACCCTCAGCTATGCCTTTGTCAAAGCCTTTTTCCCATCCTTGCATATTAGAGGTTTTGTCCCTGTTTTTCTTTACAATTATGTACAAACCCAATACCATCAAGCCTATAGGGAACAGCAAAGACCCCATATGATAGGGTAGAAAAAACGAGTCTTTTAATAGGAAAATACTACCTATTAGAATTAAAACTACTGAGCCAGTATTCTGAAACCTATTCCTGTAGCCTGTATAAATCCCTATTGCGATTAATATCATCGGCCAGGAAAAAATCCAAAAGGGGATAAAAAAACCCAATTGCTTTAGCAAAAGCAATGATCCAATGACTAGAATTATTACACCTAGTGCAAAATTTCCATTTCTCTTTCCATTCATATTTTAAGTATTTATTTGATGGATGAAAGGTAGGCCTAGAGACTTCGAAAAAATAAAACTATTCGACTAAACTTAAAACTTTGCAGATAAACGACCTGATTTTCCTGTTAATTAGTTTTAGATTCCAATAAATAATTGGCAAAACTCAGGTCTTCTGGCGTCGTAAGCTTTATATTTTCTTGATTTCCAGCAATTAAATGTACTTCCCAGCCCATATTTTCATAAACTGTAGCATCGTCTGTAAAGAATGGTTCCTCATCAGATAGGAAAGCAGCTTTTATTTTTTTTAACAGAAAAGTCTGTGGCGTTTGTACCAGCCTAAATGCATCTCTGTTTTTATATTGGGAAATTCCATTGGTATCCACCTTCCTGATAGAGTCTTTTAGGGGAATTACGGCTATGGCACTTCCGTGAAGGCTGGCTTCAGCAAAACTAAGCTGAATCACTTTTTCAGAAACAAAAGGTCGCACACCATCGTGAATTGCCACCAGGCCATCTTCCTCGGCAATGTTGTTTAGCCCGTTTTTGACCGAGTTAAATCTACTTGAACCTCCTTTAACCAACCTATGTGACACCTTAAAAGAATGTTTTTTGCACAAATCCTTCCAATATTTGAATTGGCTTTCTGGCAAAACTAAAATTAGGTTTATCGTAGGGTCATAAGCATTAAATTTAATTAATGTATGCATTAATACGGGCAATCCACCTATAGGTAAAAATTGTTTGGGTATCTCTCCTCCCATCCTCACTCCAGCTCCGCCAGCTACTATAATGGCATGTTTTTCATTTCGCTTTACCATAGTTGTTATCAACTAACCAATAGTTTAGAACATACCAGTGCAGATAGCACTTCAGTCTTCCCTCCATAGGAAACCTTCATGTTTTTGTCATACGCTTCAACTTCCAGAATCTCTACTTCCACCCCTAGCGCTAATCCTTTGCTGTTGAGGTATTTTAAAAACTCATCTGTCGTCTTGCTCAAAGCCTTTAAAGTCACCAATTCTTTTGGTTGGCAATCTGTCAATAACCGGAATTTCTGAGTGGCAAACTCGCCGCTACTAGACGGAATCGGAGAACCATGAGGATCCCGCTCCGGAAAACCTAAAATCTCATCCATCCTATCGAAAAAGGCAACTGATTGAATATGCTCCAATTGCTCCGCTATTTCATGTACCTCTTCCCATCCAAACCCCATCTTCTCAACCAAATACATTTCTGTAAGCCTGTGCTTTCTTATGATCATTGCCGCCATCTTCCTGCCTTTCAGTGTAATTTTAAGCGGCTTGTACTTTTCATACTCCAGTAAACCCATTCCAGCTAACTTCTTAACCATACTGTTAACCGATGGAAGACTGACTTCTAGCGCCTGAGCTATACTTGTTGTATTAACGTCATCAGTCGCTATGGCTTGATTAAAGATCACTTTCAGGTAATTCTCTATAGATTGGCTATTGGTCATTGCTGTAGTATTTCATAACAAAGATAAAAAAATATTGAAATAAATTTGTTAGCCAAATCTAACTATTTAAATTTGCCATGGCTAAATAAAAACTGAACTTAGCTAAACAAAATTAGTTATAAGTGATATTCATAAGGTTAAGGCATGTTCGAGGACGGATCTAACTTGTCGCAAGAAAAATCTTTTTAAAATAAAAAAAATTATGTTCGATACCATTGTTGACTACTTAAGTAGTATATCCCCAGCTTATGCTGCATTAATAGCTACCACATTCACCTGGTTTGTCACAGCCGTAGGTGCTGGGTTTGTATTTTTCTTTAAAAACATAAACCGGAGGGTCATGGACATTATGATGGGCTTTACAGGTGGCGTGATGGTTGCGGCAAGTTTTTGGAGTCTTTTAGCTCCGGCCATCAATATGAGTGAAGGAGAGAATTTTGTTAAGGTAATGCCTGCCGCTTTGGGTTTTCTTGGTGGGGCAATATTTATTTTCATTCTTGACAAGATTTTGCCACATCTGCACGTAAATTTCAAGAAAGTAGAAGGTATAAAAACCCCATGGCAAAAAACAACGCTCTTGGTGCTTGCCATAACGATGCATAATATTCCCGAAGGACTGGCCGTAGGCGTATTGTTTGGCGGTGCCGCCGCAGGCATTCCAGAAGCCTCTATCGCAGGAGCAGTCATTCTGGCGATAGGAATAGGCTTACAAAATCTTCCTGAGGGAGTTGCAGTGGCTGTTCCACTCAGGAGAATGGGAATGAGTAGGAGGAAAAGCTTTATGCTGGGACAATCCTCTGCCTTGGTGGAGCCAATAGCAGGTGTCCTCGGTGCAGTGGCCGTCACAATATTCACCCCCATTTTGCCCTATGCTCTGGCCTTTGCCGCTGGGGCTATGATCTTCGTAGTAATAGAAGAAGTAGTGCCTGAATCCCAGCAAGGAGGCAACACCGATTTGGCCACTATGGGCTTCATCGGTGGTTTTATCATCATGATGGTTTTAGACGTAGCCCTCGGTTAAAACCTTACTGTTTGCCTTGCCGTACCTCTGGATTAACAGGATATGGTAAAGGATCTCCTTTCAGTCCTGCAATGATATTCTCAACTGCACAGGTAGACATTTTGTCCCTTGTTTCCTTCGTAGCCGAGCCAATATGTGGGAAGACAACTGCATTTTCCATTTCCAACAATGGGTTATCTTTGGCCATAGGCTCAGGATTTGTAACATCCAATCCTGCACCCCAGATAATTTTCTTGCTTAATGCTTCGATAAGGTCTTCTTCCTTGTGTACACCTCCACGGGCAGTATTGATAAATATTGCTGAAGATTTCATTTTTTTAAACTGCTCCATCCCAAACATTCCTTGTGTTTCGGAGGTAAGCGCCGTATGGACAGAGACGACATCACTCTGGGCCAAAAGCTCATCCATGCTTACTTTTTTAGCTCCAAGTTCCTTTTCTGCTTCGGCATTGGTGCTGCGGTTGTGGTAGAGAATTTTCATACCCCAAGACTGGGTAACTATTTTAGCAAGCTCTGTCCCTATCCTTCCCAAGCCAACAATTCCAAGGGTTTTCCCTGCTAAATCAAAGCCCAAGTCCTGGGTCGGCTGGGAGGCACCCCATTCTCCTTGTTTTATTTTATTGTGAAGGTAAAGAGCCTTTCGGGCAACTGTTAACATCAGTAGCAGGGCCGTCTCAGCCGTAGCTTTATTTAAAACATTTGGCGTATTTCCCACGGGCACCCCATTTTCCGTAGCGGCTTTAATGTCTACTCCATCGAAACCTACTGAATGCAGTGCTACAACTTTCAGGTGTTTGCATTCTTTGAAAAAATCAGCATCCAGCCCCGCCTGCCCAACACTTAAAAAAGCATCATGCCCTTTACAGAACTGAATGGCTTGGCCTCTATCCAATATGGGCTTTTCCTTCCATACGGTATAATCAATTCCTGCTTCATTCAGCAATTTAAATCCTATTTCGGGGATAATCTTATTTATAAAAACTTTCATAAACTTTGTGTTTAGCAAAAAAAAGGTACTCATAAAATCAATAAAGACGGGTAAACACCCGTCTTTATCGGTGTTTACTTAACGTATCGGAAATCAAATTTTTGATCAAAATCCTTTAAAAAGGCAAGCATTAAGCCAATGACATTATTGATATCCTCTTTACTGGCTGTTTCAACAGTGGTATGCATGTATTTTAGTGGCAAAGAAATCAAGGCCGCTGGTACACCTCCATTAGAGTAGGCAAATGCATCTGTGTCAGTACCAGTACTTCTTGAAGAGGCTGATCTTTGAAAAGGAATTTCTTCTTTTCTGGCACTGGCTATGATTAAATCCAATAATTTTTTATGTACCGCAGCTCCACAAGTTAAGACAGGACCTTTTCCAGCAGTGTAATCACCACTTGCGATTTTACTGTACATTGGGGCGGTAGTATCATGACATACATCGGTGATAATAGCCACATCAGGTTTGATTCTGGCAGCTATCATTTCTGCACCCCTTAAGCCTATTTCTTCCTGTACAGCATTGACGATATACAATCCAAAAGGCAATTTGACATTTTCTTCCTTCAACATCCTGGCCACTTCTGCAATCATATAACCCCCAATTCGGTTATCGAGGGCACGACCAGAATAAAACTTTTTATTCAATTCGGTCAACTCATCTTTAAATGTAATGACACAGCCCACATGCACCCCCATTTCAAGTACCTCATCTTTTGATCTAGCCCCTATATCAATGAATATATTATCCATTTTAGGCGTTTCTTCTTTTGCCTTGTCCCTCACATGAATGGCTGGCCAGCCAAAAACACCGGGTACAATTCCTTTGTCCGTATGAATATTGACACGCATCGATGGGGCGATCATATGGTCTGACCCACCATTCCTAACCACATAAATGTATCCTTCTGGGGTAATATAATTGACAAACCAACTGATTTCATCCGCGTGTGCCTCTATGACAACCTTGAATTCTGCTTCGGGATTGATGACACCAACAGCTGACCCATAGGGATCTGTAAAATAATCATCAACAAAAGGCTTGATATAATCCAACCAAATCTGTTGCCCTGAAGCCTCAAAACCTGTTGGTGATGCATTGTTAAGGTATTTGTAAAGAAATTTCTCGTTAGTATCCATATCTAAATTAAATTGTATTGCCTACTTAGTCACAAAATGGCTGCCAATAAACCTTTCCCTGAACATAATTCAGACAAAGCCATTTAGGAGCTAGCATTGGGATAAAGTTACACACAAGAATGTTAGGGTAAAAATTGTCCCGTACACATTCTTAAGAAGTAGTAATAATTTCTTGGTTATAGCTTTTTTCAAGTAAGCTAATCCACTATGGCTTCCACATTTAGTCTAACCAAGATTGGGGTCAAGAAAGATTTCCTTCAGCAAAAAGCCTTCTAATTTCTTTCTTGTCAAACTTTCCTGTGCTGGTCTTTGGTACTTCGTTGATAAAAACAAATGCTTTAGGAATCTGGTACTTTACAAAGTCCCTTGATAAAAATGCAATTAATTCTTCCTCCAAAACCCCATCGTCCTTGTCCATCAAAACCATAGCAGCCAAAGGCACTTCAACCCATTTATCGTCTGGAATTCCAATTACTGCAGCTTCCCTAATTTTAGGATGTGCCATTATTGCTGATTCTAGCGCCACGCTGGAAATCCATTCCCCTCCGCTTTTTATGAGGTCTTTAATTCTATCCTTAATTTCCATGTACCCACCCTCATCTATTGTACTTACATCCCCCGTTTTAAACCAGCCATCTTTTGTGAAATTTTCATTGTTATTCGTTTTAAAATAAGCGCCAACGATCCAAACTCCTTTTGTTTGTAGCTCCCCTATGGAAATACCATCATTAGGAGCAACCTTGCCATCCTCTGTCACCACCCTTAACTCTACACCAGGAAGAGGAATGCCCTGATTGGCTCGAACGGCAACTTTTTCTTCGTAGGATAAAAGATCATGTTTTGGCTGAAGTCTACTGACTGTTGCCAATGGAGAGGTCTCGGTCATTCCCCAAACTTGAACTCCTTTTATCCCGAAGTCTTTATCAAAAGCTTCAATAAGGCTTTTTGTAAGTGCAGAACCGCCAACAAGGTACTCCTCTAGTGCTAATTTTTCTTTCGGTGGATTTATTTTCAGAGCATGATACACACCCAGCCAAATGGTTGGGACACCATTGGCTTTATTTACTTTTTCTTTCAAAAGGATGGTAATGATTTCTTCAGGTTTTAGATTAGATGAAGGAAGCACCATATCTGAACCCGACAACAAGCAGCTATAGGGTAAACCCCATGCCATCACATGAAACTGGGGGATTATGAGTAAAACGACATCTCTATTACTAAAATTAAAAGCATTAGGGGCGATAATAGCGGAGGCATGTAGGTAGGTAGATCTATGAGAATACAAGACCCCTTTTGGCAGCCCTGTGGTTCCACTTGTATAACAAATACAGCAAGCGTCATTTTCATTGATTTCAGGCCATTCAAAATCCTGGGATTGTTCTGCCAGCAAATCTTCGTAATACAGGGTATGTGGCAAGCTGGTATTGAATCCTTTTGGCGCATTTAGTAAGACAAAACATTCAACAGTTTCCAGTAAGGGCGCTATTTTTTCTAGTAGAGGGACCAGCGTAGCATCCACAAAAATCACCTTGTCTTCAGAGTTATTGATAATGTACTCCGTTTGGTTGTCAGACAATCGAATATTTATTGGATGGCAAATTGCTCCTACGCCAGATATCCCATAATACAACTCTACATGCGTGCCATGGTTCCATGCAAAAGTCCCTACCATGTCCCCTTTTGTGATTCCTAATTTTTGAATCAAGGCATTGGCTAACTTTTTACTCCTATTGTACATGTCACCGAAAAGATACTCATGACGTCCTCCATCTGGTAAATAAGAGATAATCTTTTTATGTCGATAGACACTGTTTCCAAACTCAAGAATAGTATTTGTCGTGAGCGGATAATTCATCATTAAGCCTTCCATTCCAGAAATTTTTGGGTTTATGTCATTTTAAATTCAACGCTAGCTACTTTCTGTACTTCTTAAGAGTACCGGTTAAATTGTGAATAAATACAAAATCACAATCTTTTAACAAATTTCACTATACTAATCTACTGATTTTTTGAAGGGTACAAAATTAATAGTGGATACGTGGTAGAATACCCATTTAATCAGGCATAAATGATTGCATTGCCCTAACAATCACCTTTATTATCAATTTCTGTTCTAGGTTAAAGATAAAATGCTAACAAGCCTTACTTCAATGACCCCATACTTTATTCAATTGGCACTTAGATAGCAAGGCTTTCACCATGTTTAGCTCCTTCTCACTACCAGGTTAAATGCTCAATAAATAATGCATCTAAGGTTTTCAATGACCCTCATATCAACAGGCTTGAAAGCTTTCCTTACTCATCAAATTAGGTAAGAAAGCTGTTAGAGAACCCACACAAGTTATAAAATAAGGCCTAAGTGCAATAAATACTTTATTACGCTTAAGCCTTATATATGCAAAATACCCGTAAAACTTATTAAGGAAAAATTTAAATTTAATCCCTGAACTTATAAAAAGTATTCTTTTACTTGTTTCAATAGTTTATGCCCATCAGGATCTGCTTGCGTTTTTAATTGACACAAATTTTCAGCCCATTCAGATGTCCGAATTCGAAGAGGGGGATTTGCAAGTTTGGCTACATGGAGGACAACAGCTGCCACTTCTACGCTAGTCTGGTAAAGGGAAGGCCTTTCCTTATCCTTGGCTCGATTTTGTGCCCCTTCAATGTATTTTTGAAATATTGGCGCATAGACACCCGTCGCCATTTCTCCTTTTTCATTGACTGTTTTGGCTACCGCATTGTTCATGAACTCGGTAGCTATTCCTCCGGGTTCAACTAGTGAAAACTGTATATTGAAAGGCTCGCTAATATAAGATGCAAGCGCTTCCGTAAAACCTTGATTTGCAAATAGAATAGCACTTTCAAACCCTACTCCTGTAGATGTTCCGGTAATTAATACGTTCTTTTTCATGGTTTTTAGTATTTATGGAATGAATATTCATTCCAATTTTTAAGTAAAAAAAAATTATTCCTTAATCGCATCCCACACCATATGCATTTGATTTTTAAGCGTGGGAACTTTAGTTGAAGATTGCGTAAAATGATAACGCAAATAGGACATGATTGCTCCTCCTATAAAAATAAATATTTCATCTATTGCTATATTTTTAATTATCCTTTCTTCTTGCCCTTTTTGCACCAACTTGTATACAGGTTCATACGAATTTTCACCCTTTCTAACACTGTCTTTAGTAATAATGGGTGAGGCTTGCAGTTGTTCCATAAACTTAAAGTAGACCGGTTGGTCTATAAAGAACTGTATAACTGCTGTGAAATAATTTTCAAATTGAGTCTTGATGGGTTGATCTGATTTAAAAGTAGCGAACATCGATTTCTCCTTTTCTTTTATAGAAACGTAAATCTCGTTTATCAATATTTCTTTATTGGGAAAATAATTATAAATCGTACCCATTCCTGTACCTGCAGCCTTGGCAATCGCCGACATGGGCGTATTATGAACCCCATTATCTGTAAGGAGTTTCAATGCTGATGACAATATGGCCTCTTTTTTATTCACTGTACAAAGGTAAGTAATTTGGAATGAATATTCCAAATTACTTACCTATTTATTTTTAGTTTAGCTTAAAATCAATAAGAATTAGTAGCTGCTTTTGGCTCTTCTCCACCTATGGTATTCATTAATTCCGGAGCCATACTTGTGATCGCATTGGTCAACTCACCTAAAGCTGATACATTGGAAAGGATTATCACACCATTTTTGGCTTTCACATCTATAATCATTGAAGAGGTATAGCCTCCGGTTCCTCCGTTGTGCCAATTCCAAACAGCTCCCGATTCGGTTTGGATAACACTCCAGCCTAAGGCCATGGAATAATTCTCGTTTATCTCAAAAAATGCTGTTCTTGATAGCGTCAGTTCTTTGTTTGAACTATCAAATTGAGCTAGTGCAAACTTTGACATGTCATTGACCGTAGACAAAATTCCACCGGCTCCCATAAGTACCGACATGTCCCAATTGGATACCTCCTCCCCTTTATCATTCAGTCCCTTAACCAACTTGTCCTCTATCTTGCTCCTCAAAGTAGTTGATGCCTTCATCCCGTACTTCGAAAAAATCTCTTTTTGAAGTAACGTTTCGTATGTCATCTTCGCTTTATTACTTAGCACATAGCCGAGCATTCCTACACCGAGATTAGAGTAATCAGAAACCGCACCAGGTTTATGTTTCATTTTCAATTCTTTTGTCAGGTAGGTTTTCAGTTCTTCTTCCCCAAAATCTTTATAAGGATTTTCCAAACTTACATTTTCAAGGTTTGCTGGAATTCGAGGAAGTCCGGAAGTATGGGTAGCCAATTGCTTAAGCGTAATTTCCACACCGTCTTTTAGTGGGTAGTGAAGGTAATCGCCAATTTGATCTTCGATATTCACCGTGCTATCCTTCAAAAAATTGGCAAGCAAAGTTCCGGTAAAGACTTTAGTGATGGATCCTATTTCGAAAACCATGTCTTGATTTTGAATTATCATTGTTGAATCCTGAACGCGTTTGACTCCAACATAATTAACCTTCCCATTTTCAATAAGGGCTATGGCAACCTCAGCTTGATTTGGCAATGCTTACGCCTTGTCAAATATTAATTCATATTGGGCTTCAGCCAATTTTTCTAATTCTTCAACCTGAGTTTTAGATTCTTTAGAGGGGGAATTTCCACAGCCATAGACTACAAACATGATAAGCATTTGAAAATACCTCATCATTAATTTTTTGAGTTAAGGACCTCCGATAGAGGAATTTTTAAGCACTTTTCTAACCAACACATACGAATAAAGCCGCCAATTTAAATAACCAATTTGCTATCCTTTTTAACTATGATAATACATAGAATTGTTGAAACAAGGGTCAGGAACGTTCCAAGAATCAACTCCAATAGGCTTTCCGAAAAAAGATTACCTATGGTATTCAATCCAAAAAACGCTGCAAAAACCCAAATGAATGCATTTATAATTTTATTCTCTTTTTTTCTTTCAATCAGTTTGAGTTTTACGAAGAGTATGGTCAATAGGAATATATTCAATAGTATTGAGATGGTTTCAAAAGTTTTCATCTCCTCCACCGACTTAAGTCTTCCAGCCCAAACTTTATCGTAGGGAATAAATTCAAAAAAGACCAAAAAGTGAAACACTAAAACTACTCCAAGTAAGCAAAACATAATCACTAACGCCTTCCTCTTATCCATTTACCAATATTTTCAACTTTTTAAAACAATTAGAAACGATATACCTTAATACTAATTTACTAAGAGACCAAACGGTACAAATTAGATTTTTAAATCTTTAGCAAACAGAAATCAAAAAAGAACGGGTTTCCATGATCACCTTTACTGTCCTTAAACCACACCTAATCCACTATATTTTGTCGACATGGATGCACAAAATGCAACAATACCCTAACATTAGAATAAATCGCTTAAGCCCTGCACTCCACTTTGGATAGATTTATTCATTGATGTATTTCTAATTCATAGATTTGTTCCAAATTAACTTTGAACCTCTCCGATCATAACATCAACGCCGCCGCTTGCGAAGTTGGGAATGTCATTAACTGCAGCTTGTCCTTCAGGAGATGCCATTTGTTTTTTTAGTTCTTCGATGGTTTCAAAATACAATTCTGCCATTCTGTATTGGGAAGGTTTTCCACCATCTGGTGTCCCAGAAAATTTTGTAAATTCCACCTTACTTAGGCCTTTAATTTTTGCGGCGATGGGAAGGTGAGTTTCAGCATAATATTCCTCAAAAGCCTCAACATCTACAGGGTGACCATACATTACAACTAATTTTACCATAACTTATTTTTTTTGTGTTAGTTAGATTTATTTAAAGTAATAATAAAATTGGCTGAATACCCAGGATATTGAATAAAAGCCTCAATTCTTCTGAAAATATCTTACCATTATTCTCAAATTGAAACAATACCTCTTGCAAGAAGTTGAATTCGGTCCGCTAACCTGACAAGGTTATAAAAATCAATAGTCGAATGTATATTTAAAATTGCCAAGGCAAGGATGATACCCAGGATCGATCCCAAAATAATTAATTTTCTTTTCGATCAATTTATCATCAATATAAAGGTTTTCTTCAATAATATTCTCTCGATCAAAGATTTTAATCAATCTCTTTTGAGCATCATATTTATAGGTTTTAAAATAGATCAATCCACCATTGACGGTTTCCTTTTTTTCCTCTATTAATAAATTCTTGGCAAATTTGTAAGTTGTGACATGATGCTTTTCAGCATTTTTAGTGTAATCAATTTTGGTCTTCAACTGTCCGTTGGTATACTCATAGGTATTGAATCCACCCCAGCTTTCCCATTCTTTCACCAATAAATTATGCTCAAACTCTCTGGGGGCTTCGCTTACACCTTCACTTACCATATTTCCATTACCATCAAAGTCAGTGAATTTGAATTTGATATTCACCAATTGATTCATCTCATTGTAAATGAATGTCTTTTCAGATTTTCGGTAATCTGATTCAAAAATTTCATACACCAATTGGGCCTCATTGTTGTAGGTGAAATTAGTAGTATAAAGTATATCACCATCGACAAGGGTAGTTTCTGAAATCAATTTTCCCATGTCATATTCATATTCCACCCTTCTCAGGCTTTCATTAGAATTCACTTGGCAAAAGACATTCATTGCACTTGGTTCAGAAAGCAATGGCAGTTGATAATTTTCCTCAAGCGCACAACTTGAGAAAATTAATAGAATTATTAATAGATTTAGAAATGTTCTCATTCTGATTAAATTTTGGATTCAATAATCAAGACGTTAAAACAATACTACTTGCCACAAACATTATTATTTTACTCTCCTAAAATGGGGTATGCTTATGCTATTGCTATCACTACAAAAATGTTTGATAGCCTTTCAATCCATAATTATTTCAATTTCCATTTGATTCCATTTGTAATAGGTACTGTGGTTATTTCCAGCATCAGACCAGATCAAGACCATCTTTTTGCCATCTTTGCTAATCCATTTTGGACTTAACTTCATACCATAAGTACGGTTTTCCTTGTCATCGGGATAAAAAGAATCTTTGTAATAAAATTGTTTCCATGACCCCCAAGGGTTCTCTGAATACCAAAACCCAATACTTCCTGGAAGTGGGCAATCCCTACACCAGCCATCCCAGTATTCCTTTGTTGGATCCTTTACTCCATAGCTGGTCATGACATACAGATCCAAACCGGCATTGTACACGACACTCGGAAACCAGCTGGACCACATCCATTGTTCACCTTCACCTGCCTCAGGATACTGAATAGTAGCCCCTCTCTTGCTCATGTCTGAAGTCCAAGTTGGTTGATTGTTTCTGATTCCTTGGAAATATTCATAGGCATCTTTTTCCAGTATCTTTTCCTTATGCACCCTAGCCAAAGCCAGGTTTCTTGGATCATGTTGTTCGGGAGAATACATATAAATATACTCATCCTTAGCAGCCGAGTTGGCTTTTCCATTTTGCAAAAAAGCAATCCAATTGAAAGCATACGCCTCTTTCCCCTCCTTAGGCCGTGGATCTTCCTTATGGAAAAAAAAGGCTGTTGAATCTAACTGCTGGTAAGATTTGTAGTTTTCCAAAGTACCATCCCAACGGTAAACCGTTTTACCAAAATCTTTTGTATATAATAGTCTGTTAGCAGTGGCTCTTCGATACCAGGTGTCTGTTTCACTTCTCCAAAGCCACACGTAAATAGTGCTGTCTACAGCCAAAGTCCCGTAACCATACAATGGAGAATCGACTAAGCTAATGGGCCAGCCGGGCATTTTTTTAACCTCATCATTAGAAAAGTTCTGGTCCCCTGAAATCTGTAACAGCATTGAACCCTCCCAATCGGCCAAGCTGTTCAATTTATCTGAGCTCCCCCACCATCCATTCCCATCATCTAGAATTGTATATACATTGTCATCTATGGCCCAGGTCTGGCACCAGTTGTCCCCAAAATTCCCTTTACGCTGAAGTGTTGTAGCATCAAAACGCACCCCAATCGGATTGGTCTGCGAAAAGGCAGTAAATGTGCTCATTATGAGCAAAAGAACTATTAAATATTTTTCTATCTTCATATTGGTTTAATAAATAGTAAAACTTGTGCAATTGATGCTAAAAAATTAAGGTAGTGCACCCACCTTTTTTAATTGAAGGACATTGGTCAAATATTATTTTTCAACTGTTTAGTACAACCTTCAGCAAAACACATAAAATAACGGTGCGCTCACTAACTGTGAGCAGACAACAAAAGCATTAAACAGGCAAAAGTTAATTTATAACCTTGCCTAGTTCTCATCCGAGGTTAAAATTATTATTTTTTTCACAAAGCACAACCCCTTAACAAAACCCTTGTCATTCTGAAAAACAAACACATCAAATATTGATTTTTAAAAAATTAATAAAACTTTATGGGGTCATTTAACTACTTGGCTTCCTCTTTATATTATACAGCCTAAAAATTCATTAAATCAACCAATGATTAATTCAAAACATACCAAAAATGCAGAAATTTCTACTTTAAAGCATGATAACTCTATTAAACAATATGAGAGCAGAACAGATATGGACATTTGGAGTGCTTTTAATAAAGGGAATGAAGCCGCATTCAATTACATCTACCGAGTTTATGCTCCATCATTGTTTCAATATGGGGGACAATTTTCTAAAGATGAGGCAATACTACAGGATTGCATACAGAATATATTTATTGAATTAAGGCGAAAGAGAGGCCATTTGACAGAGGTAAGCAATATAAGGGCCTATTTATACAAGACTATGCAAAGAGAAGTGGTACGAATGATAAAGCGAGAGAAACGCACTTCTATTCTATCGTGTGGGCTAGACGAGAGGATTTTCCCTATAGAAATCTGCCATGAAACCAAACTCATCCAACAGGAATATGAAATTGAAAGGAAAGAAATAATTGTCTCGGCCATGAACCAGCTAAGTCCCCGTCAAAGACAGGCCATCCTGCTACTTTATGAGGAGGGGATGAATTTTAAGGAAATTAAAGAAGTGATGGAATTTAGTGAGGTAAAGTCGGCCAGGAAAATTATCTACAGGGCTTTGGCTTCACTAAAAGTCATCATCAAGAATAAACAGTAGAACGAATTAACCAGTGGTTTTTATCCACTTTATATGAAATACGAAGATTACACTATTGACAATTTCTTAATGGATGATTTTTTCATTCATTGGGTGAAAAATCCAAACGAGAATAACCGCCATTTCTGGGAAAAATGGCTTGAGCAGCACCCCGAAAAACGTGATATGGTGATGAAAGCTGCCATTATTATAAGTTCTGTTCACTATGAGTCAAAGCCTTTAATGGGAGATAGACGCTATGTAGAGGCATTCGAAAATATTTTAAAGGCAGACAATGATTCGGAATTAAAAAAAACAGAAAGAGGGGCAAAATCCCTGAATTTTAAATTTCCCTGGAGAATGATGGCTGCCGGGGTGATGATTCTTTTTTGCCTGGGGATCAGCTATAAACTTATTATTAATCCTTCTAAGGCTGAACTTTCAGAATCCGATAGGGTGACAATGATCAAAAGAGTTAACCCTGCTGGTAAAAAATCAATTTTAACATTATCTGATGGATCGAGGATATTCCTGAATTCAGGAAGTGAAATCAGCTATCCCTCAGGATTTAATGACAGCCTAAGACTGGTAAGCTTGAGGGGCGAAGCCTTCTTTGAAGTTCAAAAGGAGAAACGGCCTTTTGTGGTAAAAACAGGGCAGACCAAAATAAAGGTTTTAGGCACCTCCTTCAATGTCAACCAAAAGCAGAATGGTGCACTAACGGTGGCCCTAGTAACTGGAAAGGTGATTATCAATGACCAGAAAGGAAACGAGATGCAACTTGCCCCTTCTGAGATAATGGTAAGAGGCGAAGACGGGGCCTTTCACAAAACCGGATTTGACCCTTTGACCCTTATAGGGTGGAAAGATAAAATACTGGTTTTTAGAGAAAATTCTTTTGTTGAGGTCAAGGAAAAAATAGAGAACTGGTTTGGAGTGACCTTACACTTAGAAGGGGAAATTGATACTAACATGACTTATTCAGGAACTTACAAAGAAGAAAGCTTGGAAAATGTTTTGAGAGGAATGCTTTTCACCTCAGGATTAGCTTATGAAATTGAAGATAAAATGGTGACAATTAAAAACACCAAATAACATGAAAAATGAAAAGACAACACCCGTTCCGTGGGGGAACGAGCGTTGCCAAAATTAAGCCATTGTTTCTTCTCAAAATGGACAATGACCTACATTCAAGTCGTATAACTTAAACTAAACAATAGTATGAATAAAAATGTACTTAGACAATTAATAATGCTGTCAAAAAGATTATTATACGCTTTTCTGGTGCAGTTATTTATGTGCACTATTTTATTGGCCAACACTGGGAATGCTCAGCGCAATTCAATTGAGGACGTGAGGCTTACCTTACATATCGATGGGAAAAGTTTAGCTAAATTCTTTCGCCAAGTAGAAAACAAAACTGAATTTAAATTTACTTATAACCATTTTCTAGTAGACCTTGATCAAAAGGTTACTGTTGTGGATTCTAATACAGTATATAAGGTATTGGAATCTATTTCACAACAGACCCAATTAAGCTTTGTACAGGTGAATGAGAATATTCATGTAAAGCCTGCCATTAACAAATCAAATCAAGGGACAATAATCACTCAGCTGGCCGATGTAACCATTTCCGGAACGATTAAGGACACTAAAGGTGAGCCGATACCTGGCGTAACCATCTCATTACCAGGGGCCTCAATTGGAACCGTAACTGACTTGGAGGGCAGGTACAGTTTAACCATTCCTGAAGAATCCACTTTGGTATTTTCTTTTATAGGTTATGAGACCCAGAGAATACCAATTGGAGGAAGAAGCGTAATTGATGTTACTTTACAGGAAGATATATCCTCTTTGGATGAGGTAGTAGTGGTGGGTTATGGAACTCAAAAAAAGGAGAGTCTTGTAGGAGCTATTTCGAAAATTGAAGGGGACAAAGTTAGATTAGGTGTTCAAGGTGCTGATCTAGGAACATCACTTAGAGGATCTACTCCTGGTTTGACAAGTATGATTTCAACCGGTGTACCGGGAGGAGTAGATTATTCGGGAAGGAATGGTGAGAATGCCCAGTTATTAATACGTGGACAAAGCACTTGGAACAATTCTTCTCCGCTTGTTTTAGTAGATGGAATTGAGCGTGACATATTGAATGTAGACCCCAATGCAGTAGCGTCTATATCTGTTTTAAAAGATGCTTCTGCTACAGCTGTTTTTGGTGTGAAAGGTGCTAATGGTGTTATTCTCATTACTACGAAAAGAGGAAGTGAGGGAAGAGCTGTTGTGACCTTCGATAGCAAAACAACATTTAAAAACATTTCAAGAATGCAAGAGGGACAGCGGCCAGCAGATTCTTATCCCGCTGTGCAGACAATGAATAATGCAATTTTAAACGAAGTACAACTTAGACCTAATAGTTGGGACTTTATCTATCCTCAGGAATGGGTGGAACATTTCAGAACAAATGAATATCCTTACTATTTTCCAAATGTAAACTGGAGAGATGAAAATTTAAAAGATTACACTATTGATCAGACGTATAACTTAAGCGCCTCAGGAGGAACAAAATTCGTTAAATATTTCACTACTGTTTCCTACCTGAATGAAACAGATATGCTTAAGACGTTAAATGTTGATCCAAACTCAACTATAGAAAATGATTTTAAACGCCTTAATATCAGAAGTAACCTGGATTTCCAGCTTACCCCTACTACGATGTTCAGGGTTGGTTTATCAGGATACTTTTTTGACCAGGGAGTTAGAGGCGGTGGCGACAGTGCATGGAGAGGCGTTTGGGAATCTTCCCCTGAAATATTTCCAGTAAAATATCCGGACGGAACTTATGCTCGTGATGAAGGTGCGTACCTAATGACTAACTCAGTATATGACTTTGGTTATTCAAGTGCCCAACACTGGGGAGGCACAGGACTAAATACTGATTTCACACTGGCACAGGATCTAGGTTTTATTTTAAAAGGACTTTCTGTTGAAGCTAAATTGGGATATGATAACTCGTCACGTACCAGCGGGAAGACCACCTATTTGGATGGCCCATTAACCAAATATATCTCGAAATCAATTGTTGATGACCCAAGATTTAGTGCCAATCTCAGTGGCACTGCATTAAGTGAATTAGAGGAGGAATATACTACCTGGAACATTGCAAGGAGGACTCCTGGTGCTGACGGATACGATTGGACTCCGTTTCCCACGCGTACTTTTTCTCAGAGTATCTTGACAAATAGTACTGTGCGTTCAATTTTATATCAATTTCAAGCAAACTATCAAGCTGATTTTGGCAAGCACAATGTCACTGGCTTGGCATTGGTGAGCAGAGCAGAAAGAACAATAGGATCTGTTTTTCCCACTTACCGCGAAGATTGGGTCGGACGAGTAACTTATGGGTATGATGATCGCTATTTATTAGAAGCCAATGCAGCTTATAATGGTTCTGAAAAGTTCGCTCCAAAATATCGCTTTGGGTTTTTCCCCTCAGCAGCCATTGGATGGATAGTTTCCAACGAAGCATTTTTTGAACCGATTCGACCTATCATGAATACGCTTAAATTCCGATATTCTAATGGTAAAGTGGGTAGTGATGCAAGTATTGATCGATGGCTCTACACCAATAGTTATATCGTTAATCCAGCAGGTGGCACTGGCATGGAGTTCGGTGCCCCTTATACCGTTTCTTCACCATTCCCCTATCGGTATGAAGGAACGATAGCAAATCCTGACATTCAGTGGGAAACTTCCCATAAAATTGACTATGGTATTGAAGCTGCATTTTTTGACAATAGACTGCTTTTTACCTATGACTATTTCACAGAACACCGGAGTAATATATTTCTATCTGGTGGAGACAGGGTTTTACCAGCATTTTACGGTGCTGACCCTGTTGCTGCAAATGTGGGTATTGTGGATATAAAAGGCTGGGAAATTGAAACAGAGTTCAGGAATCAGGCTACAAGAAGTTTTGGTTACTGGTTTAAATTTGGGGCCTCCTATGTGATTGACAATGTTGTCTTCAAGGGTGATCCTGAATTAAGACCAGCTTATCAAAAACAGGAAGGATTCCCGATGGATATACGTAGGGCTACTTTAAATCAAGGAGACCATAGTTTTTACAGTACCTGGAATGATATTTATAATTCTGTGGGAACAGAAAACAATAGTGACTTACTCCCTGGTGACTTTAAGACGCTTGATTATAACGCTGACGGAATCATTAACGCTGATGACAATGTACCCGCTGATTATCCCATTAGACCCCAACACACCTACTCGCCTTCGGCAGGAATATCCTTTAAGAATTTTAGCGCCAGCATAGCTTTTTACGGGGTATATAATCTTTCTTCCGGCTTAAACTGGAGATATTCCGGATCAAGTTTTGGGTCCAGTGTGGCAAGGATTGCAAACCACTATGTAGACAATATTTGGTCACCTGAGCTTGAAAGATTCGGCGAAGATGCAATGAATGCCTCCAGCAGATTTTCGAGTAGAGGAAGACAGGGATTTATCAATTACCCGCGTTATTACCTGAGGTGTGAAAATGCTGAAATAAGTTACAATATCACCGGACAGAATGTTCAACTATTAGAAAAACTTAACATTTCTAATGCCCGGATTTCTTTATCTGGAAATAACCTGTTTATGTTCTCACCTGTCTATCTCGATATGGATAAAGTAAGTCAGCTTTCAAACGTATCAGACAGGCACATGTATCCCGTGCTAAGAAGAGTCAATTTGGGAATGCATTTAGAATTTTAATAGAAAACTCAAGTTTTATGAAAACAATTTTAAAACCTCATTGGATTCTTTCAATTTTTCTTTCTTTCCTATTCATTTCTTGTGAAGAATATCTTGATAGAACCCCCGAAGCGGATATAACTGAGGAAGATATATTTGGAACATTTGAATCCTATATGGGATATGCGGATTATAATTATGCAGAAGTAGTGGACCTATTAGGTCAGTATGCGCCTTATGCCCCCTATTGGGGAGGGGAAGGCATTTTTATCTTTAGTGACAAGGTTACAGCTGCTAATAAAGGAGAATATTGGACTTTAATTGGCCGTGGCCTAGTCAACTATTATTGGGTTAATAATCGACCAAGAATTGGAGATTGGGATAATTTTGGGGAAGGTGGTATTTGGTATGGTGGGTGGAGAGGAATACGAAGGTCCAATACCGCTTTAGAGAACATAGATTTATTACAAGGATCTGAAGAACAGAAAAATATAATCAAAGGTCAATCCTATTTTTTCAGAGCTTGGTTTCACCAGCAAATTATTGAAGGATTTGGAGGTATGCCTTATGCAGACGTCATCTTTGAAGGTACAAATGTCCCCAAACTTCCGCGTCTTTCTTACCAGGAAACTGCGGAAAAAATTGATGCTGATATGGACGAAGCAATTGCGCTTCTTCCGGTCAATTGGGATAACACTGTTCTGGGTCGAGATAGCCAAGGAACCAATACCGGCAGGATAACTAAAGGTGCTGCCATGGCCTTAAAAGGGAGGTTTTTACTTTACGCAGCTAGCCCCCTTATGAATGGCTTTTCAGGTAATGGTTTCAATTACAACGAAGAATTTAGCAAAAGATCTGCCGCTGCTAGCTGGGAGGTGATAAAAATGGCCGACGAAGGTGTGTATTCACTTGTTCCTTGGGAAGAGTACAGCAGTCTTTTTCATAATAATAACGATGGCACAAATGTTTGGACATCAGAAACACTTTGGCTTAAGCCAACTAAAGAAATTGGCTCTCTAATGTGGTCGACTGCAAGACTGCATTGGCACCCTACGTATTTGGGTGCTGAAGGAGGAATGACTACTGCCTCTCAGAATTTTGTTGATCGATTCGAGATGGCAGATGGCACCCGATACAAAGTAGAATATGATCAAGACGACAATAAACGTTGGAAAAACAGAGACCCTCGATTCAAAGCCAATATAGCAGTCGACAGAGATAAAGTGGGCGATAATGTAAATTCGGTCTGGCATGGATACGTTGGAGATGAACCTACAGCTAGGCCAGGTAACCAAGCTTCAAGTACCTACCTAATTAATAAATTCATACCCTATGGAATGAATACTTTTGACAATGAGTGGAGAAATTTTCAATTCAGACCTTCCCTTATCCGGCTCGCAGAAGTTTACCTTAATTACGCTGAAGCTGTTGCCGCAGCATACGGCCCACTGGGCACAGCCCCTGGGGCCCATCTTACAGCTGTAGATGCAATTAATATTGTTCGCAATAGGGCTGGAATGCCTCCTGTAACAGAAGCAGCAACCGGTTATGATAATTTTATGGATCTGGTTCGGAATGAAAGAAGTGTGGAATTGGCTTTTGAAGGCAATGGCTATTGGGTTGATATCCGCAGGTGGTATATAGGACACCTTCAAGAAAACAAGCCGCTTTACACTTTAGATTTTGATAAAAATTGGACGTTTTTTAACAGGAACCTGCACACGCTCAGAGTATTCGACAATCCAAAACACTACTGGTTGCCAATTTATCGCGAGCAAGTACAGTTATATCCTGAATTTGAACAAAATCCTGGTTGGTAATTCTCCCTTTTACGATACATGAAAAAAATAATAGATATGAAGAATATATCAAGGGTTATTTTCTTAGCATTTGCCTTAGTTTTAATTTTTCAGGTTTTTTTATTTGCGCAGGTGCAAAGAAAAATGATTGTTAAGGACAATGAAGGGAATCCCATATCAGGCGCTACCGTAACTTACGGCGAAAGAAATGAAACAGTTACAACTAATACAGTTGGTGAATTCTCTATAACAGCCACTCCAAATTTTCAAATTTTTGTTGAAGCTGAAGGTTATACAGAAGGTTATTTTAATTATTCACTAGATGAGAATATACTTATCTTAACAAAAGCACCATTTCAAACAGGTGGGAATGACCTTGTCAATGTCCCGTTTGATATTCTAACTAAACGTCAAATTCCAGGAGCTGTTGGAACACTTAACGTCCCTGAAATACTTGATTATAGCCAAGAAAATAGTGTAAGTGATATATTAAGAGGTAGAGTATCAGGATTGCTCTCTTCGTATAATATTAGAGGAATGGGGAATCCGTTAATTGTTATTAATGGTATTCCAATCGATAATGTCTACCCTGATTGGAGTAATTTGGGTAATGATGAGATTTTTGCGCAGGAAATTCAAGACATCTCAGTTTTAAAAGATTTGTCATCTGCACTATTATATGGCGCAAGGGCTAAAAATGGCGTAATTCTTATCACTACTAAAAGAGGGACACCAAATAAAAAAGTCCTAAATTTCAATTTCCAAACAGGGGTTAATAAACCAATCTCCTATCCTGAGTATCTTTCATCATCAGATTACATGGAGCTTTACAATGAGGCTTCTGTTAATGATGGCCTAGCACCAAGGTATTCACAAGAAGAGATAGAAGGAACAAGACTAGGAAATAACCCGCTACGCTATCCAGATCAGGATTATTATAATTCTACATTTCTTAAGAATAGTTCATCCTACCAAAATTTTAATGCGAATATCGCCAACGGAAATGAGGTAGGACAGTTTGCTGTAAATATTGGGTGGAGACGGAACAATGGATTAATAAATGTCGGAAAACAAGAAAAAAGCGACAGGTTTAATTTAAGAACTGCTGTTGATTACGAAATTACTGATATTATAAAGCTTAAGTTTAATAGTTCGTTTATCCTTAATAATTCCAACGCACCACGGTATTCAGGTAATTTTTGGTCAAGAAGTGACTTTTGGGAGATTTCATCTACCTATCTCCCCAATTTATACCCCCTCTTGATCCCAGCAAGTGCAGCCACTGAATTTCCAGAGTTAGTTGCAGGTGCTAATTTGGTCGACGGTCAATATTTATTGGGTGGTACCAATAATTACCAAAACAATGTATATGGCGATTTACTCTTCAATGGCACAAGCAAACAATTTAGCTGGTTAATGGACATTAACACAGGTCTTGAGTTTGACCTTGAAGGCATCACCGAAGGCTTAAAGGCTTCTGCCCTCGTTAGCTTCAATAATTATAGCTTCAGTTGGGAAGAAATGCAAAACGATTATGCTACTTATTCCCCCTCTTTCATAGAAGGTAGTAATACCCTTGCAAACATATCAAAGATTGGTAACGATGTTAGAGTAACGGATCAAACCGTAATTGATGGTTATTTTTACAAAGGATATGCTTTTTATGGCAAAATTGACTACTCCAGGATATTTAACGAAGTCCATGAGTTCAATGCAAACGCATTAATTTTCTCACAGGTCAATACTCGTGAGTCACTTTGGACACCTAACAGATATGGGCATATTGGTTTCCGGGCAAATTACATGTACTCAAACAAGTTCATTGCAGAATTTACCGGAGCCTATGCCGGTTCACAAATATATTTTGGTACAAATGACAATAAATATGCTTTTTCCCCCGGAGTTGGTTTAGGCTGGGTGCTCTCAGAAGAAGACTTCATCAAAAACAATCCTTCAATTAACTATTTAAAACTAAATGCCAACTGGAGTATCCTAAATACTGATGTAAATGTAACAGATGATAAAATTACTTATGATTATTATCGCGCTCAAAGCACTTTTAGTTATGCAAATGGGCAAGCATCCAATGCAAGTCAAAGAATATATCCTGGAAACCCCAATCTATTATGGGAGAAAATGATGAACTATAACATTGGATTTGAATCCATGCTTTTAGAGTATCGATTAGGCATACAAGCGTCCTACTTCTATTATAAAAATTATGATTTCGTGGTTCAAAGAGCCAATACACTCCCTGACCTTATAGGGGTAATTCCCTATAGTAACTATGGAAGTGAGCAAACTCAGGGAGTTGAGCTTGGGATAAATCATGTTTCAAAAGTAGGAGGCCTTAAATTAAATATTGGTGCCAATTTGGTTTATTCCGTACCTAAGATCCTTACCATTGATGAACCATTCTATGCGGATGAATACCGTATGAGGGCTGATAAGCCAATGGATGCAAGATTTGGATATGTTGCGCTGGGTTTATTCAAGGATCAGCAAGACATTGATAACCATGTTGACCAGTCATTTGGTGTGGTACGTCCAGGGGACGTTAAATACAAAGACCTAAATAGTGATGGGATAATTGATGTAAATGACCAACAGATGATTGGAAACTCCACGTCAAGAGTTGAGATGGGCTTACATTTAAAATTAAGCTACAAATCCTTTGAGTTATTTGCACTTGGACGAGGACAATTTGGGGCAGAGGGCGCCTACTCTGGCTCTTACTACTGGGTCAGGGGAGATGATAAATATTCAAACTTTGTATTGGACCGTTGGACAGCTGAAGCGCCTAATGAGGCAAAATACCCTCGATTAACAACTACAACTGGCTCAAATAATTTCAGAAATTCTACCTACTGGCAATATAAAACTGATAGGTTTTCATTACAAACCGTCCAATTAAACTATACCGTTTCTGACATGAATTTTATAGGTTTAAATGAGGCGCGTTTCTTCCTCAGAGGAGACAACTTAGTAATGCTCTCAGGGATGACCGATGTATTAAATCTAAGGATAGGAAGTGCCCCCAATATGCGATCATTTTCTACCGGAGTTAATTTACAATTTTGATAGGTGAAAATAAATAAGATGAACAAACTAAACTATTTTGTATTGTACCTGGCATTTATAGGCTTGATTTCTTGTGATGACTATTTTCTTCCTGAACCAGACAATACCTACACTGACGATATTTTGCTAACGCGGCCAAGCTTTGTTGAAGGGCTTTTAATGCAGGGCTATACGGGTTTACCTAATGGCTATAGCTTTAACTTTGAAACTGCTACCGATGATGCAGTCACCAATGACCTGACTTCGGCTTACCTGCGTTTGGCAACTGGTGAGTGGTCTTCTCAGTATGGCGCTACGGGTTCATGGAGTGAGGACTATACGAAAATATATTACCTGAATAAATTTCTAGATATTTATGAATCGGCGGATTATGCCGTTGATATCTCTAGACCAGCTTCAGATAATGACATCCGGAACGCGCTTTATTTAAAAAGGTTAAAAGGAGAAGCATATGGCTTAAGAGCATGGTATAAATTTGAGCTCTTAAGGGCTTACGGTGGAAAAAGTGCTGATGGAGATCTCTTGGGGTTTCCAATAGTAGATAAAACACTTTTGCCGGAAGACGATTTGGAATTACCTCGAAATACCTACGCCGAATCTGTTACTAGTATTTTATCGGATATAGATATTGCCATTGCCAATCTGCCCGAAGTATATGAAAACTCAGGCGATGCCAATTACGATGCGGTTATGGGAAATAAACTTGATGGCCGAATGAATGGAAAAGCTGCGAAAGCTTTGAGATCCCGAGTGGTGTTGCAGGCCGCCAGCCCAGCCTTTTCAGAATCAAGTGGTGTAACCTGGGAGGAGGCTGCAAAAATATCAGGTGAATTTTTATCTGAATTGGGCGATTTGTACCAGGAAGGTATCGCTTTTTATTCCACCATTGATAGTAAAGAACTGATTTGGAATCAATCAAGACAATTAACCCTCGGATGGGAAAATCAGAATTTTCCCCCATCGCTTTTTGGGTCTGCAAGAACAAATCCATCTCAGAACCTTGTTGATGCATTTCCCATGAACAATGGATATCCTATAAGCCATGAACTTAGCGGTTATGATCCGGAAAATCCTTATAAAAACAGGGATTCAAGGCTAAACACCTATATTATTTACAACGGTGCTGAATTTAAAGGTAATACAATCTTTACCTATGAAGGCCAATCAATAGATGGAATTCGAGCGCAGGAAAATTCTACACGCACAGGCTATTACTTGAAAAAACTTATGGATGAAAGTGTAAGCCTTAGGCCTGGAAATCAGGTTTCTACGAATCACATCTATACCCTCTTTCGAGAAACAGAAATACATCTGAATTTCGCTGAGGCAGCTAATGAAGCGTGGGGACCTAATGGGGATCCTAATGGTTATGGGTTTACAGCAAGAACAATTGTAAAAGAACTACGCGCTCGTGCAGGCATATCTTCAACTGATACCTATTTGAATGGTATAACTTCAATTGAAGAAATGCGGGCCCTTATACGAAATGAAAGACGTCTGGAGTTATGTTTTGAAGGTTTCAGATTTTGGGATATACGTAGGTGGAATGATGTGGCTACCATGCAAGAACCCGTTAAAGGTGTTTATATTTCGAATTCTGAGAATACCTTTTCCTATGATTATAGGGAGATAGAAAACCGTATTTATGAGCCCTTCATGATATATGGACCCATACCATACAATGAAACACTTAAGTACAATCTAAAACAAAATAACGGGTGGTAAAGTACAATTCACTAATCGGCTATAGCATGAAAAAGATATTGATATATTTAATGATAGTCATTGGAACAATGGCTTGTAAAGATCAGGAGTTTGGGTTTTATGATTATGATCATACTGCTGTATATTTCCCAATACAGCTTCCACTAAGGACACTATCTATTGGAGAAGATAGGATTGATAACACCCTGGATAAAGACCTTCAATTCGACATTGCTGTGTCTATTGGTGGCTTGTATGCCACAAATAAAAACGATTGGACTGTGGATTTCGTAATTGATAATTCCCTCACTGATAGCGTATACAAGATTGACAATGGTGATACGCATAAGGTTCTTCCCCTACCTGCAGAATATTACACTTTAGATGCCCCATCGTTGATTACCATACCCAAGGGTTCATTTAACGGAAGTGTTAGGGTTCAGCTGACCAATGCCTTTTTTGATGACCCTTTAGCTATTACTGGCGCCTATGTTTTACCATTACGGATCACAAACACTTCGGCTGATAGCATCTTAGTTGGGGCTCCTGCAAATGCTGATATACAGAACCCAGACAAAAGAGATCTGAATGATTGGGAGGCTGGGAAAAGCCCTAAAGACTGGGTTTTATTTGGTATAAAGTATATTAATGGTTACCATGGATCTTATCTACAAAGAGGCCAAACCATTATTTACTCAGGAACCACTGCTATTGACACCGTTATTTATAAGGACAGACATGTTGAAAGAGATAATATTGTTTTCCTTAAAACATCCGGTAAAAGCACAGCTTCCACTAATTTCATAAGTCAAAATACCAGCGGAACCGGAGGATATGCAATGAACTTGGAATTCGCCAATATGTGGGGAACCCCCAGTGGAGATATTGTCATAAGCCCAAGTGAAGGGTCATTATACGAAGTTACCGGAACGGGACAATTTTTAGACAAGAGTACCAGCACGGAATCCATTATTGGAATTGACATGCAATCGATGCGTTTGAATTATACTTATGAAGCTGATGGGAATACTTATGTAGCTTCAGATACGCTGGTATTTAGAGATAGAGATTTGAAATTTGAAGAGAATTCTATCCTAATCGCTGAAGACTAATTACTTAAAAAACATTAATTTGAATTCCTCGGTGATTGACTTTAATCATTCTTAAAATGTCTTGTAACACCAGTGCACCTAAAAATAATTCTTTAGGTTGATTCAAATAATCTTAAATAACTAAAAGATTATTCATAAACATTACTGTTGCATTATTTTTTTAACTGGCCTGTAGGAATTCAGGACGAGACCTAGGGAATTTCATTGCTATACCTTGGCTTAATTAGCTTAAAATCGGATACAATCATAAATTAATATTTTAAATTACAGTAGAATGAAGCATGCTTTTTTGTCATGTATAATATTCTTTTTTTCATTGAGCCTATCCGCTCAAAGTCCTGACATTGACTTAGTGTTGAAGAAAGGGGATCTTGAAATTAAACCAAGTTTTAACAACTGCAGTTATTATTTTTATCCCGAAGGAGTATCTGAAAAGGAATATATCGTTGATTTTCGCCGCAAAGGAACTGATACATGGCATGCTACATTCACGACCATTAGCGACCTTCCTGTTGGGGTTTGGAAAGGAAGTATTTTTGGATTGGAAGAAGATACTGAATGGCAATTACGTGTGCGTTCCTCACTAGACAGCAGCCAAATTGTTTTTCAAGAAGATTTTCGTACATGGACTAGTAACCCACCCATCGCAAAGGTAATCGACTTGAGTAAACTAACTTTGGATCCTAAGGGAGGGATTGTAATTACCGATAAGGGCCAGCCTTACGGGTGGGTGAAATACACCGCTCCAATAGGGTGGGTATTGAAGCGGGAATACATAGACAGGGACGCTCAAACTGCTGCCATACTGGTAAAAAATGCAAAGTATGTAATTCTCGAAAACGTAAGGATTGAAGGAGGATACAACCATGGTATAGAGGTATTTGAATCGGAGTACATTCGAATTATCAATTGTGATATATCGGGATGGGGTCGCCTTGGCAAACAGGTGTTTACAAATAAAGATTTTCGAGGCAACAATAGTCTTGGTAGATACCTGGACTCAAATGGAAAAGTAATCAATTATGACGCCGGAGTAAAAATTACGCATAGCTTGGGTACGGTTATAGAGCGGTCCTATATACATGATCCTCGCCTCAGAGCCAATTCCTGGATGTTCTCTCACCCTACCGGACCTAGTGCGGTATATGTATGGAATTCACGAGGCAGTAATGTGATTCGATACAATGACATGATAGGAAGTGACGAACATCGATGGAATGATGTGATAGAATCTTCCGAAAATGGCTCTGCAACAGGGGGTTTTTACAGAGATAGCGACATATATGGGAATTACCTGGCTTTCGGCAATGATGACAGCGCAGAACTAGAGGGAGGTGGGATGAATATTCGTTTTTACCAAAACAAAGTAGAGGGCACCTTAATGGGTGTCAGTACGGGAGCTACTATTCTAGGACCACAATTTGTGTTTGGCAACCTAATTACAAACCTTGGCGATGAAAGCGGTTTAACATTTAACTTCTTTAAAAATGGCCATGGGAATCCCCAAGGAGGTAGAAGGTACTATTTAAACAATACCCTTTATGGGCGCCACACAGCACCCTATCACAGTTATCACAATCCAATTCCCCACCGCCAAATTAGTTTTATGCGAAACAATATTTTTTCTTCTGCCAATCAAAGCCCCGTTAACTGGGCAAAGTGGGACGATTTTGACAATGATTTATTTTGGATTGAAAATGACCTTCAACTTTCCCGGGAGCTACTATTGGGATACCATGGAAATGGGCTGGAAATAAATGGCATGGCAGGCGATCCGCAAATGATAGATCCGATAAAGGGAAATTACCAGCTAGCCGCTAGTAGTATCGCTGTAGGCAAGTCAGTCGTTCTTGTTAATATCACACTTGATGGAGAAAACATGGGTGCTTTTATAAATGGTGTAAATACGCTTCCCTTTCGTCCATTTGCTTTATCTGCCTATCCGCAGGAGTTAAACTTTATCAATCCTGTTCAGAGAACAGTAATGGAAGTAAGCCTAAGCTTACCAGCTTCCGAAAAACAGGCCGTCAAATTTGACATCCTCAAGAACAAGGTTTCCAATTGGTTTCAAGTAAGCCCTTCTTCAGGGGAATTGAATCCCGGAGAATCTATCAAACTCAGGATCAAACTAGATAAAAACAAACTGTATGGCCGACCATTATTCAGAGGGGCATTTATTGTCAGAACGCCGGATGGACTCTCACGTCCGATCTCACTATATGCAAAGGGTAAATTTAAGGAAAACCTAAAACCTTCAGCTGCTCCCAATACGGTTTACATTGAAACTGCAAATCTACCGGGCATGGCAGCATTCACCAAAACAGCTGATAATTCCTCAGTTTCTAAGGGCAAATACATTGAGCTAAATGAGGATTCAAAAGAAATATCGATGGAAGCGGAGTTTATTATTAAAAAGCCCGGAAAATATTTTTTACTGATGAGAATGGCTATAAAGGAAAATCGAAGGTCTCGTAAATTCCAGTTAACCTTGGATAACAATCATGAAGAAACTTTTCAATATCAACCAGGTTATCGCTGGGGTTCCGTAGATGAAAATGACTTTAGAGTCATGTTTTTGCAAGAGATTGGCGTTGAATTACAAGCCGGAAAACATCAGGTATCGATGAAGGCTATCGACGGAAACATAAACCTCAATCAGGTGATAATTACAGACAATCCTGAAGTGTTCTTTGAACAGTATTGGTATCAAGAACAAGAATAGATGGTTGACGAAGGTCATGACAATCCAAATTCATAAGCATTATAATATGATTTTATCGCTCTTTCAGATGAACTTTTAAGGCGATTATTTGGGTAAGCAGGCTAGGTTCTGCTTGATAAGGAACATTGCTACCTAGCCCGTACTCCTATTACATTTTCACTATTGTTTCCTGCGATAGCGAATTGTAAATATAAAGACAAATATATACTATGAAAAAGATTTTATTTGCAATTGAATTGGCCTTCTATATTGCCTTTTTTAATAATATTGACGGACATTCGAAAGAAGCATTTAGAACTAATTCGGTACTAGATAGCTTGATTGGTAGAGACTTTTACACCAATAAAAAGATGAGCCTTGAGGTTTTTGGCTTAAATCAGAACCCCATACCAAGACTTCGAAGCCCTTACATCTTACCTCCTGCTACCATGTATGTCTCCCCCAGTGGTAGTGATAATAATGATGGCCGAAGTGTCGATACTCCGTTCAAAACCATCACCAAGGCAGCAGCGACTGTACAACCCGGAGATGTGATTTATTTGCGAGGAGGCGTTTTTCCTATAAAAGCAACTTTCCATATTTCAGGAACTTCTTCTCAAAAAATTGTTTGGGCTTCCTACCCGGGAGAGTGGGCTATTTTTGACGGCTCTGAATTGCCCAAGGCACCTCAAAGTAAGCATTTCCTAACCGTGAAAGCCAACCATAATGTATTTGCTAATTTCACAATTAGCAATGGCCCCCATCGTGGCCTCATCGTTTTCGGATCAAACAACCTGATAACTGGTCTGGTATCCCATGGGCACAACTTCACCGGAATCCAAAACTACAACGGTAATAATAATGTATTTGAGTGGTGCGTTGCTTACGACAATTACGACACAGTTCCAATGTCAGGGGATCCAACCAAGGCAGGTAATAATGCTGATGGAATCGGCATAACAACCGGTAAAGGAAATATCATTAGATGGAATTTGGTTTACAATAATTCAGATGATGGAATTGATGTATGGGAAGGTGAAAATTCTCTGGTTGAACACAACATGGCTTATGATAACGGCTATGGACCGGAGGGTAATGGTAACGGATTCAAAGGCGGTGGACCAAGCGGAGGAAATAATGTCTTCACAAACAACGTTGCCTTTCACAATAAAAAGAGAGGGTTCACTGATAACAATGCAACTAATGTTTTCTTTATAAACAATACCGCATATAACAATAACAAAGGAGACAACACAGGGACAGCCAAGTATGGAGCAAGTTTCCAAGCTACCCAACCTTCTGGCAACATTTTCAAGAACAACCTTACCATACCCGGTACCGGGAATACCCTGGACATCAGCCCTAATTCAACCCAGGAAAATAACAGTTGGAACCTAAACATCATTGAACCTCAATTTAAAAGCACAATCCGTAACAACCACAATTTCCTTCATCTTTCTCCAGACAGTCCTGCAATTGGAGTTGGTGAGGGTGGGGTGAACCTTGGAAGCGATGCATCAACTTTGGACTTGCTTCGTCTGTACGCAGCAGGAACTTCATCAACCCCTATAAACCTTGGCCCTCAGGAAATTAGTCAAACAGCACTCGGATCCGGACAACGGAACCTTTTCGTATCCCCTACAGGAAGTGGATCAGATTGTTCGCAGGAAAGCCCTTGTAACCTAAAAATAGGAATAAGCAAATCACAAGCTGGAGATGTTGTATTCCTAAGAGGCGGGCAATACGACTTACCATTGGAGAATATCCAATTCAATAAATCGGGCAAGCAGGGCAACCCGATAATTTACGAAAGCTATCCGGGTGAGCTTGCTATTTTTGATGGGGCCGATCATGCAAAAGCAGCAAAGGTTCGCATTAGCCTATCCGGAAGTTGGGTAGCGTTGCGCCGAGTAGAAGTAAGAAATATGCCACAAACTGGTCTTCGCATAACTGGCAATCACAATTTGATGGATGGAATTCATTCACATCACAACTCAGGGACAGGAATTCACATTTTCAGTGATTACAAGGCCTACCCTTACGGTGCTGAAGGGTCCTTCAACACTGTTAAGAATTCACTTGTTCATGACAACTCGGATGCAGGTTTAACCTATGCGGATGACAATTGGGGCAATAATGGTGGCGACGCCGATGGTATTAGCATTTCTTCAGGAGATGGAAATAGGGCTATTAATAACCTTATCTACCACAACTCAGACGATGGTGTGGATTCATGGAGATCCACAAATACTGAATTTGCATACAATATCATCCACTCCAATGGAATCGCCAATGGTAACGGAAATGGCATAAAGGCCGGCGGAGTTAACCAAAGCTTCAATACTTATGTGCATCACAATATTTCGTTTAACAATAGGGCGACAGGAATTGACTTCAATAGTGGTATAGATGTGTTGTTTTATAATAATGTATCCTATAACAACCATATGGGCTATACCTTAGGAAAAACCACCACCACCGTTAACAATATTGAATTTGGCAATATGGCTCCGAGCTACAGAAGCGGAAATCATCACCACAACAGTTGGAATTTGTCCGACTATACAGTCTCTGAAACCGATTTTATAAGTTTGGATCCGAACTCGGTAGGTTTTCTGAAATTAAATGCCAAGTCAGGCTTATTGAATATTGGGTTTGATGTTGGATTTCCATTCAATGGAACGGCTCCGGATCTTGGGGTTTATGAACAATACTAAATTTTTACACTTTGCATTACCTATATTGCTAATTCAGGAAAAAATAGATTTAAATTTATACCTACCTTAATTATCATTATCTTAAACTCTATCATGAAACCTTTCAACTTGATCTTTTTATTGGCTGCCTTATTGTTTTTGCATGATGGGTATTGCCAATCACCGGGCGAAAATACCCCCAATCCATATACTGTCTCAACCTATGAATGTGCCGGCTTGTATTGGACAACACCTGAATCAGGAAATTGCACTGTAAAATATAAAAAATCATCAGATTCAGATTGGACAAAAGGATTAGATCTGGTGTACGATGACAGAGATGGCCAATACCGAGGGAGCATTGTAGGACTTGATCCTAATACGGAGTTCCAAGTAGAACTATCGAGTGATCAAGCTAAAACAGCCATGAATTTCACTACACGAAATGATCAGTTTCCAATTGGAAAAACAACCTACCTACCAGAAGGTGAATCTACTGATCCCGTCATTATTACCGAATCCGGAACTCCTGAAGGCTACCACTTGGTAACAGTACCTGAAAACACCAGTTCCGTACTCAATATGGGCAATGTAAGCAATGAGGGCATACAAATTGATGCCGATTATGTGATCGTCCGTGGTGTAGAAATTCGCAATGCAAAGGTAGACGGTATTCGCATAAAGAAAGACAGGCACGATATTGTCATTGAACAATGTTATATCACTTTCTGGGGGAGGATAGGCGGCCCCATCACTTATGGAAACCTAGAAGGAAGCACCGATAGCGGTATCAATGCAGAAAATGGCACTTGGAATTTAACCATCCAAAGAAACCTAATTGAAGACCCCAGAGGGGCATCAAATGATTGGGAAACAGGTCATCCTGCAGGACCTCAAGGCATTACCATTAGCCAAAGCTTGGGAGGAAATGTGATTCGTTATAACGACATTCTATCCACCGAAGATCATGGATTTAATGATGCCATCGGAGGTGGTTCAAATTATTCCAATGTAGGCAACATGAACCGGGACTCGGATATATATGGCAATCTAATCCGTAGTGTATGGGATGACGCCATCGAAGTCGAGGGAGCCAATATGAACGTAAGAGTATTTGGCAATTATGCCCATAAATTTTTCAATGGTATCGCCACGGCTTCTACCACCAAAGGCCCGATATATATTTATAGAAATGTGGTAGGAGAAAGCAGAGTAGGACATCGTAACCCTATTGGAGGGTCTTTTATCAAAACTGGAGAGCGTGAGCCTTATGCCGGAGGTAGAAGGTATGTTTTACACAATACGATTGTTCAACCTAAGGGTGTGTCCCATGCTTTCTCCGGCCATGGCATTTCCAACACAATCACTAGGAACAATATCTTTGATGTGTCAGGAAGACTGGCAGCTGACCGCGAGACAGTTGACGATAGCGATTACGACTACGATTATTTTTCAGGCCTATCAATGGGAGTAGCCAAAGAACAAAATGGCATAAAATTCAGTACCACACCTTCTGCAACCAGGCTCTATCGGACTTCATATTCCTTGGAATATTATCCGCGATCTCGGATCAACTCTATCGTCTGGGGAAGAAAGCCCTATCAATTCGGTGAGGTCAAAAGAGCCATTACGGATCCGGTGGTACAAATCAGCAACCCATTGATTGATGGCGGTATCGAAATCCCGGGATTTAATGCTGATTTCGAAGGGAATGCTCCAGATGTGGGAGCTTTTGAGGTAGGAAACACCCCACTGGAATTTGGTAGACGCGCTTATTTGGCCCATGATGAAGGTTGGCCTGCTTGGGAGAAATAGATTAGCGTTGGTTAAATTTGAAGCATGTAATTAAAAAGACCCCAACAATAAAGGATCAAATGCTGAAACCTTTGCTTCAGCACCTTTCAGAGACGGCTCCGAATCAACCTATTCTCAGTAGTTTAACTTTTAAACCTTTAATTGCAGGAGTAAGATGGGAAAATGCAATAGATAGTCTATTGCATTTTCCCATCTTCACCTCAATCAGATAAAAATGATGAAGCTATATTTCTTATTCACCAATTATAATATAACTTCCAGATGCACCTGAAAACTTGACTTCAGTATTTGAAATATCTTCCGTGTCCACAGATAAATCTCCTGTACATATTACCAATGGTCTGGTTTTAAAAGGTTGCGTAAATTCCAGCGTTTCTCCCCCAAAGGCCAATCCTGTCAACCTTCGCTCTAAGCTGATATTTGACCGGGAATCATAGGTAAAAAGACTTAACACTTCTACAGCGGCATCTTTTGCTTGAATACGAACCTTATGTAGGCCAAAACCTAAATTCAATATCCCTTTGCGATTTTCCAAGTAATTCACTTTTTCATCAGTATCGATGAAGCCTGTATTACAAGATTGGGACATGACTAGTTTATCATCAACAAAAACAGCTAGTGAACCGGCATCCGGATTATCTACCCAAGCCACTGAAATGTCCGTACCAACCACTTCTATTTCAATGTATTCTTCGGGTTTAAGCCTAACTTTCTCTGCACCATATGGAGCTCCCCATTCCGAATGGAAGGGCACTATTACATGTCCCATTAAGTTCCAATTTGGATTTGAAACGGAAAAAAAGCGTCTGTTTGGATTTATTTTGGAATCCACATAGGTTAATTTGGCATTCTCTCCTGCTATTTCTAGAATATGCCTGTCTCCCAAACTGGTTCGCCCATACCGAAACATTGAATTGCGAAGGTTGTAGGATGGACTTGATTTTCTCGATTCAAACTTTACCCCATCAACATAGGGAACAGGAGGTTCACTGTCAGTTTTTCCCCAACTATTAATCGCATTGTCTTCAAATATGAATCTATTGGTATTTATTCTTGAACTGGTAGAATCAAAAGTCAGCATGTCCCCTTCCCAACCGTAGGTATTCGGATGAAGCCTTTCAGGCAATTGGAGCTGAGCTTGACCAGGGGCGATCGGATTCCAGCACTCAAATGCTTTCTCCAGTTGTTTAAACCATAAATAATGGCTTGCTGCTTGCGGATGACCATCTAAGGGAGTAAGAGAATACTTATTTGCCCACCTTGTAAGGTCATCAGCAATTTTTGGATAATCCATATATGGGATCTGGTACCTTAAAGATAGCGCCTGAAGGTCCACTGTATTTGGCGTATATCTACCCTGATTCTGATAAGGGCTAAACAAGAATTCCGTATTGGGATAATTTTGCTGAATCCATCGTATAGCTCCCTCAAAAACAGCAACCTCATCTGGCGTATCCGTTTTCTCATTGGCGCCACTCCCAAAAATTACGAGGTCGGGTCTCGCTCCTTCATTGCGATTAAAAAGATCTGGATATAAACTTTCCCAGCTTTCCCCCTTCTTATGACCATTCAATCCAGGATCGGGTGGTATTGATAATGAAAAATACTCTTGTAATCCTGAATGTGATTCACCAATACTTGAACCATCAGCTGCCATGAAATTAAGACATATTTTGTCCGCGGTTACGTTGAATTTTCTCATAAGCTCAAGCTTTAGCCTTCCCGCGTAACTGTAATAATGCCTCCACTGTCCAATATAGCCATCAAGATCCGGTCGCCCCGCTTTACCGGCATCAAAAATATCCTCTGAAAGAGGTTGCTTATAGGTCTCAGATTCCGGATTTTCATCATATAGATACATTGGAGGATTGGCACTACCCCGGTCAATGCTTGATCCCATTACGACAATGTGAATTGCTTCTCCCTTCCATAATTTTTGAATTGTTCTTGGAAGGTACCTGTAGCTGGCAACCATCTCCCTAGAAGGGTGCGTAATGTTATCATTCGAGTTTTTTACGCTTAGCTTTGGAGCGTAAACCCAGACGGTATCGGATAAACTTAAATTCTCGAACTCAACTTGAATCCCAACCGTATTTATGTCTTTTGAACCTGACTTATTTCCAACACTTGCTTTTCCAATAATCGTAGCATTTTCTACCAGAATGTTAATGGTCCCAGGTTTTTCCATTGATGCGCTATATTCTTTAGCTACAACCAGCTCACCTCTCGAGTGCTTGGGAAAACTACGACTGTCTTTCATTCCAAAGTCCTTAGGACTCCACTCACCATCTTCACTATCAGTTTTTATCACTTTGATGGCAGATTTAATCTGATTTGCCTTTTTTTGGTAGCCATATACGGATAAACTCAATTCGTCCCCATAAGCCAGACCTGCCTCGGGAAGGGTGAAAAATTGCCATATCTTTTTACCAGGACTTATTGCTACCAAATTATGGGCTGAAAAATCAGGTCTTATGGGTATGGAAACATGAGATTCACGCATTACTTCAATATCACCCCATGCCTCAGTGTTCCAGAAAGCTACATTGTGTGACTGAAAATCTGAAGCTTTCCCTGTTCGGTGACTCATGAACGAATGGAACTCAAAAGATGGATTTAAAAGCAGGTTAGCTACTTCTTCAATGCTTCTGGTAGACGAGGGTATTACCTCTTTCATAGTCAGGGCGCTTAGGCCAAGGCATAGGAATAGTATTGGTATTTTCAGTGTATTCTTCATTTGGTGCTTTTATAGGATAATTTTTAATTCTCAGTTTATGAACCCTCCACTTCACTAACCTCAGTAGCAATGAATCATACTAAATCTTGCCCTGAAAGAATTTTCATTAAAATTTTATTTCATTAAAAGCAATAAAAATACAAATAAAAACTGGTTCAAATAAATAAACGAAACACGAAATAAGACTTTTCCAAAGTAATGTGACCAAATAAATAGAATCCATTCGAATTTTCCTTAACCTCCTGACTTCTGTGCTGAAAAAATGATCATGTTTATACTGTAAGTAAAGTAAAATCCATCAATCCTCGCATAAACATAAGACAATTGAGCAGTAGCAATTAAACCGACTACTCATAAGGCTGTTCTTAAATTACCTACATAAATAAAAATTTGACACAAAAAATGTCTAATAATGCGTAATGGTTTTCTTAAAACTATGAAAAACTCCCAGCCAAGCAGAACCCCTGGACCACCCATCCCAAATCAGTCGATTTGGGACTTATATTTCTTATCTTGTATTGACTTTGAGGAAGTCATATGGCTCCCTCAAACTGTACCGTTTTAAATTGAATACTTCCAAAAGTAGTCATCGAATAAAAACAATTGTATTTAATCTTTAACGGTTCGGAAAATACATCCTTATTAAATTAAATATTCTGGAACAAACACTGCTTCAAATTTAGTACTTAAATAATGAGTAAAACCACAAATCAAATACCACCATTAGGAATGACAGGGCATTTGCTTCTAATTGGTCTGACAATACTGTTTATTAACCTTTCAAGCTTATTAATTGCACAAGGCCAAAACGTACCTGGCACCTATACTGATATACGCTCTTCATCTGACAATCCCCGTAACAGTGAAGGTGATTTTATCACGCTTAAAGATGGAAACATCTTATTTGCTTACACCCGCTTTATGAATTCTACCAGTGATCATGCACCTGCTCAGATTATGGGCAGGTTTAGTGAAGATGCTGGCAAGACCTGGTCCGAAAAAGACCAACTAATCGTTGAAAAGGAAGGTGATCAGAATGTGATGTCCGTCTCATTTTTAAGATTACAGAATGGAAACATAGCTTTATTTTATGCCAGGAAAAATTCATTAGAAGACTGTATACCTATGGTGCGCATATCAAGTGATGAAGCACAGACCTGGAGTGAACCTAAGCCGGTAATCACTGACCAAACAGGTTATTTTGTATTAAATAATGACCGTGTTATTCAGTTGAAAAGTGGTAGGATTTTGGCACCCGTATCTCTACACAAAACACCAAATTCTGATTGGCGCCACAGAGGTGAACTCAGATGTTTTTATTCGGATGATATGGGCGATACCTGGAAAAGGGGACAAGTACTGCCGGCACCCGTTAATGTGATCACTCAGGAGCCCGGCGTAGTGGAGATGAAAGACGGGAGGATCATAATGAATATTCGGACAAATCAAGGCACACAATACAGTTCAATTTCACTTGATGAAGGCATCACCTGGAGCCTCGCGAAAAAAACCATTATACCATCTCCAATTGCTCCCGCTTCACTGGCTAGATTGAACGGAACTGGGGACCTAATTTTGGCCTGGAATAACAACGGCAAATCAGGACCAGGATATTTCAAATCGAAAAGGACCCCGCTCACGGTGGCTGTTTCCCGGGATGAAGGTCAATCCTGGGAAAATATTCAAAATCTTGAAGAGAGTATACATGCCTCTTACGCCTATACTGCGATTCATGAAGTAGGTGATCATATGCTCTTCAGTTACTATGTCAAGCATGACGACAAACCAGGCTATGACCTTCGCATCAGACGTATGTCTAAAAGAGACTTATATGCTACCCGTAAAACGGACCCGGTATTGATTGTTGCCAATAAACATTCCAATACTTTATCTTACCTGGATCCAGTTAAAATGGAAGTTTTGGAAACCATTAACATAGGAAACAACCCTCATGAAATTACGATATCACCGGATCAACGATTTGCTTACCTAAGTAGTTATGAGGCACCTGGAGATAAGATTTTTGTAGTTGATTTGATGAAAAGGCAGCAGGTTGATACGGTCCATACTGGAGCGTATGTTCGAATACATGGAGCTGCTTTTTCACCCGAAGGAACACATGCTTATTTTACAGCCGGCCAAACTGGATATGTGGTCGAAGTGGAAACTGGTACTAATACGGTTTCACGTACCATTCCTACCGGGGGTGAAATTTCACACATGGTATACCTCGCACCTGATGGGAAGTATCTTTTGACTGCCAATATTTCTTCTGAAAATATTTCGGTTATCAACAGGGAATCCGGCGTATTGGAAACATTAATTCCGGCCGGGAGGGGAGTGGAAGGAATGGCTTTTACCCCAGACGGAAAATTTTTATGGGCATTGAACCAAACAGGAGGCAGTATAACAGTGATAGATTGGTTTTCCAGAACGGTTGTAGCCGAATTTGAATGCCCGGGGATGCCTGTTCGTATCAAATTCTCTAAGGATGGTAGCAGGGCTTACGTAGCAGGCTGGGAAAAGAATGGAACTTTGACGGTTATTGATGTAGCTTCCAAAAAAGAAATAAAAAGGATTCCCGTTGGCAACTTTGCTATAGGAGTTGAAATCTCCCCCGATGGTAAATATGCTTTTGTAGGCTGTGAAGATGCTGGAAAAACAAGCATTGGCAAAGATGGTGAAGAAACTCTTGAAGGATTTAAAGCCAAGTCAGACGGTGGGCATGTAGTAGACCTTCACAGACTGGAGGTTGTAAAGATAATAGAAACAGGTTTAGGGCCTGACCCCATGCAAATGTGGTGGCCCCCTAGTAAACTGGTTGAAAATTGAATTTCAGCGGCCAAAAAAAAGCCCTTCCGGTTCATAGTGATTTAAACCCTGTTAAACTGAGGCAACAATTATAAACCCAAACCATGAAATTTATCTTTTTGACGATCGTACCACTGAAAGCAACATATGAGAACCGATTAAAGTAGGACCTATACCCATTTTAAATGACGTCTCACTAAACGAAACCTTTTCAAATATTCTTTCGCCTTGATCAAAATATGCACAATAATACTGAACCGTAATATTAATTCATTATATTTTAAATATGAAAAACGTCCCTTACAAAATACTCACTTACATTGTCTTTTTATTTTTAATTTGTACTTCCTTCTATGCAAGAGCTACTGTAAAACCAAGAGTGTTTGTATTGACAGACATAGAGAATGAGCCTGATGATGCCCAATCTCTTGTCCGCTTTCTATTGTATAGCAATCAATTTGATGTTGAGGGATTGATCGCCACTACGTCTACCCATCAGCGGGATAAAACAGCAGCCTGGAGATTAAAAGAGATTGTAGAAGCGTATGGAAAAGTACAGGCAAATTTAATGAAACATGAAGTAGGGTTTCCGACAGCGGACTATCTTTTATCACGTATTAAATCAGGACTTCCTAAATATGGAATGACTGCCGTAGGTAAGGGAAATGACTCTGAAGGAAGTGAATGGTTGATCAAAGTGGTGGACAAGGAAGATGAAAGGGCAGTTTGGGTTCCTGTCTGGGGTGGTGCCAACGTTTTGGGGCAAGCCCTTTGGAAAATTAGGCAAACGAGAACGAAAGAAGAACTTGATAAATTTGTTTCCAAACTTAGGGTTTATGCCATTTCCGATCAGGATGATTCTGGCGTATGGATTCGCAATGAATTCCCTGATCTCTTTTATATTGTAAGTCCAGGTGAGGATTATATTCATTCTACCTGGAATGGAATAGGAGGAGAATCCTATCGGAAATATGCTTCTGGAGCAGATGCCTCCTTGGCAGAAAACCCTTGGCTCCGAAAAAACATCATGCAAAATCATGGTCCTCTAGGGGCTCAATATCCAGAAGTAGAATACATCATGGAAGGAGACACACCCAGCTTTTTGGGTTTGATAGACAATGGATTGAATGTCGCTGAGCGACCAGACTATGGAGGCTGGGGTGGCAGGTATGAACTTTACAAACCTCACTTTCAACCCTACAGAAATTTTGACCACCAAGAACCGGAGCAAAGAGCCATATGGACAAATGCCATAGATGAAGTAATGGGTAAAGATGACCGAATTTACATTAACAATCAAGCGACAATCTGGCGTTGGAGAGAAGCCTTTCAAAATGATTTTGCCGCCAGAATGGACTGGTGCATAAAGTCCTATGAGGAGGCAAATCACCCTCCATTGGTCAAGGTGGATAAAACGACAAACATTACCATTTACCCTGGAGAAGAAATTCAGTTTGATGCCAGTGGAAGTACAGATCCAGATGGTGATTCTTTGTCTTATCAATGGTTTAATTACAAAGAGGCAGGTACTTTTTGGGCTTTTAACTGGTACAAACCACTCACCATCTCAAATCCAAATAGTGCTAAAGTTACATTAGAAATAGGTGAACGGATTGAACTTACCAAAGCCCAAACTACTCATTTAATCCTTGCTGTGACGGACAATGGAACTCCTGCCATAACAAGGTACCAGCGAATAATAATTAACATTCTACCCAAAATTAAATAACCCCACGAAGACTAAATCGCTTCATATTATCCAGGAAATTGCTTTGAAAAATCAGCCTGGGCTGGATAAAATAAAGCCATTAGATAGGCAACAGACTGTATAAAACACTCCTTTTACTTAAAAAAATCTTTCGCAAAACTTTTATGTAATGAAAAACAATCGAAGAAATTTTATCAAATGGTCTGGGTTATCTGGATTTGGAATAGGCTTGGCACCTTCATTAATTTTAAAAGCGGAGGCTCAAAAACGCCCCACTCGTTTGATAGAAGAAAAGGATGCCAATAAACCTCCCCATCGTCTACCCACCATGATTCAGAATTACTACATCGATAAAGTGCGGAAGGTATCGAAAAACCACAGTGACCGAATTTATGGGTTAAAGACAAAAAATGAAGCACTGGAATACCAGGCTGAGATCAAAAATAAAATCAAGGACTGCCTTGGTCCTTTTCCGGAAAAAAACCCATTGAATCCAATCGTAACTGGCAAATTGGATAGGGATGGCTTCACTGTGGAGAAAATTATTTACGAAAGTAGACCTGGCTTCAAGGTTACAGCCAATCTTTACATTCCCAAAAACAACGGCCAGCCCATGCCAGCGGTACTCGGAACTTGCGGCCATACTAGAGAAGCCAAATCAAGCGCCTACCAGTATTTTGCGCAAAGTCTGGCCAGAAAGGGATATGTTGTTTTGATTATAGATTGTATCGGTCAAGGTGAACGCTTGCAATACCCTACTCCAGGTCGTGAAAGTGCCACTAAGTGGGGGGTAACGGAACACATTTATGCCGGCAATCCACTGACTTTGGTTGGGGATTCAATGGCTGGTTGGTTTGTCTGGGATGCCATTCGTGGGATTGATTATTTGTTTACCCGTCCTGAAGTTGATCACCAACACATTGGGGTTACCGGGAATTCCGGTGGAGGCACCCAAACCACCTGGCTTTGTGGCGTTGAACCACGATTGACGATGGCTGCTCCTAGTTGTTTTGTCACCACAATACGCAGAAATCTGGAGAATCAGGAAGTTCAGGACGCAGAGCAGTATGCACCAAAAGGCTTGGCCAAGGGCTTGGATCATTTTGATTTCATTGCTGCTATGGCGCCAAAACCGGTAATGCTTATTACCCAAGAAAAGGACTTCTTTGACACTCGGGGAACGCAAGAGACCTTTGAAATGCTACAACATTTTTACAAGTTATTGGGTGCGGAAGGAAATATTCAGTTGTTTAGAGGTGAGGACTACCATGGCTATCATCAGCCTGCAAGAGAGGCCATGTATGGATTCTTTAATCAAGTGACCAAAGTCAATAATGATAGCAAAGAACCTGAATTCGAATTGGAAAAAGACGAAGACCTGTGGTGTACTCCTGCAGGACAATTGTCTAAGGATGCGTCTAAGACAATCCCTGAGATCCTTAAGAAGCAATCCCAAGAGTTGAGGAAGAAAAGAGGAGAAGTTTCATCAAACAATTTAAAGAAGGCTTTGACTGAGGTTTTAAGCTTGCCCAATAAATTTGAAGTCTCGGACTACCGGATTTACAGAGGAAGAAAAGAAACATTGTTCCCTCGAAATTTTGTAACGGATATGTTTGTAGAAACGGAACCTGGTATTCACAATGCTGTCTATCGTCTCACAGAGGAAAACATCTACTCCAGACCACATGGCAGTCCGGAAAAAGTTATCCTTTATGTGTCCCATCTAGAAATGGATGATGAGTTAATCAATGATGAAAAGATAAGAGAAATTCTATCTGATCATTCTGATCATGCAATTTACGCCTGTGATTTGAGAGGAATCGGCCAAACTCAGCCAAACACACATGTTAGTTATTCTATTCCTCACAATAGGGAGTATTTTTATGGCATGCTTTCAAATATGATGGATGAACCATTGATTGGAAAAAGAACCTATGATTTATTATGCATTTTAAATTGGCTGGAGACTACAGGTCATACCGATATCACTATTCTGGGCAATGGCTGGGGTTGCCAGCCCGCCACTTTTGCTTCTGTTTTAAATGAGAAGGTCAAAAAAGTTATCTTAAAAAATGCTTTGAGCAGTTACAGCGACGTTGCCGAATCCACTTTCTACAACTGGCCTGTTTCAGCCTTTCCTATGGGTGTGTTGAATCATTTTGACCTACCCGATTGCTACCGTGAACTCGAACGAAAAAACCTTGAAATACTGGGAGATTGGGATGCCATGGCTGGTGAGAAAGCGTCATTAGGTTAATTATCCTCCTAAAAATTTAGGCGCCTTTTCTGTTTAGGCCACTGCCAATAATAGACGCTAGTGTTTGCCTCAATTCTTGTAAAAGGGTTTAGCATCAAACAACCCTTCCCAGCCTTTTAGCATCTGCATCTTTTCTTGCGCCATAAAGGATCCCGAAGAGCATTCCCAAACTTGTCCCCATCGACAAACCCATACTTGATCCTAATTGGGAGTCAATAGCCGTTTCATACATAATCCCTATGGCTGTACCGATCAAAAGACCATATACCATTCCTATTTCAGTAAAATGCTTTTCGGTAGTGAAATAAAACTCCTCTTTTAGAAAGGCTTTAAATTCAGACAGCTTTTGTTTATAATACTTCTTTGCATTGCTTGTCGATGCCTCTAATTGCAAGGAGGCAAGTTCTTCTTGTATCAATGGGGACTGCCTTTCAGACAAATCTTTGCTTTCCAAATTTTCCAAGATTCGGATAAAGCTCCTATAAATTTTTGTCTCCCGCTTACTGTTAGTTGTTTTTAATAATTTATTAAAAACTTCAATTGCCTCTGTAATGCTCATGGTTTTAAATGTTTATTGTTTGTAGCTAATCTGCTCGGTTGAAATCTTTTATTTCATTCGGCCCTTAAGTCTTCCATGTCTAAAATCAATTCGTCAAGTTTTTTTATTACCCTTCCATAGACCATATTCAAATCCCATTTGTAAATCTTCCCTCCAAATAAGGCTATAATGACAAGAATTAACACCAAAGCAAATAAACCTATTAGTGGCATTCCAAAAACCACATACAGGTCAGGATATTTCAAAACAAGTTTGTTCATTATCGTTTCGCTTACTTGCTCCCCATTACTGGTCGAGAACCAAAACCCCATTATGACAGAAAGGATAATTAGGGGATAATAAACCCTCGCCATTTTTATATTTACAGATACTTGATCCTCCAACCAGCCCCTGAAAGATAAAAGGTATTGATAGCTGTTGACATTTTCATCAATACCATCCAAGCCTTTCGCCAGCCTTTTATTTACTATAAATACCCCACTTGAAACCAAGAATAAACCAATGCCCATGATGGGGATTCCTACAAAGAAAGATGCTCCTAATACCACAATGGAACCAATCACAATAGCGGTCAAATTAATTTTAAACATCCTTTTATACTTGTCGATGATATGAATAGATTTTTTGTTGTAGAGGTTAGTAACCTTTGGACCAACGAATGCCTCATTTTTCAAAAAACCTTCTTTCCAAATTGTTTCAATTGACTTTTCCATTTAATCGTTTTTTTAACCGTCCTTTAATTCTTTTAATGCGCACACCTATGTTATTGGGACTAGTCCCAATAATGTCTGCTATTTCCAAGTACGACTTTTCTTCCAGATAAAGTAATATAACCGCTCTGTCAATCTCAGACAATTGCCTAATGGCATCGTACAAATGATTTAGAGCCTCATCTGAAAATGCCTGGCTATCTTCAATGACCTCTTCAGGCAAGGCATCTGAAGCAAAATACTGGGAGCTGTTTTTCTTTTTCTTCAGCATGGTCAGACATACGTTCAATGACAACCTGTAAACCCAGGTGGACCACTCGGACTGTTGGCGAAAGTTGTCTCTGCTTTTCCAAATTTGTAAACAGACCTCTTGGTAATAATCTTCAAAATCCTCTTGGGTATTGGTATATGCCCGGCATATCTTAATGACTATTGCTGAATAGGGTAATATTGAAGATTTGTAGAAGTCGCTGCTCACTGTTTTTTCTTAGTTAGTGGCGAGAATTAAATATTATTACACTATAATGAAATATTTTTGAAAAAAAGGTGTTTTATTGGCTTTTGGGCCATAATAGAGATGAAAAATTTTAGCAACTGATTATAGGCTATTGCTTTAAAGATAGAGAATGTGACTTAAATTAATACCAATGAAAAAAAAATCCAGGTTTAATCCTCCAAATAAATGTTAACACACAGCCGAAGTTTCACATGCAAAGGTTACCTTCTAGACATAGGTTTCTGCAAGAGCAGGTTTAAAACATCATTCTTTCTAACCCTTTTCTCATTGCTATCTTTGCAGGTTCAAGCGCAAGACAACAAAGGAATGAATGTTCTGTTTATGATCTCTGACGACCTTACAGCTACAGCATTGTCGAGTTATGAAAATGGGGCTAGCCATACCCCAAACATAGACAATTTGGCATCGGAAGGGACGCGTTTCACAAAAGCCTACTGTCAATACCCAGTCTGTGGTCCATCCAGAGCTTCCCTAATGTTTGGCTACTACCCAAATGCAACTAAGACCTATGGCTATGTAAGTGGTCGTGAAAAAGTGGGCCCGGACCGCCTGTCATGGGCTCAGCTTTTCAAAAACAATGGCTACTATACGGCCAGGGTAGGGAAAATATTCCATATGGGATCGGTTGATGTCTTGAAAGGCAGAGATGGCAAGGATGATCCGGACTCTTGGACCGAACGATTTAACAGTCCGGCCCCAGAAGTTCATGCAAAGGGAGAGCACGAATTGGTTCAAAACAATCCTTTTGGTTTACTTACTTTATCTAAGGACACCAATTGGAATGGAGGCAACCAGCTCCATATTGTCAAGACGGAGGAAAATGAGATTCAGACAGATGCAGAAACAGCCAATAAAGTTTCGGAGCTCCTTCGCCAGCATAAAAACGAGCCATTTTTTATCGCAGCAGGCTTTTTCCGCCCCCATGTACCATTTGTGGCACCCAAATCATCATTTGCCAACTATCCACATGAGCAAATTGTAATGCCTCCAAAGGTTGATAACGACTGGGATGACATTCCTGAACAAGGGATAAATTATGTGAACAGCGTAAATGGAGAAATGACAGTCGAACAAGAGAAAAAAGCAGTTGCTGCTTACTATGCCTCCACCTCCTTTTTGGATGACCAGGTCGGCAAGGTTTTGCAAACATTAAAAGAAGAAGGACTCGATGAAAACACTATAGTTATCTTTACCTCTGACCACGGCTACTTTTTAGGAGAACACCGATTCTGGATGAAAGTCGGACTGATGGAGGAATCTGCCAGGGTTCCATTGATCATCAAAATGCCTGGACAAGCCCCTGCAGTGTGCCATTCTTTTGCTGAATTAATTGACCTTTATCCAACCATTTCAGAATTAGCAGGGTTACAAGCTCCAAGTACTATACAAGGAAAAAGTTTGGCCCCGCTGATTGATAATCCTACGTTAAAAGTCAGAGATTTTGCGTTTTCCGTTTCTCAGCGAAATGGTAGTATGGGGTACTTAATTCGCTCGTCCGACTGGGCCTATATTCAATATGGAGAGCAAGCTGAAGGCGGCATGGAATTGTATGACATGAATTATGATAAGGGGCAATATAACAACCTGGCTTTGTACCCCAAATACACCAATGTTGTATCAGAAATGCAAAGCCTGTTGAAAGATAAACTAATTGAAGTCCGAACCAACGACTTGGGTATTCCTTATTAGAATCATCAAACCAAATGGTGTAAAAAGTTACAAAATATCTTGGCCCAAATTTTTATAGGGTTGACCATTCAGATTGTAAATCATAGTAAGGTGGTTCCCATAAAGAATTGACAAATCTTTCCGTTGGATCAAAAAATGAAATTTTCTTCTTATAAGTCTGCATCCCAAATGGTGGCAGCAATATGGTGAAGGTCCTCTTTGGTAGACCAATAATAAAGGGCAACCATTTTACCATCCTCACGCTTTAGTAATAATGGATAACCAAGATCAATGGTCTCCATATCCTCAGAACCATACCCATCTCTCAATATTTTCGGATTGCTCCAGGAGACACCTTCATTGTCACTGTACACCACCATCATGGTCCCTGGCTCTTTTCTGTTCCCAAATATTGCCACAAGTCTTCCCTCATCAGTTATATTAAGTGTGGGAGGATTACCATTTCCAGCCCCAGCATCTCCTACTTCGGATAGAAAAGTCCATGAATTTCCATCATCTTCAGAAACATAGGCATCAACCCAATTATGCCCTTCATATCTCCTGCGCATAGCACTTATCAACTTCCCGCTTGCTAATATAACCGTCTGAGACATTACTGCACGGCATTGGTCTGGATGCGGATTTAAGGCTTCATCTTCTTCTAAGTTCACTTTTATTGAAAGATCTGCTTTCTCTTCGTCAAAGGGGGGCACCACCCAGCTTACGAACGAAAAGGTTTTTCCACCATCAATTGTGCGCATACTAAAAAGTCTGTCCGTTCCGAATTGGTCTTTTTCACGCACAGACATGAATACAAGGCATTCATCCTTTCCTTTTACCACATAATCTGTTCTTGGCGTTAACTCTGTCTGAGCAGGAAGCGTAGTGTTCTTCAATTCAGGCCAGTCCCGAATATTATCAACACCAAGTCGATAGGGGCCACTCCATGACTTACCAGCATTATAGGAGTAAAAGAAGTGTCCTCTCTGATCATCAGCTCCGTGGTAAGAGGTTCCCACCATACGCATGGCAAACTGAGGATGAGAAAAATTTATCGGATTATCCAAGGTTAGAAGTTCCGGTTCTTTGCCAAAGTCACCCACATAATTTTTTGGATCATAACCTTCCCAGGTCTTTCCCATATCAGTACTCCGAGCCAGCCAACTTTCCTGATTTCCTCCTATGTTGTGGTTGTCTTTGATAAGTTCATAATCTCCACGGGTAAAACCAACTAGCATGTTCACACCATCCGCAGACCAGGCGCCATTATTTGCTGGCCAACCGAGAAATTTACCCTCTTCTTGGTAAACCACAACATGTTCCGCATTTTGAACCTGCTGATAAGTTTTTGAATTTATACTTTCTATTTGGGCATTTACAGTTTGAAAATACAGCAGAAACAGTATTACAAAAAGTACTGGTGTGCTCCGCTTTGGCAGTTGAATAAAATTTACCTTCATTGGTTGTTTATTGTTTTTAATGGGCTTACTGTATTTTTTCTTTCTGTGTAGATCAAATACCCTAAATAGCAAGTACGCTTTGGCTTAATAATAGCGAATAACAAACTCCCGATTAAGGCATCTTATCACACTTATTTAATACCTCGATTCCACACGATGTGACTATTCCTAATTTTGATCCAGAGCTCAAACATAAGTGGAGAAAATGGTACAATCCGTAAAAATTAAAAAACCTTTTAACTCAAAATTTCATCCGATTCTTTTTTTAAGGCTAATTACTATATTTATTAATTCAAGTAAGGCCCAAAGACTTAATGAGTGAAACCCTTTCCATCCAAGAAGCCCAAAAACTGGTATTGCTGTCCCACAATTTACCTCCTTCTCAACAAAAAGGAAAAGCGATAGAACACACCTTATCAAGCATAGAAAATCTTGGTTATATTCAGATTGACACGATTTCTACTGTGCAACGTGCACACCATCACACCTTATGGAGCAGAAATCCAAAGTATCAAAACTCGCACCTTGAGGAACTGGTAGCAAAGAAAAAAGTATTTGAGTATTGGTCGCATGCAGCAGCTTACTTGCCGATGAAAGACTATAAATACAGCCTACCCCGAAAAAACGCCCTTTTGACTGGTGCACAAAAGCATTGGTTTAAGAAAGACATTGAGCTGATGAAATCGGTAATGAATAGAATAGATAAGGAGGGGCCATTAATGGCAAAAGACTTTGTTCACAAGGAAAAAGTAAGAGAATGGGGAAGTAAACCTGCCAAACAAGCACTGGAGAATTTGTACATGCAGGGAGAATTGATGATCTCCTACCGCAAAAACTTTCATAAAGTATATGACTTAACCGAACGTGTCTTACCAGAAGGTATCGATCGCAGTGTTCCCACACAGCAGGAATATCTGCGATATTTGATTAAAAGTTACCTCCGTGCAAATGGCATAGGGCAGGCCGCTGAGATTTCTTATTTGCTTAAAAACACAAAACCATTTATTACCAAGGCATTGAATGAAATGCATTCGAGTGGTGAATTGTTGCTGGTTACAGTAAATGGCTCCGGCTATTATACTTTTCCTCAATCCCTAACATTGTTAAACAAGCCACTGAACAAAGCAAAATTGAAAATTCTTTCCCCTTTTGATAATTTACTTATTCAACGCAAGCGCATGCAAATTCTGTTTGATTATGACTATCAAATTGAATGTTATATACCCGAAAAGAAACGCAAATATGGTTATTTCTCCTTGCCGATATTGTGGAACGGCAAGTTAATGGCTCGAATGGATTGTAAAGCAGACAGAAAAACATCCATTTTGCATATCAATCATTTGGCATTGGAAGAAGGAGTAAAAGATCGGGCTGCCTTTGCCATTGCTTTATGTAATGAACTTAAAGGCTTCACCCAGTTTAACAACTGTTCCGAAATTCAAGTACACAAAACAAGCCCCTCTGATTTTAAAACTGATCTGCAAGGCATGTTGAAATGAGTAAGACATCCTACTACGCCAACAATAAGTACCTCTAAAGAATTTTTCCTCATTTTCAGAAAAAAAAACATAGCATGATAGACCATCGACTGGTTTGTAGGGTAATAATTATGGTAATTCAATGGATGAACCATTGTCAGTTGCCAATTAAAGCCAATCTTAAACAATACTGGTTTTCTTAATTTTTGTTAGTAAAATTCTCATCGTTATCATTTATGAAATCGCTTTTAACCTTTTTTGCCCTTCTCATATTTACTACTACGGCTCAATCACAACAACTCGCTAACCTGAAGTTTAACAAAAACAATAAATTTAAAGTCGTCCAATTTACGGACACCCATGTAAACGTAGAGGCAAGTAAAAATCTTGAAGTATTTACCACCATAAAAATAATACTTGAAATTGAAAAACCAGACCTGGTGGTTTTGACAGGAGATATTGCCACTGACGGAAACCCCAAAAAGACCTATCAAGCATTTGAAAAAGTATTTAAGGAGGCAAAAATGCCTTGGATAGTAACCCTTGGAAACCACGATTCTCAAGCCGATCTCTCCAGAAAAGAAGTGGCAGAGTTACTTCAAAGTTTAGACTATTGCTTGAATAATGATAGGGGCGAAACCTATGGAAATTCCAATTTCATTTTTCCCGTTAAAAGTCAGGAGAATACATCCGAAGCCCTTGTTTATATAATGGATTCAAATGCCTACAGTACGTTAAAACCTCAGGTGGACGGATGGGGCTGGTTTGATCAATCCCAAGTCAATTGGTACAAAGAAAAGAGCCAGCAATACACCAAGGCAAACAATAATGAACCTTTACCAGCAATTGCATTTTTCCATATTCCTTTGCCTGAATATTACCAAGCATGGAGCAATAAAGAAGTCAAAGCCATCGGTCAAAGAAAAGAAGATGAATGTGGACCAGAAATCAACACTGGCATGTTTGCAGCCATGCTGGAGTCTAAAGACATCATGGGTACCTTTGTCGGACATGACCATAACAACGATTATATCGGTGTTCATCACGATGTGGCCTTGGCCTATGGAAGGGTTACCAAAACGAAAACATATAGAAAAGCCCCTGTGGAAGGAGCTAGAATCATTGTTTTGACAGAGGGAGAAAGAAAATTCGATTCCTGGATCCGTGAAGTAAACGGAAAAAAGGTTTATCCCTGTACCTGGCCAGATTCTTTTGCTAAATAGGTTCAGATTTAAAAGAGAGGCTACCCACATATTGGGTAGCCTCTCTATGTTAAAAGGTAACGGATTTAATCGTTTCATCTAAAATTTAATTCTCTTAAACCAAGAATATAAACCTTCCGAAAAAATTAAAACCTGAGAATTAAAAAAGAATTTTTAAAAGCCTAAGCCGACAGACATGGAAACCACATCAAAATTGAAATCAGCAGTTTTGGTTATTTTTGCCGTATTCAGGTTGATCGTATATATACCGTAAGCACCATCCGCTTTAATTAGCGCATAAGCAATTCCTGAATCGCCACCAATATCAAATCCATTCCCTTCAAAAATACTGGTTCCTAAATCGCCTATTTCTACCAATACACCATCATTTGGTGGATCTTGTTTGAACAATTTGTTGACCTTACTGTCAAGCACAAATAATTCAGTGGTAGATGCATTAGGAATATTATTGGTATAAGCAGCTCCATTTACCATAGGATCTCCTGGCTTCAGGTCTCCATCTATAGCCACAACAGTTCCTAAATCGGGATGGAGTCTGAAATTCTCTCCTGAACTGGTCACCAACCTGATTCTATCTACGGTAGGATTAAAATCAAACCCTACACTTTGGGCGGAATGGAACATTGGATCTAACTGAGAACCTACTTGGGTCAATGCCCCATTGGAAGTGTTAACTGTATATAACCTGCTTTGATTACTAATTCCAAAAAGAGAACCATTCATTGCACGAAAATCCAAGCCTATGATGTGCTCGCCATCCATTAATCCAGTAAGGGCCACTTTATCATCTCCAGGATTCATAGGATTAAACCTAAACAAGTAATCATCTATAGAGGTCGCATAAGCCACTGGATCCGTCTTAAAAGCAATACCCAAAACTGGAATGGAAAAATCACCCAACCAATCTGCATTTCCATTATTCAAATTTATTGTGTACAATTTGGATATACCTTCATTTAAAGTGACCGCAAAGGCATTTTTATTATCCGGACTTATGTCCAAATTTCCCATACCCATAAAATCTTCTCCCAGGTCTCCAACTTCTTCTAAGCCGCCATCATTAGGAGGAATCTGTAAGTAAAGTTTATTGGAAGAAAAATCTATGTCATAGAGTTTAGTACTGGTAGCTCCTGCCATTGAGTTGGTATATGCCACTGCTCCTATTAGCGGCTGATTACCTCCATTGATAGAACCGTCTTCAGCTACTACTGTTCCAAGTTCAGGATGCAGCCTGAGGTTCTGACCACTTTGCGTGACCAACCTAACCCTATCCACTATTGGGTTGAAATCGATGGAAGCATTGTCCCCCATTATTCCAAGAGAGAAGGAATTTTCTCCTAATGAAGTCGCTACACCTGATTGTTCGTTGATAATGTATAACCTGCTGGACATACCTAGTCCATAAAGCTGGCCAGTAGCAGGTCGGTAATCTATACTAATTACTTGTTCACCGGAAGGCAAACCAGAAATAGATAGGGTTTTACTGGGGTTTTTAAGACTTTGGGCATTGAACCAAGCGATTTTATTGTCATCTGTCAAAGCTGTAAACGATACATCAGGAGCCATTGTAGAGGGATTTTTGACTGGATTTTTGTCAAAAATCTCATCACAAGACATCAAAAAAACTGATGTAAAAGCATAGAATAATGCTATAAACAAGGAATTACACATGTATTTTTTCATAAAAATATTTGTTTAGGTTATATTTTTATGGAGTAACGAAACAAGTAGGGCGATTGGATCGGGCAAGATGAAAAAAATAATTTTTGCAGCATTTAATTTTTTAAAAACCCATTCATAAATGGGCTATATCACTAATAATAAGCCATTTAAATATTTATAATTTATATGAAAAGTATACTTGGCCAGATGAAACATCAACCTATGTTTTAGCAGAAAAGATGAATGTGGATTTTCAAATTACTATTTCAATCTCTTTCAACAACAAAAGTTTTGGTCAACTTATCATAAAGGTTTTGGTTTTTATTGTCCCAAAGCAACCATATCATCGGAATTAAAAGGATGCTTGAACCGAATTTTAAAAACTCACGAATAGCCCCTTCAAAGGCTTTCTTATAATCAGCTCCAGATTCAGCGCTGATGACTTTTAAATTGTAAATCTTGTGACCTAAATTCCCTGAAAAAACCGGATACAATACACCTCCAATAAAAAGTGAAAAAAGAGCATAATGCTCAACTTTTACAAATGCCCCAGTAATAGCGTGTAAATCTTTGGTAAAGATTTTAAATAGCACAATCGGCCCTATAAAAATTACGTAAAAGATGATAAACTCTGTCAGATTGGCTAAAAATCTGATTCCTTTAGGAGCTAATTTGTATCCGTGAACCAAATCTGATTTTACCCTATTTTCATTGTGCTGTTTATCACTATTCAGCACCTCTTCTATGTTTAACTCAAGGGCTTCACAAATTAAACTTAAAGTTTTACCACGAGGGTCACTTTCTTTGTTTTCAATCCGCTGAATTGTTCTCAAATTCACTTTAGACATTTCTGCTAATTCCTCTTGAGTTAACCCTTTAGCTTTTCTTGATTCACAAATTATTTTACCAATCACACCCATATTTTTTTTATAATTTCCTTCAAAGTTATTTAAGAAAATATATTTTGATAGCGGTTAGCTTACGGCATTCTTACGACATTTTAACCCAAAGCATGCTACAGGTCTTTTGTCATCCGTTGTAATTAATTTATAATCAAATACTTATTCACCCTACCCCTCTCACCATAGCCTCGCTATGGTAAAGTCTCCAAACAGCCTAATTTTATTAAAATCACAACTTTCCTCTGATAAGAGATCAGCACAGGTAATTCGATACCTATCTAAAACTGGTTTAAAGCAAGCTGTTGGGACCCTATTAATATAAATTACTTTTCAGGAATATAAATATCGAAAATAGCTCCTTTATTTATTTCACCCGTTGCCAAAATAACACCTTCATGATTTTCAATTATTCTTTTTACAATAGCCAACCCTATACCTGTTCCTGAATAGGCGTCTTTACTATGCAAGCGTTGAAATACTTCAAAGATTTTCCCATGATACTTCTGATCAAAACCAATTCCATTATCGGCAAATCTTATATGGCAGTAGCGTTGGTGATTATTTAATGATTCGATTCCAGTTTTCTTTCCTTCTATAGTTTCACAATTAATTTTTATAATGGAAGCATGATCCTCCTTGGTGAACTTAATAGCGTTACTTACCAAATTAACAATTACCTGCCTGAATTGGACAAGTACAACTTTGACTTTGCTTAGGTTTTCGAGCTCAAATGTCACATTGTTTTGCTCCAATTCTTCACTTAAAACCTCTTTCGTGTCTTCAATAATTTCTATTAGATCGACAACTTCATAATTTAATTCTTGGTCATTGGTCCTGGAATAGGCAATGAGATCTTGAATTAAATTTTGCATACGAAATGCGGATTTATGCATTTTCGTAAAATATTTCTGGGCGTTTTCTGACAATGCCGCATATTCCGATTCTAGAATCCGAGATGCAAATATCTGGATTTTACGTAATGGTTCCTGCAAATCATGACTAGAGATATACACAAATGACTGCAACTCCTTATTCATTTTTTCAAGGTCCACATTTTTATGTTGCAACTCATTTGTACGCAATTGAACCATCTTCTCCAGTTCATTTGTAAACATTTTTTGCTCTTGAATATCCGTACTTGTGCCCACCCACATTTTTATGGTTCCATCTGCATCCTTTTGCGGAATTGCTCTGCTTAACTGCCAGCGATACTCACCATCGTACTTGCGAAAACGATGTTCAAACAGAAAGTCTTTTCCAGAATGTACCGCATTGATCCATTGTTTGATATTTTCCTCCTTTTCATCAGGGTGCACAATCTGTATCCATTGATCGTTGTACAATTGTTCTGGGGTTAATCCTGAATAATCAAATACGGATTGATTAAAATAATTAATATTTCCATTTGGTTCTGCTGTCCAGATGAACTGTGGCATGGAATCGGCCAACAAGCGAAATTTCTCCTCCCTCAATAATAACCGTTGATGAAAAGTTCTTTCTTCCGTAATGTCCCGCACGGTCCCAAGCATTCTTTCAGGTTTGTTATTCTCATCATAATAAACCTTGCCTTTTACGTCTTTCCAATGAAGCGATTGGTCTGCCCATACAATTCTAATTTGATAATGTAAAACCCCAACTTCATAAGCTTTTTCAAATGCCTCGGCTCTAAGCTTGACATCATCAGGATGCACATGGGTAATAAGCTCTTCCTGAGTTAAATTCTTAGTATTCGAAAAGCCTAAAATATCAAAGCAACGGTCAGAGCCAGTCATGACTTGAGTCTTAATATTAAGATCCCAAATACCCAGTTCGCTGGCTTCAATGATAAGTTTGAGTTTGTCCTCATTCTCCTCAATAAGACGCTTTGCCTTTACAGTGGCTGTTACCTCAGTGGCTACCACCATAATTCCTGTAATCGTATTTTTTTCTTTTAATGGATGGTAAACAAAATTGTAATAGCCTATTGCTGCTTTGCCATGACGATTTATATTTACAGGGAATTCATATCCATAAAAAGCATTACCCGTTTTATAAATATCGGCTATAATAGGCGCTATGGTTTTCTCCACTTCTGGCAATGATTCAAATAGTGGTTTGCCCACAAATTGCTCTTCCGACTTGTCTACTATTTGTAAATAATTTTCATTTGCTATATCAATCACATTTTCAGGTCCCCGAAAAATCACAATACCGAGTGGGGCTTGCTTTACTGAATTCCGGAATCTTTTATCACTTTCCTCTACTTTTTGAAATGCATCATAGACATCCTGTTCGGCTTTTTTTCGTTCCGTAATATCACGTGCAATGGCAAACAGCATCGTTTTCTTGTCTACCTGAACACCTCCCATGTTAATTTCTACTGGATATACATGGCCTTGTTTGTTTTTATGCATGGTTTCAAAAGGAGGAATTATTTCCCTTTGTGCACGCCTAAAGGCCTCTCTGTATTTTTCATCATTAAAAATAGTGTCTACATCAGGCACTTTCAACAAGGACATTTCTTGCTCAGTATAGCCCCATTTCTCTAGAGCAGAATTATTAAGATAGGTAAAACTCCCGTCTGCCTCCATCAGGATAAAGGGATCGGCAGCTGTATCAGCCATAAACTTAAAAAGTTTAATTTCTGAAAGTGCTTCTTCTACCTTTTGCTTGGCCTCATGTATTTCGGTCACCTCCGCTGCTGTATTCATTACGGCATAGACACGACCAGAAGCATCCAGAATTGGCGTAAAATTATAGTTATAATAATAAGATTTTAATTCTCCATTTATTACAATGTCCACTTTTTGATTTTTAGCCTTAAAAGGCATCCCTGTGCGCAATACCTGACGAATCTGATCAAATATTTGTTGGTTCTCAAACTCAGGAAGGATATCGGAATATAATTTACCAACAACATCATTCCCTTTTCCCCATGCGTCCATAATGGATTGGTTGGCAAGAGAGATCCGCATTTCTTCACCTACAAAAACCCCTATAGGAAATGGCGCACTCTCCACTAAAGACCGAATGCTTTGTTCGCTTTCTTTAATTTTATTATTCAATATGGCTTGGGAAGTGACCTCTGAGGCAATTATGCCAAGGCCATCAATGTTCCCATCCATATCACGCTGGGGATATACAGTGAAATTGAAATAATTCATGGTCATCTTACCATGTTGCAAGATTTGAACAGGCGTCTCAAGGGCCGTAAAAGGAATTCCTGTTTTATATACTTTATCATACACCTTAGCATACCCTTGTTCGGCCAATTCTGGTAAAAGCTCAAAATAAGGTTTCCCTAAAACGTCTTCTCCTTTGCCCCAATATTTTAAAATGATATCATTGGCAATCGTTATCACTAAATCCTTTCCGGATAAAATAGCAATTGAGGATGGGGAAGAGTGGATGAGATTATGATAACGTTTTTCACTCGCTTCTACTGTTTTTCTTGCTGCTACCTGGGGTGTAACGTCATAACCTATGGCCATGATGCCATTGATTTTCCCGTCCGTATCATACAAGGCCTCATAGGAAAAATGGATATAAACTGTTTCCAAAACACCATTTCTTAAAAGTTGAACCGGCCTTTCGGGCGTGGCAAAACGTTTCCCTGTGCGGAAGACATCGTCCAGTAAATCTTTAATTCCCTGGGAGGAGATTTCTGGCATTGCTTCTAGTAGCGGCATATTGAGCATTTCCTCTTCCCTTCTACCCCATAGTTCCAACGCATATTTATTGGCAATCTCTACAATGTAATTGGATCCCCTGAATATTGATATGGCTACGGGTGCCTGCAGGATCATAAGCCTGAGGCTTCTTTCACTTTCTTCTATTTTTTTTCTTGCCAATACCCGATTAGTCACGTCTTGTAAAGTTCCATTTAACCGGTAAGCAATTTTATCTTTATTAAATATGGTTTTTCCTTTTGCATGGACGATGGTTTCTTTTTTAGTTACCGCATTTACAATTGTATATTCGATATCGTAAATACCTCCAGAGGAGTATTTCAAAACTTCACTAATGGCTTGTGATACTCGCTCTCTATCTGTCTCTGCAATAGCAGCAATGGACTGTTCAAATTCGATCTGTTCATTGGGAGGAAAACCAAACCAAGCCTTCAATCTGTCATTGCCTGAGAGCGTATTGGTCAATGGGTTGTAATCGTATGTACCTAACTGAGCAGCCTCAATAACAAATTCTAAGTCATTTTTATTATCTATAAGGTCGCTTTCAATTATTTTTTTTGATGTTGTTTCAATTACTGTTACCAAGACTCCTCCCACTTCCCCAGACGCTAATCTAATAGGACTATAAGCAAAATCGAAATAACAATTTTCAATGTATCCATTTCTGTCTAATGGCAGCATTAGATCCGGAAACCCTACAGCTTCACCTTCCATTACCCCGTCGAACATAGACCCAATGATATGCCAAATTTCGGAAAATGTTTCCCTAGTGCTTATACCTAATGCTTGAGGATGTTTGGTAGCACCTAATATAGGACGATAGCCATCATTGTAGATTTGCGTATATTCTTTTCCCCATGCGATGTACATACCAAAAGGATTGTCTAACATGACGCTTACCATGGTTTTTAAAGGTTGCGGCCATGTACTTGGATCACCAAGTGGTGTGTTGCCCCAATCTCTAGCCCTGATGAGCTTACCCATTTCTCCGCCTCCTCTCAAAAAAATATTGTCTTCCGTTTCAGTATCCATTTAATCCTTAAAGATTTACAAAATAAAACTTTCTCTTGAACGCAGAAGTGAGGTTTTGATAGCTGACCATAATATCGCATTTCCCCTTGGCAAATTATTCCTTGCCATAGTTCCAGTTAAAAAGCTTAAAATGATCCCAATACCCCATCGCCAAATATTAAAGCTATTTCAAATCTGAAAATGAAGCCCTACTTCGCCAAGGTTATAGTATTTAACACCACTAAAATTAGCAATAAAAAGCATACTACAAGCGCACAGACATGAAATTAAAGCACAAGCCTTCTCTCTTAAGATTTGCGCTGGGGCTTTTACTTCAGTGAAAAGTATAGGCATGAGGCGGAAATAATAATCGTCTTTTCTCTAATCTTTGAAACCTGGGCATAACATAAACGAAAAATGCAAAAAGAGGATGATTAACCCCTTTTTGCATTTTCAATGATTATACAAGTTCACTTCTGCTAACAACCGATATAATTGTCGGCTATAAAATTCTAGGACTTTTCATTGTGCTTTTATTTTTAGATTGACAATACAATTATTTTTATAACACCCAGTTATTGACTTACTCGAAAGTTCATATAATATTTATTTTGGCCTACTACCACCCTTTTATAATAGGAGGAATAATGAGCATTCGTCATTAGATCTACTTGATAAAAATGTTTACCATAATTTGTAGCATTCTTTTCAAGTTTGCTAACAAATAGTTGCCCAAAATCAGTATTGGTGTAACCATTCAACTCTTCATTATTGATTCGTTTCCCGTCTATCCAAACGCCAAACATTTTAGGATCCTTCCAGTCCTCAATTTGTTGCTCTGTGGGAATTGATTTTTTCATAGGTGGAGGTAAGGGCCTAAACACTATGATTTGGTGTGCCTGTTGCTCCTTATTCATTAATAAAAACAAGGTTTGTAATCTTTCCTCGTCATCCTTAGAAATTTTGTATTCCACAGGACGTCCTTTGTCATTTTTTGCTTTGTCCACCATTTCATTGTACTCAGCAAGTTGGGCAGGGGTAGCCCCGTCCGTCGTAGATGGAACGACAATTTGTTTTGGCTGGACAGCCTCGGTTTCCTCTTGTGCAATGGTTATTGTGCTGAAAAAAAACACTGCAATACCCAAAAGAGGGACAATGGCTAATTGCCTGCACAAACTGTTTCGAAATGATTTGGTTTTTGTCATCATAAGTAATCGTTTTTTGGTTATAGAATGGTTAAATGAACTTGTAATAAATGATCCTGCTTGCTCACTTATTTTTTCAAGCAGCAAAATCTTATAGGCTTTAACATCTGTATATTCCTTAATAACTGCCTCGTCTGCTAAAAATTCATGGTTCAGCATTATGGCCTTCCGGTAAAGAAATATAAAGGGGTTAAACCAAAATAGAATTTGGACGATTTCTATGATCAAGATATCCCATGAATGCTTTTGTTTTACATGTACCAGTTCATGAAAGATAATTTCTTGTTCGATATTCCCACTCCTGTAATCATCCGCATTGAGGAATATATAGTCTAAAAAACTATGTGGCCTTACACTTTGGTCTAAAAGAATGAGCTTGCAGTTTCTAAATGGTATGATAGCATTTGTCCATGCTTTGTTTAATATCGCTTTCAGGTTTATTGAAAACCTGAAAAACATAATGGTTGTAATGGTCACGTAGATGGTCAATGAAATAAGAAATAGGTAATGGGTCTCATTAGAAGCCACTATTTGTTGCGCATTCTCAGCCCCTGAAAAAAACACCGATTCAGTGATTACTTTTTCGACTATTGGTAACGCTTGCAGCTCCTGGGTAAAAGTAATGAAGGGGACAAAGAAGGAGAATATCAAACTGCCAAGTAGGTAAAACCTATTGAATCGGTGCATTCTTTCTTTCTCTAAAATCACTTTGTAGAAAACCGCAAACAATGCAGAACATACAATTATTTTGATAAGGTAAACTGTCATTTTTCCTTTCCTTTAATTTCCTGATCTACAATTTTTTTAAGGTCTTCTAATTCAGCTATGGTAAGGATTGTAGCTGTGGTAAAAAATGAGGCAAACTGCAGCGGTGAATTGTCAAAGAAATTTTTTATCATTCCCTTCACATGCTTAGAAAAGTAATCCACCTTCTTTACCAAAGGATAATACTCCCGAGAATTTCCAAACACCTTATAGGCAACAAAACCTTTGTCTTGCAACCTTTTTAACAAAGTAGCAATCGTTGTAGTGGCAGGTTTTGGATCAGGGTAAGATTGAATAAGGTCTTTCATGAAGACTTTTTCCTGCTTCCAAATTAACTCCATCAATTGCGCTTCTTTTTTCGGTAATTGCATAGCTCTATATCTTAATACATAATTCTACAAATGTAGAATTACTTTTGTAAAATCACAAACTTATAACTAATTATTTAAAATTTATTTTTAGATCGTACTATACTGACAATGAAGCAACATGCCTGAAAAAAAATAGACCTATTAAGTTTATTGACATACAAAATGTTAATCATAAACCTTCAAAAAGGACAATTAATCGTTCTCAATTCCCGATTAAAAAACAAGCCATATAAGCATACCCCGAATTGGCCAGGCAATTGGTTGTTAGGCTAGGTTCATTACAAAAAAACCTTCACTACAGAGCAATGGGCATCTACTATATGGACAAAAACGAAGAAGAAATATTTCTAATGCTAATAGAGAATCCAATTAATGGAAAATCAGAATCATTTTTTTCTGTAAAAAAAGGGCAAAATAATGATCAATTACTAGTTGTATTTTCCATTTGCTGGTCGGTAAAGCGCCTCATCCAAGCAATGCCAAATTTGTCTTTCAACATCCCAAAGTAGTCTCCCCAAAATGAATTATGAAGCGGCGTAGTAATTTGCCCTCCATCTGTTAGTGCAATAAATAGGCTGTAACCTTTAATTTAGGGCAGGCCCTGATTGAGAAACTTCAGGGCAGGTTCGATAGTAGCTATGATTTACAAGCTGGAAGCAATATTTCAAACCTTACGATTATTGAGTATCCCCTGGATTTTCTGGATAAATATAAAGTGTAATTATTTTCTATACAGCAAAGGCTAAAAATGCAAAAACCACGGGCAAGAGCCCGTGGTAAAAAAGGTTCATCCAATTGAATTTTGAATTAAACGCTAATCTTTTTGTAAACATTGAATTGAAATAGCCCTATAAGTTTTTCTTCGGCTCACCATAGCGCTTAGATCTCCCTCCCCCAAGAATACCTGCGTTTAATCTTCTAACAGAATACCAGCAAGCTGTTTGAGCTTCAATTCTTCATACTTAGCGTTGTATTTGGCAATGCTTTGGTTGTTTTGTGCATTTAACAAGTTTAACTGCGCTTGTCTAAATTCTATGGAATTGATTTGTCCTTGTTTGTACAAATCATCGCTGCGCTCAAAGTTTTTGGTGGCTGTTTGCAGGTTTGCCTTTTCGGCATAGTAAACAAACAAAGAGTTCTGATACGAACCATAAGCATTGAGCACATCTCGCTTCACTGAGAACTCGGTCTCCTCTTTTAATATTTGTTGCCTTTTTATTTCTACACGAGCATTTTGACTCCTTACACGTGTGCTTCCCCCATCGAAAACATTCCATGCCAAAGAAAGTCCCGCCTGAGGACCTAAATTGTAACTACCCGTAACAAAAGCCCCTGCCGGATTTTGATTTCCTGAATAATTGTATCCCGCATTCAAAGACAAAGCAGGAAACCAACCAGATTGACTCGCTTTCAAGGCAAACTCGCTATTGCGCAATTGACTGTTGGTTTGCTGTATGGATACATTTCGGTTATAAGCCTGGTCTATCAAATCTTCTTTTGTTCCCGGCATGGCAAAATTAACCGTAGTATCTACTGCAAAATCTGTTTCAATTTCTCTACCCATAATTAGGTTTAAATTACGCCTCGAATTTTCTAACTCCTGAATGGTATTGAGTAAATTGATACTGTCATTGTTTACATCCACTTGCGCATTCAACACATCTATCTGAGTGGTTTGCCCATACTCAAAACTATATTGGGCACGTAGCATTCTTGTGGTTGAAATGCTTAGTGCATTTTCTAAAATGCTAACACTTTCGGTTAATTGCGCCGTTAAGAAGTAGGAATTGGACAATTCTAAAATCGTATTCTCAATAATTTGTCTGGCTTGCAATTCAGAAATATTGTACAATTCCTTAAGTTGCTTGTAGTTGTACATTCTTCCATAGCCGTTAAACAACACATAATCTACACCTACTGAAGCACTGTAATTATAGGCATCGGTTGGGTTGTAATTTATATCCCCATTGACCGTTTGGTTTTGACCTTGGTAACCAGAAATACCTGCATTTCCATTGGCAAATAGGGTAGGTAAAAAACCCGTGTTATAAATACTCTGATTGTTATCAGCTACTTCTAAAGATTTTTCGGCTACTTTAATATCGTAATTATGATCGAGTGTTAAACCCATAGCTTCTTCCCTCGAAAGCATTTCTTGACCTTTTACTACTGTGCTGGAAGAAGTAAATACCAGATAGGCAATAAGGGTAAACAGTAGCAGCTTGGGCTGCACAATTGTGCTATTGTCTCTTTGTATGCTCATTATTTTATGCATTATGAGTTGATTCATCGTTTTCGTGTAGCTCTTCTAGTTCCTCAATTGCAGGCTCTACAGATTCTTTTGAAGGCTTCTTCCCTTCCCAAAGCCAAATTGTGTATACTTTTAATCCATTGCCAACAGATAGAAGCATTGGCAACATGATCAAGGTAAGTATGGTGGCAATGGCTATCCCGTAAGCAATGGCAATGGCCATAGGGATTAAAAATTGGGCTTGTCTACTTTTTTCTAAAATAAGAGGGGATAATCCAGCTATGGTTGTAAGCGATGTTAAAAAGATGGCGCGAAACCTAGATTTTCCCGCTTGGATAAGCGCATCATCAAAACTGAAACCTTCCTGCAAATAGTTGTTGAATTTACTTATAAGCACCAATCCATCATTCACCACAATACCTATAAGTGCTATGATACCAAGTAGGGAAAGCATATTGATAGGAAAGTCATGCAGCCAGTGGCCCCAAGCGACGCCGATCAAACTAAATGGAATCATCACCATTAATAAAACCGGCTGCAAGTATGAGCGGAAAGTAAACCCGATTATGATTAAAATTAAGAAGATGATAATAGGAAAAACCTTGCTGGCAGAGGCACTGATTTTTCCTGCTTCGCGGTTTTGGCCTTCATACAAGGCAGATACCGTTGGGTATTTTGATATGATTTCAGGCATGATATTTTCTCTCACATCTGTAATGATATCCGATGAACTCTCTTTTGGATCTTTCAAGTCTGCCTCAACTTTGATTTCACGCTTTCCATCCAAGTGATTGATAGTAATTTCTCCCCGTTCAATATAATAGGTTGCAATTTCGCTAAGTGGAACACGATTTCCAGATGCACTTACGATGTGCATATTGTCGAGATTCAAAATTGACGAACGACCTTCTCTTTCATATCGCACCCAAACAATTATTTCGTCTTGCCCTCTTTGGAACCTTTGCACTTGCAACCCATTAAAGCCCGCACGTACCTGGCCAATCACATCGCTAAGGGTAAAGCCCAATAAATAAGCTTTATCCTTCAATTCAACATTAATTTCGTTAATCCCAGCAGGGTCATTGTCGCTGATATCACGCAACAGGGTGTTTTCTTTCAATTTTTCTTTAAGCTCTAATTTGGCAGCTTTAAGTTCCTCAATATTGTAGCCCAATAAAGAAACAGAAACAGGTTTACCACCAAAGCTTGCTCCCGCATCAAAGGTTAGGCTCTCAGCAGAAGGATATTCCCCTGCTGCTTGTGCAATAGAACCAGCAATTTCAGAAGCTGTAAAGTCACGTTCCTCTCCTGGTAGCAGGTTTATTTTTAGCGAGGCATTAGCCGTTCCAGGACCAATTCTTTTAATAATGCTTTGAAAAACATCTTTGCCACCTGTCTGCTGGGCTGTGTACTCTTTGTTCACCTCAATGGCCACTTGTTCTATTTCAGAAATAATGGAGTCTGTCACCATAGGGTTAATTCCCTGGGGCATTTTTAGGGTAACATTCACCTGATCTGAAGCAATTATCGGAAAGAAGGTAGTCCTGATAATTCCGCCTTCCATTGCTCCCGTGGTAATTACGAACAAAGCAATAAGAATTGAAAATCCTAAAATTTTAAATTCCATAAAGAAATGCAGTACGGGGCTATAGAGTTTGTCACGTAAATAATCTAAGAATGTAGTGGCCCTTTCATTGAACCAATATATTTTTTGATCCTTAGAAAGCGCTTTGGAGTGGGCAATGTGTGCCGGAAGAATCACGAGTGCTTCAAAAAGTGAAAATGCCAAGGTAAGAATTACCACTATAGATACCTCGCCAAAAAACTCTCCCAGCCTTCCGTCTAGATAAAAGAAAGTCGAGAAGGCCACCAATGTGGTAATGATCGCTGAGGTAATGGCCGGCAAAACTTCCATGGTTCCATCTATGGCCGCTTGAACACGGGTCTTCCCTTTTTCATAATGATGAAAAATATTTTCAGCGATTACAATACCGTCATCCACCAGAATCCCAATTACGATAATCATCCCAAATAGGGAAAGTACATTTATCGTAATGTCAAAATAAGAGGCTACCATAAACATTCCCATAAAGGAGATGGGAATGCCAAAAGCCACCCACGCTGCCAGTCTAGGCCGTAAAAACAAGGAAAGAAAAAACAATACCAAAGCAATTCCCTGTGCACCATTGACCAATAAAAGTTTGGTACGTTCCACAATTATTTGAGACCTATCATTGGTTACATTCAACTGAATATTGTTATGGGTTTCGTTAAATTCTCCCGCATAAATGGTGGCATTTTCAGCCGCTTCAATTAAATCTTCATTGTTGGTAGTGCTTATTTGAAAAGAAATAGAGGATTGATTGTTGAAGTAACTTCGATCGGGCGTTTCGGACCATGCATCTTCCGTAATAGCCACATCTTCCAAAGTCACAATGGCACCATTCTCTTCTGTTTTTAAAATAATATTATTAAGCTCCTTCCCGTAGTATGAACGATTGTTTACCCGTATAAGATAATCTTCCGCTTCGGTTTTAATGGCGCCACCAGTCACCAGAATATTGTTATTGGCCACCGCACTGGCCACATCGCTGAAGGTTAAATTATAGGAACGCAAAACCTCTTCGTTGACTGAAACTGTGATTTCTTCATCAGGAAAGCCTGTAATGACTATCTGAGAAATACCATCTATACCACGCAGGTCATTTTCAATTTCTCTGCCAATTGTTTTTAGTGTTTTCAAGGGGATGTCTTTTCCACTCAATTCCAGTTCAATGGCCACATTTAAATTTTCGTTTTTGGCCACAACTGGCGGCTCCATTTCTGCTGGAAACGAAGGTACTTTGTCGACCGCATTTTTTACGTCAGCCAATAAAATATCAATGTCGTAACCTTTTATGGCCTCCACATTAATGCTTGCAGTATTTTCTGAGGAGGCAGAAGTAAAGCGGTCAATACCTACAATACCTCTTAAATTGTCTTCAATTTTTAAAACCACGCCTTCTTCCATTTCTTCTGGAGAAGCACCTGGGTAGCTAATGGTGATGTCAATAAATTTAGAATCTTGTAAAGGGAAGAAACTAGATTTGAGCGATAACATCCCGAAGGCGCCCAATACCACTACTGCTAGAATAATGACATTTACGGCAACTGGGAATTTAATAAAATGTGTTATTATTGATTTCATTGCTTAACTCAGGATTAATGAAAAATTGTACCAATAATGCAAAACAGAAACCACCGTTATTGCTCGTTGTAAATGGAAACTTTCATTCCCGGATAAGCACCTGTAGGCAATTTGGACAATGTTTTCTCGCCATCGGCTAGCCCTCTTATCACTACTGATTTTTCGTTGTAATAAACAGGCTCTATTGTTTTTTGAACAAGCAAAGAATCTTCAACTACAAAAACCTGATTTTTATCAAAAATCACACTTCTGCTCAACTCGTAAGCATTTTCTATTTCTGTTGCCATAATATTGGTCTTCACAAACATTCCTTCTTCTAATCCGTCACCACGAAGTTGAATGTACACGTTGGTAGTTTGCGTTTCACTATTCACCAATCTGTTAATTCTTGTAATCTCCCCTATCCACTTTTGAGATCCATTATTGGTTGAGCTTACGTCTACCTTTTGGCCAATTTTAAGAAGGCCAATCATGCTGGCATTAACGGGTGCTTCAATTTCAAAAATCGATGGCTGGATAAAAACACCCAATTTTTGTCCAGGTCTGATCAGCGAACCTGGCGTTACCAAAGCCTCCACTAGCACACCATCAAAGGGAGCTGTAATATTGTATTTACCCAGCGTCAATTCCATGTTTCGCACACTATAATAGGTGGAATAAATATTTCGTCCAGTGATAAACATTTTTTCTTTATCCGTTGCTGGTTCTGGCAAAGAAGGAAGGGGACTATTTACCTCAATTTGCATTAGAAAGTCGTTCCACTTTGAAAATGAGGAAGGATAGTCCAGACGAAGATCCGCCAAGGCAGCAGTCACCAAATTTTGCAGGCTACTTTTTTGTGACATCAATCCAGCCCGATAAACATCAGACTCAACTGCAACCAAAGCGCTACCTTTTTTATATGTAGCCCCTTCTTTAAAACTGCCTACAGGCGAAGTCATAATACCCTGCACTTCAGCATAAAGCTCCACCCTATTCTTGGCTTCCAAACTTCCGGTGGCTGTCAATTCTAAAGGCAATGTCGAATTTTTAATGGTTTCTGTAAACACTGTAGCCGTATAAATACCTTTGTTCTTTACAGGTATTTTTTTACTTTCTTTCAGAAGATTAGAAACAAAAAAGCCAACAGCCAAGATTAAAACACTTACGCCAATTATTATAATTTTTCTTTTCATACATATTAGTTGCTATTGCAACCACTATTTAAATTCTCAATATTTTCTTTCATTTTATCCAGGGTCCTTGCTGTCTGCTCCAGCTCCTCTTCCGGTATGTTTTCTTGAATTTGTAATACTAACTTTCTAAAGACAGGAACCGTATCCTGAAACACTTTTTCACCATGCTTTGTAAGGTGAACCATATTGATCCTTTTATCAGTAGGGGATGGTATTCTCGCAACAAGATTTTTCTTTTCTAAGGTATTGATAAACCTCACCAAAGAAGCCTTGTCTCTTTCCGTTATAAAGGCCAAATCATTCTGTGGCAAAGGCCCTTTCATGGACAATGCTTTAAGCACGAGCATTTGCTTTTTTGTCAAATCAATACCTGCCTGCTTCAGGTTGTTATTGATAAAAATATCAATGTGTTTTACAGTTTTACCGAGCCATGGTAAAATACCATACTCTGTATTGTCTCCATTACATTCTTTATTCATTTTATTAGAATTTGATGCAAATATAACAACGATAGTTGCATATGCAACAAATTGAATGTTAATATTATTTTAAGGGAAAAAATCTAACTGGTGGATTGGTTTCCTAAAATCAATTACTAAATAAATAATGCTGGTGTTGAAATTAGGTGGGGAATTCCTTTTTTATTCAAAGCAAGGTTAAAAAACATCTATTGTATGTACTTATGCACCATAATAAGCCGCAAAACTTTCATCGAAACCACAATAAATCAGGCTGATTTTACCCATATCCTCAGGCTTAAAAGTCTGGGTTTGAGCAGCCTGAAGTGTTTTCGTTTACTAAAAGCTTATTTTTATTCTGTATTAACAATACCATCAGCCATCTCCTGGCCGTCAGGTTTTTCAAACCAACTTTCCATAAAGTAGAAATTCTCTTTGCCTACCTCAAATTCAAAAGTTACTCCTTTCAGGGTATTTCGTTTCTTTACCTTGAGTCGGATTTCTTTTGATATGTCCAAAAAATGGGGTTTTATTTCATAGCCTTTCAACGTGCAAACTCTCTAAATTTTTCCCTATGCTCGAAATTCGACAGTCCCAATCCGCCATGTAATTTTCACATAACGTAATTTTTTCATCTACAGATTTATTCAATGGCACAAGTTCGTAGTTGCTAGGTTGGTATTGGAAATCTAAATTTTCATCTATTTGATTGGGTGTGAATGTTAAGGTTTCTCCGTTATCCTCCCATGTCCCGCTTACATAACCATTGTCCTGACTACAACCATGATAACTAAATCTAAATGTGCTGTCCTTCATAAGGACTAAAGACTTGCCATAAAACCCAAAATCTCCACAATAAGACTTGAGTACCTGTTGATATTGTTTTTGGCTGGTAAGGAAGAGTAAAATCCCAGAAAATATTGCCACAAGTGTAAAGGTCCCGATCAAATTTAAACTTCTGTTCGAGTGCTTTGTTTTTTTGTTATTTGAGAAATACCGACTCATTGTGTCCAACACCAATTGGTAACCAAGCTTTCATTACACTTGCCGCAAGAATACCTCGCTACAATTCATCTCCTAATTTAGTAGTTTATTTTTATAATGAATAGCTTTAAAGAAATTGTCACGATGTAGGTAAATTCAAACACTATTTCCGCATTTGCCTTTCTTGAGGCTATTGGTTGGCTTCTTTTCCAGAATTCACTTGCATCGTTTCTTGTGGAAACACCTCATTCAATTTTTCTCCACCCTTGATTCCAAAATCCAATGTTCTGATTGGGAACGGAATCATTATATCCTCTTTATCAAAAGCTTTTTTGATGGCTATAATCGCTTCACTTTGACTTTTCAAGAATTCGAGTTGACTTTTAAATTCCACCCAAATCATAATTCTAAAATCTATAGAGCTGCTCCCAAAAGCCAAATAAACAAGGTCAATGTCCTTGTTTTTGTTAATATTAGGCGTGTTTCTCACAGATTCAATGGCTATGTCCCTTACACGCTCCAAATCTTCACCATAAGATACCCCTACATTTAGGTCTATTCTTTTATAGGTATTTTCTGAATCATTTACCAAAGGGTTTTGAAAAAGCATTTTATTGGGAATAATCACTTCCTGACCCTGAAACGAGGTGATTTCTGTCGTGCGTATTCCAATATGTTTTATGATACCGCTGTGTCCTTCACAATGAATGACTTGCCCAATTTTAAAGGGACGCTTGATGGCCATAAAAAATCCAGCAATAAAATTGGTGGCAATGTCTTGAAAGGCAAAACCCAATGCCAAACCAATGATCCCTGCACCAGCAAGTAAAGAAGATACTGTTTTATCAAGGTCTAATAAAGTCAATGCCGCAAAAGCACCTATTGTCACAACCATTACATAAATGACCTTTGAAATTATTGAAGTCAGAGATTGATTATTAATAGCCCTATTGAGTAATTTTTCACTAAGGTTCCTAATTAATTTACCGGCAAAAACAAATGCTATTAGCACCACTATTGCCAACACCAGGTTGGGCAGCATTTTAACCAGCAACTCCGACCAGCCAATTAATTTTTCAACAACAATATCATAGTAATTATCAATCTCCATGGTTTTACTTTATTAAACTATCAAATAAATATATCCTCCTTTAACTTTCCCGAATTTTCAGAAGGTTAAATTGGGATTCCCGTATTTTTAACTGCTATTGCAAAATAATGTTTTAAATTCATTGAGGCTATAACTCTTCCCACTTTTGAAATGTTAACGCTTCATTTACCTTGTTGTGTTCTATCCAAATCAGCTCGGAAGTATTGTAGCCAATCTTCTCGGCAATCATTAAGTATTCCTTCGTTACCTCTTCAGGGATCATTTTCTCACGAGAAAGTATCCACAAATATTTCAGGCTTTCCCCTGCGATCAAAGCATACTTATAATCGTCGTCAATGGCGATCACATTGTATCCAGAATAAAATGGGCCAAAGAAAGAAACTTTAAGCTTTGCGATATTTTCATCACCTACAAATTTTGCTTTTCCTAATGCCTGCGTCCATTTTTCTTTTTTGGTATTGTACCCTTGATTGTCAACCTTAATGGTCCCATTGTCATTCAATGAGTACTCAGCCGTGGTGTTGTTCAAATTTTTTTCAAACTTAAAATCCATTCTGGCAATTTCGTACCACTTACCTAGGTATCTGTCTTTATCGAAAGGTTTTACTGCTTCTGCACCTTTCGGTATGGTCGCACAAGAAAAAAGTCCCATCACAACAAAACCAGTTAATATTGGATACATCAATGCGTTAACCTTCATACATTTTCAATTAATTGGCAGGAGTTTTATGCTGATCACAAGTGCAATTGTCGTGCCTGTTCATATACTGAGCATAAATACTACCCTTTTACACGTCCAAATATTTTGACCCACAACAACCAATAATACTGTTCTAAAACAGGTTTAAATTATTGATATTTATGATTTTTCAATGTTTGAAGTTTATTGGAGTTGCTTTTAACATCATTTTTTTGAATATAAAACCACTTGCTATCAACATTTTTAGAGAAACTTTATATATTCGCACAAACTTTTGAAAGCCAGGTTTTATGAAGAAAAAGGCGGCAGTTATAGACATGGGTACCAATACCTTTCATTTGCTAATGATAGCATTTGATAGCAGTGGTTTTGAGGTTATTTACCAGGAAAAAGTTCCTGTAAAAATCGGGCAGGGAGGCATCAATCAAAACATTATCCTTCCGGAAGCAGAAAAACGAGGCCTACATACCCTTCAGCATTTTCAAAACCTCATAAAGGGAGAAGACATCTCCCGAATTTTTACCTTTGCTACAAGTGCTGTCAGAAATGCTGACAATGGGCTTGACTTTATCAAAAAGATAAAACAACAAATCGGCATTGAAGCTCAAATTATAGATGGCGAAAGAGAGGCAGAGTTGATTTACAAGGGCATTCGCCTAAGTGGTTGCCTAAATGTAGAAAATGCCTTGATGATGGACATCGGAGGAGGTTCAGTAGAATTTATTATCGGCAATGAGGAAGAAATTCTCTGGAAAGGTAGTTTTGAAATAGGCGGGCAAAGACTATTGGACTTGTTTCATTATCATGACCCTATATTACCTGAAGAAGTGGAAAAACTTTCTACTTATCTATCCAAAAAGCTGCTACCACTTACCAATGCCATAAATGAACATGCTCCAGAACAACTGATTGGTGCTTCAGGGACCTTTGATACTTTGACAGACATGTACTTGGCCGCAGAAGGAAAGAAAAAAGACAGGAAAATCATCAAGCACATTTTACCAGTAACAGCTTTTAAAGCAATGGCAACAGACCTCTTGCTGCTAGACAAAGCAAAACGACTTAAAATCCCAGGAATGATCCCAATGAGAGTGGACATGATCGTCGTGGCTTCCTGCCTGATTCGCTTTATTACCCAACTAGTTCAAACAGACCAACTGATTTGTTCTACTTATTCCTTAAAAGAAGGGGCCGTTTCGGAAGCCATGGTAAAAGTGACGGAGAAAAAAAATACTAGCCTCGCTACCTCGCAATAAATTAAGGAAGTTCTTCCAATACGCCTATACTTTTTGCATTTTTGTGGCAGTGATCACCCAATAGCTTGTTCAAAAATGAATTTTACCCACCATCAATTAGAAAAGTTTACCATAGCTGTTTTACAAAAAATAGGATGCCCTGCAGCAGATGCGAAAACAGCCGCTACAGTGCTTCTTTCTGCTGACCTTCGAGGCGTAGATTCACATGGTGTCGCCCGATTATCTGGCTACGTAAGGCTATGGGAAGCCGGAAGGATAAATCCGACGCCCAATGTTAGGGTAGTGCATGAAACCCCAAGTACCGCTGTGGTAGAAGGAGATGCGGGCTTAGGTTTAGTAGTCGCTCCATTTGCCATGAAAGTAGCCATCGAGAAAGCCAAAATAGCAGGCACCGGTTGGGTGTCGGTCAAAAATTCCAACCATTATGGCATTGCGGGTGTTCATGCCATGCAAGCGCTGCAACATGACATGATTGGCATTTCGCTAACCAATGCAAGCCCCTTGGTTAGCCCTACTTTTTCAAAAGAACGCCTTCTGGGCACCAACCCGATATCAGTGGCCATTCCTGCGAAAAACCAGCCACCTTTTGTGCTGGACATGGCGACCACCACTGCTGCCAATGGCAAATTAGAAATTTTACAAAGGAAAAAAGAACAAGCCCCTAGCGGTTGGATTCAAGACAAGGATGGCCAATCGACAACAGATCCACTAGGCGTCAAAGATGGAGGTGCGCTTTTGCCCCTAGGTGGTGACAGAGAGCATGGCTCTCAGAAAGGCTATGGCTTGGGGGCTGTGGTAGATATATTTTCAGCTGTGCTATCCGGAGCCAATTATGGCCCTTGGGTTCCTCCTTTCGTCGCATTTTTGGAACCACACCCTAATCCTGTAGGAGAAGGTTTGGGACATTTCTTTGGCGCGATGCGTGTGGATGCTTTCAGACCTGCAGATGAATTTAAAGACCATATGGACAATTGGATCGGCCGATTTAGAGAAGCTACACCAATAGATGGGCATGAGAAAGTATTGATCCCGGGAGACCCAGAACGTGAATTGGAAGCGGAAAGAAGAGCAAATGGTATTCCATTGCTAACAGCAGTTGTAGATGATTTACGTGACTTGGGTGATAAATTGGGCGTTGACTGGGAATAATCCACCGATATCATTGAAAATAAAACATTTCTTACAGACATTAGGACCAGGAATTCTCTTTGCAAGCACAGCCATTGGTGTTTCCCATTTGGTGCAAAGCACTAGGGCAGGAGCCGAATATGGCTTTGGTTTGGTAGGCTTCATTATAGCCGCCAATCTTTTTAAGTGGCCATTTTTTGAATTTGGCTCTAGGTATGCGTCTGCTACAGGGGAGTCCCTGATAGATGGATACCAGAAAATAAGCCCATGGTTTTCCCGCTTGTTCCTGGGCATAAATCTTGTTTCTATGTTTTTCGTGAATGCTGCGGTAAGCTTGGTGGCAGCAGGTTTTTTACAAAATTTATTTAACATTGAAATGGCCCCTGCCTATTTCTTTGTCCCCTCTATCCTATTGCTACTTACCTCCTTTCTATTCCTTGCCTTAGGTAGGTATTCTCTGCTCGATTCAGGCATCAAAATCATTGGAAGTTTTATGGTTGTAACTACGCTTTTGGCTTTCTTTATTGCCCTTGCCAATGGCCCTAAGGCACCGACACAAAACTTTTCCATTTTCGCTCAACTCACACCTCATTCCCTGCCTTTCGTAATCGCTTTAATGGGCTGGATGCCAACAGCCATTGACGCATCCACTTGGAATAGCCTGTGGACCATTGCACGGATCAAGCAAAGCGGATACAAACCCACCGTTAAGGAATCTGTTTTTGAATTCAATATTGGTTATTGGATTTCCGCCATCTTGTCCATATGCTTTGTAGTGCTTGGTGCTTTCCTGCTTTTCAATACTGGAAACACCCTGCCAGATAACAATGTCGCTTTTGCCACTGGCGTTGTAAATTTATATGCTACCCAATTGGGTTCCTGGACATTTTTGATCATCGCTGCTGCGGGTTTTTCCATTATGCTCGGTACCTGCATAGGGGCAATGGATGGCTATGCCCGATCCACGGCCAGGGTAATTGCTGTAATGCGCAATCAGGAAGAAAAAAAATCAGATTATTTGCTGTGGTTGGTATTAATTACCTTTGGGGGAATGCTCGTCATTACATTTTTTATGGCCTCATTCAATCAACTAATAGGTCTAGCCACTACTATTTCTTTCCTTATTGCACCAATAATCGCCATCCTTAATTACAAGCTGATTTTCAGCCAGCACCTTACAAAAAAGCAACAACCAGGGGAAGCCATGCGCTGGCTTTCTATTGCTGGAATAGGCTTTCTGTTCCTCTTTTCTTTTGTGCTTATTTATTTCAATTGGTTTAAATAGCCCTGCTAATATTCTTGGCATTAATATGAAATGGCTCGATATTCCTGACTCGTCCTAAAAAAAATTTAAAGCTTTTTGTTTAAATACTGGTATAGGTTTACAATCCCGTATAAACCCCTCCCGACATTGGCTGGAAAAGGCTCCGCGCCATTAATTAAGGGGGAATTACGGAAATGGGAATATTAAAGTGATTTTGTATCATTGTAATGGACTGATAAAATGCCAAATCAGTAATGAAACCACCATGCCTGAAAGCACACCCCCCCCCTTTTCTTCAAAGGGGGGATTTCTACGTAATCTATCTAAAAAAACTAAATCAATACTTTATCAAACTCCACTTCCTGTCCAGCCAGTACAAAAACCTTCGTTGGTAAGGATTTGGTACGTTCTTTTAACGTCACATAATAATCTTCAAAAGCGCCTTCCTCCTCCGGCACGGCCAATCCCATCATGATCAGGTCACTGTTTTTGGATTCTTCAGCCATAATATCCCAAAACACCCTGCCGTCAGCAACCAGAATTTGGTAATCGAAACCAGTTCGCATGCTTTCAAAAATTCTATCTAAGTTGTCCTTCGCACCACTATAAGCCTCCTTATTGGGTACGACCATTTTCACATTCACAGAAGCCTGTTGCCATTCTCTGCTGTTTTTTAATAGATAGGCCAAGATAATCATCAGACTACCATTTTTCTTTAATCCACCCCACCAGATATCTATTACCTCCTTTTTCTTAAAGCCTACATTACCTTCATCCTGAACAATGATTAAATTTTTTCGGGATTTAAAAAAGTGCCGTATCATTTCTGAATAGGGAAGTAAATTCCTGTTTTCTCGCGTATCCCCCAACAATATGGTATTGGGAACCAACTGCCCTAAACCATAGGAATTGACCATGTGAGTGGCACCAGTAAAAGGATCTGAAGCCCTTACTACTTTCACCAATGCCTGCACATTCTTATTACCCAAATAGTCCGAAATTCTATTCTCAAAATCTTTGACCTTTTCTTGAGGTACATTATTTTCAGACACAATCGTGGTCACTGTAAACAGGGCGTTTCCATTTGTAATGTCATCTGCAAGTTCGATCAAACGCCATCTTTTACCTAGAGAACCTGACAAAACAAGGATATTCGGACGCCAGCTTTTGGCATTGCTTTCTTTTTCTAACTTGAACAAGGCATACCTGATAATGGAAGAGAACACTCCTCTCCCCAAACCACCCCAGGTGGCCTCAATTTTCCTTCTTTTTAGCCATACAAAAATGATCGCTATCACCAAGAAAGCCATGAATGTAGCCAAGGCATTGATCAATAACATCACGCCGGCACAGCCAATTGCCCCCAACAGTGAAAAGATCCAATGTACTTTGAATTTAGGTCTAAAAGAGGCACTACCTAAAAGCCGCTCGGTGGCCGCTGTGATATTTAAGACAGCATAGGTGGTTAAAAAGAACATGGTAAGCACCGGAGCAATAAGGTTTAGGTTCCCAAAATATACCGTTACCAGTGTCAAGACAATGGTAAATAATGTAGCTGCTCGAGGTATTTTCTCTTTGCCATCTACCCGGCTGAAAATGCTTGCCCATTTTGGTAATATTTTATCATTAGCCAAAGCCTGCAATACCCTGGGCGCGCCCAACAAACTCCCAGTGGCACTTGACAAAGTAGCTCCCCAAATCCCAAGAACAATAGCCCCTCCCCATATAGCAATCTGCTGCATGATCAATGGATTTTCGATCAGCGTAGAAGCATCTGCCCTGCTGGCCAAAATAATAGGCAAAATCATGTAGATCACATAGCCCACACCTATGGCCATAAAAGTACCTTTGGGTATGGATTTGGCGGGATCTTTTAAGTCCCCCGACATATTCACACCTGCCATTATACCTGTCACCGCTGGAAAGAATATGGCAAATACCTGCCAGAAATCAACAGACTGGGCGGCCGGAACTCCCCAAAGCTCAATCTGAGAATCCTCCAAGGGGCTTCCTAGTGCCAATGACAACAAGGAAATAGCGATCAATCCCATGATAAAGAATTGAGACTTAATGGTAGCTGTGGTAGAGAATAAAGCCAGGGCTCCCAAAAACAAAGTCGTAATAATGCCCACCCATTTTATGTCTAAAGCAGGAAATATAGCGACAATAGATTCTGAAAATCCTATTACGTACAAAGAAACCGAAAATGCCTGCGCCAGGTACAAAGGTATTCCTACTGCTCCACCAATTTCCGCTCCCAAGGACCGACTGATCAAGTAATACGCCCCTCCACCTTTCACTGGCGCATTTGTAGCGATAGCAGAAATAGACAATGATGTCAGGAATGTAATGGCTGTAGAGAGGGTGACTATCAATAAGGTCCCAATCAAACCTACATTCCCTACCACCCAGCCAAATCTCAGGTACATGATCACACCCAAGATCGTTAGCAAGGAAGGGGTAAAAACACCTCCAAAAGTTCCAAGCTTGGTGGAACTGCTTTTATTTAAATTTCTGATGTTCATAAGAATAATCTACTTTTTAAATAACGGATTTCAAGTGGAGTTTTTCATTTTCATTCCAAACCACCGCTACTGATGCAATTTCTTTCAAATCAGTTAGGCCTTTATCAGGCAATCAAAACAACAACTTTACCTTCACCAAGGATTGTCGATTTGTGGCATAAATTTCAAAATAAAAACAACACCACTTATTGCGAATCCTATTTCAAAACTCGGGTTTATGTAAAATGGAAGGTGATTTTGGATTGAAAGTTTAAATTATTCTTTCTTCTTTTTCAACAAGACCACCCAGTCTAAATCAGGTTGGCTTGGCGCTTTCCCCAAAGCTGTCTTTTCTTCCCCTGAAACGTTCTTTAAAGCTTCATTCTGGGACCATTCTCCTGATCTGGGATTAAACCAATGGATTTCAAACATCTCAGAAGGTAAATTGAGTTCCCCTTCACCACCCTCTCGAAGATAAACCACAAATACTTCCTCGTCAACTGAAAGTACCCAGGAATTGTTATCCTCAGTAGGCATGGGGTTTAGCTGCTGATAGGGGATGCCACTCTCGGTGAAAAAGTTTTTGGCATGATTCATTATTTCATAATAGGGCTGGTATTTTCGGTAATCTTGGATCACTAGATCTTCTCCTTTGCCAATATATACTTCCATCCCAGCTGCTCCTGCCATAAGGGAGGCCCAAAGAGAGTGCTTTCGCCATACATCCAAGTCAGGATACTCAGGACTGGTATAGGGCTCGTCATAGGTGACCACCCATGGGTGACCTGCTGCAGCAGATTCATTTCTCCAATGCAAAATACGTCCATACCCATGGTTTACATCTTGATAATTCCCTTGAAAGCTAATGCCTGAATAGGAAGGATCTCCCAGCAAATCTTCAAAAATAGCATCTGTATTTGATGGCCCATTATGGACGACGATTAATTCATCGTAAGGCAATAAATCACTTAGATAAGCTGCAAATTGTTTTCTCTGGTCTGTGGTAATAGATTTACCATAAGTAGGGTCTTTTTCCCAACCATTTTCCTCTCCTATATTCCAAGTTACCGCGTTTAGGTAACCAAACCTAGCTGCCAATTCCCGGTAAAAAAGCTTTCTGCTGTCTGCAAAATCGCCCCCTTCTTTGTGCTCAAAATAGGATTGATTTTCTTGCTCTGATAACACGAATTGAGTCATTATCCCTTCTTGCATCATGTAGTCAAAAAGATATTGCCATTGGTCAAGTTTCGAAACATCGTATTCGTAATAATTATCCTTGCCTTTCCATGGAAAAGCTGTTTTCCCATCCCCATAAGCATTCATCAATAAAAAATAATGGGTGTTAATGCCTTGACCTTTCAGGTAATTGATGACCCCAACTATACCTTTGCCTTTCTCTCCTTGCCATAGAAGATCGCCTTCTTTCCAATCGGCTATATGGTCCTTATAAGCCCTATCAGCAGCTGTCCCATCAAAATCCTTGTATTGAAGCAGCACCTCAGGGGCATTCGCTCCCATTTTAAAAAAGTAATCGCCATTGGTAAATTGTAGGAAATGCTCCCCTATATATTGTAACTTCCCCTTGCCCAGAAACCCAGTTTGGGATTCATCTGCTGCCGTTACTGTGAAACTCCCTTTTTCCCCATCAAAGGCCAAGCTTGACCCTTCGGTGTTTTCAGAAGCAAGCGCAATTTTATCCCCCTCTAAAAAACTAACTTCATACTTCCATTCCCCCTCTTTCAGAGGCAACAAATGTGCCCTCCAGGTATTTCCACTTTCAGCACCCGTTTCTCCTGCATCTCCATCTGCTGCAAAATAGCCAGGAACAACAATGCGACCACCATCGGGGTCAGTAAAATACATTTCCATTCGATAATTCAGAAATGTTGTTTCCGCCTCTTTAAGCTCAGGGCCCTCCCAAGAAAAGGTCATTTTCTGGTAAGCTTGATTATTACCTGCAATCATTGGTTCCTGTCCACAGGAGCTTAACAGAAACCCTATGAAAAATAAGCACATCAATGATAAATAACGCATATCTTCAAATTTAATGGTTGGAATGAGCACTAAATATAGGAAAAGCAGGGACTAATTCATAAACTGATTTTCTATCTAATAAAAACCTGGTCAAGTAAGAGTTGAATCTGCTAACTCAGGAATAACTGCTTTATAATAGCTAGTCAATAGCAATAATTTTTCAACCATTGCTATGCTACTTTTACAATGCATTGCCCAACTTTTTTGACAGATAAATCGTGTATCTTTGTTCTTAGAAAATAAATATAATTGCTATAAAACAATTGGAAACATGAAAAACCTTAGCCATATAACAGCGGTGGCGCTATTGGCCTTTTGCACAACAATGGCCTGTTCACCTAAACAAGAGAATACGACCGAAACAATTGAGACCATTAACACCAGCTACATGGACACTACCATCCGCCCTCAGGATGACTTTTTCCAGTATGTCAACGGAAGCTGGCTGGCCACAACTGAAATACCGGCCGACCAAGGTAGGTGGGGCAGTTTTTTGGAGTTGAGAGAGCTAAGTATTTCCGGCGTAAAGCAGGTAATGGAAGCTGCCAAGGCCAATATAAGCGAATACCCTGAAGGATCTGACCAATACAAAGCCATTGCCTTCTATACCATAGGAATGGATTCTGTTTTGGCAGAAAAAAGAGGACATGAGGCATTGCTCCCTTGGTTTGATCAAATCGATCAGATAAAATCCAAGGAAGACTTACAATCCTTTTTGGAAAAAATCTATCCTGCTGGAGTAGATCCATTCTTTAATATTTATGTCAGTACAGACGCTAAAGACTCAGACCAAAATGCCCTCTACATAAGTCAAGGTGGATTGGGATTGCCTGACAGGGATTATTATGTAGATGAGGGCAACGAAAAATTCAAAGAAATCAAAGCCAAATATGAGGCCCATATTTCCAAGGTCTTTCAAATGCTCGGCAATTCGGAAGAAGAGGCCAAAAACCTAGCATCAGATGTGCTAATGCTTGAAACAAAACTTGCAGCAGCCAGCAAGACCAGGATTGAAATGCGTGATTCTGAAGGCCGGTACAATAAATACTCCCTGGAAGAACTCCAGCAAGCCACTCCTTCATTGGATTGGTCCAATCTAACCAAAGCACTTGGAGCCAATACCGATGAGGTCATTATAAGCACCCCTGATTTTATGCTTGCCCTGGAAGAAGTATTTAGCGATTCCAATTCAAAAATGTGGCAAAACTATTTGAAATGGCACTTGGTACGTGTGGCTTCCCCCTATATGAATCATGCACTGGTACAGGCAAATTTTGATTTTTATGGCAAAGAACTGCAGGGCACCGAGCAAATGAGAGCCCGCTGGAAAAGGGTATTGACCAGTGCGGAAGGCGCGGCAGGCGAAGCCATTGGTAAATTGTATACAGAAGAATTTTTCCCAGAGGAGGCCAAAGAAAAAGCCAATGAAATGGTCAGCAATATCTTAGAAGCCATGGGAAATAGAATCCAACAACTGGACTGGATGAGCGAAGAAACCAAAGCTAAAGCCATGGACAAGCTGGCAACTTTCACGGTAAAAATCGGCTACCCTGATACTTGGGAAAGTTATGCTGCGCTGGAAGTGGATGACAACGAAGAAACCGCCTCGTACCTGGGCAATGTAATCGCAGCCAATAAATTCCAATTCAAAAAAAACATGGACAAACTGGGCAAGGAAGTGGACCGGTCTGAATGGTTCATGACACCTCAAACGGTAAATGCCTATTACAATCCTACCTACAATGAGATTGTATTTCCAGCGGCTATACTTCAACCGCCATTCTACAATTACAAAGCAGATGCCGCGGTAAATTATGGTGGGATAGGCGCTGTCATAGGGCATGAAATTTCGCATGGTTTCGATGACCAGGGTAGCCGTTACAGCCCTGAGGGAAACCTGGAGAATTGGTGGAAGGAAGAGGACCTAGAAAACTTCCAAGAAAGAACCGGACAGCTGGTCGCCCAATATGACAACTATGAACCATTGGAAGGACTAAATGTAAAAGGTCAACTTACGCTGGGGGAAAACATAGGGGACCTGGGAGGTGTATTGGTGGCCTATGACGGCCTTCAAATGCACCTGGAGGAGAATGGAAATCCGGGAGAAATAGATGGATTTACTCCTTCTCAAAGGTTTTTCCTTTCTTGGGCTACCGTATGGCGCACCAAAAGCCGGGAAGAAGCACTTAGAACTCAAATTCAAAACGACCCGCATTCCCCAGCCCAATACCGCGCCAATGGACCTTTAGTCAATGTGGATGCCTTTTATGAGGCTTTCAATGTAAAAGAAGGGGATAAAATGTATGTAGCCCCGAGTGAGAGGGTTAGGATCTGGTAAATTGTGAACGACTTTTCCTTATTATTCAAAAGGCCCTGAATTACATCAGGGCCTTTTTGATTTTTAATGAGCCTATTATTATCCTAAAGCAGTCGTCATCCAATAATTAACATTTTTAAAACGCAGAAATCCAGATGACTGCCTCCGATGCAGCAACCCGGGGTGCTGTATTGGTAGCCATGGGTAAGCCGACGAAGGAGGTGCAACCCGGGGATTAAAGCAATTGATATTTGTAGGGAATTAGCCTGCAATAAGGTCAACAGTGAAATCACCTTTTCGCTAATGCAAGTGACCCCTAGCCCGAGAATTATAAAAACTGTCATTAATTCCCTGCTCTTGAGTGTGCTTTTTTCAAAAAACAGTCAAATTAATATACTTTATAGGATTTTTTAACTAATTTCTAAACCGAAATAGTATCGATTAAAACAATTATCATCTTAACCCAAAATAATATGTGTAAAAATCACGGCGTAGCCTATTTAGAACCCGGTAAGGTAGAGGTTCAGGAAATCGATTACCCTAAATTGGCCATAGGCAACAGAAAATGTGAACATGGTGTCATTTTAAAAATTGTATCAACCAATATTTGTGGCAGTGACCAGCACATGGTAAGGGGCCGTACCACCGCTCCAAAAGGACTGATCCTAGGTCATGAAATCACCGGAATAGTCATTGAAGCAGGCAGAGATGTCGAGTTCATCAAAGAAGGAGATCTCGTATCCGTACCATTTAATATTGCATGTGGAAGGTGTAGGAACTGTAAAGAACAAAAAACAGGCATTTGTCTTAATGTAAACCCTGCCCGTCCTGGTGCCGCTTATGGCTATGTGGACATGGGAGGCTGGGTTGGTGGTCAATCCGAATATGTAATGGTGCCCTATGCAGACTTCAATTTATTGAAATTTCCAGACAAGGACCAGGCCATGGACAAAATCAGAGACCTTACCCTACTTTCAGATATCTTTCCTACAGGATATCATGGAGCCGTCACAGCAGGCGTTGGCCCAGGATCCATCGTCTATGTAGCCGGAGCAGGGCCTGTTGGCTTAGCTTGTGCAGCATCTTGTCACCTATTAGGGGCGGCAGTAGTGATTGTGGGAGACATGATTCCTGAGCGGCTTGAACAAGCCAGGAGCTTTGGTTGCGAAACGGTCGATCTTAGAAACAAAACGCCACTTGCAGATGCCATCGCAGAAATAACAGGTGAACCGGAAGTGGATTGTGCGGTAGACTGTGTGGGCTTTGAAGCCAGAGGGCATGGTGGAGATGCTGACAAAGAAATGCCTGCTACGGTATTGAATGCAGCCATGGACATCACCAGAGCAGGAGGAAATATCGGTATCCCCGGTTTGTACGTGACAGGTGACCCTGGCGCTTCAACGGAAGCAGCAAAAGAAGGCAGCCTTAGCATCAGATTAGGGTTGGGCTGGGCCAAATCCTGTAGCTTTCATACCGGCCAATGTCCTGTTATGAAATACCATCGCTCATTGATGAATGCCATCTTATACGATAAAATTCAAATCGCAAAGGCAGTCAATGTTCAAATAATATCTTTACAGGAGTCTGTTCAGGGCTATAAAGACTTTGACGGAGGTGCCGCCAAGAAATTCGTAATTGATCCTCATGGGATGATTCCGAATTAATTCAGTCAATTTGCCATACGCTAGAAAAGCCACCGAAACTTAGTTTCGGTGGCTTTTCTTATTGAACCGACCTAGAAAGCAAAGAGACCCGGGTGAAAATAAATAAATGGTATGCTAATCAGTACAAGCCACCTTAGATGGCGGGATATTTGGGGTTAAATTACACTGTTTCACATAGGTTATGAACGAACCTCAAAAACACCGTATGTGTGGCATTTTTGTAGCCAAGGATGTAAAGCCTTGGTAAAAACGATACTCAAAACCCGATTTTAGCGGTATTGTTGCTTTTTTTTTCTGCAACAATGCTGACAAAATCTCTTTTATCAGAATCATAAAATATTATTCATAGGGGAAATTAACCTTTTGAGATGGTTTATTGACTTTTTCTAATGGTTACCCTTTTCTTTTCCTGTTC